>Ga0070741_10005474_pt1 | contig 28199 bp, 23 predicted proteins | sample Coa_R1_4_FD_66440 | JGI IMG/M metagenome (GOLD analysis project Ga0070741, IMG submission 66440) | Surface soil microbial communities from Centralia Pennsylvania, which are recovering from an underground coalmine fire - Coalmine... | ecosystem: Environmental > Terrestrial > Soil > Unclassified ...
GAGCAGGTGAATTTGTTGCTGCTTTAGGTTTGGGTTTCAAGTTGGTTGAGGGCGGCGGCGAGGGCGGCGAGCACTTGATCGGCGTTGGGGACATTGGCGAGCCCTTCGCGCAAGGTTGTTTTGTCTTGGCTTGCCAGGACCGTCGCGGTGAATCCGTTTTCGTGGGTTAGGCGCTCCAGCGTGGCTAGTACGAGGTTCCACGCGCGGGGGTCTGCTCTAATTTCGCCGATGGTATGATTGAGGGTGAAGGGTTCGTGAGCATCGGGGTCGCGGTAGGGATATGACCAATGGTGTATTCCCGAACCGACTTGGATTGGCGCGGCGGACTGGCCGGGCAAGGTCACTCGGGCTGTGGTATTCGGCGGGACAATGACCGTGACCGCAATAGTTCCATTCTGAATCGTCCAGGCAGATTCCGCCATGCCGTAGGGTGTGAGGTGGCGCGCGGAAGCGTGATGGATGCCGCCGCCCGGTCGCGGCTTGATTTCGATTCGTCGGTAGCCGGGTTCGGCGGGGGCGAGTCCGCCGACGGTGCGATGCAGCCAGTCGGCGACTGCGCCAAAGGCATAGTGGTTGAACGAGGTCATTTCCCCGGGATTGACCGAGCCATCTGGCAGCAAACTATCCCACCGCTCCCAGATGGTGGTCGCCCCCATCGTCACTGGATAGAGCCACGAAGGGCATTCGCGCTGCGTTAAAAGTCCGTATGCGGCGACATAGTTGCCGGTATTGCACAGGGCATCACAGATGAGCGGCGTGCCGACAAAGCCGGTGCCGATGTGATAGCCGTTGGCGCGGACGAGCGCGGTGAGGCGTTCGGCCGCGTGCTGGCGCTGCGCGGGGTCGGGGAGTAGCCCGAACTCGATCGCTAACGCATACGCGGTTTGGCTATCGCTGACAAGACGGCCGGCGGCTGTGACGTACTCTCTGGCAAATGCCTCGCGTACTTGACGAGCGAGGTCGAGGTAGCGTGCTTGTGCTGCATGGTAGCCGAGAAGGCCGGCTGCCTGACCGACGATCTCGGCGGAACGCGCAAAGTAGGCGGTGGCAACGAGATGGCGATCCACGCGGGCTTGGCCCGGTCGGTCGGGCGGCGCGGCGGGGTCAAGCCAATCGCCGAACTGGAACCCCTGATCCCATAATCGCTTTTCTCCTGCGACCTCCGCAATGCGATCTACCCACGCGCACATGCTTTCAAATTGAGCTGCCAAGATGCTGGTATCGCCAAAGCGTTGATACAAGACCCAGGGTACAATCACGGCGGCGTCGCCCCAGGCGGCGGCCATAAAGGGTGGTCGGCTGATGGCATTTGGAATGACGACCGGAACAATGCCGCCCGCGTCTTGCTGTTCGGCGGCCAAGTCGCGCAGCCAGGAGGCAAGAAAACCGTAGGTGTCATAGAGAAAGCAGGCGGCAGGGGCAAACACCTGGATGTCGCCGGTCCAGCCCAAACGCTCGTCGCGCTGGGGGCAATCGGTCGGGATACTTAGGAAATTCCCGCGCATACTCCACAGGACATTTTCGTGGAGGCGGTTGACGAGGGGATCGGAGCATTCAAACCAGCCGGTGCGCTCCATATCGGAATGGCAGACCACTGCGCGGATAGAGTCGAGTTTCAGTTCTCCGGGATAGTTTTGAATTTCGACGTAACGAAAGCCATGAAAGGTAAAGCGCGGTTCCCATGTCTCGACGCCTTTGCCGCGTAAGGTGTAGCGGTCGGTGGCTTGCGCGCTGCGGAGGGGGCGCGTGGAGAGCTCGCCCTGCTCTAATACTTCGGCATGACGCAGGGTGATAGTTTGCCCTGTGGGGCCTTGAACGGTCAAGCGCAGTCTGCCGACAAGGTTTTGTCCGAAATCGAGTAGGGTGTGCCCAGAGGGCGAAGTCAAAATGGCAATTGGGGTCAGTGTTTCGGTGCGGCGCACGGGCGGACCGAGAGGGGCAGTGAGTGTTTGTAAGTCCCATTCGATGTAGCGGACAGTATTCCACTCTTTGTCTGGATAGCCCGCGTTCGACCAGCCGGGGCGTTCCAGTCGAGCATCGTACGTTTCCCCGTCATAAATATCACTGAAGAGAATCGGGCCGGGAGCCGCGCGCCATGTTTCGTCGGTGATGATTTTCTCTAGGCTGCCGTCGGCGTAGGTGATTTCGAGCTGGGCGAGCAAAGCCAAGGAATCACCGTAGATATTGCGTCGGCCGCCGCCAAAGCCCAATCGTCCGCGAAACCAGCCATCGCCGAGCATGGCACCGAGCGCGTTGCGACCTTGACGCAAGTGGTTGGTTACGTCGAAGGTTTGATAATGCAGTTGGTGGTGGTAGCTCGTCCAGCCGGGGTCCATGACGTGGTCGCCGATGGGTACGCCGTTCAGGGATGCTTCATAGACGCCCAGTGCGGTGATGTAAAGCCGCGCGTGGCGCACGCCTGCGCGCACATCAAACTCGCGGCGGAGCAAGGGGGACGGCGGATTGGATTCGTTCTCCCAACCGGGCGTGATGAACCGCGCGGTCCAATCCGCCGCGTGGAGCAGCCCTGCTTCGACTGCCACCGGTTCGCTCCAGGTGGAAGATTCGCCATCTGTGCCCCAGACGCGCACGCGGAGGGCGCGGCGCTCGCGGGAGGAGAGCGGCGCAAAGGGCCATTCGACCAGTGCGGATTGATCGGACTCGACGCGTCCGGTTTGTTGCAGGAGCGCGCCATCGGCCGTGTATGACTGGATTTCGTACGCGGTCTGACGCCAGTTGGGTATGTCGGTTTCGATGAGCCACGAGACGCGAGGACGGTCTATGCCGATGCCGAATGCTTCGCGGTGATGTTCAAAACGGATCTCGGAAATGGTAACAGAAGGCATTCTATTCCCGCTCTCTTGAGGAGTGAAAGTCTTTTTTGTGATGCGCCGCCGAGGGCGCGGAGGACGCAGAGAAATTATTGATTCAAGAAAACCTCTGCGCGCTCGGCGGTGCAAGGATTTTATCCTTTGATTGCGCCGGTGGTGAGTCCGGAAACGATCTGCCGTTGGAAGAAGAGGAACATGATGAGAGGCAGAATGGTAATGACGACTACATCCGCGAATAGTAGATTCCACTGTGAGCTGAACTGACTGATAAAGCTAAACAGTGTCACTTGCGCGGTGACGTTTTGTGAGCCGGGGAGAAAGTAGAGGGGGCTGGTAAAATCGTTGTAAATGCCAACCGCAGAGACGACGATCACGGTGACGATGGCGGGCTGCAAGAGGGGCAGAATGATGGAAACAACGACGCGCACCGGCGACGCGCCGTCAATGATCGCCGACTCGTCAATTTCTCGTGGAATGGAGGCCATGAACGCGCGCAAGACCAACGTGGCAAAGGGCAAGGTGAATGCCACTTCGACCATGATGAGACCGATGAGTGTTTTGTAGAGACCAATCCACTGCAAGACAAAAATGGTGGGCACGACCGCCGGAGGGATGATCAGCCCGGCGAGCATTATCGAACTGACACCCGAGGCCACTCGATCCGCGCGCCGCTGCATGACAAAGGCGACCATTGCCGCCAGCAAGACAATGAGGGTGACGGAACCGATGGTCAGTAGGGCACTGTTCCACAGCGCGAGTAGCATTCGGTTGTCGCCGTAGGTGATGACGTCGCGGATATTTTCGAGGAGCTGGAAACGGCGGGGCCAGCTGAATTCAAAGAGCGCGGCTTCGGCGCGCGGCTTGGCCGCCGTCAAAAAGATAAAGAGGAACGGGACTAGAAAGACGAGGGCAATTACGACGCACGCGATCAGATCTACCCAGATGCTGGCAATGAACTTGCGGAGTCTGGTCGTCGTGGGCACGGAGGATGGAACAAGTGTATCGGTCGCAACCCGTCTGCCTGCGATGGATTTTGGACTGCTCATAACTCCAGCTCCAGACGATTAAAGAAGCGCATGAGCGGATAGATGATGAGGGTGACGAGGATGAAGAGGACGACATTGCCTGCGGTGGACAAGCCGTAGAATCCCGCCTGATACTCTTTGTAGATGACGGAGGTGAGGACATCCGAAGCAAAGCCGGGCCCGCCGTGTGTCATCGTCCAGATGAGGTCGAAGGAGCGCAGACCGCCGATAAAGGAGAGTAGGATAACGGTGAAGGTGGCATTGCGGCTCAAGGGTAGGATGACATGACGAAACTTGACCCAGGTTCCGCCTTCCAGCCGCGCTGCTTCAAAGTAATCGGGCGGGATGGAGAGGATGCCTGCCATAAAAATCACCATCGCGATGCCGATGCCCTTCCAGACATCCACTAGCGCGACCGAAAAGAGGGCGAGCTGCGGATTGCCTAACCAGTCGGGCTGCGGGAGACCGAGCGCGCCGAGCGCTGTGTTGATGAGTCCAATGGAGGGCTGCATGAGGGTGGCGAACGTGATGCCGACGGCTACGGTACTGACGAGCACGGGGAAAAAGATGATGCTGCGAAAGAGGGCTTTGAGTCGAATGCTGGAGGTGAGTAACATCGCCAGCGGCAGGGAGATGATGACTTTGAGGCCGCTCGTCATTACGGCATAGATGATGGTATTGCGCAGACCGGAGAGGAGCTGGGGGTCAGTTACGAAATCGCGATAGTTGTCCAGCCCGATGAATGTGGCATCAAAGAGCGACCAGCGGGTGAGGCTAAAGTAAAAGGCGAGGATGGTCGGGACGACGAAAAAGACGCCGAACACGACCGCCGCCGGTAGATAAAACCAATTCGGATAGTTTCGCAGGATGACCTGCGGACGCGCTTGAGTTACCATAAAGGTTAACCATTGGGTTCTGGGGCGGACGGTTGCCCGCCCGGCCCAGAACTGGAGGGGAGACTGTCAAACCGCTATATTACCAGCCCGGTAGGCCGAGCTGCTTGGCCTGTTTTTCTACATCCTTGTCGTAATTCGATGCGGCGTCCTGGGGCGTCATCTGCCCGGAGCCGACCGCGACGCAGATTTGCTCAAGGTTGGGTCCTTTGACCGGGGAGAGAAACTCGAGCGCGGGTATGGATTTTCCGGAATCAATGTACGCGGCAATGTCCTTGACGCCCGGCAGGACGTTGTCGGGGAGCTTGGTGCCCTTGATCAAATAAGGACCTTGCGGCGGGACCTTGGCATTGATGGCATCTACACCGGCAGGGGAGGCGATGAAGGCGAGGAAATCCTTTGCTTCGGCGATGTGCTTGCTCGTCTTGGGGATGTAGGTACCGGCAGGCATCCAGATCGTCGCGCAGTTCTTGGACGCATCGGTACCGGGTTGACCAAAGAATCCAATGTCATTTACAACGTCGGGTGAATTGGTCGCGATGGTCGAGAGCGCAAAGGACAGCATCGGATAGTGGGCGACCTTGCCTTCAGCGAGTAGGTTCAAGGCTTGTTCAAAGGTCGTGGTCGCATAATCCTTTTGGTACCAACCCTTTTGATTGCCCTCTTGGAGATAGGTAAAGCCCTCCATCGCAATCGGGGTGTTGGCGAATTTGATTTTGTTGGCGGTATAGTCCTGCGCAAAGTTTGGTATGGCGTTCTGGACATTGCAATAGTCCGCAAGCACAAAGAGCTGCGAAGTCCACGTACTGCTGGCCCCGTACGATTGCAACACGGGTGTCAGACCGGCTGCCTTGATCTTTTCGTTGTTGGCTTCAAATTCCGCCCATGTCTTGGGCACACTCAAGCCGAGCTGTTGATAGATCTTTTTGTTGTAGAGAATGCCGCCGCCGAGGGCGGTGCCGGTGGGCACGCCAAAGACCTGTCCGTTCTGGGACACGGTGGGGAGGAAGGATTCGACGATGTTGGCGATGAATGGCTCTTTGGAGAGGTCCACGAGGGTATCGGTCGGGTGCAGGGCTTGGAGGAGTGAGCCAGAGTTGTAGAAAAAGATGTCGGACATTTCGCCGGAGGCGAGGCGCGTCTTGACGATGTTGTCGCCTTCGGTGCCGCCCGGACGACTCTCGATGTTGATTTTTATGTTGGGATGCATTGCCTCGTATGCGGCGGCGAGGGCTTTGGTTGTATCCTGACTGTTCTGGCTGTCATCTACGAGATAGGTAAGGGTGACTTGCTCGCCGGAACTCGCGGTGGTGGGCGCGGGTGCGTTGGTGGCGGCAGGGGCATTGGTCGCGGCGGGTGCGCTGGTCGGCGCGGCGGCGGACGTGGGTGCGGCGGGCGCAGAGGTGGGGGCGGCGGGCGCGGCACATGCGCCGAGCAGGATGCTGAACACGGTCACGAATGCGAGAATGAGAAATAGGGAACGGTGCTTCATCTTCTTCTCCTTTTCAAAATCAGGTTCATAGCGCCCGGTCGCGCGATAGGGGAGTGTGAGCAGGTGCGCCGCCGGGCCGAATTTCGGTCAATCCGTATGGGGATGCTTATGCCTTTGCGTGATTAAAAGGTCGTTGGCTTGACGGGCAGAGGTGTGTCCTGTATGATGAAGGAAGGTCAAGTGGTTACTGCTCCCCTCGCAAGAAGGGGAGCGGTGATTTATGTGGTTTCACTTGCCTGTGGGAGATACCGTCATCCGCCAAGATCGTCGGTGTCTCCTTTTTTGTTTTTGGTTGCTTCATGGGAGCTCCATCTATGTAAGCATCTCGGTGCGTTGTGTGTTGACTAGAATTTTTCCATCGTTACCTCCTTGTACAAAGGGCAGGCGGTTCTATTGCGCGCGCGGCGCATGGGAGGCGGGAGCCGGTCCTGTGGACTCTCGCAGGATAAAGCGCGCGGGGTGAACCAGTCTCTGGCGGGGGCGATTCGGATTTTTGATGCGCTCCAAGAGGAGTTTGAACGCTTCGCGTCCCAAGTGCAGCGCGTCCTTGGAGATGGTCGTCAAACGGGGCACCATGTATTTCGCCATGGGAATGTCGTCGTAGCTGACGAGCGATACGTCGGTGGGAACACACAGCCCCAAGTCTCCGGCGGCGCGCAAGACGCCGATGGCTAACAAATCATTGATGGCAATTAACGCGGTGGGGCGTTTGGGACGCTGCAAGAGTTGTAGCGCGGCTTGATAGCCATCTTCAATCGTCGGTCCGCATTTCATCAGCAGCTCTTGATCGAATAATCCAGCCGCCTTGAGAGTCTCTTGGTAGGGTGTAAGACGATCATCGGCCATTTCTGGCGCTTCGACGCCGTACACCATTCCGATGCGGCGATGATGTAAGGAGAGGAGATGCGCGAGGACTTTATTCGTCGCCTCACGATAGTCGCAAACCAGACAGTCTACGTCGTATTGGTCGTTTAATTCGACAATGGGGAGGCGCCGCTTGCGGAGCTGGCGCAAGGTTTTTTGGGCTTCTTCGGACATGAGGATGAAGGAGCTGGCGATGATCAAGCCGTCAATGCGCCGCCGCGCGAGTCCTTTGAAAATGTCTACACCATATTCTTCATCGAGGGCGATGCTGGAGAGGAGCATCTGGTAGCCAGCGGTGCGCGCTTCTTGCTCGATTCCGGTGGCATATTCGACAAAGTGGGGATTGCGCAAGTCGGGGATGATGAATCCGATGGTGTTGGTGCTGCCGGAGCGCAATGCTTGGGCGCGGGCGTCCGGCTCATAGTCGAGTTCTTCGATGGCTTCGAGGACACGGAGGCGAGTGTCTTCGGAGATGGGGATTCGACCTTCGGTCTGGCCATTGACGACATAGGATACCGTTGCTCGGGAGACGCCTGCTTCGCGGGCGACATCGGCTTGGGTAGGTCGTTTCATGGGGTTGAATAGCAGATTGGTATCTATGAATTGGAGGGAACGCTGGTTGTGATCTGGGCAAGGGTCTATTTACACGTGTAAGGTTAGACGTGTAAATTATATTGCAATTTATTGGTGCTGTCAATTATTTTTTAATGTTCGAGGTGGTCAGTATTCACATTGACCTGATCAATGAGCTCAAACTGGCGTTTGCTGTAGGGCATGATGGTCGTGGTGTTGTCGTAACTGATGCCCATGGTGTACTTGCCTTGCCCGTTCCAGTTGAACCCGACGGACGCGATGGCGACGCAGGAATGAAGGTGATCGGTCGCAACGGTGATGGGGACACGCGCGACTTGAGTAAAGGTGGTTGAGCTGACATTGGTGTTCGCTACGTTGCCCTAGTCGAAGCCTGCGTCATTCAGCGACGCGGTAAAGACCTTGACGGGTGGATCGGCGGCGGCTTGAACCCAAGCGGCGTTGGCGGCGAAGGATATTACGAGGGCGATGGTCAGCATGATGTTCCAGATAACGATGTGTTTATTGGAGCGGGATTGCATTTTGTCCTCCTGATTGAGCACGCAAATAGAATCGCAGGATGAGACCGGATAGGTTCGGTGGATGAAGGGAAGGGATAGCGATGACGGTGTTTCTGGATGAGCCAGAGACAGGATGGTATAATGGTGAGACGAGTCGTACTCTAACCGACTTGGCGTTCGACCGGGTATCGCCGAGCGATACAAAAAGCGATACAGTTTTCAGGAGGGCGTGTTGGCAGAGGTGTCGTTCGGAGCGTGGCTGAAGCGCCAGCGGAAGGCGGCCGGGCTGACCCAAGCGCAATTGGCGCAGCAAGTCGGTTGTTCGACGATTGCGCTACGCAAAATTGAGGCGGAACTGTTTAGCGCCGCCGAGTCGGTGTTGAAAACGATTTAGCTATCGGATGCTGGGGCTGCGTTGAACGATGAAATCTATTTATATTGTTTTCCCGGCAAGGGAACAGGTGCGCGTCGAGGAAGAGGACGTGACGCCGCCTGCGAGGGGGGAAATTTTGTGCGGCGCGGAATGCTCGCTCATCAGTAGTGGCACGGAGAGTTTTTGCTGGCGCGGGGTGTTTGAGGAAGGGACGAATTGGGCGGCGTGGGTAAAGTACCCGTTTCGTCCGGGCTATAGCATGGCGGCAAGCGTGATTGCGGTGGGGAACGAGGTAGAAGGGTGGCGGGAGGGGGAGCGCGTGGTGGCGCGAGTGCCGCATCAGCAGTATTTCAAGTGCTCGCCGAATCAATTGGTTCGGATTCCGCAGGGCATTAGCGATGAGGAAGCGACATGGGCAACATTGGCGACGACGGCACAGCTCGGCGTGCGGCGGGCGCAGCTGCAATTGGGGGAACGCGCGGGCGTGGTGGGAATGGGGCCGCTTGGACAATTGGTGGTGCAGTATCTGGCGGCGGCGGGTTGTCCGCAGATTATTGCGATTGATAAAAACGCGCCGCGTGTGAGTATGGCGCGGGCGCATGGCGCGACAACGGGAATCGGGTCGGATGTGACGGCGGCGCGGGCGGGGATTGAACTGGTGACGCAGGGCAAGCTGTTGGACGTGGTGTTTGATGTGACGGGAAATCCAGAAGTGCTTGCGCCCGCGACGGAATTGTTACGACCGATGGGGCGGCTGGTGTTGTTAGGGGATACGCCGACGCCGAGCGAGCAACGGTTGGGGCCGAATGTGGTGAGTCATTCGCTGGCAATTCTGGGGATTCACTCGTTGGCGCGAGCGATACAGGGTTCGGAGTTTTCTCAATGGGGCGCGCGGGACATGGTGAATTTGTTTTTTGAGTATGTGCTGCAAAAAAAGATGCGGGTGGCGGATTTGATTACGCAGCGGGTTTCGCCGCGCGCGGCGGCAGAGGTGTATGAAATGGTGCGGCGGGAACGGGCGGCGATGGGGGTGGTGTTGGATTGGAGTTTGCTTACGACAGAGAGTTGAATGCTTCGGACAGGGTATTTGAATATTGAGCGGCTTGCCGCTTATTTCGCAGTGTAGGGGCGAAGCATTTGCATTGGCGTACGCGACTCGATTCGCAAACGCGTCTGCAAAATGCGGCGATGAATACATCGCATGCCCCTACGAGCTGACAGATGATTGAAGTTTCCAGCCTGCGCGAATTTCGTCGAGTTTGGGAGCGAACTGGTCCCAACGATAGGTCGCGTACGTCAGCAAGAGGGACCAGCCTAACTTGCGTCCGAACAGCGCGGCACCGCGTTCGCGGGACAGGGATGTGAGCGACCCCCACTGAATCAGCATATCAATCAAAAATTCGATGAGCCAACGGCGTGGAGCTGCTAGACCGAGCTGCATGAGCGCGGAAGGCGGAACATTTGCGCCGAGTGTGCGTTGGGTCAATCGCATAGCAGCATAGGCGATGAGATTGCAGCGATAGGCGCGCGCATTTTGGGTAAAGGTCGCCCAGTCGAGCGCGGGATATTTGGCAATAATCTCTGCAATGTCGAACAGGGCTTTGAGATAAAAGTATCGCTTGCGGCACGCATTGACACAGGCAAAGAGCAGCATGTCCTCGGGCGAGGGGATAAAGACGGTGTGCGCGTCGAGCAGGAGCGGCGTCGCGTTCTGCCACACCTGTTCGAAATTGATTGGCAGGATTCCGTTCAGGGTCAGGTCGTGGTGCGCGAAACATTCGTACTCGATATTCTGGTCAAAGGGGCGGATGCTGCGATTCACCTTTTCAAAAAATGTAACAAGCTCGGCATAGTCTTGCTCCTGAAATTGATCGCGCCTCCTTCGGAAAACGAGGTCCACGTCAAACGACCAGACGTACCACGGCTGCTCGTGCACGAAATGGTTGAGCGCCGCACCTTTGACGAGAAGCAAATCTTCGTGCGGAAAGTGCTCGAACACTTGCGGGAGCACCTTGGCCATTTTTTCTTTTACAAAAATAGTTTCCCAGAGCGTCTCGTTGAATCGCGCGGCGACCTCCGCAGGCAGCGGCGGGTCGAGCCGAGTCTTGAGCAAATTGGAATAGACGAGCGGGGCGATGCTGTTCGCTCGGGCGGATTCAAAGACGCGCGCCCAATGGATGGGCTGCCGACACATTGTGGCCAATTCCGCAGAATGGGCGGAGGTAAACGTTTGACGGGCGCACGTAAAGAGAATTTGGTCTGCAGCGTTCATTGGTTGGGTTGAAATGCGCTGTCACGCGCTCGTTTTCCCTTGAACAGTTCAAGAACAGGCAGGATATTTTTTGTGATGTCGAATCGTTCCTCGACGCGGGCGCGGGCGTTTTGACCCAAGCGTTTCCGCAAGTCAGGATCGGCGATGAGCTCGCCCAGAGCTTGCGCCAACGCTTGAGAATTTTTAGGCGGAACGAGTATTCCGCTTACTTTATCCTCGACGATTTCCGGAATCCCCGATAGATTTGTAGATACGACGGCTAACTGCATCGCCATCGCTTCGGTCAAGGCGTTGGGCGTGACATCTCTGCCGCCGCTTTTGGCGGGTATAGAGGGCAGGACGAATATATCCGCGCAGTCGTATTTTTTCAGCACCGCATTGAATGGAAGCGCGCCGAGAAAGGTGACGCAATTTTGTAATTCGAGCTGGCGGTAGAGGGATTGGAGCTCTTGATAGTACGTGCTCGTTGGTGTATCGGGCGCGCCGACGATTTCGCAGTGGAAGGAGCAGCGCGCGTCTTGAAGGAGCTTGAGGGCGTGAAGGAGATAGACCACGCCCTTTTCTTCAATTAGGCGCGCAACGCATAGGATGCGAATGGGGTTGGCGGGTTGGCTTTTTTCGCGTGGCGTGAATTGGGATAAATCGAGACCTTCGTAGATGACGTGAATGGGGACGTTGGCGCGCGGGTTCAGGTAGAGCTCGATAAAGGAGCGATTGAATTGTGAGTTGGTGAGGATGAATTTGGCGTTATTGAATTTTTCGGCGAGGGCATGGCGCGCGGTGGTGCGATAGAGGTCGGCGGAGGCGCGGGCTTGGACGCTGTAGGGAATACCCGCGAGGCGGGAAGCGAGGAGGGCGATGAACGCGGTGACGTTTGCCCAGGGGGAATGCAGGTGATGGATGTGTTGGTCTTGGAGACAGCCCGCAAGATAGATGGCGGTTTGGAAGATGCGAAGGTCTTCTTGGAAGTTTTTGTATCCGCTGTAGCGATGTCCGAGTGTGTAGAGGAAGAGATTGAGATAGAGAAGGGGATTGTTGGAGAAAAAACGACGCCTGTATTGCGAGAGTCGCTGGGAATTCCAAGGAAGTAAATAATGGGTTTGCTGCATAAGGGGCTGGGCTTGGTAGTCGAATAACTGGACAGCTTCGGGCGCATCGGCAAAGACTTGTAGTGACAGCCCCGCGTTTTGTAACGCTTGGATTTCGCGTTGGATGAAGGTTTCGCTGGGAATGGGAAAGTGCCAGAGGTAATAGGCGACGCGCGTGGGGGAGGATGGGGCGCGTTGTTGCAAGGGGGGAAGTTGCGAGTGGGAAAGTTGATTGACGAAAAAGTTGTACATGGTTGAGTTTCTTGACACGAGTGTGAAAATTGGGCGAGTGGTAGGGCAAAGCATTCGCTGAACGGCCGTTGGAGAATGCGAATAGATTTGCGAATGCGGCGATGCACTACATCGCATGCCCCTACATGGTATCCTCAACCATCACCAATCGTTTTAGCTGCTGTGGGTTGGTATCATAGCTGTTTAGACCCGCGACAGTTGTGCAGGCGGCGTAATAGCCATAGTCGCGGATGAGGCGGCGAAGGGAGGGGGAATTGCTGCCTTCACCGAAAGGATAGGCGAAGGCGACGGTGTCGGTCTTGTTCAATTGTTGTGCGAAATCGCCTGATGCAAAGATTTCGTTGCGGGCGGTTTCGATATTGACATGGAGTAAGCTGGGATGGTGAATGGTGTGCGCGCCGAGCTCCATCCCATTCTGCACCATTTCTTGCATTTCGGGGATGGAGAGATAGAGCTCTTGACCGAGCGCGTGAGCATCTATGTGCAGGTCGAGCGCATCTTCGAGTTGGTTGAGAATTTTATCTTGCGTGATGGGGTCGCTTTGTTTGAGGAATTGTTTGAGACCAGATTCTTGGACGAGGGTCATTTTGGAAAATAGATTGAGCGGCGAGTCCAAACGCTTGCCGTCGGAGAAAGGGAGGGTGAAGGATGGGCGCGGCGAGTGGTCTAGGAGATAGTAGTAGCGGTCTAGGAATCGGATTTGTCCCGATTCCGCCGTATGCCCGCTTTCGATAAAAAAGGTGGCGGTGAGTCCTAACCGTTTGAGGATGGGATAGGTGTAGCGATAGTGGTCGCGGTAGGAATCGTCAAAAGTAAGGACGCAGGCATTATCGGGAATGGGTTGATGGGTCGTCAAGGCGGAAACGAACTCGCGCAAGCGGATGACGGTATGGTTCGCGCAGAGATAGAGCATTTGTTTTTCAAAGGCAGTTTGCGAGATGGCAATTTGTAAGAGGCGATAGCAGTCGAGGGTAGGGTCCATGAGGTCGGGGACGACGCGGTGATAGAGCAGGATAGGGACGTGAGGTTGGGGACGGGAGGTCATTGAATGATTTGCCAGATTGTTTGAAAAGTCATTGTGAGCTGTTTTCGCCAAGTGGGAGATTGCTTCGCAAAAACGGCTCGCAATGACAGTAACGAGCTAAGTGGCGTGAGGTGGATAGGTGTAGATGCTTTGGGTGCGGGCGAGAATGTCGGGGAGCGGGGGTTCGATGAGCTGGTCGCCGATGGTGACCCAGGCGTGACCGTGCAGGCGCGCGCCAGGGGCGCGGCTGGGTTCGACGACGAAATGGATGCGCTTGGATTTGTCGTGCGGGTCGAGAAAGCGATAGAACAGGAGCGAGCGCAGGTAACAGGTGTTGCGATTACGGAACATCGGCAGCTTGAACCAAGGGCGAATGAGGCGTTGGATGCGTTCCAGCGACGCGTCGAAGCTGGAAGAGGGAGGGGGCGGCGCGGATTGCAAAGCTTGCAAGAGCTGGGGCAGGGGCATTCGGTCGAGCCAAGCGGGGACGCGCCAGATGAAATAGCCCAATTGCAAAGAGAGGAGAATGTCGGCGGGTTCGCGGATGATGCGTGCCGCGCGTTTCCACATCATCTGTGGCGCGTATTTGGATTCAAAGGATTTGCTTACCAACGCATTCGCTCCTGTCGGCTCCAATAGGTCTGGGCGAATCCGACGCGCAGCGCGAGATGTTTGATGAAATCGCCGCGTCGCAGTAATGCGCGCTCATCGCTAGAGGGTAGAATTGCCGCGCCCGCGTAGGAGAAGACCTTGCCCCATTCTACAATTTCTTTTTGAAAAGACCATTGCACTTGAGCGCGATAGTGCCACATGAATTGCGCCATGCCGCGCCCGTAGCTGCGCTGCTGTCGGAAATATTCCGCCCACGTATTGTAATGGCGATGCAAGACGATGGCGCGGGGTTCATAGTAGAACGCGCCGCCATAATTTTGACGCAGACGAGTGTGTAGGTCACAGGACTCGTAGGAGGAATAGCGTTCGTCGAGTCCGTTGACCTGTTCCAACGCGGCGCGGCGATAGAGCGCGTTGCCCATCGGCGCGTAGGGGAATTGGGGATGCGATAAATGCGCGTCGGTGTTGAATCCGCCGCGCAGTTCGACATAGCGCGGCGGGTCGGCGGCGGAGGGAAAGCCGATGATTCGGCCTGCCGCGCCTAGCACGCGTTCGGAGGGCTGCTGAATCGCACACCAGAGGAATTGGAGCCAATGGCGCGTCGGCGCGCAGTCGTCGTCGGTGAAAGCAACCCATTCGCTTTGGGCGGCGCGCCAGCCGATATTGCGCGCGGCGGCAAGTCCGCGATGCGGTCCTTGTTCGACGCGCACGGGAAAGCGTCGCGCAATAGCTGCCGAGTCGTCGGTGGAGCCGTCGTCCACGACGATGATTTCTATTTGGTCGCGCGGAAACGTTTGCTGCTGGAGTGCGCGCAAGCAATCGGCAAGGGTATCCGCGCCGTTATAGACACAGATGACGACGGAAAGGTTGGGGGTCACGGTTCGCGCCACTCCACATAATAGAGCATACTGAAATAGCCGCGCCAAAACGATTCGCTCCACATCCAATGATACTGCGCGAACTCGGCGCGTTCGGGCGTGGTCCAGCCGAGACGCGCGGCGAGAGGAAGGAGTCGCGCTTTGGCGGAACGGACGCGTAAGGTCCAATTGAGCGCGCGGCGGCGCGAATCGAGCTCGCCGAATTCGGGATAGCGCAGATGGAGGCGCGCTAATCCTTCGCCATAGCGCCACGCTTGATGACGTAAAGCTTCGTCGGTGCGGCGATGGCGATGCAGGGCGACAGCATTCGGCACACGCTCGATGCAAGCGTTGAGCTGGCGCACGAGACGGATTGTGAAATCAAAATCTTCGGCGGTGATAAACGCTTCATCCCATCCATCAATGGCTAACGCTGCCTCGCGGCGGACTGCCATGTTGCTGGACGATATATGTGGAACACCTTTGAGAAAAATATCGTACTCGAATTGGTACGTGCCGAACTGTGCCATGAACCGTTCGGGCGCGGTCTCGGCGATATAGTCGCGGAGCGCGCCGCCGACGAGGGTGACATTGGAAGCGGCAAAGGGCGCAATCAGTTCTTGAAGCCAGTAGCGCGTCGGTAGCACATCTGCATCGAGGAACGCAACAATTTCGCCGCGCGCGGCATACAAACCGCGATTGCGCGCGGCGGAGGGGCCGCGCGTGGATTCGGTCAAGAGAGTGACTTCGAAGCGTTTTACAATGTCCTGCGTGTCGTCGTGCGAACCATTGTCCACGACGATGATTTCGGTGTTGGGCGGCGCGCCGAGCTGATTGGCGAGCGAGGTGAGCGTATCGCCGATGGTGTTTGCTCCGTTGAGGACGGGAATGACGACGCTGACCGTAGGTTCAGGAGACATTTTGCAATTTTTGTTCGAGCCGCTGTTCAAGACTCTCGACGTATTTGGTCGGCAGCACCTCGAAGCCCCAACGCGCGTGGAATTGGTCGGCGGCGCGGCGCAGCGTGTCCGCATGATAGCGCGAACGCGCATATTCGACATCGGCGGGCGTTTGCGGCAGCCACGCGTCGTCGTGGGTCAGGACTGCGCCTGCGGTTGCCCAGAGGGTATAACCCTGCGCCGCTAACTTTAAGCTAAAATCCATATCTTCAAAACCAATTTCATACTCGGTAAAGCTGCCGCAGCGTTGAAACGCCGCACGTGAGTAAAGTCCCGCGCCGCCTGAAATAAAATTTGTAGGCGCATCGGCGGTGCTGAATAACGATTGCACCATGTCCAAGGGCAGGTCGTGAAACCAGCGCGCGATTTCGAGGACGGTATCGTTTTCGGTGCGGACGAGTTCGGGCGCGAATGCCCAGACGCGTCCATTGACATCGAGGCGCAAGGGGGCGACGAAATCGGCGTTGTGACGTAGCGCGCACGCCATTGTTTCGCGCAGCCAATGGGGCTGGCAGACCATATCATTGTCGAGGGAAAAGATGTAATCGGTGTTGACCTGCGCGAAGGCGCGGTTGCGGGCGGCGGCACAGCCGATGCGGTGAGTCGGAGCGGTGAGCTGAACATTGTCGTGAGTTGCGGCGAGCTCATTCAGATAATTCAGCGTGTCGGGCTGTGAGCCGTCATCGTGAATGAGCAGGGTGAAGGGATACTCACTGTGCGCGTAGATGCTTTCGATGCAGCGGCGCGTGAGATGCAAGCGGTCGAGGGTCAAGACGACGATGGTGACGCTGGGGGGAATGGCGGGCGCGCGGGGAGCGGGAGCGGGCTGCTTGGCGTCTGCCAGCTTGGTGAGCTCTTGGGGATAGAGGTGACGGGGACGGGACATGGTTCGCGGTTTTAAACCTTCGAGGTCTCCAAGACCTCGAAGGTTTAAATAGGACTTAGTCTAACCGCCATTCGTTGTGGTGAAGCATGGTGGCAAAGCCGCGCCAGGACCAATAGTTCCACGAACGATAGTATTTGGCGAATAATACATCTTCTTCGCTGGCGCGCCCTGCGGTTTTTGCGGCGCTGGCGACGAGGGGCCACATGCCGATGATGGCGAGTCGGCTTGCGATGCCGATGGCGCGTATGGCGTTCCAACGCGCGACATCGGGATAGCGCATCCAGAGCTTGGCGCGGCCTTGACCGTATTTGAATGCCTGACGGTATAAATCGGAATCGGTGGGGCGAGTGCGGAGAAAGACGAGCGCGCTGGGTTGATAATGGATGTTGGTCTTGAATTCGCGCAAGAGACGGTAGGAGAATTCCATGTCTTGCGCGACGCGAAATTCTTCATCCCAGCCGCCGATGGCTAATGCGGCGGAACGACGGACTGCCATATTTGCGGAGGGCGCGAAGGGAAAATGAGTAGCACTTGCATCTTTTTGTTCGCGGTCCACGTAAAAGCGCGAATAGAATTTTTCGGCGGGCGTTTCGGGACGATAGCCCATGAGCCGGCCCGCGACGAGGTGAATTTCGGGATCCAGAAATGGGCTGACGATTTCGACGAGCCAACGGCGCGTGGGGAGGGTGTCGGCGTCGAGATACGCGATAATTTCGCCACGTGCGGCATATAGGCCGCGATTGCGCGCGGCGGAGGGCCCACGCTTGGGTTCGCCCAGCAGGGTGACGGGAAATTTTTGTACGAGGTCGGGAGTGCCGTCGCTGGAACCATTATCCACGACGATGATTTCGGTGTCGCAGGGGGACGCGAGTTGATGGGTGAGACCCGCGAGGGTATCGCCGATGGTGGATGCACCATTGAGGACGGGGATGATGACGCTGACGGAAGGGAGGTTAGTCACGGAGGTTGTGTAATTTATTGCCGCGTAGTTTCATTTCGCAGTTAGAAGATTTCTCGACTCCGCTCGAAATGACAGGTTGCAGTTAGGAGATTTCTCGACTCCGCTCGAAATGACAGGTGCAGTTAGGAGATTGCTTCGCAAGGACGGCTCGCAATGACAGTTAATTGCTCAATTTCATCGAGAGTGCGCGGGTCGTCATAGGCGTCGAGACCTAATTCTAGACGGACGCCGCGTAGTTGTTTGGCGAGGGTAGAGAGGGTGGAGAGGACTTGAGTCGCTGTCGCGCGGTCGGTTGGGATGACGGTTTGATGTAATAGAACGGATAGTAACTGGTCGGCGGTGAGGGGCGACGCGTGTATGGGGCGCGGGTCGGGATGGCGCTGGATTTGGATGAGATGGGTCGGTTGGGCGTGGGCGAGCATTCGATTTTGCCAGATGTGTTCGATGGGTAGGCGGCGTTTCGGCGTCCACAGGGAATCGAGTGGGAGGGTTGTGAGGTCGCCGACTTCGGGAAACCATTTGCGCGTTTGCGGGTCTAGGTTGAAGATGGATTGGAGGGAATAGAGTTCGGCGCAGTGGTCGGCGGTGAGCTTGAGTAAGAGTTTGTCATCGCCGAGTGTTTTCCAGCCGCGATGGAGCATGGCGACGGTGAAGGTTGTTTTGCCGCCGCGCGAGGGTGCGGTGATGATGGCACAGCGCGCGTCTTGGACGACTGCGCCGGCGTGGAGGGGAATCCAACCGAATTGACGCCAGGCGGTTGTGAGAACGAGCTCCAAGAGGTCTTCAAGATTGTCGTCAATGTCGGGGGGAACGGTGGCGCGGTCGAGAAAGCGCTGGGGCATGTAAATATCCCAACGGTAAAGTGACGCGTTGAAATGAGCAGACGCGCCCGAGCGACAAGTGGCCTCAAGACCCAGCGCGGTTTTGTCTACGTGCAGCCCTACGCAGCGGAGAAAATTTCCAGTCAGCATTGGCGCAGTGTGTTCGGTGGTGTGGATGTGAATGGTGAGGGACGGGTGTGAGGTTTGCCAATGGGTGTAAAGGCGCAACACGTCGGCGGCGCGGGCGTGCCATTCCGTGTTGTCAGAGATGAGCTGGATGGAGAGGGGGCCGCAAGGATAAAGGGTGGTCATTTGAATCAAGGCGCACGACGGTAGATGGTTCCGTCAGAAGCGCGGGCGATGGGTTTGAGATTCCATTGCTGGATGAGCTCTTGTTCGGTCGGTAAGAACCAACGGTCGTCAAAGCCGCGCAAATAGACAAGTACCGCATCTCCTGAAAGGCGTTGGCTGATATTCTGCATATCGGTTGCATAGTCGGGATTGGCGAGAAGGGAATCGCCTCTGATTTTGTCGGGGAGGCGCGTGGCGGGTCGGGATGTGAGAAAGGAAATGGCATCGTTGCCGTTACTAATGATGGCGGTGGTGGGCGGCAGGGCTTGTACTTGTTGGATGATTTCAGATTGCTGCCAGGCGAGACTGGTGTACCACTGTCCCTCGCGGTGGGTTTGTTCCACCCATGTGATTCCTGCGAGCAAGTAAATCACGCTCCACGCGACGGCGATTCCGCCGAGTGTGATTTTTAGATTCGCTTGACGCGGGGTTGAATAGAGCAAACGATGCGTGATGTAGAGCAATGCGATGAGTACGATTGGGAAGAGGGGAGCAAATGTACGCAGGTCGAGGTCAAGGTCAGCATCTATTACAAGCTTGCTGGTCACGAAGACCAGGGCATAGAAGAGTATGTAAAGCGCGCTGACGGAAACAATTTTGGGAATGGGGTTCGCGGGCAATTCGACGCGGGTCGTTTGCGTTTGATTTTTTGCAAGGGCAATGAATAGAACGAGAGTGATGAGCAGAAGCGTGACAAGTGCTATTCCAAAAGGTACAAGAGGAAGTTCGGCAGGGAGAAACCAATTGACGAGAGTAGGAAAGGCAGTGAGAAACCATTCGGGTGGCATGACATGGAGGGCAAGCTGGCGGTCGGAGCGATGGGTCAGTGACCAGAGGACGAGCGGCGCGCAGGACAGGACGGCGAACGTCGCGGCGGCGCGGATGCGCTGCCAGTGTGTTTGATTGCTCCATACGAGGATGCTAATAACGGCGGTCGCTGCGAGCGCGATGCCTACGTAACGAATTAATAGCCCTGCCGCGATGAACGCGGCGGCAAGGAGTAGCCAGCGAACACGCGGTTGTTCCAGATAGCGCATGAGCGCGAGCAAGCCGACGAGACTACAGAATACAAACGGGGGTTCGGTCCATGCCATCGTGTGAATGGTGAGCATGCTGATCGAAGTCAGCATGAGTCCCATTCCCAAGAGGGGCGTCCAGAACGAGTTGGGAAGAGCAAGATGCAGGATGAGTCCAACACAAGCGATGTTTAGGGCAAATAAGAATGCGCCGAGCCAGCGGGCGACGAGGAAGGGATCTTGACCCATCAGGGCGAGACTGCTGGAGGCGAGCAGCATGGGGTAGCCCGGTGGAACCCAATTGCTGGTATTGCCGCGCACAAGGGGGATGCCGAAACGGATGAGCCAACTGCGCGCAACATTGATGTACACCGTCGAGTCGGGAGAGACGCCGATGCCGAGCGCGGTGGCATAGAGGACGAGGATTGCTCCCGCTAAGGCACACACGATAAAAATAATCCACCATGCTTTGGGCTGGCGCACAGGGATGCCTCTAGGGTCTGACTTATTTCATCTAGAACCTGACAGGTCTTGATCGTTCGACGAGAAGACCTGACGGGTTCCGAACGCTCTCGGTAAAACAGACGATCGTGGTCATAAAACCCGTCAGGTCTTGGCGAAATTGTGATGTACTGTGTCAGGTTTTACGGATAGGCTCTTGGTCGGTGCGAGGCGGCGTTATTCTGCCAGCGGAAGGGTGGGGTCGAAGGGGCTTTTCATAATACGCTGGAGCGGTTCTCTCGATTTTTCGATGGTGGGAAACGACCAAGGGTGGGTCAGTTCGATGTTGGGGTCAACAGCCGGAAAGTTGGTGAGCGTCACGAGCTGGTCGCCGATGATGAGGTCGAGGAAATTGTTGATGGAGGGCGCGTCATCTGCTTTGGCTCCCCATTTGTGGCACATTGCCTCAACTTGTTCGCGGGTGGTACCGGCTTCGAACAGTTGCATAATTGCCCAGCCCGCGTGATTGACGGAATAAAAGTATTTGCTTTCGAGGTCGAGCAGCACGGCGCCGTCCTCGATCACGGTGGCGACCACATCGGGTCGTAACACGAGTGTTTTGCCATTTGATTGAGACAATCGAGTGCCTCCCCCCAGAATGTGAATGGAATTTATATTATCTTGAGTGGGTGGTCAAGTCAATTGGCGGATAGCAGATAGCCGATAGCGGATAGCAGATGGCAAATGGCGGACAGCGGATTATGCGGATTGTTGAAGCGGTGGGAATTGACAAGATTGGTTGTGGCGTTATCATTGATTGGAAGCGTTGAGCATTTTGGATGGGTTGTGCGTAATAGTACGGATAGAGTTGTTGTATAATTTTAAGAGAGTAGTTTGAATGTCATTGCGAGCCGTTTTTGCGGCGATGTGAAGTGTGCGACCGAAGGTCGCGAACTGTTTTTGATGCTGTTTCGGCAAAGCCGAAACGACCAAAACTGGCACTTGATGCATCGCCGCAATCTCCCTCTAGGCTAGGAGATTGCTTTGTCGCCAACTATGCTCCTCGCAATGACAATTAACACTCGCGCGGAAGCTGTACCTCGTCTTGGTGTGATGTTTGCGGTTGGAGCTCGTGCGTGGTGATTTACGCGGTAGCGCATGGTTCCCCGTCCAACCGTAGCGCGGTGTCTGACGACGCGCGTTGGATTCCCCGGCCATAATCGTTTTGATTCACGAGTATCGCAATAGAGCGATGCTCGATGGAGCTTGCCCATGACTATTCAAAAATTCGAGTCAAAGTCTCGTCTCGCGCGGTATAGCGTTGCTCTTTTCATCATCGGATTGTTTGTGATACTTGCTTTGATGCATTGGGCGCAGCCGGTGTATGCGGCGTCGTTCACGGCGGGCGATATTGTGGTGTATCGCGTGGGCGATGGAAGTGGCGCGCTGGCCGCGACGGGTAATCCGGTTTTTCTCGATGAGTACACGCCGAGCGGGACGCTGGTGCAGTCTATTGCGCTGCCGACGACGAGCAGTGGGGCGAATCATCGTTTGATTGCGAGCGGGACGGCGACTTCGGAAGGGCTGTTGACGCGCTCGACCAATGGACAGTATTTGCTGCTGACGGGTTATGATGCGGCGATTCCTACCGCAAGCTTGACCACTTCGACAGCTGCAAGCGTGCCGCGCGTCGTCGGGCGGGTGGATGCTTTGGGGAATATTGATACGTCCACCGCGCTGACTGATTTTTCGAGCGGAAGCAACCCGCGCAGCGCGAGCAGCCCGAATGGTACGGATATTTGGGTGGCAGGGGGCGCGGGCGGAGTGCGCTATGCCACGCTCGCTTCGACAACCTCAACGCAGTTAAGCACGACGGTCACGAATCTGCGACAGGTGAATATTTTTAGTGGACAGCTCTATGTTTCGACCGGCTCTGGCACGACGGTACGATTGGGCACGGTCGGTTCAGGACTGCCGATGACTGCGGGGCAGACGATTACCAACCTACCGGGCTTTCCGACGACGGGCAGTCCGTATGCGTTTTTCTTTGCCGATCTGGATGCGGGTGTGAGCGGCGTGGATACGGTGTATGTGGCGGATGATAGCGCGGGGCAGATTCAAAAGTATTCGCTCGTGTCTGGCAGCTGGGCGGCGAATGGAAGCATCGCAGCAGCGAGCGTGCGGGGGTTGACGGGAACGGTGAGCGGGACAGATGTCACGTTGTATGGAACGACGAGCGGCTCGCTTTATCAATTCACGGATACGACCGGGTACAACGCGACGGTGAGCGGCAGTGCGAGTGTGATTGCTACGGCGGGAGTGAACACCGCGTTTCGTGGCATCGCGCTCGCGCCGGAATCGGCTGCGGTGACGCCGACTGCGACGGACACGCCGATTTTGACCAATACACCGACCGATACGCCGCTGCCAACGGATACACCACTGCCCACGAATACGCCTACTATCACACCGACTCCTTCGGGCGCGGTATGCGCCAGTTTGGGCGCGAGCTATTCGCAAGATTTTGATACGTTGGCGACGAGCGGCACAACGAATACCGCGCTGCCGACGGGGTGGCTGCTCTCGGAAGCGGGCGGCGGCGCGCGGGATAATGAGCAGTACGCGGCGGATAATGGTGGAAGCAATACGGGCGATACGTACAGCTATGGCGCGACGAGCGACCCCGAGCGCGCGTTCGGCGGATTGCAAAGTGGGACGCTGATTCCGACCATCGGCGCGTGTTTTGTGAACAATACGGGCGCGCCAATTACGTTGTTGACTGTTTCATACACGGGCGAGCAGTGGCGTTTGGGTACGACGGGGCGCGCGGACCGTCTCGATTTTCAATACAGCACCGATGCGACGAGTTTGACAAGTGGGACGTACATTGATGTGGATGCGCTCGATTTTTCGAGTCCTACGACAACAGGTACAACGGGCGCGTTGGATGGGAACAGCGGAACGAATCAAGCGGCGTTGAGCACGACGATTACGGGATTGGATATTGCGGACGGCGCGACGTTCTATATTCGCTGGACGGATTTGAACGCGTCGGGCGCGGATGATGGTCTCGCGGTGGATAATTTTTCGCTGGCGGTGAATGTTACGCCGACGCCGACGAATACGCCTTCGGGCGCGACGAACACGCCGACCATCACGCCGACGCCGAGCAATACGCCGGTGGCGGTACGGATTCACGATATTCAAGCGGCGTCGCACATTTCGCCGTATCAAGGCACGTTTGTTGGAAATGTGCCGGGCATTGTGACCGCCAAGACGAGCAGCGGTTTTTGGATGCAAGACCCGAATCCCGATGCGGATGACGCGACATCCGAAGGCATCTTTGTGTTCACGAACAGCGCGCCGACGGTGAATGTGGGCGATTCGGTTCTGGTGAACGGCACGGTGAACGAATTCCGTCCCGGCGGCGCGAGCACGGATAATCTGACGGCGACGGAACTGGGTTCGCCGACGGTCACTCTCGTGTCGAGTGGCAATCCGACGCCGACGCCGGTGATTGCGGGAACGGGTGGGCGCATTCCGCCGAATCAAATCATCGAAGACGATGCGAGCTGCGGTAATGTGGAAACCTGTGACACGTTTGACCCCGCGCAAGATGGGATTGACTTTTGGGAAAGTCTCGAAGGGATGCTGGTGCAGTTTAACAATCCTATCGCCGTCGGGCCGAGTCTGAACTTTAATCCCTCTATCGAAATTCCGATTGTGGGCGATAATGGCGCGAACGCGGTATTGACGACCCCGCGCGGCGGCGTTATTGTTCAGCCGGGCAACTTTAATCCCGAACGCGTCATTCTGAACAATGGTCTGAACACGAGCTATCTGACGAATAACGTCAACGTCGGCGACCATGTGGTGGGTTCAATCGTCGGCGTGATGGATTACAACTTTGGCAATTTCTTTTTGCAGACGATTGCGCCGGTGACATTTACTTCGGGCGGTCTGACGCAAGAAACGACCTCACCGCAAGGGGCGAATGAGCTGGCGGTGGCAACGTTCAACGTGGAGAACCTCGCGCCGAGCGACCCGCCGAGCAAGTTCAGTACGCTGGCCAGTCTGATTGTCAACAATCTGAAATCGCCGGACATTATTGGCGTGGAGGAAATTCAGGACAATAACGGGACGACGGACGATGGCACGGTGGATGCGACGACGACGTGGAATCTGCTGATCAATGCGATTACGGCGGCGGGGGGTCCGACGTATCAATTCCGCCAAATCAATCCGGTGAATGATCAGGACGGCGGTGCGCCGGGCGGCAACATTCGACAGGGCTTTTTGTTCCGCACGGATCGCGGCGTAAGTTTTATTGACCGTCCCTATAGCGGCGGGAGCAGTGTGTCCACCGATGCGGTCTCGGTGGTGAATGGCGCGAATGGGCCCGAGCTGTCGTGGAGTCCGGGACGGATTGACCCGCAGAACGCGGCGTGGAATGATACGCCGTCGTTGGGATTCAAAGGCAGCCGCAAGCCCATTGTCGGCGAATTCATGTATCAGGGGCATCACGTGTTTGTCATCGCCAATCACTTTTCATCGAAAGGCGGGGATGATGCGTTGATGGGCAAACGGCAACCGCCGGTCGAGGTGACCAAGCCGCAGCGGATGGCGCAAGCGCAAGTGGAACATGATTTCGTACAGGATATTTTGAGCATTGACCCCGGCGCGGAGATTGTGGTGGTTGGGGACTTGAATGATTTTCAATTCTCGGACCCGGTGCGGACGTTGACGGGCGAAAGTGTGAGTAATGTCATTCTCCACGACCTGATCAATACGCTGCCCGCGAACGAACGCTACAGTTATGACTTTGAGGGAAATTCGGAAACGCTCGACCACATTTTGATTAGCAATGAGCTGTTCAACAATCATCCATTCACGGATGATGTGGTGCATGTGAATTCGGAATTTTGGAATCAGGCAAGCGACCACGAGCCGCAGGTGGCGAATCTGACATTGCCGGAAGCGGCGACGCCCACGCCTACGGAAACGTTGACCGAAACGCCAACCGAGACACCGACGGAAACGGCAACGGAAACCGCGACGAGCGCGCCGACAGAAACGCCGACGGATACGCCAACGCCGACCGAGCTGCCAACTGACACACCAACGGATACTCCAACTTGGACCGCGACGCCGACGGAGGAACCAAGTAATACACCGACGGAGACACTAACGCCGACCGAACAGCCAACCGATACACCGACGGATACGCCGACAATGACGGCGACAGAAATTGTCGCAACGGCAACGAACACCGCAACGCCGACGGCGACACCAATCGTTGCAACATCCAAACCGACCAAGACACCGAAACCGACGAACACACCCAAGCCAACAAAAACGCCCAAGCCGACGAACACACCCAAGCCGACGAACACACCCAAGCCGACGAAAACGCCCAAGCGCGCGGTGGTGACGGAGAGTGCGATGCGAATGTGGGACGGGGATGCGCTGATTCGATTGGCGTTGGAAGGATGGTACAGTAACGATTGGATTTTTGTGGTGCTGCGGAGCCGATAACACGTCTGGTAGAAACAAAAGCGGGAGGATTCTGTTGAATCCTCCCGCTTTTGTTTTGCCGAATTGTACGGCGGGTCTAGTTCCTGATGAGAGCGCTACTCGCTGGCGAGTAGCGCGGTCAAACTTGCGCAAATTACACGTCTTCGGCAAGAGGTTGTTTGGCTTGGGCGCGAAGTTCATTGAGATACAAGTAGATGGTGTAGCGGGAGACGCGCAGGTATTTGGCGAGCAGAGGAATCGCGCGTTTGATTTGGAAGAGACCCTTGCGGTCAAGAATTTGAATGACGCGTAATCGGTCGGCGCGGGTGAGGGAATCTACGGGCTTGCCGATTTCAAACGCCGCTTCGGAGAGCCAATTGCGTACGGTGACTTTAACATCATCGGAGAATGTTTCTACAATGTTGGTTTCGTTGACGCGCAAGATGCTTGACTTGAGCTGATTCACCAGACCAACATAGGGTGTGACATCGAGATTCACACAAAACGCACCCCACGGCACGCCGTCCGCATCGCGCAAAAAGACGGAAGATGATTTCAGGGTTCGACCATCCTCAAGGTCGGTTGTATAGTTGAGCACGTCTTGAAAATCACCGGCTTGGACTTTTTGGATGCCGAAATCGGTCATGGCTCCGCCAATGCAGCGCGCCGTGACATTCCCCTCAATCCAAACAATCGAGTGTTCGAGGTCGGCGAGGTCGTGAATGATGACCTCACAGCTGCGTTCGCCAAAATTTTGGACGATGGCGTGCGCGATGGCTTTGAGGTTTTGGAGTTCCGCGTGCCGCTTCTTTCCATTCGTGGAAAAGGTGGGTGCGAGTGCGGAGCGTTTGGGTTTCATAGGGAATGCACTCCGGTGCTAATTGATTTCGCAGTGTAGGGGCGAAGCATTCGCTTAACCATGATATGGATAACATTCACCTACATGCGAATGCTTCGCCCCTACGCGCGGGACGAGCTTACAACAAATTGTCAATTTTTTCAACTGATTGACAAGCCTACTTCGCTTTGATATAATTTTTTCTACTACTGCTTCACTGCCGCCACGTTCCTCTTGGATTGCTTAAGACCAATCCAATTTAGCTGGTCTAGTTGGTTTTCTCCAAACGACTTGCCCGTAAACCGAGCGAATAAGTGTCGCTACGACTGCGGCTCGCAATGATAGAGCCAGTCCGAGCAAGCGATTTTGCTCCCCACCTTCGGAAAATCATAAAGCAGATTTTCCGCTCCTAGTGTTGACTTTATGCAAACGATTCTGCGTAATTGTGCCATCGTGGATTGCACGGGACGCCCGCGCCTGGAGAATGGGGCGATTGTCATTGAAGGCAGTCGGATTCAAGCGATTGGCGCGCAGCAAGAAATTTTTCCGGCGGGACGTGAACCGTCGTCGGATGCGCGCGTGGTTGACCTGCAGGGAATGACGGTGATGCCGGGGCTGATGAACTTGCATGTGCATTTGAGTCTGATTTATCCGGTGGGCGCGCAGCCACCGGGGTGGCGGGAGACAATTCCGTGGCGGATGCTGAAATCGGCGCGCGAGGCATTGGAGGCGGGCGTGACGCTCTGCCGCACAACGGGCGAAGCGAATCATTATGACATCGGGCTACGGAAAGCGATTGACATGGGACTGGCAACGGGGCCGCGACTGGTGTGCGCGGGGCGCGGGATTACACCGACGGGCGGACATGGCAGCGATTCGCCTTGGTATATCGAAGCGGACGGCGCGGATGATTTTCGCAAAAAGGCGCGGGAGGAACTCAAGGCGGGCGCAGACCATATCAAGCTAATGGTGACAGGTGGAATCGGCGCACCGGCGCATTTGCGCGGGATTCCGCGTTTGTCGTTCGACGAAGCAAGTGCGGTGTGTCAAGTGGCGCATGTCGCGGGCAAGCGCGTCTGCGCGCATAACGGCGGACCGGAAGGCGCAAAGCTGGCGGTGCAAGCAGGGGTGGATTGTCTCGAACATTGTTATACGCTGGATGAAGAATCGGTTGAGATGATGGGAGAGAAAAAAACGTTCATTGTGCCGACGTTATGTGTGACGAATTCGCCGGATTTTATGCGGCAGGTCGGAATGCCGGAGGCGCGCATCCGAATTTTGAATGAGGAGGGAGAACGGCATCTGGAATGGTTTTATCGCGCGGTTCGCGCCGGCGCGATCCCGGCGGTGGGAACGGATATGCTGCCGACAGACCGCCCGAACGTACCCGATTTTCCCATCGCGCAAGTTTGGGAAATGGAGTTGATGGGGCGCGCGGGGCTGTCGCCGATGGAGGTGTTGCAAGCGGCGACGCGCAACGCGGCGGTGGTCTGTCAGGTGGAGGATCGGGTAGGAACGTTGGAACCGGGCAAATTGGCGGATTTGATTGCGACGCCGAATGACCCGTCTGCCGATTTGCGCGCGCTGCGCGATATCCGGTTCGTGATGAAAGACGGTCAGGTGGTGTCGGGGCGATGGTAGGGGCAATTTGCGACGCGCCGCGTCGCAAATTGCCCCTACCATCGCCCATACAATTCGCACAATCTTTAGGAGGAGGAAGAAATGGTTCGCCCATCAA
>Ga0070741_10005475_pt1 | contig 28196 bp, 26 predicted proteins | sample Coa_R1_4_FD_66440 | JGI IMG/M metagenome (GOLD analysis project Ga0070741, IMG submission 66440) | Surface soil microbial communities from Centralia Pennsylvania, which are recovering from an underground coalmine fire - Coalmine... | ecosystem: Environmental > Terrestrial > Soil > Unclassified ...
CATGCGGCACTGAACGTTCCCTGCGGCGACGTGCACCAAGTGGACAGCTGCGCTAACCGAGCGGCACGCGGCGTGCCCGGCTAAACTCCGCCGCCCGTGTAGATCGCGCCTGCCCGTCCGCTGTCGGTCAGGCCGATCTGCTTGTCGATACTGCGCGGGTCGGCACCGGCCAGCCGGGACATCCGCACTACAGCGTCGAGGCCGGCACGCAAGACCGCGTTCGCGTCGTCGTCGCGGCCAGCGGTGCTAGACAGCGCGCGACGCAGCGCGGCGAGCCGCGCGCGGCGCTTGCGGTTGCCCCAGCCGCGCAGCTGCGGGCGGGCGACCCGAGTGAGGTCGGCGAGCATCACGAAGGCGGCATCGGAGAATCCTGGCGCCGGGTCATCGAGCACCGTGACCAGCCGGTCCGCCGCCTGATGGAGCGGACCGGCGTCGGCGACCTTGAGCACCTTGCGCCCGTCCTGGGGCACGATCCGCACGACCCCAGCGTCGGCCGCGGCACGCAGATACCGGTCGATACCGTACGGGCCGCGTATCTTCACCCAGCCGGGAACCGTCACCGGCTCGCACCGCGCCAGCGCACTCAGTGCGGCACCAGCGACCGGGTCGCCAGCCTGCCTGGGCTGCACGGCCAGGTAGTCCCCGTCCAGCGTGACGCACCCGGCCAGCACCAGGTCACACAGTTCAGCGACCGGCAGCGCGTAGGACAGCCTCGGCCCGAACCGAGCCCGCCCGCTGCCGGCGTCAATCGCGCACAGCACCAGATCCATCGCGGTGGCCACAATTACGAGCGTAACAAGCAAACGGCCGCTCACCCGTCGTCGGCGCTCGTCCTGATCAGCATGGCAAGCTCGGCTCGGGAGCTGACGCCAAGCTTGGGATAGGCCTTGTACAGGTGGTAGCCCACGGTCCGCGGCGAAAGAAACATCTGAGCGGCGATGGTCCGGTTGGACCGGCCGGTCGCGGCGAGCCGGACGACCTGAAGCTCCTGCGTGGTGAGCGCGGCCAGTGGCCCGGCCGAGCCGCCGGCCGGCTGTCGTTCCGCCCGGCCGCCGGCGGCGGCCAGCTCGGTTCGGGTGCGCGCGGCCCAGCCTGCCGCGCCGAGCTCTTCGTAGATGCCGAGCGCGGTGGTCAGCTGGGCCTGGGCGTCGCGGCGGCGCTTGTTCCGGCGCAGCCAGTCCCCGTACAGCAGGTGGGTGCGGGCCCGCTCCATCGGCCGGCCGGGCGCGTCGTGCAGCCGGACCGCCTCCGGGTAGAGCTCTCCGGCTTGGTCATCTTCGACAAGGGCGCGGCAGCGCAGCGCGACCGCCTGCTGCCAGCGCTGCCCCTCGCGCGCGGCCTCCGCCACGACCAGGTCAGCGACACGACGGGCCTCGGCGGCCTTGCCGGTGCGGATCGCCGCCTCGACCAGGTCGGGACGGTACACGAAGGTCGACAGCTTCCACTCTTGCTCGAGCCGGTCCAGGTGGGCGCGGGCGGTGGCGACCCTGCCGTCCGCGAGGTCGAGCTGAGCCAGGCACAGCGCATCCCAGCCGGCGCCGTCCCCTGAGGTCGCATCGGGCGGCCGGAGCCGTGCCGCCTCCTCGATCCATCCGGCGGATTCTTCCCGGTCACCCCGCAGGGCCGACAGCCAGGCGAGCTGACAAGACAGGTAGACGGCGCGCGGGAGCTGGCGCAGGTCAGTGGCCAGCCGAAGGCCCTCCACCGCGTTGGCCCCGGCGTCGGCCCATTCGCCACGCGCGATCTGCGCTATGACCAGGACCTGCTGCGCCCCGGCCAGCCAGCCGATCATGGCGTTGGCCCGGCAGTCCGCTACCAGCTCGGCCGAGATATCGAGTGCGGCATCGTCGTCGCCGAAGCCGAACGCGTAGACGCCGGCGGTCAGCCGGTCAGCGGGCTCGGCGCCCGCCGGGTTCCGCCGGATCGCCGTCACGAAGGCGGTAAGGATGCCGTTGTCCGCGTAGGTGGGGTCGCGGAACTGCAGGTAGAACTGCGTGAGGACCGCGGCCAGCGACCGGGGATCAGCGGGCGCGGTGGCGGGCAACGCCCGGAACCGGGCAATGATCTCCGTGCCGGTCTCGAAATCGGAGCTGGCCACGACCGCGCTGAGCGCCTGGGCCAGCATCGCCGCCGCCAGCTCCGGATCGCGATCGGCGATCGCGGACGCGATAGCTGGCACTTCCCTGGCCCGCTGTAGCCGGTCCCCCGCATTCATCTTCAGCCGGAGCAGACTGATCCTCGCGCGCGGCAGCGGGTCGTCGGTCAGGTCCTCGGCCTGGCTGGCAAGCTGGTCTGCCCGGCTCGGGTCGCCGGCGTCGGCGGCGGCTTGCGCGGCAGCGATCAAGCGGCGCACTTGGTTCCGCGGATCCGGCGTCAGCGCGGCGGCCCGGTCATAGGCGGCCGCCACCGCGGCGTAGCCGCCACGGGTCCTCGCTCGCTCGGCCGCCGCCTCCAGCTCGGCCGCTGCCTGCTCATCTCGCCCGCTGGCCGCCGCGGCCAGGTGCCAGGCCCGCCGCTCAGCGTCGTCGGGTGACGCAGCGCCGACGGCGACAGCGAGCGCGGCGTGCGCGGCCTGCCTGCTCGCCAGCGACGCGTCGTGATACACCACCGACCGCACCAGCGGATGGCGGAATGCCAGCATCCCGTCCCGCACGCGGACGAGGCCGGCCCGCTCCGCCGCGGCCAGCGCGGCCGCCTCGACTCCGAGAGCGCGGCCGGCCGCGAAGATCGTGTCCAGCACGCCCGTCGCGTCCGCCGCGCACAGCAGCAGCAGCGTCCGTGCGTCATCGGGAAGTTCGGCGAGCGGCGCGGCGAACAGCTCCCGCGCCATGTCGGCCGCGAGCGGCTCGGACCCGCCACCGCGGTTCCCCCCGCGGGCCAGCTCGATCAGGGCCAGCGGATTGCCTGCCGCCTGCGCGAGGATCGTTGCCCGTACCGTGACGGGCAGCCCGGGCGCGGACTCGGTGAGCAGCTGCGTGGCCGCCGCCTCATCGAGCACTTCCAGCCGCAGCTCGGGCGGACCCGCCACCCGCGGCAAGCGAGCCGAGTCCCGGGCCGCGCTGATCATCACCACCCGGTCCGCGTCCAGCCGCCGCCCCGCGAACAGCAGCGCCTGAGCCGACGCCTCATCCAGCCAGTGCGCATCATCAATCACGCAGAGCACCGGCCGCTCCTCGGCCAGGTCCGACAGCAAGCTGAGAGCCGCCAGCCCGGTCAGGAACCGGTCATCGGCGCCCGGCCCGGCGTGGATCCCGAACGCCCGGTGCAGCGCGGCCGCCTGCGGACCCGGCAACTCGCCGATCCGGTCAAGCGCTGGCCGCAGCAGCATATGCAGCCCGGCGAAGGACAGCTCCGCCTCGGTCTCCACTCCGGCGGCCCGCAGGACCCGGAACCCGGATGCGGCCGCCTCCCGCGCGGCGTACTCCAGCAGCGCCGACTTCCCGACCCCCGCGTCGCCCCTGATGACCAGCGTCCCGCTGCGCCCGTCCCCGGCGTCGGCCAGCAGGCGATCGATGACCCGCTGTTCCGGTGCGCGCCCGTACAACACGATCAGGAATATAGCGTGTGACAGGTGATGTAATCTCGACGTGATTGTTATGTTATCGTTCCGAGATGTGTCTCAGAACCTCCCGCTTACCGGCACGGAACGATACGACAAGACCGCGCATCATGCACTGGTGCTGTCACTGCTTGTCGCCGTGGTCGTGCTGGATCAGGCAGCCAAGTGGTGGGCTTGGCGGCATGTCCCGTGGACCAGGATCAATTCCGGCGGCGACGTCATCGTCGGGCACAGGATCAGCGCGTGGTATTCCGGCCCGGTCACCGGCGCGCTGCTCGATCTGCTCGACGTCGGCCTGCTGAGCGTCACCGCCACGGTCCTGGCGCGCTGCCGGGTGCCGGCCGTCGTCGGCGTTTCCGGCGCCCTGATGACCGGCGGATGGGTGAGCAACGTGCTGGACCGGCTGGGGACGCACTACTGGACCGCACCGGGGAGCGTCCGCGGTGTGGTCGACTTCATCCACATCGGCCAGCACTACTACAACATCGCGGACTTCTTCATCATCGGCGGCACGCCGGTATTCCTGCTGGCAGCCGGCTATCACGGTGTGCGCGCGGCGCGGCGCCCGCTCGCGACCGGAAACGTATTCCCGCCCGCGCGTGTCCGCCTGCGATCGCGGGCGCGGATCCCCGCGCTGGCCGGAACGGTCCTCGTCGTGGTCGTCGCGCTCGGCGCGGCGAACTACGGCGGCCTGAACGCCACTCCGCGTACCCCGGCACGGCACGCGACGCACACCCGGGCGCATAACCCCGCGCCCGGCTCGCAGCGCACCGACCGGCTCGGCTTCAGGCGCTTACCCGGAACTCCAGTGGCTCTCCGGTCTCGACCAGGCTCTTGAGGCTGGACAAGATCATCGGCCAGCCGGGTGTGACGACCTGGAGCAGCGGCTCGCCGGGTTCAAGACCACGGTGATTGACCATCAGCCGCGTCACGTCGCCCATCGCGACGAAGTCGAACCGCACCACCGACGCGCACCCGCCGTTGATCTCGAGGTAGTCGGTCTGCAGCCACTCACAGGTCAGCCGGCGCGGATCTTCCTCCCCGGCAGGGCAGAACGGCATGCCGGACAGCCAGCTTGGTACCAGGGCTGGTTCCTCCAGCACCTCGCGGACCCGGCGCGGCGCGGCGCGCAGATAGATATCGAAGGCAAGGCTCGTCATGACCGGAAAGTCCTCATACCCACACAGCGCCAGAGCCCGCGCTGATGTCACACCCGTTGTTGCCCCGCGCATTGATGACCTACGCTGTACGGCGGAATCACGGGGAAAACGGAGGGCACGAGCATGGCTCAGAAAGTGCGGACGCTATTCATTGACGACCTGGACGGCACACCCGCGGAGGGTACGATCCGGTTCGCGCTCGATGGCACCGAGTACGAGATCGACCTGAGCGCGAACCACGAGCAGGCGCTCCGGGATACGCTGGCCCGCTATGTGGCGGCCGCCCGCCGGGACCGGGCGAACCGGCGGCCAACCCGCCCCAGGCGGGCCGCGAGCAACGGCCCGGTGAGCAACAGCGAGGTCCGCGCGTGGGCCAAGTCGCAGGGCATGGAGGTAAAAGAGCGCGGCCGCATGCCCGCCGAGCTCGTCGTAAAGTTCCAGGCCGCCACGGGAAACTGATCCCGGCTAGCTGCCGGTACCCGGATCGCGTCCGGTGATGCAATACACCAGTCCGGCCGGATCACGCAGGGTTACCCAGCCGGTGCCTTCGTACAACGACACCGCGCCCAGCCCCTCGTGCCTGGCCGCCTCGGCGGCGACGCCGGAGCACGCCAGGTCGGGGTGGGCGCGGACCGGCGGGCCGGCGGAGTCTTCGGTGCGCTGGAGCAGCAGCCGCAACGGCATGCCCGCGGCCCGCGTCAGGTACCGGAACTCCGGCAGCGGGCTCTCCCGCGGCGCCCATCCGGTCAAGTCCGCCCAGAACGCGCACTCGGCGTCGTACACCTCCGCGGGGATGTCCAGGCAGAACTGGTCGACACGGCTGACCGAGCCGCCGGGCCACCGAACGGCCGGGGGTAGCCCGGGCCCGGCATCTTCCCGGGACACGCAGAACGGCAGACCGTGGGGTGAGCGGAACACGGCAAGCCCCTCCTCGGTATGCACGCGCCGTGCCCCAAGCAGGTCAGCCCGTTCGGACATATCCGTCCAGTCCTGGGCATGGACGTCCAGATGACAACCGGCCGCACCGTCATAAGTCCGCTGCATCCGCAGGTAAGCGTCACCCTCGCCGGGCACCAGCGTGACGAAGTCGCCCCTCGGCCCCCGCGGCGGCGACAACGTGTATCCGGTGACGCCGGGCCAGAAGTCGCGTCCCGCCTCGAACGCCGGGGCCGGGAGGTCGAGGAATCCCGTGATCCACCCGACCGTCATGTCGCGCCCACCGAGTCGGCGTAGAAGGCCGATCCGGCCACATGGAACGCGATCTGGCGGAACGTCCACGCCTCGCCGGACCTGGCATCCAGTTGCTCGTCGCTGAGCGCCCGCAGGCGGGCGTCCCAGATGAGCGCCAGGCGCCGTAGCCTGCTCCGCGCCTCGTCGAGATCCTCGACGGTGAACGGCGCGAGGTCCGCGGCCGTCGTGATGGCCGAGGCGTGCCACCGGTCGGGCTCGGTGGGCCGGCCGGCCAGCCGTGCCTCGATCTCGGCGAGGTGATCGATCAGGTGGTCGGTGACCCTGCGGATCGCCTTGTGCGGCGCGTACATCCGGGGCGGCTCGCCGTCGACGGGTGTTTCGACCGGGCGGCCGTCCCAGTTCGGCCAGCTCGCGGCCAGCTCGAGGACGTGATCCACCATCGCGGTCACGACGTCCGCGGGGTGACGGCTGTCGGTTTCTGGTCCTGGATCGGTCATGAGCGCACTATGCCACGGGGGTCTGACATTCCCCGCGCTCGCATGCGTTCCTGGAATGTCGGCCTATGTCCGGCATGTTCGACGCTATCCCCCACTCCGAGAGTGGGGTCGAAATTATTGCGGACACTTACCCTCCCGTTTCGGGGGGGTAAGTGTCCGCAATAATCTGGCGGACCAATCCGCATGCCCGGAATATGGCTTATGTTCGGTTCTCGGCCGGGGCGGGCGGCGCGAAACCGGCGCGGCGCGGAACTCCGTGCGGGCTAGTTGTTGATGCTCTGGATCTCCCGGACGACGATCGTCCTGGTCTGCTGGACGATCGGCGGCGGGTTCGTGAACGTGCCGCCGGTCCCGGCGCTCGAGGTCCAGCTGACGGTCCAGGTGGCGGTCACCGTGATCGTGAACGGGTTGCCGGTCGTCGACGGGCCGGCGAACGTGATCGTGCACGGGGTGGCCTGAAGGCAGCTGTCTTTGCCGTCGTAGCCGACCTTGGCGCCGGGATCGTTGGTCTGGATCTGCACCGTCGGGCCGGTCGTGGCGATCTTCGCCCACAGGTAGGTGCCGTACATCCACTTGGCCTGCGCCAGGTCCCACGGGTCCTTCGGCCCGTTGAACTGGAGATAGACCTTCGTGGCCGTGTTGACATAGGCGGTCGTGCCGGGCGCGGTGCCCGGGTCGGTGACGATCTTGTAGTCCGGCAGCTTCAGCGCGGCCCGGGCGAGGGCGGCGAGGTTCTGCGGACTGATCTGGAAACCAGCGCCGGCCGCGGGCTTCGCGGGCGGCTCCAGGTCCAGGAAGCCGTTGTTCATGCCGGCGCTGGCCACCATGTTCTGGGCGCAGGCCCAGCCGGCCGAGCTGCTCAGCCAGTTCGGCGCCCACCACACCCAGTCGGCGCCGACGGCTCCGCTGCCGTCGTCGTTCTGGCCCTGCTGGACCATCTTGAAGTCATTGTTGATCTCGTCGCGGGCATCCGGCACGTGCGCGATGAGAAACATCATGCCTGGATAGCGCCTTGCCATGTACCACCAGAACGAGTCGGCGTCCGGGGCGCCCGGCGCGTTCCCCGCCAGGGCCGGGTCACCCTGCGCCCAGGAGTTCGGCTGCTTGAACCAGGGCTGGAGCCAGCACTCCGGCGGCTTGTACACCTCGTTGACTCCCCGGCTGGGCGCGGGTTGGCCGCTGATCGTCACGTTGCCCTGGACGACGGTCGAGTAGCCCGGTGTGCCACCGCCGCCATTGCTCGGCGGGGTGACGCCGCCGCCGTTGCCGCCGTCAGCGTGGGCCGTGGCGGGAATCGCGGCACCCGCGGCCGCGAGGCCGGCGATCACGGCGAGCATCGTGGTCTTGCGAACAAGCCTCATGACGCACACACCCCTGCTGAGCCGCCGCTGGCGGCCGGATAGAAGTCGGTATGGACGATCCACCAGGAGCCATTGGCCTGCTTCCCCGCGGCGGCCTGTTCCTGGGAGTGCGTGTACTTGCTGTTGATGATGTTGCCGGCCGGCCGGCCGTTGCCCGGGTTGACCATCTGCAGGCCGGAGTCGTTGAAGCAGGACGAGACGACCACGCCCGAGGTGCCGAACACGTTCGGCACCGTGATGTCGGAGTAGACGACGGTCCCCTTGAGCTGGTAGCGCCCGGCCTTGAACTCGGCGATGATCTGCTTGGCGAAGCTCAGCGCGTTGCCGCTGGTGTACTTCTGGTAGGCCTTGTTCTTGCCGAGGGTGTAGACGGCGTACCACATCGAGTCCACGTAGTTCTCGTACGCGATCACCGCGGAGCGCTCCGGCTCGGTGGCCGGCAGCGGTGTCTGGAACTCGACCTTGATGCTGGACGGGAACGTGAAAGCCTTGAGCCCGGCAGCCGCGGTCGGCGTGCTCGACGGCGCCGTCGGCACGGATCCGCTGGTGCTCGCGCCACCGCCGGGCACGAACGACGTGGCCGTGCTGCCATTCGAGCATGCGGACACCGCCAACGCGGCGGCCGCCAGCACGCCGGCGAGCCGCTTGTCCATGCCTTGCTCTCCCTCGTATACAGACAAGCCCCACGGGTAACCTAGCGAAAACCGGGGCCAGAATTCCTAATGTTGATAAATCCGACATATCCCGATAAGGGCGGCGCGGCGGGCCGCCGGGGGCGGGGCGCGGCCGGCCGGCACGCGGGCGCGGGCCTTTCATGCGGCTGAGGTTCGCCAGGAGGGGAGGAGCTCGTCGATGAGCGCCTCGGTTTCCGGTGCCATCCGCGGCATGACCTCGTCGAGGGCGACGCGGGCCTCGACTTCGGAGACCGCCGCGCGCAGCACGCCTTCCTTGCCGGTGGCGTGCGCGGCGATCAGCAGGTCGCGCCACAGCATCTCGTCGTTGAAGGCCAGCCGAAGCCCGGTCCGGGCCGCTTCCATCGCAAGAGACGGGTCACCCGAAGCCAGGCGCAGCGCGGACAGCCGGTGCGCGGCGTCCGCCACCAGCGCGGTCACCTCGTACTCTACGTCGTCGCTGGCCAGCCACGCGTAGCGCGCGGGATCGCGGCCGTCGAGGAACTGGCCGCGGACCAGCGCGAGCGCCTGCGAGAGCTGCGCGGTCTCCTCCGCGGTCGCGGACGCGGCGGCGGCCTGGCTGGCGCGGTTCATCAGCGCGCGGAACACCAGCCAGTCAACGCGCACGCCGGGCCCGAGGAACAGGCGGCCGGACGGGTCGGTCCGCAGGTTCGGCTCGCCGGACGGGCCGGTGCCCAGCCACGCGCTGACCCGGGCCAGCGTGGCGTCCCTGACCTCGGCCGGCACGCCGCGCGGCCAGACGGCACCGGTCAGCACGTTCAGGTGCACGCCGGCCGGATGCGCGGCGAGGAACACCACGAGTTCGGTGGCGATCGCCAGCCGGTCCGGCTCCAGCGCGCCGGGCGCCTGTACCGTCGCGGGGCCGAGCAGGCCGATCTCCACCGGCATCCGCGCGCCGGGCACCAGCTGTGCGGGCGGCGCGTTGCCCGAGCCGAGCGGGCCGAGCGGCACTCCCCCGGGATCGGGCCGGAACAGGTCCACGATCGCCCGGTACTGGTGCGGGCCGAGCAGCTGCGCGACCAGGTCGAAGCCGAGCGCGTCCGCGCGCACCCGGCCGTCCGCCGAGACCTCCCAGGTCCACGCCGCGTCCGCCACCTCGCCGGCGACCACGAAGCCGGTCGCCATGCGGTGCTTGCCGCGGGCGAGCGCCTTCAGCCGCTCCACCTGCAACGGCGTGGGCGGGACCCCGGTGATCAGGTAGTGCGGCGCCCACAGGCCGGGGTCCGTCGAGTTCGCGCGCCCGGTCAGCACCGAGTCGATGCCGGCGGCGGCCATCGCGGCGTCAAGCTCCGCCGCCCGCGCCTCCAGCAACGGGAGAGCCTCGTCCAGGGTAGGAAGCACCGAGAGCCGTTCGGTAGAAATGTTCTGAAGTCCTTCGCCGAAACCCACCAGCGTGACACGCATTGTGTCTGACCAGAGGTTGGTGACCAGCTCGACAGCGAACGCGGCGAGCGCGGCCTGCACCAGGTTGCCGGGTCCGCGCACCGCGATCAGGCCCTGCGCCACCTCCAGGTCCACCAGCACGCGGCCGGTCGCGTTGGTGCCGAGCGAGACCAGCCCGGGGTAGGGCGCGAGGGTGCCGCCGGGTTCCAGGCCGGCCACCGCGGACACCGGCAGCCGCCACACCTGGCCGCCGTCGGCGGCCAGCCAGGGCCGCGGCGGGTTCGGGTCGGGGGCCGCGATCCACAGGTCCAGGTTCTCCGTGCCGACGTGCGCGGCGAACACCGTGGGCAGCGGGCGCTGCTGGGCGGCGAGCTGCTGGGACAGGTTGCGCAGGCCGAGGTCAAGCATGCGCACCGCGGGATCGTCCGCGCCGAGCCGGAACGCCCGCTCGGCGAGCGCCGCGTCCCCGCTCGGCGCGGCGATGCGCCGGCCGAACGCGCGGCGCCACAGCTGCTCGCGGCGCTGCCGGCCGAGCGCGACCAGGATGCCGGCCGCCATCAGGCTGGCCGAGGCCAGCTCGAACGGCCACTGCTGGTTGTGCGCCGCGTCCGACACGGCGTTGATCACGTTTTCCGGGGCGCTGGCCTGCGCCGGGGCGGCCTGGACCGCCTCATGCGTATGCTCGGCCACGGCCTGGATACCGGGGCCGGCCGCGTCGCGGGGCATGTGCAGGACCCAGCCCGGGCGGATCAGGCTGGCGATCGTGAGTTTGGTCCCGTCCGGCTGAACCCGGTCCTTGTTCAGCTCGAAGATCTCCCGGTAGCGGCGCCCGTCCCCGAGGTGTTTCTGCGCGATCTCCCACAGCGACTCGTGGTATCTGCCTTGGGGCGGCTGAACGACATACATCTTGTTACTGGTCGCGTGCGTGTGCTGCACGGCGGGCGCCGCCGGGAACTGATCGAGGATGCCGCCGATCTTCTGCTGGTCCGGCGCCAGCTGCGAGACCGTGTACGCGGGGCGCGGCGGTGCGCTGTGCGAGAGCGCGGGGGTCAGCGCGGCCGCCGCGGTGAACAACAGCAGCGCGGTGCTGACCAGGCGGTGCGCGATCGAGCCGGCCACCGGGACCTGCCGGGCCTGGACGTCCCGGTGTGCCAGCGCCGCCCGCAGCTCGACCAGCACGCTCCACACCAGCACCAGCCAGATCGGGATGACGAGGAACTCCAGGATGTGCAGGATCGCGGTCGCGTCGAGCTGGTGCGTGAGGCTGGCGCCGCTGAACTTCGGTTTGAGTACCGTGACCATCGCGACCGGGATGCCGACGATGATCGCGAGCAGCAGGATCGTCGCGCCGATGCCGAGCAGGACGTCCGCGGGCGTGCGGCGGGGCCGGCCGGTGCGCGGCGGGAGGAGACCGGGAATCGGAGGTGCCATCAGCAGGTCCTCGAGACTTGGTTGGCGGTTCCGCATTTCAGGAACGCGTTCTCATGGGTCGACACGCTGATCGCCCCGAAGAGGTTCGCGGGGATGGCCGGCGTCATCTGCACCTGCACCCACACCTCCACGCCGGGCTGGCCGGCGCCGCCGATGAGCTGGCAGTTCTGCATGGACGCGGTCACGTTGACACCCTTTGAGTAGCTGGCGATGAGCTGCGCCGCGGGGCCGCCGGCCCCGCAGGCGTCGGGGCTGATCACGACGTGGCCGGCCTGGAGTTCGGCCTGGTCGACGTCGTCCGCCGCGGCGCGGGCGGCCTGTTCGGCGATGTCGGCGGCGTGCGCCTTGGCGATCATGACCTCGCCGCCGTCCACGACGAGGACCAGCAGGAGGAACGCCACCGCCGCGACGATCACCACCCAGACCGAGACCGAGCCCTGTTGGTTTCTCATTAGCCCTGCCGTTCCACGAACGGGTCCAGCGCGGCGGTCGCGGTGTCGGTGAACGTCGCGTTCACGTCGATGCCGAGGTCGTGAAACGCCGGGAGCCGCGCCTGGCAGGTCACCGTCACCTGAACGTCCTGCGCCGTGGCGAAGTTGCCGCTGCCCAGCAGCGAGACCGTGGTCGTCATGTTGCCGCCCTGGCACAGGCCGCCGAGGTCCTGCTGGGCGGCCTGATTCGCGAACGTCTGTGCGTCGCCGAACTGACGGGCCAGCGAGGCGGCGCGCACCGCGTCCCTGGCCGCGGCGCTCACCTCGCCCTTGTAGTCGATCCACTCGCCGCCGGCCGCGATCAGCAGCATGAGCACGACAAGCAGCGGCCCGGCCACGGCGAACTCGACGGCCATCGAGCCGCGGTCGTGTTTTGGCCGGCGTTTGTCGCGCCGGCCGCGCCGGATAATCGCGGACACTGAACCTCCCGGATCGGACCTTGCCGGTCAAGATCGGAGGCGAGTTCGGTTCGCTGGCTGTCCAGATGGGACCGACGGCCGCCGGCGGCCTGGATAACGTGGTGGATTTCCCCTTTGCGGAGGCGCGACCCTCGTCCACGAGCGTCAATCTTCCACAAAAGGGCAATCGGACACGCTACTGCCACAGGCACTGATGAGACGTGCCCTGCACGCCAGCGGCCGGACGTGGCGCACCTCCGGCTGGCCGTCAGCATTGCAGTCCCCCGCTCACTTGGGTGCGGAAGCATTCGACCGGGCCGCTGACCGTGACGCTGATCGTCATCGGAATCGGGATGACCCCGTTCAGCTTCCCGGTGACGGTCACCGCGACCTGATTGCCGCCCGTCCGGGTCGCGGTGGGCATGTTGACCAGCGAGATCACGCTGGTGTCGAGGGCGTGGAAGTAGTTGTTCGCCTCGTTCTCCGCGTCGCTGGCCCAGGCCTGGTTGGTGGCGGCCTCCTCGCGCGCGATCCGGTCGCCGGCCTGGGCCGCGGCGAGCGCCGCGTGCCGCGCGTCGAACCAGATCGCGAACTGGATGATGAGCATCGTCATCATGATGAGCACGGGCGCCAGGATGGCTAGTTCGACCGCGCTGGAACCGCGGTCCGGCTCGCGGAGCCGCCGTGGCCGAAGGCCCAGGCCAATCCAGCGCCGCCGCAGTGCCCTCATCACCTGGTGCATGTCCGCTTCCGGTCAGCCGCCGTTCTGGTTGTTGTTGGTGATGTTGGCGCTCTGGTTGGTGACGAACGTCCTGATCACCGCCAGCAGCGCGAACGCGATCGCCAGGATCACCGCGGTGATGACGGCGAGTTCGACCGCGGAGGCGCCGCGGTCTCGGTCGTGCAGCGCCGTGCGGAGCCTGGTCAGGTGCACGCCGAGGAAGGCCTTGAGGTATGGGCAGGGGTTCATGACGTTCTCTCTCTCACAGGGTCATGCGTTCATCAGGACCTTGACGGCCGGGTACATCAGGAACACGAGGAAGGCGGCGACCAGCAGCATCTGCGCCACCAGCATCGACTGGGACTTCTCCCCCGCCTCGCCTTCGAGGTCAGCGATCTCCCGGCGGCGCAGGCTGGCCGCGCGCGCGCTCAGCGACTCGCGGACCTTCGCGCCGTCCTCGGCGACCAGGCTGAGCGCGCTGGCGAGGTCCTTCAGCTCGTTCACCTGGACTTCCTCGCCGAGCACGCCGAGCGCCTGCCAGGGAGTCTGGCCGGTGATCCGGGCGTTGGACAGCGCGTCCCTGATCCGCCAGAACGCCCAGCCCTGACCGATTTCGCCGGCCGCCATCAGCGCCTCCGGCACGCCCCTGCCACCGGACAGGTTCATCGCCACCAGGTCGAGGAACGCGCCGATCGCGTGCCTGAAGTCCTTGCGGCGGGCATCGACTTCCTGCTTGAGCTCCACGTCGGGCAGGAAGAAGAAGACCGCGCCCATGGCGAGGCCGACCCAGACCGGGATGTAGATCGACACGTGCAGGCCCAGCATGCCCGCCCCCGCCACCACGATCGGCGGGACGATCAGGCCGAACACCCCCAGCAGCACCTTCGTCGCCAGGTAGTTCTCGAACGACTTGCCGACCAGGTTGAGGCTCGACTTGAGCGAGCGGAACTCCCAGCCCTGTTCGGCGCAGAACCGGGCGAGCGCGTTGCCGACCTGCTTGGTCAGCGCGTTGTCCTTGCCGTCCCCCGGGTAGCTGGCCGGCCGTGCCGCCGGAGAGCGCCGGGCGTCGAACGAGGCGACCCGCCGGGCCAGGCTGATCCGGCGCGGGGTCAGCGCGTAGACCAGCAGGGCCAGGGCCAGGCCGGTAAGCCCGCCGATGATCCACGGCGTCGCGTTCACAGGTCACCTCCGGTCACCACCGAGTCGCGGCCGAGCAGTCGCTGCGGCGTGTCGAACTTCGCCAGCCTGCGGAGCCAGAGAATGCCCACGCCGTAGATCGCCGCGACCGCGGCAAGCACAAGCTGGCCGCCCACGCTGTTGTACGGGGCGAGGAAGGCCCGGTTCAGCAGCGCGAGCGCGATCGCCATGCCGACCGAGACCAGCACCACGATCTGCACGCTGCGCCGGGTGGAGCGACGGCTGGAGTTGACCTTGCGGCGCATGTCCAGCTCCTCGCGGACCGAGTCGGCGAGCGCGCCGAGCAGGTCACGCAAGCCAGGGCCGCGCAGCCGGGAGTTGATGATCAACGCGGCAATGATCATGTCGGCGCTCGGGTCGTCCAGGTCGTCGGCGAACCGGCGCAGCGCTTCGGGCATCGGCACCCGGGTGTGCAGCCGGTCCACGAGCACCTGGAGCGGCTCTTGGATGGACGGCGTCGCGACCCGGATCGAGGATGGGATCGCCTGCTCCAGGCCCACCGCGCCGGCGATCGTATCCCGCAGCGACTCGGTCCAGGTGGCGAGCCCCTCCAGGCGCGTCATCGCCCGGCGCTCCTCGGCCGCCCCGCCCAGCGAGCGCCAGGAGAACGCGAGCAGCGCGATCGCGACGCCGGCCACCACCCACCTGGTGAGCAGCAGCGCGATCACGCCGATGACCAGGGAGGCCGCGCCGCGCACGCTGAGCGCCTCGCGCAGCTGTCGCTCCAGCCAGCTCGGCCCGCTGTCCGGCTTCACCGGCAGGCCGCGGATGGCCACGATGACACCGAAGACGCCGCCGCCGGTCAGCGCGCCGAGCAGGATGACCAGCAGCTGGGTCGAGGAGCTGGTCATCGCCATGTCCCCCGCATCGGGTCGTAGCCGTAGGCCGCCAGCTCGTCCAGGCAGGACGCGGGCGCGTTGGGAATCGCCCGGCCGTCCCGGCTCGCGGCGAACACCTCGCTGGACAGCACCCGGCCGTCCACGCCGGTGACCTCGCGCACGCTGCTGACGAACCGCCGCAGCCGGCCCCCCTTGGTGAACTCGTTGCGCTTCTCCTGGAAGACCACGAAGTCGATGGCCCCGGCGATCAGCATGTGCGTCGCCTCCACCGGCAGCCGCTCCTGGGCCTGGATCGCGTAGGTCGAGATGCGGTTGAACACCTCCGCGGACGAGTTCGAGTGGATGGTGGACAGCGAACCGTCGTTGCCCTGGGTCATCGCGTTCAGCATCGTGACGATCTCGTCGCCGAGCACCTCGCCGACGATGACCCGGCTCGGGTTCATCCGCAGGGACCTTCTGACCAGTTCCGCCATCGTGATCGCGCCGACGCCCTCGCTGTTCGGCAGCCGCTCCTCGAACGCGACCACGTTGGGGTGCAACTCCGGGAAGTGGTCAAGGCCGAGTTCCAGGGATCGCTCGACGGTGATGAGCCGCTCTTCGCCGGGGATCTGGTTGGCCATCGCGCGCAGCAGCGTGGTCTTCCCGGCGTTGGTGGCCCCCGCGATCATGATGTTCTTGCGCGCGCCGACGGCCGCGGCCAGGAACGAGGCGAGGTCCGGGCTGAGCGTGCCGTTGCCGACCAGGTCGGCGAGGAACACCTTGCCCATCCGGGCGCGCCGGATCGAGATGGCGGGCCGCAGCGTCACGTCCATCACGGCGGACAGCCGTGAGCCGTCCGGCAGGCGCAGGTCCAGCTGGGGGTTCGCGGTGTCGAACGGCCTGCTGGACAGGCCGGAGTAGGCGGCGAGCACCTGGATCAGCTCGACCAGCTCCTGGTCGTTGTCCGCCACCGGCTCGGCCATGACCTCGCGCCCGTCGGCGTAGCCGACGAACACCCGGTCGCAGCCGTTGATGTCGATGTTCTCCACCATCTGGTCTTCGAGCAGCGGCTGGAGCCTGCCGACGCCGAACAGCGCGGCGTGGATCGCCTCGGCGAGATCCTCCTCCTGCTGCGCGTTGAACGGCGGGCGGCCCGCCAGGATCTCGCTCCTGGCATGCTCCTCGAGGACCTGGGAGACGATCGCGCGAGCGAACTGCCGCTCGTCCTCGCTGGACATCGGCGGCATGCCCGCCGCCGCGTCGAGCCGACGCTGTTCGGCCAGCCGGTCACCGACATCGGAGCGGAGGCGCTTGACGAGTCCGTGATCCATGCCGGTCACGCCCCGCCGGACTGCTGGCGTTCGTGCAGCTGCTGTCGTTCCGCATCGAACCAGTTATCCGCGGGGGCCGCTTCCTGAGTCGCGGAGGGCTGGGTGGCGGAGGGCTGGGCCGCGGAGTGCCTGGCGCCGGACGCGACGGGTCTGAGCTGGGTCTGCTGCTGTGCTTGCGGCTGGGGTGGCGAGTAGTTCGGGGTCGCTTGGGGCGCCGGCGCCTGGCCGGGCGCGGGTCCGCCGACGGGCGCGGGTCCGCCGACGGGCGCGGGCAGGCCGGCCACGAGCTGCTGGGCGACCTCGCGCGCGGACTTGATCAGCGGCGTGTTGCCCAGCTTGCCGCCCATCGCGCCGCCGAACAGCGCGGCGCCCTTCGGGTCGTGGGCGATCGCGCCGACGATCCCCACCGGGACGTTCGTCTGCTTGAGCACGTGATCGACCTCGCCGTGGACCGAGGCGAACCTCCTGCGGTCCGCGACGAACAGCACCGCGGCGCCGAACCCGCGCCTGCCTCGGCTGTTCGCCGCCACGGCGAACGCGGTGGCCCGGTCCCGCAGCCGGATCACGTCGCCAAGCTCGGTACGGCTGACCAGGAGCACGACCGCCGCCTCGGCGAGCAGGTCATAGACCGGTCCCTCCGCGCCGAGCCGACCGCAGTCCGCGATCACGTCCGCCTGCGGCACGCCCGCCAGCACGCGGCCGATCTGACCCCAGAGCACGTTCAGGCCGGTGCCCTGCTCGGCGTTTGTCACCCCGGCCAGCACATCGAGGCCGCCGTGCAGCTTCTGCACGTGCTCCCAGACCTGGTTCGGCGCGATGCCGCGGCGCGCGGCGACGCCGAGGCTCAGCACACCGCGCCGCGGGTCGAGGTTCCCGCCGGCCGCGGCCGGGAACCGGTACGCCAGGTCCCCGCCGGCCGGATCGCACTCGGCGAGCAGCACCGGCCGCGGCCAGACCGAGGCGAGCGCCAGGGCCGTCGTGGTGACGCCCGGCGCTCCCTTGTCTGCCGCGATCGCGATCAGCGCCATGCTCAGCCGCCGTTGCCGTTGCCGTTGCCATTTCCGGCGCCGGCGCCGGTGGCGGGCAGAACGATGAGCGCGACCTGGTCGTTGGCCGCCGCGCAGGCGAGCGTGGTGAACGTCGTGGTGGTATCCGGCACGGCGACCGTCACCACCGTGGTGCTGTTGCTGCTCGATGCCTGGCCGAGCACGCCGGTCACCGTGCCCGTGCCCAGGTTCTCGCCGCCCTGGATGCCGCACGGCTGGCCCGGGCCGGCGCCGATGGCCTCGACCTTGTCGCCGATCTGCAGGTTCGCGGGCACCTGACCCGCCTTGAGGAAAATGCCCTCGAGCGCGTCGCCGCTGGTGAGGTTGTAGCTGCCGACCGTCATGTTCTCGGTGAGCAGCGTCCCGGCCGGGATCGTGGTGGCGGCGAACGCCTTCTCTACCTGCGGCACATTGGCCCAGGCCACATAGTCGAAGCCGCTGTTGGCGGCGATCTGCACCTCTTTGAGGGCCGCGGCGGGAATCTGCTCACCCGGCCCGAGCTGCTGGGCGACCTCGATCACGGCGATCGTCTTGCCCGCCTTCATGACCAGCAGGCCCGCCGAGAGTGCGCCGACCACGACGAGCAGCGCGGCGAGTGCGGCCAGCGCCGGGCGGCGCTCGCGCGGCGCGCTCGGCATCCGGCGGCCGCCGGGAGCGGTTGGCTCGCCCCACTGATCGTTCATCGACCCGCGCGTGATTGTGCCTCGGTCGTTAGCCATAAGGCCGGCATCTCCCGTGTAAGTCGGCGCGCGCTCGTGAGGTCCCGCAACTCACTCCGCTCACGCGGCTTATCTTGCCGCCCGGTGGACCCACGACTGATCACGCTGCGCACAAGCAATCACAATGCGCATAGGCGCACGGTGAACAGCGGGAACCATCCTGGCCCTCAAGAACATATCGTGACAAAGCCGGGCTTGACCTGGTTTATGACACATCCGCGCTGGGCGTGCGCGGGTCAATCACTTCGTAATCAACAAGGTCCCTGCCGGTTTGGTGCTCCTGAGGTCCGGTTTGCCGAACCCGCGCTATTGGGTTGCGATATCGTCCCGTTGACGGACGGGAGGCACGGATGCACGATGCGCCAGAGGGCGGGGGCGAGTTCGAGGGCATCGACCCCACACAGCTCACACAGCTCATGAAGTCCATGACCGGCGGCACCGGCAACGCGAGGCCGCTGCTGTACGGCTACTTCAGCCAGTTCGCTTACCTCGGCCTGGACTCGACCAGGCTGAACAAGCTGGCCACCAACTACACCTGGTCCGATGACCAGCAGCCGATGCTCCAGCGCCGCAACTACCTGACCATGCAGCAGCCCAGCGACCAGTGGATCAACGGGATGGGCACGGCGGGCGCGAGCTACCTCGACTTCAACTCCCAGGCGCAGGCGTCGGCCGCCGGCACCGCCGCGGCCAAGCAGTTCCAGGACGGCAAGATCTCCGAGGACCAGCTGTTCGCGCTGATGTCCCAGTACCAGGACGACCCCGACTGGCAGACCGCGCTGGTCAAGCAGCTCGGCCCGGACGGCATCAGGGAGCTCGAGGACGACGGATCCGCGACGCCCAACGATGTGGACGGCACAAGCAACAGGGAATGGCTGGCGCTGGCCGTGGCGGCCGCGATGAACAACGGCGTCAACTTCCGCACCCAGGACACCGACCAGGACGAGAAGAACAGCGAGGACCCGACGATCCTCGCGCCGCTGCTCCAGTACGCGAACTTCCCGCCGCAGGTGCTCGCCACGCTCGGCGCGGAGGTCATGGCGCCCGGCTACATCAGCAACGGGGACGCCCAGCTCGTGTTCTCCGCGCTGGCCAACGACCCGCAGGCCGCGGCCATGTTCGTGCAGCAGAACGCGCAGGACCTGGTGGAGTGGATTGGCGTCGGCGACCACAGCGGCGGGATGCCCGATGACCTGTCCAATACGATCCAGCAGGTGATCTCCGCGGGCACGATCACCGCTAAGGACACCAGCCCCCAGCTCGCCGCCAACGCGGTGACCGCGCTGGTGACCGCCACCGACTCCTACGTCGGGCCGGACAACTCGCACCATCTCCCCGAGGCGTTCGAGGTGCTCTACGGTCAGATCGTGCAGACCTGGTGGCCGGACGTGGTCTATTCCGTCACCTCGCCCGCCGTCGGGCCGAATGGGGTGCTCACCTCGCCCGGCGGGCTCAAGCTCAGCGCCGGGCAATGGTCCACATTCGTCGACGAGGCGATGCGCGACCCGAAGAGCGGCGCCGACCTGCTTGCCTACTCGCAGGCGCAGGTGTCCGAGCTGCAGAAGGAGGCCGCCAACCAGCCGGGCCAGTACGGCGGCAGCAACCTGCAGTTCCAGGCCGGGCTGGTCAGCGCGTTCTTCAACGACCAGGCCAGGAACGCCTACAACTCGATGGGCGACGACAAGAGCGCCTGGGCGGAGGCGGTGCATACCGCGATCGAGCAGACCGTCAGCGGCGCGGCCGAGATCGCGCCCGAGGTGATCCTGGAGCCCGAGGCGGCCCCGGAGATCATCGGGATCAAGCTCACCGCCACGATCGTCGCGGACGTGATCAACTCGTTCAACACCGATACCTCGCCCGCCAACAATGCGCCGACGCCCAACTACACGACCTGGCAGAGCAACTACTCGAACGCGGCGGTGGATGCCTTCCAGAGCGGCAGCAACGGTCCGGCGTTCGTGGCCAGCAAGCCTGGCTTGCAGTCACTGATCGACAGCGCCAAGAACTACGACGGCGGGTCGTTCGTCGCCAAGATGGGCAATCCGTCGGCGATGACCCCGCAGCAGCTCCAGGCGTACAACCAGTGGCTGACGAGCCCGGATGTCGTCGCCTACGTCCTGCAAGAAGGACCGTATGCCTCGTTCGTGACCGGCGAGAGCGCGCTTCAGGACACGGTGACGGCGGGCACGGGCGCCGGGCACCCGGGTGGCTGAGTGAAGAACGCTGGTCCGGTGGGCGCGCTACTGACCGCGGCGAGCGCCGCGGTCATGGTAGTGGGCTGCGGCGGCTCCGGCGCGCCCTCACTGGCCGCTGGCAGCCAGGCCGCCAGCGCGGCCCGCGGCCCGGTCGCCGCCAGGTACTGGCAGGTCATCGCCGCGGTGAACGATCAGCTTGAGCAGAACCTGGCCCCGGGGCGCGGCACGTTCGGCGTGTGCCAGGGTTCGGCTGGCCAGGCCGCGTACCACATCCAGGTGGATCTAGCGGCCCGGGACGCGCAGCTTCCGGTGAGCGAGTTCCGCACCAGTGTCGAGCGAGCGCTGACCGCGCACGGCTGGCCGAAGTTCACCGCGGATAACGGTGCCGACGTGAGCACCAACGGCGGGGACCGGCTGAGCCTGACCCAAGGCGTCGGCAGCCAGCCCGGCCTGGTCGCGCTCGTGCTGACCGGCCCGTGCGTGAGTGTGGGCCCCGACTTCGTTTCCGCGCTCCCGTTGGTGAACGGGGGCATGGCCGATTACTACCCGTTCGCAGAGGTATCCGCGGCGCCCAAGCCGACCGCGCCGGTGCCCACACCCTGAGGTGAGAACCCGATGAGCAATACCGTCGCCAACCCGCTGTACGAGGCACTGCTGGACCTGTACCAGCAACTGGAGAAGGACGCGCCCGCGCTGAGCAACCCGCTCCAGCCCGCCGACCAGCAGATGGCCGCGGGGAAGACCTGGGTCGGCCCGACCGGGCGGGGCTGGGGCGAGCAACTGCACGGTTACTCCGCCGATTGCGCCACCCAGGTGAACGGCCTGCTGGCCGAGATCCAGGCGCTCATGCAGAACACCCCCCAGCAGGTCACGCCGCAGCAAGCGCAGTCCATATCCCAGGGCTTCGGCAAGACCCTGTACACCTGAGCCGCCCCCGCGCCGCCTCGCATGGGGGCCTCGATTACCGTGGTGGATTTGCCCTTCGTGGTAGCGCGACCCTCACGTAAGGGGGGCGATCCTCCACGAAGAGGTAATCTTCCACATTGCTGACGGGACCGCCGGTGCGTTCCTATCCCAGTAGTCACACAGTGCACTCCAGGCACAGGACTACCGGCAGGCCGTATGACAAGCGCGCCACGCCTGAGTAACCTCCGCGGGGTGGCCAACCAGCCGGGCTGGTCGCGCGTACTCCGATAACATTGTCCCCCGTTGTGCCGATATGCCAGGTGCGGAGGGTAGGGATGCGAGTCGCGTTGACGGCGCTCACCGCGCAGGGACCGCGGGACATCGTGGTCAACGGTGGCGAGAACACGACGGTGGGCGAGGTCGCCGCGTCGGTCCAGACCGCGCTCGGCGACCGGCCGGCCCCGCCGACCCCGACGGCCCCGCCGGCCTCGGCGGCCCAGCCGGCTCCGGAGGAGCGACTCGCTCCGGTGATCGACCTCCAGCGGCGCGGGAACGGCAGGCCCGGCGGAAACGGGTCGGACGGGGCAAACGGGGCGAACGCGAACGGCAACGAGACGCAGCCGCTGTGGCTGGACGGGCGGCAGGTGGACCCGCGGGCGCCGGCGGTGCGGGCGCTGCGGGACGGGGCGTTCGTGACGACCGACCCGCGCGGCGCGGCGGCGACCGCCACGGCCGCGGCACCGGGCGCCGAACCGTCGGGCGTGGCCGAGATCCGGGTCGCCGGCGGGACCGTTGCCGGGCACGTGCACCGGGTCGGGCTCGGCACGCTCACCCTCGGCGGCGCGCCGGATTGCGACATCCGCGTGCCGGGTTACGGGATGCCGCCGCTCGCCGCCCGGCTGATCGTCACCACCGGCGGCGTCGAGATCGAAGTGCCGCCGGGCCTGGCGAGCGACGCACCGCCGCCGATGCTGGACGGGGCGCCGGTGCAGGGCCGGCGCGCCTGGCCGCCGGGGCTGCCGTTGAAGATCGGCCCGAACGTCCTGGTGAATCACCGGCCGGAACCACCGGACGCGCACCTGTCCCCGGCGGGCGACGGCGGGCTCGCGTACAACAGGCCGCCGCGGCTTTGGCCCTCCCAGCGGGCCCGGCGCATCGAAGTGCCCGCCGAACCCAAGCGCGGGCAACGCGTCCGCCTCCAGTTCCTCGCCGCGCTGATCCCGCTGGCCCTCGGCCTGCTCATGGTCAAGCTCATGCACCAGTGGATGTTCGCGCTGTTCATGATCATGAGCCCGGTCATGATCGTCGGGCAGTGGCTGAGCGACAGGCGCGCTGGCCGGTCCAGCTACAAGAAGGCCGTCAAGGAGTACCACCGCAAGTGGGACGAACTCGACAGCGTCGTGCTGACCGAGTGCGCCGCCGAGGAAGCCGAACTGCGGTTCGCCGCGCCGGACCCGGCGCAGATCCTGCTCACCGCCACCGGCCCGCGCACCCGGCTGTGGGAACGCCGCGCGGACGACGACGACCTGCTGCGGCTGCGCATCGGGCTCGGCGACCGGCCCTCCAGCATCGAGTTCGTGCTGGAGAAGGACGCGGAGTACGGCGCTGAGCTGCCCGATGTCCCGGGCATCCGCGACGTGCCGGTCACGCTGCCGCTGCCCGAACTTGGCGTCATCGGCCTGTCCGGTGTCCGCGAGCCGTCCCGCGGCCTGGCCCGCTGGCTGGTCGCGCAGGCCGCGGCGCTGCACAGCCCGCGCGACCTGTCGATCGTCGTGCTCGTCGCCGACCCGCGGGCCGGAGCCGCGTGGAACTGGGTCCGCTGGCTGCCGCACTGCGCGCCGCGCCTGGGCGAGGAGTGCGTCGCGCTGGTCGGCGCCGACCCGGAGAGCGCGGCCAGGCGGGTGGCCGAACTGGCCGCGATCGCGCAGGAGCGGATCCGGTCGCTCAACCCGATGGGGACGACCACGCGGGGCGCCGAAGAAGAACAGCACAAGATCCTCGTCGTGCTGGACGGCGCCCGCGCGCTGCGCCGCATCCCGGGCATGCCGCAGGTGCTGGCGAACCACCAGCTGACCGGCATCTACGCGATCTGCGTGGACGACACCGACCGCGAGCTGCCGGAGGAGTGCACCGCCGTCGTCTCGTGGGACGCTCAGTATCCCGGCTGGGTGCGGATGCGCGGCGCGGGCCTTGACCTGGCCGGCCTGGCGCTGGCCGACCAGGTCAGCGTGTCCTGGGCGGACCGGGTCGCCCGGGCGCTCGCCCCGATCAGGGACGTGAGCCGGGACGACAGCGACGCGATGATCCCGGCGGCCGCCCGGCTGCTCGACGTGCTGGCCATGCCGGACCCCGCCCCCGAGCACATCACCGAACTGTGGCGGCGGCTCGGCCGCACCACCGCGGTGCCGATCGGCGTCGGCGCCGACGGGACATTCACCGTGGACCTGCGGGCTGACGGGCCGCACGCGCTGGTGGCCGGCACCACCGGCGCCGGCAAGTCCGAGCTGCTCCAGACGCTGATCGCCTCGCTGGCCGTCGCGAACCGGCCGGACGCCATGACGTTCGTGCTCATCGACTACAAGGGCGGCAGCGCGTTCAAGGACTGCGCCCGGCTGCCGCACACCGTCGGCATGGTGAGCGACCTGGACGGGCACCTCACCGAGCGCGCGCTCGCCTCGCTGTCCGCCGAGCTGAAGCGTCGCGAGGAGATCCTGCTGCACGCCGGCGCCAAGGACATCGAGGACTACTGGGACGTGCAGCGCACCGATTCCCGGCTCGCGCCGCTTCCCCGGCTCGTGCTGATCATCGACGAGTTCGCCTCGCTGGTGGCCGAGCTGCCGGAATTCGTCACCGGACTGGTCGGCATCGCCCAGCGCGGCCGGTCGCTCGGCGTGCACCTGATCCTGGCCACCCAGCGCCCGGCCGGCGTGGTCAGCGCGGACATCCGGGCGAACACGAACCTGCGCATCGCGCTGCGGGTCACTGACACCAACGAGTCGATCGACGTCATCGACGTGGGCGACGCGGCGCGCATCGCCAAGTCCACGCCCGGCCGCTGCTACGTGCGGTCCGGCGCGTCCGCGCCGGTCGCGGTGCAGTCCGCCCGGATCGGGGGCCGGCGGCCAGGCGCCAGCTCCGCCATGACGGACACGACGGTGACCGCGGTGCCGTGGCAGGCGCTCGGCCGCCCGCTGTCCAGGGACGCGGCCGCGGCCGCCGCTGCCATGCTGGACGACGGCACGATGGCGACCGACCTGTCCGTGCTGGTCGATGCCATCGCCGCGGCGGCGAACCGGCTCGGCATCGCCGAGCAACGCAGCCCGTGGCTGCCGCCGCTGCCCGAGACCGTCACGCTGGACGCCGTCCCTCGCGCCCCGGAGCGGGGTGCCTCGGACGTGGCGCCTGTGCCGTTCGGGATCACTGATATTCCGGCCAGGCAGGCACGCGAGCCGCTGACGGTAGACCTCGCCCACGGCGGACATCTGGTCATCGCCGGCGCGCCCCGGTCGGGGCGCTCGACGGCGCTGCGCACGATCGCCGGGTCGGTCGCCGCGGGCTGCTCGCCGGCCGACGTGCACATCTACGGGCTGGACTGCGGCACCGGGGCGCTGCTGCCGCTGGCTCAGCTGCCGCACTGCGGCGCCGTCGTGTCCCGCGACCAGAACGACCGGGTGGAGCGGCTGCTCGGCTCGCTGCGCGCGGAGATCACCAGGCGGCAGCAGGTGCTCGCCGCACAGGGCTTCGCCGGGGTGGCCGAACAGCGCGCGGCCTGCGCCGATCCGCGGCAGCGGCTGCCGTGGATGCTGCTGTTGTTCGACTGGTGGGAAGGGTACGCCGCGGCGTACGAGGGCTACGACTTCGGCCGGCTGATCGACGCGATGCTGCTGATCCTGCGCGAGGGGCCGGCCGTCGGCCTGCGCGCCGTGGTCACCACCGACCGGGCCGCGCTGATGGGGCAGGTCGGCACCGTGTTCCAGCGGCGGCTGGTGCTGAACCTGGCGGACAGGGACGACGTCACGTACGCCGGCCTCAACATCCGGTCGATGCCGGCTCATCAGCCGCCCGGCCGGCTGATGTTCCTCGGCGGCAACCAGATGCTCGAGGCGCAGGTCGCGCTGCTCGCCGAGGACCCGGCCGGCGTCGCCCAGGTCGCCGCGCTGCACGCGCTCGCGGCCCGCGCGCGCGAGGCCTACCCGCGGCCGGGGCCCGAGCAGCGAGCGCTGCGGGTTGATGCGCTGCCGATGCGGACCACGATCGCCGAGACGCTCGCGCTCAATCCGGACTTCAAGGCGCCGTCGCCGCTGTGGGCGCTGGTCGGCGCGGGCGGCGACGAACTCGGGCCGCAGGGCATCGACCTGGGCGCGGAGGGGCCGGGCGTGGTGCTCGCCGGGCCGCCGCGGTCGGGGCGGTCGACGGCGCTGACCACGATGGCGCGGTCGCTGCTGCGTTCCGGCACTCCGGTGCTGGCGATCGCGCCGCGCCGGTCGCCGCTGCGGTCGCTGGCGGGCTCGCCCGGTGTGCTCGGGGTGCTGGGCGCAGACGTGGACGCCGCCGCGGTGAACGCCGCGATCGACGGGCTTACGGAATACGTGATCGTGATCGACGACGCGGAACTGCTGTCGGACAGCCTTGTCGCGCCGCGGCTGGACGAGATCCTGGTCAGCGCCAGGGACGCGGAACACGCGATGATCGTGGCCGGCGCGACCAGCGACCTCGGGCGGATCTACTCCGGGTTCGTGCGCACGGCGCTGAAGTCGCGCTGCGGGGTGTTCGTCGGCCTGGAGGGGCCGTCGGACGGGGACCTGTTCGGTATCCGGCTGCCGCGCGGGGCCGGCACCGGGGCCGGGCCGCTGGGGCGGGGGCTGATCGTCCGGCCGGGGTCGATCGCGCCGGTGCAGATCGCCCTGCCGGAGTAACGCTGCCGTCGTTACACGCGAAGGCCCCGGGTTGGTCAGCCCGGGGCCTTTCGACGCGGTGTGGTGCTCAGGAAACGCCGGTCGCGTGCTGGATGGCGTCCATCGCGGCCTTGATGGCCTGCGGTGCGTCCTGCTGCACGGCGGCGATCATCTTGTTGGCCTGCGGCAGGAACTGCGCCCACTCGTCGCGGAACTTGTTGGCGCCAGGGCCAGTCCAGAAGCTGTGGCTCTCGTTCACCGCGCTGCTGAGCTTGGAGACGGCCGCCTGCAGATCCTGGCCGCCCGTCGTGAAGTCCGATGCGAGCTTTTGACCCAGACCGAGGTCAGCACCAACCATTGCCATAAGAGCCTCCGTTTTAACCGTTCCGGGCCCCGTCCGGTGACGGCGGCCTCCCGTCCCGCTCCGGCGGCACAATCTGCCGCGTAGCACCACAAATACTGACACAACGGATGTGGCGGAGGGGGCGATTCGAGATGATTGGCTATGGAATAAGCGTTCGACTCGCGGGTATGCTGACGATATGAGCGCGTACGTACCACCGGGATGGCCCGCCGGGGTGCATCCGCCTGGCACCGAGGAGTTCGAATCGACCGCGGTCGGGTGGCTGCTGGACGTGGTTCCGCCCGACTACCGGCTACACGGCGTGCTGCGCCGGCATCCGCTCGCGCTCGCGGTGATGGCCAAGTACCACTGCGAGGCATGCGTCGAGGGAGCGCGCAAGGGATACCGCACCGCCAGGACCGAGCTCGGCGGCAGGCTGCCGCCGCACGCGATCGAGGCGGTGCTCTCCGCCTACAAGCGCGAGGGCAGCAGGCTGGCCGCCAACGTGGCTGCCGTTACTTTGGTGGAGCGCGCGCTGCGCGGCGAAGAGTTCCGGCCGCGGATCGCCGCTGGCGAGTTATCTCATGAGAATATGAAGCCATGGGAGGGCGGACCCGGATCCTCCTCGTGGACGACAGGACGGCGAACCTGGTCGCGCTCGAGGCAATCCTGGCACCGCTGAACCAGGTCATCGTGGCGACCAGGTCCGGCAAGCAGGCGCTGGCCGAGCTTGCCACGCAGGACTTCGCGGTCGTGCTGCTCGACATCATGATGCCCGGCATGGACGGCTTCGAGACCGCCGACCGGATCCGGCGCGGCACCCGGAACGCGGACGTGCCGATCATCTTCCTGTCCGCCGCCAGCACGCGCCTGGACTTCTCGTTCCGCGGCTACAGCGCCGGGGCGGTCGACTACCTGGCCAAGCCGTTCGATCCGTGGGTGCTGACCGCGAAGGTAGCGGTGTTCGTCAGCCTCTACCTGAAGTACGCGGAGCGGACCGAGGAGCTGTCCGCGCACGTCGCCGCCGTTTCCGAGGCGGCGACGGCGCTAGCCGCCATTCCTTCGGCCAGCAACGACCCGGAAACCGCGGACGCGCTCGCCCGGCTATTGCGCCGGATCGGCAAGCTGCGCACCGCGCTAGGCCCCGACCCCGACTGAGGTATGTGGCGGGGCGCCCTCGCTCCGCGCGGTGTGCCGGCTGCCGCAATACCTCCCGTTTGTCCCGTATGCGTAGCGATGGAAAGCGGCTCGAAATCATTGCGGACAGTTACCCCCCCAATCCGGGGGGGTAAGTGTCCGCGATAATCCGGCGCCCCGTTGGTCCGCCCGCAATGCGTGAAATGTCCCAGGGCCCGAGGGGCGAGTTGCCCGATCGCTGCTGGACCGCACCGCAGCCGGGCCGCTCACGAACCTAGATGATCCATATGTCCGTTTTGTGCCGAGGGGGAGGCGGGCGCGGGCGCGAGCGGGACGGGGCGGACGGGGGTGGGGGTCCAGCCGGTGGCGGGGTCGTAGCGGCGGACGATGCGGGCGGGGACGCCGGCTACCACGCAGTGGTCGGGGACCTCACCGCGGACGACCGAACCGGCGGCGACGACGACGTTGCGGCCGACGCACGCGCCGGGGAGGACGATCGCGCCCGCACCGAGCCAGCTGCCGGCGCCGATGCTGACCGGGGCGTTCACCGGGAATTGCCGGCCGATCGGCGCGTCGACATCGAGGTAGCCGTGGTTCTGGTCGGTTACGTACACATAAGGCCCGGCAAAAACGTCCTCGCCGATCGTCACCGACTGGTGCGCCACGATGTGCGAGCCGCGCCCGATCACGCATCGGTCGCCGATTCGCAGCACCGGCGACGGCCC
>Ga0070741_10005476_pt1 | contig 28193 bp, 21 predicted proteins | sample Coa_R1_4_FD_66440 | JGI IMG/M metagenome (GOLD analysis project Ga0070741, IMG submission 66440) | Surface soil microbial communities from Centralia Pennsylvania, which are recovering from an underground coalmine fire - Coalmine... | ecosystem: Environmental > Terrestrial > Soil > Unclassified ...
TAGGGGTGTCTTTATGGTGCGTTGGGTCACTTTCGATGACCAGACTGCGGCTGCCCTCGCTAGCACGGTCGCCAGTGGAACGGCAGAGATTCGCGACGGAGACGCGCTCGAAACCGCCCTTGAGATGGGCGACTGCTCGCTGATTCTTCCCGCCGACGATCCCGGACAGGTCCTGTTCCTTCAAATGCGGATGAATATTCGCCTGCAGGCGTCGAACCGTACGGCCGCTCCGGTCGAAGCTGGCGCCGTCACCCAGGGCGACTCATCCCAGCAGTACGAAGCCACAGGTTTCCTTGGTCTCACCGATTCTCCGTTGTACGAAGATCAGCCTGCTCCGCCAAAGCAATGGTGGCAGAAACTGCTCGACTGAAATGGATGGTTGGATTTGTCCGATTCGTCTAGAACGTAAACGCAACCCCGCCACGCAGAGCTCGGGCTGATTGCACCAGGTACAGAGTGCGCCCATCCTGTCCCAACACTGGAACATATCCTTGCGCCAGCAGATTTCTTACATCCACGAGCGCCTCCATGCGTCCCGGCAGGAATGACATCCCGGGCAGGGGTTGGCGGATGAAAAGGCTGAAATAGGGATCAGCTTGCCCGGCCGACGCGTTGAACATGTCCACCGGCGTGATGGCTTGCCCGTTCGTCCACTTGTAGGAAGCAATCCACCGCGTCTTCCAGCGTGGAATCGTGCCGCTGAGTTTCCCCGTGACCGCGTGCCGTTTCTCGGTGCGAAGCGAATCCCGCAACGATGACCAGTCGGCGTTGGCCCGATCCACGTTCAGCACTCCACCAAACGAATAGTCCAAGGTGGCGGTAATATCTGACGTCAATTTCCGTTGCGCGACAAACCGTAACCCTCTTGTATCCAGGACCGCTCCACTATAGGTAAACGTCCCAGAGTACACATCCGGCAGAGCGTCACCCGTATCGGCAGTGATATCGCCGACGCCAGTCACAGCCGTGTTCGAGACGCGATCCGAATATGCGGCTAGCTGAAAGCTGTTGTCGCCAACGCGACGCGAAACCGAAACTTCGTGATGGTGCGCCCGCTCCAACGCGGCCTGATTGTTCACCAGACCCATTCTCGGGCCGGATTCGGACAAATCCGCCGGCGCCGAATCAAAACCCTTCAGTTCGCGTTGATTCGGAACCGAGGTAGCGTACCGGTATTCCACCAGCGTGTTCGGCGACAAGTGCAAGTCCGCCGATCCAAACGGCCGGAACGCATTCACCCGTCCCATGAACTCAATCGTCTGCAGTTCACTTCCAACGTTCAGGTCCAGCACATTGGCGACGTTGAAGTTGTCCGACATGCTCAAGGCCAGCGCCTGCAGCGCTGCATTGCGCAGCATGTTGTCCGGCGATGCGAAGCGCCGTACCGTCAGCGCCAGTTCCGGCCTCGATCCATCGGCCAATACACGCGTATACGCAGCTCGAACAATCGTATCGGGATCTCCATTGCCATATCCCACGTTGCCGTTCAGCGAAATCGTTCCTGTGGAGAACACCGAGTGTTCCAGTGAAAACGCCGTGCTGACGTCGCTGCTGCTCCCGTATCCGTCCGAACCGGAGCCGCCGATGAATGCAACCCGCGCCTTCAACACGCGGTCCTCGGCTTTGTCAGACTTGGAAACTACCACCAGCGGTCCATCATCCAGCATGCGGAGAATCGGCCGGTTCGCCATCGACCGCAACGTCCACTTCCAATCGTCGTCATCGCCCAAATTGCCGGGACGCGGTTTGAGCTGTACTGCCTCGAATAGGGTGCTCAGGGTGATGTTCACGATCGCGCTGGCTCCGGAACGCAGGCTGACGTTCTCCCGCAAGGATGGCAGGAAGGATGCCGCGCTGACTTTCACCGCATAAACTCCTGGCAGCAAGCGGCTCGCTGCGTAGAATCCGCGCACATCGGTGAAAACCGTAAGCGCCGGCGAATCTACGGAAAAGATCTCGACCGCCGCTCCCATCTGCGGCACGCCCGATGAATTGCGCACATAGCCCGAGATCGAACCTGGCCTGGTCGATGCCGCCGCCGATACTGCCAGCGTCATCGCTACCACCCACCATCCCAACCTGGCTATCTTCACACCGCACCTCGAATGAGGCATTGGGGACGGCACTTATTCCACGGCGAACGTCGCCGAGGGGTCCACCGTCTGCTTCGATAAATTATCATTCACCTTAATACTCAGCCGATAAATCCCCGGCTGCAAACCGGACGCGGAAACCGACTTCTCCAAGGTCACCTGGTCGCCAATATTTCCCATTTGCTCCGTCGATTCTACTGTGTGAATGACGGGCTTGTTAGTAGCCGTATTGATGACATCATATTCTACCGTGGCCGAGGGCTTGTGTGTCTTTTCGTCCACAGTTAGGTTATACACCTGCATCCAAAAGTTCAATCTTTGATTGCGCTTGAACACCGTCGGCTTCCCGTCCGAGGGCGCCACCGCCGGCCGCACCTTCGTGTTTCCGATGACGAAACTGCCCGTTCCCACGCTCTTGGCCGGCACTTTCTCCATCTGGTCGGCCAGAATCAGTGACGAGGTCGCCAGTTTATCCTCACTGTACTCCGGAACCAGGACCCCTCTGCTCCACGTTCCCACCCGGTCTCCGTTGACGTCCTTGACCACCAGATCCAGCCGGTAGCGGCCCGGCCGCAATGGCACGGCTTTCCAGTAAATGGAGGAGTGTTCGACCGCTTTGGGGAGTAGTTCCGCCGGAACGTCCACCTGCACCGTGTCTTCGAAGGTTTGCATGATCCGCCCGGTCAGGTTGGTCACCCGACCGAAAATGTTTGCCGTTCCCCGCTGCACCCCTTCCTTATTTACAAAGGTCAGGTCTTTGTTTTTTATGCTCACAGTGACCGGTACCAGGACTGTATCCGACGTCACTTTGACAAAGTCGGCGCGCACATCGAACGGCATCAGGTTCACGCTGATCTTGTGACTGACGACTTCTTCGAGATCCTTGAACTTGACCTCCGGCGCTTTCTGCAATTTCGCAAACTGCTCCAGTCGATCAAATTGCTTGCTTTGTAGATCGGTGGCCATCGGGCCCACCCCTAATCTTTCCAGCCCGCCTCCCGTAAAGCGCTGCTGCTTACTGGACCGCCCCATTTCCTCCGACTGCGTTAAGCCCCCGTTTGGCGTGTACAGCAGCGCGTCCTTCTCAGAACGATCCATCGTCATGTGGTACTCGCCGCACATGCAGGTGTCCACAAATTCGATTTCCACCTGCTCACCGATGTTGTCCAGGTGCCGGTATCGCCAAGTTTCGAAGGGGAACGTCGACGTCTGGCCCCCTCCCTCTTCCTGGGGTCGAATGTATTGGCCACCCGAAGGATGGGCATCGATTTCGTCGGCTGGACCGTACATGATGTATATTTTTCCGCGGTCGGTACGCCAACCCTGAACCCCCGCTGCGAAATGTTCGTTCGCATAAGCGATCCGGCGGTAGTGGTCCTCTTTGTATTCGTTTTCGACCGTGTCAGGCGTCGGATCCCGCCTTAGCCAGAACTGCTCGATGAACTGGTCCCGTTCTTCATCGTTGGACAGCTGCTTGAACGCGGCACGCTCCTCATCCGTGATGATGTACCGCACGTCTTCATCGAGCCACTTCTTGTAAGTCTTGCTGACTTCCTGCTTGTACGCCTTCTCGTTCGCTCTCTTCTGTTTTTCGCTCAGCGGACGCTTGAGCGGATCTACTTCCTGCTGCGGCTTACCCTGCGGAGTGACGCTTTGGTCGTCGGCGCTTGCCTTCGTGGGCTCAGATTTGTCTTGCGTTGAAGTTGACGCTTGCGCCGCACAGATTCCCGCAAACAGGGCCGGGATCATGAAGAAACTGAAGAATAGCTTGCGGAGGGAAAGAACGTACTGCATGCTCGGGGTCAGCCTCCCACAGTTCTGGTCCCATAATTGTAAGTATTCACTGGATGCAAAGCAAGGACGCGTGCCCTTGACGAGTACGAAGGTAAGTGTCTGAAACATAACACACATGCCTTAATTGGCGGGTCCGCATGAGCCGCCCGCGCCAAGCTTCTGGATGACCAACGTTATAATGGTTGGTTATTCCGCAATCATCATGTGAATTGTCTTTACCGCCTGCGTCGGCACACCCCTATGCGCCTGGAGACGTGCTGCACGTGGCGGACAACTGGAACTTTTACATCAAAAAACCCGTAATGCTAGGTGTGCACTCCTGGCTCCGGGTCATAGGCGCCAACATTCGCAGGGACTCAGGTCCGTTTGAGTCGGCGGTATGGCTCACTCGCGAAACAGGAATGCAATGAAGAAGTGGAAGAAGATTGCTATCGGAGCAGGCGCAGCCGTCCTGCTTCTGGCCATTATCGGGATCACGGTCTACGAGAGTCGTAAGAACGTCGTTACCGTGCAGACCGGCCGCGTTCTAAAACAGGATCTGGCTGCCGTCGTGACTGCCTCGGGTGAAATTAAGCCCAAGACCTACGTCAATATCGGCGCTAACGCGTTCGGAAAAATTGTGAAGCTCTACGTCAAAGAAGGCGAAACCGTGAAGCGTGGGCAGTTGTTAGCGCAGATTGAAAACGTCCAATCCGCCGCCGACGTCGCCGCCAATCGCGCCGGCCTCGAAGTTGCCCAGACCGACTATGTCGCCTCTGAAGCCGCCTTGAAAACCTCCGTGGCTGACCTGAATCGTGCCAAATCTGATCTCGAGCGCTCCAAGCTTGATTACGACCGCGCCATCGGCCTGTACAAAGCACAACTCATTCCCAAGTCCGAATTCGACATGCGTAAATCAAATTGGGAGATGGCAGAGGCCTCCCTTGCCCAGACTCAAGCCCGCGTGGCACAGGCCAAGGCGCAACAGGATTCCGCCGGCCGCCGAATTAACCAGAATAAGGCCAACCTGACCCGCGCTTCTGATGTCCTTAGTAAGACCATCTACAGCGCTCCCTTTGACGGCATTGTCACCAACCTTCCGGTACGTGAAGGCGAGACGGTTGTCATCGGCATTCAGAACTCCCCCGGCAGCACACTTATGACAATTGCCGACATGTCGGTCATCACCGCCGAGGTCAAGGTGGATGAAACCGATATCGTAAACGTTAAACTGGGTCAGCCAGCCGACGTCACCATCGACGCCATTCCCAAGAAGAGTTTCGCCGGCGTCGTTTCTGAAATTGGCGATAATGCCATCGTTCGCTCCACCGGCGTGGCCACCTCGCAGCAAACCTCGACCACGGAAGAAGCGAAAGATTTTAAAGTTGTCGTTACCCTGCAGCATCCTCCGGAGAACCTGCGGCCCGGGCTGTCCACAACTGCCAAAGTTACGACCGCGACCCGCACCAGCGCAGTTACAATTCCGCTGCAGGCTCTGACTGTCCGCAAGAAATCAGAGCTGCAGGCGCTGAATTCGGATAAAAATAGTGGTGTCCAGGCTGCTGCTCCGGAGACCGAGAAGCGGCCGAAAGACGATGAAGTCCAGGGTGTCTTCGTGGTTCGTGCCGGAAAGGCCGTATTCATTCCGGTGGAGACCGGTATCGCCGGCACCACTGATATCGAGGTTTTAAAGGGACTGCAGCCGGGCGATGAAATCGTTACCGGCAGCTACAAGGTCCTGCGTACCATGCGGAACGGAGCCAGCGTCAAAATCGACAACTCCGCTCCTAAAAAACAGGAGGAAGAAGGTTCATAACCTTCGCCCCTGAGCCCCGTCCAATACAAAATGGAGGGGCGTGGAGGAAGTGGTTTGTCGCCCGAGGAGAAGAGGATGGCTACCCAGCTCGCCAGTATTCCCGATGTAGTGCGGTCGACGCCCCCCGCGTCTTGCATGATCTGTACCGAGGATCTGTGGAAGACCTACGACATGGGCTCGGAGCAGCAGGTGCACGCACTGCGCGGTGTCAATCTCAAGATCGAGCGTAACGAGTACGTCGCCATCATGGGTCCCTCAGGTTCGGGTAAGTCCACCCTGATGAACTTGATCGGCTGCCTGGATTCGCCTACCAAAGGCAACTACTGGCTCAACTCCCAGTTGGTGAGTGACCTCGATGATGATGAACTCGCCCGTATCCGTAACCAGGAGATCGGATTCGTTTTTCAGACGTTCAATTTGCTGGCCCGCGCCACCGCTCTGCACAACGTCGAACTGCCCTTGATCTATGCCGGGGTGCCGGCAGCGGAGCGCGCGGAACGGGCGCGCGAAGCTCTAAGGCTGGTGGACCTCGAACAACGCATGATGCATAAGCCCAACGAGCTCTCCGGCGGACAACGACAGCGCGTGGCCATCGCCCGTGCTCTCGTCAATCATCCCGCCATCATCCTTGCCGACGAACCCACCGGCAACCTCGATTCCGCCACCGGTACCGAGATCATGGCGTTGTTCGATCGCCTGCACGAGCAAGGCAACACCATTGTCCTGGTCACCCACGAACACGACATCGCCGAATATGCGCATCGCGTGATTCACATCAAGGATGGCGTCATCGCCGGAGACGAGCGCCGCAGCCGCCCCGTCAGAACCTAGAGCAGCCGCGCGTTCAAGACCTAGAGCAGCCGCCCCGTCAGGACTAGGTCTGTATACACAGAATCGCCCTGTCATCCTGAGCGAGCCCGAGTGGAGCGAAGCGGAACGAGGGCGAGTCGAAGGACCCCGAGTCTCTATATCCCATCGATGCCGCTGAAGGGCATTTCTACCACATGCCCGGTCCTCCACGTCCTCTGCGGTTTTCATTCGCAAGAGAAAGTTTTCATTTCAAAACTAAAAGGCCTCTCTCCTGAGAGGCCTTTGAGCTAGTAGCCAGAAGCTAGCAGCTAGGAGCTTTCTATTGCGATACTCCCACCGCTTGCGTTCCCGCAGTAGACGCCGGTGTCGCTGGGCTTTTTACCATGAAGAAGCTGTGGTCGTAGAGTCCCCGATACATGCGCCCGGCAATTTCCGCCGCCTTGGGCCCATACGTCGGCCGCCCGCCCTTCAGGAACACGACCGTCACAATGCGCCCCACTGAGGTGTTTGCATACGACGCGAACCACCCGAAGCGCGTTCCATTCCGGGAACACGTGCCGGTCTTACCCAGAATCTGCTCTTCACTGAAATTCAACTTCACGCTGCGCGCGGTTCCGTAATTCACCGCTCCCGCCATGCCGTCGGAAATTTCCGGAATCAATGAGGCAATATCCAGATGGCGCTTGATGCGCGGTTGGAAATTAGCCACTTCGTCCGGCGTTGTCGGATGCTGCAGGTAGTACAGCGTACCCCCGTTGGCGATCGCGGAAACTAACGCGCCCAACTGCAGCGGCGTCATCGACACGCCTTCGCCAAACGAGCACATCTTTCCTACGCCGCCTGATTTTGCGCTGATCTCTTCGCTGGGATAAATCCCGAGATGCTCGCCTTCGATGTCATAGCCCGCCAGTTCGCCCAATCCGAATTGATGCGCGTAGTATGCCACCTTCTCGAATCCCAGTTTCCTGCCCAGCGCTTCGAAATACGCGTTGTTCGAGTGCGCCAGCGCATCCGTAAGGTTCATCCGGTAACGGTGGCCCAGCGTAATCTCGGTATCCTTGGTGATCAAGTTTTCGCTCAGGGCTGCTAACGCCACTGATAGCTTGATGGTCGAGCATGGCTGCGCGCCGCTCGACAATGCCAACGTCTGGTTCACCATTGCCAGGATGCGTCCGCTCGTCGGCTCGATCGCTACCACTGTGCCGTTCATGTTCCCCAGCGCCTGGATCGCGGCGTCGCGTACCACCGGATCTTCTCCCCCGGTTATGTCGCCCAGCACCTGATCGTCCGCAAATGAGCTGGTATAGAACCGCTCGTAATAGCGGCGATGCCGTCGTGACGTCCGGTGTAAGCGCGCGCGACGGCGACGTAGTTGTGACATGTGCTTCTGCGCTCGCGTCGACTCCGCAATCTTTTGCGATTTGGCTTTTTGCCGCGTGGCAGACCGCGGGCTGATCGTGGCGGCCATGGCTCCAGATTCGAGCACCACCGCCAAAACGAGGGAGACCAGAACAGCGAGACAGGAGCCTTTTTTCATTTCTTCCCTGTGAACCCCGGAATCAGCACCAACACTAATGCACGAGAACTGCCACTTTTCCCGTCGCGGCCGTCCTTCGTCGCTAGCTGTCTGATAGTAAGAGAGTTCCCGTTTCCGTTGCAATGGAAAAAACCATTTTGCGGCGACTCCTTCATCCGACTGCAACTATTTGCGATGCAGCTACTTAGGTCGGAGTTGTTGCTTGTCCAGTGTCTTTCGTAATCGGTACTTTGGTTACTTACTCGATACCTCTTAGAGTGGAAAATAATTTCACATCTCAAAACAGCGCAGGGTGCCGCCTGGTCGTGCGGCACACTTCAACTAACAAGTTTTCCACAGGGTTTTGAGAGAGGTGCCCCACCCTTTGCTAGCCAGGATGGGGCATTTTGGACGTTCCCTTAAACGATGGCTTCGCCGCGTTTGCGGATGAACGCGGGTACATCCAGATCCTCCTGCTCCAGGCTCGCCGCCATAGGTGCATTCATCGGTTCCGTATTCCGTGGAACAAACGATCGCACCGGCGTCGGTTCCGGCTCCGGTTCTACAGGGGCCACCGTCGAGGCATAATTGACCGCGCTCCGTTCTCGCGCAATCGCCGATGCCGCCGCCGATACTCCCCGATCCCGCCGTTGCGGCGCGTCTGTCTTGAATCCGGTCGCGATGACGGTGATCTTCACCGCATCCTTCATCTTTTCATCCAGCACGGCTCCGAAAATGATGTTCGCGTCTTCGTGCGCCGCACTTTGAATGATGGTCGACGCCTCATTCACTTCCGTCAGCTTCAAAGAGCTTGAGCCCGTGATGTTGATGAGAATGCCGCGCGCGCCGTCGATCGCTCCCGCTTCCAGTAGCGGCGATGCAATCGCCCGTTGTGCTGCCTCCACGGCGCGTCGTGCTCCCGTTGCCGTGGACGTGCCCATCACCGCGTATCCCATCCCCGCCATGATCGCCTTTACATCGGCGAAATCGCGGTTGATGATTCCGGGAATCGTGATGATGTCGGATATCCCCTGCACTGCCTGACGCAGAATGTCGTCGGCCACGCGGAACGATTCGAAGAACCCAGCATTTTCCGCGACAGCCAATAGTTTTTCGTTGGGAATCACGATCGTCGTGTCCACCGAGTCAATCAATTCCGACAATCCGTGCGCGCACTGCGTCATGCGCCGCTTGCCTTCGAAGTTGAACGGCTTGGTCACCACCGCAACCGTCAGCGCTCCCATTTCGCTCGCCAGCGACGCAATAATCGGCGCCGCGCCGGTCCCCGTGCCGCCCCCCAACCCCGCGGTCACGAACACCATGTCGGCGCCTTCCAGCGCTTCAATGATCTTGTCCGAATCTTCCAACGCAGCCTTGCGCCCCACTTCCGGGTTCGCCCCTGCGCCCAGTCCATTCGTCAGCTTCACGCCCAGTTGAATTTTGACCGGTGCCCGGGAGAGCCGCAGCGCTTGCAGATCGGTGTTGGCGACAATGAACTCGATGCCCTCCACTCCCGCCTCGATCATCCGGTTCACTGCGTTGGTGCCGCCGCCACCAACTCCGATCACCTTGATGTTGGCGTCATTGTGCGCGTCTTCGTTGAAGCTGATGCGGATTCCGCTTTCCTTGTCCAGCTCGGGCTTCGTGTTTTCCGGCTTCATCACTTAGCTCTCCACTTCTTGAATTTGAACTTCAACTTGCAACTGACCTGCGAGCTCTTGTACTTCCCTCCGCGTCCTCTGCGGTTTTCATTTCTACGCGCCCTTCTTGAAAAACGACTTGAGCTTCGCTCCCCACCCATCGTCGTGATTGTTGCGCGCCAGTCGCGCCCGGTGACCGTACATCACCATGCCCACCACCGTGGCAAACTCCGGCTCCGCCAGTTCCGCCGGCATCTTCGCGATCGCTGACGGAAACGCCAGCCGTGTCGGCTTGTGCAGCACCGAGTCGGCGATTTCCAGGATGCCGCTCAATCGCGATCCCCCACCCGTCAACACCATCCCCGCCGCACACGCTTCCAGCATCCCGGCATGGCGGAGGTTTTCCCGCAACATCTCAAACAACTCGCGCGCCCGCGGCTCCAATATCTCCCCAATCAACCGCTGCGGCATCATGCGCGATGGCCTGTCCCCTACCGATGGCACTTCCACTTCGTGCCCTTCGGGAATGCGCGTCACCACCGCGCAACCAAACAGCCGCTTGATCTTCTCCGCATCCGCGGTCGGCGTGCGCAAGCCCACCGCCAGATCGCTGGTGAAGTGGTCGCCTCCGATCGGGATCACGGCCGTATGCGCTACTGCGCCATCATGGAACACGATCAGGTCCGTGGAGCCCGCGCCAACATCCGCTAGACAAATCCCCAGCTCGCGCTCCTCCGCGCGCAACACCGAATCCGCGCAGGCGAGCGGCTCGAACACCGTGTCGTCCACATGCACCCCGGCCCGGTTCACCGCAGTGACTACGTTTTGAGTGGCGCTCCCGGCCGCGGTCACTACGTGCACCCTGACTTCGAGCTTCGATCCCACCATCCCTGCCGGATCCCGCATGCCCGCCTGATCGTCAAGAATGAATTCCTGCGGCAGCAGGTGCAGCACCTCGCGGTCCGCAGGCAATGCGATCGCTCGCGCCTTTTCCACCGCCTGCCGGATCTCATCTCGCGAAATCTCCCGTGGCCGCGATCCCAGGCTGATTCCTCCCTGGCTGTTCACTCCGCGAATATGCGACCCCGCCACCCCGATCACCGCACGCTCCACCGGCGCCGCCGCCATCTCTTCTGCCATATCGACAGCCTTCTGGATCGAAGCGACCGCCCGCTCCAGATCGACGATCACGCCTTTACGCGACCCCCGCGAATCCGCTAACCCGTGACTGCGATAGCGCAGTCCACTTTCCGTAACCTCCGCCACCAACGCGCATGTTTTCGAACTACCTACATCGATCGCCGTCAGCAGCGTTTCCTGCCCGTTTGTCATTCCTGTCCCCGATTTCTAGTCGCTCGTATTCTCTTCTGCCGCTTTCTTTGGAGCCACGTGTTTAGCGCCATGCCGCGCACGGGATCGGCGCGATTTCCTCGCACTGCTTGACGTCTTCGCCGCGCGCTCGCTGCTACCCGCCCTGATGTCGGCAGTCGGCTTCGCTTCACTCCGATGCGTTTCCACCGCCGTCAACGCCGTTGGATTCGCGCCCGCCGCTACCGCAGCCCGCAGCGCGGGTCCCGCAATCGGCGGTTGCCGCAAACTGCGCAAGTCCGGATTCACCACGATCTGCCCATCGAACCGCAGATCCACGGCCTGCAGCTTCTCGTATTGCTGCTGCCACTCCTGGGCATGCGTCACATAGATCTTGTAGCGCTCCAGAAACTTTCCCGAGCCCAGGTGAATCACCACCACGCCTGCCGAATTCGCCACTCCGACCTTCACGTCATCCGGTTCCGAGAGGTCAACCTCGCTCAGGTCCTTGGCGTAATTCGCACCCCCTGAGTTCAGCGCGCTGATGAGCGACTCGTAAATTCTCATGCTGGCGGCGCGCTTCGATAGCGGTTCCGCGCTCCCGAACCCGACAATCACCGGGAACGAGTACTTTTTTCTGCTTGCGCTGGGCAGATCCATCACCACGCCGTCACGATCGATCAGCGCAATCCTCGATCCAATCCGCACAAACGCTTCCGGTGTGCGCTCCTGTAATTCCACTCGCAGGCGGTTCGGCCAGAAACGCATGACCGTGGCCGATTGCACCCAGGGAATTTCCTCCAGCTTCTTTTTCTGCTCGGCAAGAGGAACGAAGAAAGCGTTGCGCCCGATGTCCGCTCCCATCACTTCCATGATTTGCGGGCGCGTGACGTTCTGCGTCCCTGAGACCTGGATGTCGTCGCCGGAGTTAAGGGTGAAGCGCCAGGAGTGCGCGCCGTAGTTGTAGGCGAGAGCGGTCATCGCCCCCGCCACACCCAGGATGAACAGCGCGATTAAAGCGAGCTTGAGCCGGTCGGCAGTTTTTCTGGGCAGCGGCCCGCGACGTACCGGGACGCGCTTTTGCGCGCGCAGAAACGGCGACTCCTCTTCAACCTTCAGATCCAGCATGCGCGCGTCGTCCATATCTGCGCGCACGGGCTCTACCGCGGGGAAGTCGAACTCCTCATGCGGTGTCGTGGAAACATTTTTCCGCGCCATGAGCTCCGTCTGAGTTGTCGTTGAGGATCGCCAGTGAGCCCACTATAACTGCATTTCACTCAATTGCAGCTACCGTTTTTTCCACAACACGCGCTGCAGAAATCGTTGCAGATACTTCGATTCGATTCCCGCTGTACGAACGCGTCAATTAACCAGGATGGTTCAGGAGGAAAAAAATTTCTTTGGGCGTTCGCCGTTGGTCATTCGTCGTTCGCTGTTCGCTTCGCATAAAAAACAGGTTGTCATCCTGAGCGAGCCCGAGCTTTCGCTCGCAAGCTCAACCTAAGTAAGAGTTGTCATCCTGAGCGAGTCGCGCTGTCGCTCGCAAGCTCAACCTGGTAAGAATTGTCATCCTGAGCGAGCGCGAGTGGAGCGAAGCGGAACGAGCGCGAGTCGAAGGACCCCGACCCCGTTGAACCAGCGATGAACTTTGCGGCTCCTCAACCAGGAGCCACATCGCCCGCCAGTGAAACAAAAGAATGGCTGCCGCTAACGACCAACAGCTAACGACCAATAGCTAACGACCAACGGCTTGTTGTGCCGTCAGCGCCTCCACGATCTGCGCCCCTAACTGCGAAACATTTCCCGCCCCCAGCGTAAGGATCATGTCCCCCTCTTCCGCGTCCGCGACGACCGCCTCCACGGCCTCCCCAAACGAAGCCACGTAACGCACCGGCTGCTCCGTCGCTTCATGAATCCGCTCCGCCAGCACCTTTGCCGTCACCCCGTCAATCGGAGCTTCACTCGCCGCATAAATATCCAGCACAAACAACGTGGTCGCATCTTCGAATGCTGTCGCGAACTGCTCCATCAATGCCTGCGTGCGCGTATACCGGTGCGGCTGGAAGATGACGTGGATTCGTCGGTACCCGCACTGTTTTGCCGCCGCTAGGGTCGCCCGAATTTCCGTGGGATGGTGACCGTAGTCGTCAATCACGTTCACCCCGCTCACGTTCCCCCGCAGCTGAAAACGCCGGTCCACTCCACGAAAGCTTTTCAGAGCCGAGCGAATCTGCTCCACCTCGATGTCCAGTCCCACACCCACTGCGATCGCCGCCGTGGCATTCAGAACGTTGTGGGCTCCGGGAACGTGCAGGTGAAACTCCCCCAAATCTCTTTCCTTGTACTGCACGCGAAACCGGCTCATCGGCTGTTCGGGTGAAGTGCAACTGCCGTGAGCCCCCAGCATGATTCGGAAATCCGAGTTCTTGCGGGTTCCATAAGTCACCGTGCGGCGGTGGATCTGCGGTAACAGCGATCGGAGCGGCTGGTCATCATTGCAGACCACCACGATCCCGTAAAACGGCACCCGATCCATAAAATCCAGGAAGGTACGCTTGACGTCTTTCAAACTGCGGTAGCAGTCCATGTGCTCGCGGTCGATGTTGGTGACCACCGCCAGAATCGGCGACAGCTTGAGGAAAGAGCGGTCGCTCTCATCGGCCTCCGCCACCAGGTACTGCGACTTACCCAGCCGCGCGTTGGAACCCATCGCATCCACGCGGCCCCCGACCACCACCGTCGGGTCAAGGCCCCCTCCCGCCAGCACCGCCGCAACCATCGAGGTGGTCGTTGTCTTCCCGTGCATCCCGGCGACCGCGATCCCATACTTGAGCCGCATCAACTCGGCCAGCATCTCGGCGCGCCGAATCACGGGAATCAGGCGCTCGTGAGCGGCGGCAACTTCGGCATTGTCGGCGGCAATGGCCGCGCTCGTGACCACGACCTCTGCGCCCACGATATTTTCTGCCGCATGCCCTTCGAAAATGATCGCGCCCAGGCTCGCGAGCCGCTCCGTAATGGCCGAGTTCTTCAGGTCGGAGCCGGAAACTTTGTATCCCAGCGTCAGCAGGACCTCGGCAATCCCGCTCATGCCAATGCCGCCGATGCCTACAAAATGGATCCGTTGGATTTTGGCAAACATTTTGAATTTCCCGGTCAATGCGAGGAATAGCAATAAAAATGCCACATCCGTGGAGGTGTTCGCACCTAACTCCTGACTACTGACTCCTGGCTACTGACTCCTTTTTCGTGTTGATTCTTCCAATTTTGCGTCCGATTTGACACGCTCACCCCGGCCAGTCGCGCCGCCATCAACGCAATTTCGTGGGCGGCATCCGGATGCGCCAGCTTCGCGGCCGCTCGTCCCATGAGCTCCAATCGATTCCGATCTCGCAACAACTCGCCCACCGTCTTGACCAGCCGCTCGCTGCTTAATTCGCCTTCCGGGATCAGCAGCGCGGCTCCTGCTCGCGCCAACGCCTCAGCGTTGCGCGTCTGGTGGTCATCCGCGGCGCGGGGGAACGGGATGAACACTGCAGGTTTCCCCGCGGCCGTGACCTCCGCCACCGTGCTCGCTCCCGACCGGCACACCAGCAGATCGGCGCGCGCGAACGCTTCCGGCATATTCTCGATGAACGGGTACACCTCGGCGGCGACCCCTGCCTGCAAATAGGCGGCTTGCGCCTCCTGAGAGTCACGCTCACCGACTTGGTGAATGATCAGCAGCCCGGGAACTTCATCCTGCAGCGCCTTGAGTGACGCGATGGTCACCGCGTTGATCGCGTGCGCACCCTGGCTACCTCCGAACACGAGCAAGCTGGGACGGCTATCGCGCGAGCGCTCCGGAATACGAAAGAACTCGCTGCGTACCGGCACCCCGGTCACTTGGCAGCGTTGAAAGTAATGACAGGTTTGGCGGAAGTGCACCGCTGCCGCACTCACCATCGGCGCAACCAGGCGGTTCGCGAACCCGGGCACTACGTTCGGTTCAAAAGCAAGTGTCGGAATGCTGCTGAGGGACGCGGCCAGCATCGCCGGGCCGGAAGCATAGCCACCCACTCCGATCACGACCTGCGCCCGGTACTCCGATAGCATGCGCCACGATTCCACGATCGCCCGCGGCAAAGCGATTCCTGTCTTCATGCGCGTAACTGCGCTGACGTTCTTCAGAGCGCCGACTTGAATCAGCCGCAATGGGTATCCGGCAGCGGGAACGAGTCGCGTCTCGATCCCGCGCGCTGTCCCTATAAAAAGGACTTCGGCCGAGAACTCGGAGCGTAGTTTTTCCGCGATCGCCAGGGCGGGTATCACGTGCCCGCCGGTGCCCCCACCCGCCACTACTGCCCGCATCGTTTGACTATAAACCCATCGCTGAGCCGCGCGCATGGCTGCACTCGGTTCGCGTCTTTCTCTTGCGCAATAACCTGGTCGATAAACCCGTTCGACCTTATCCCATGGCCTTCCGCGGCTTGTCACTGACATGCTGGCCAAAAAGATATACGTTATTGATTGCGGTTATCATTAAGGAATTATCGTTTTGACTGAACGCACATCTAACTCTCACGTTTTCAAGATCTTAGCTCTAACCACCTCATTTTCGTTATCTTGCGAGGCTTTACTCTGTAACCCCAATGTTTTCAAAGACCACTGGGGGAGGGGGGTACCCTCTCGAAATACCTCGTGCGAATATACTTCCCTCGATGGCCACCCTTATTTGCCTGCTCCGAGGCATTAATCTCGGAGGAAACAATCTGATTAAGATGGACGCCCTGCGCACCCTCTGTAAGTCTCTCGGTTTCCGCAACGCCCGGACATACATTGCGAGCGGGAACATCGTCTTCGAAACCGACGAGAAGGATCTGGCCGCTCTGTCTGAAAAAGTCGAAAAGACTCTGGAGCGCAAGTTTGGCTTTCGGCCGGAGGTTATTCTTCGCACCACATCCGAAATGCAAGCCGTGATTGCCAGGAACCCGTTTGCCAATCGTCGCGGCATCGAGCCAAACAAGTTGCTGGTCATGTTCCTGAAAAACGAATTGGAAGCCGAAGCTCAAAAAGCTGCGCTGAAAATTGAGGCTGCCCAGGAAGAGGTCCGATGCAACGGCCGCGAGCTCTACATTTATTTTCCAGATGGCCAGGGGCAATCGAAGTTAATGCCGAAGTTGAACAAGATCCTGAAAAATTCAGGCACCGGCAGAAATTGGAACACCGTTACCAAGCTGCTGGAAATGGCGGACGCAACCAGAAGCACTTAGTACCCGGGTTCAGTCGCCCTGCTGAGTCTGCGATGTGGTAGCCGGATCCGGGCTCTTCGCCGGTGGCGCGCTCTGAAAGACGTTCGCGGCGAACGCCAGTGCGAACAGCCAGATCAGGAGAGATTTCTCCGCCAGCGTCATGCGACTCAGAGGATTGGAGCCCGTCGCGAAAGGCATTCCGAACCCTGATCGGCGCGTGCCTTTGGCCAGCGTCACCGCGGCAAATCCGGTCGCGATGGATCCGAACAGAACATCCGAGAAGGGCAGGAAGATGTTGAACCGGCCATCAGGCCGGTCGTGGTGGGCGAGGTGGTAATCGCGGCACCAGCGTCCAAAAGGCAACCAGCCTCCCAGATGAATACGCCAGTGAAATTCTTCGACGACGATCTGGTAAGCGAGGAATCCCAAAAACATTCCCGCAGCGATGTGCAGGCGGAGCAGGAAATCCAGAGGTACAACAATGGCCCCGTTGATCACGAACAGAACCACAACCCACAACGGTGAACTGCCCAGGTTAACGTGATCGGCTTCGTCCGGCTTACCGACCGAGCTGTGATGGCCCAGGTGCCCCATCGACAGAAAGTTCTTCGGCAGGTGCAGGAGATAGCGGTGATAGAAGTATTCGAACGCATTCGCCCACAGCAGACCGGCACAAAATCCGGTCAGCCATCGTTGCGGTGACGCTGGGAAGAAGTGCCCCAGCAGGAGCGCGGGAGTGAATCCCGAAAGGACCGCGGCCATAGCATTCAGCAGTTTTCGGGTTCGGCCGCGTGCGACGGCGGCCGCTTGAATCTCGGCAGGGGACGAATTGCTCGCTTGTGGTGCCACTTGCTCGATCACTACTCTCTCAATGTGAGACGCTGGGCAACGGTGCGAAGTTGCCCTAACCCTGGTGCAGACCGCTCTGCTTCAGCGTGTCAGTCGGTCTGCTGCGTGATGTTAAGCAGGACGCCCACGCAGGCGAGGGTCACGAACAACGACGATCCGCCGTAGGAGATGAAGGGCAGCGGGATGCCCTTGGTCGGCATCATGCCGAGCACAACGCTAATATTGATGCAGGCCTGAAGGACGACCATCGCGGTGATGCCCGTCGCAAGGTACCGCCCGAAGGTGTCTTCGGTGCGGATGGCGGTACGCATGCCCCGGTACAGGAAGACGCCAAACAGAATGACGACCGCGAATGCGCCGACCAGCCCAACTTCTTCTGCGGTCACGGCGAAAATGAAGTCGGTGTGTGGCTCGGGCAGGTAAAACAGCTTCTGCTTCCCTTCCATCAGGCCAAGGCCGGTGAGCCCGCCGGTGCCAACCGCGATCATGGATTGAATGATGTGGAAGCCGCGGCCCTGGGGATCGGAATAGGGATCGAGAAATGCCAGGATCCGTTCGTAACGCCACTTCACGCGGAAGATCAGCGCGTAGAGCGGGACGACAGACATAGCAGCCCCGTAGGCAAAGTAACGCAGCCGCATACCCGCCACATAAAGGATAGCGGCGGTGATGCCCATGCATGCCATCGCGGTCCCCAGATCGGGCTGCTTCACAATCAGCCCGGCAAAAAGCAGCGTGGGAAGCACGGCGGGGGCCAGGGTGCGGCGCCAGTCATCCATCGAACCGGTGCGGGTCTCGAGAAAGTAAGCCAGAAAAAAGATCAGGGCCGGCTTGGCCACCTCTGAAGGCTGAAAGGAAAATGCTCCCCAGTGAATCCAGCGATGGGTGTTGTGGGAGCGGTCGAGAAAAAAGACGGAGATCAACAATAAGGTCGTGACGCCGAGCAGAGAGAAGATAACGCCGGGATGGCGGTAATGCCGATAATCAATTTTCATGATCACGGTCATCGTGGCGAGCCCGGCGGCCGCCCACGCGACCTGCCGCAACAGAAATGTATAGGGTGAGCCGTATTTCGACTGAGCCATCACCGCCGAGGCGCTGAAGACCATCACCAGTCCGACAAAAACGAGGAGCAGTGTAACTACGAACAGCGTGCGATCCACACTCACGCGCTTAGCCATGCGACTCTCCCAAATTCAAGCTGCGCCTCCCGGCACCGGGGCATGCGCCGCCAGCGACTGCACAATTTCTTTAAAGACGCGCCCACGATGCTCGTAGTTTTCAAACTGGTCGAAGCTGGCGCAGGCGGGCGCGAGCAGGACGATGTCACCCGGCTTGGCGGATGCGGCAGCCCGGCGAACCGCAGTGTCCAGAGTTTCCGCCTGAACGATCTCGGTCGAACCCGCGACTTGCGACTCGATTTTCTGCGCGGCGGCGCCGATCGTGTACACGCGCTTCACACGCTGCCGCAGCAGATCGTTAAGCACCGAGTAGTCACTGCCCTTGTCCTTGCCGCCGAGAATGACGTGGATGTTACCGGCGAACGATTCGAGAGCCTTAATCGTGGCGTCAACATTGGTGGCCTTGGAGTCGTTGTAGTAGTCCACCCCGTTGATCGTGGCCACGAACTCGAGACGGTGCTCGACCGCCTTGAACTCCTGTACGGCTTTGCGGATACGGTGTGGCTCGCAGCGGACCAGCGATCCCACGCAGATCGCGGCCAGCACGTTTTCCAGGTTGTGCGCGCCTTTCAGGCCGATCTCCGCGACCGGCATGATCTCCCGCTCGCTGCCCTCGGCGCGCCAGAGGATCTGGCCATTGCGCACGAACGCCCCCTGCTCTACCTCCTTCTTGCGGCTGAACCAGACTTTCTGCGCTTCCGTGCGCGCGCCGAGTGTGGCGCAAGTGGGATCGTCGGCGTTGAGCACGGCGAAATCGCTGCCAGCCTGATTCTCGAAGATCCGCGACTTGGCTGCGACATACGCCTCGAACGTGTGGTGCCGGTCAAGATGGTCAGGCGTGATGTTCAGCACCACCGCAATCTCGGGGTGAAACGTTTCAATGGTCTCAAGCTGGAAACTGGAGACTTCGAGAACGATATAGCTGTCGTCGGTAGCTTCGGCAACCAGCGATATTGCAGGATTGCCGATGTTGCCGCCGACCAGCGATTCGTAACCGCCCCACCCGATGATCTCGCCCGCCAGAGCGGTGGTGGTGGTCTTACCGTTCGAGCCGGTGATTGCGACGATATGTCCTTTGAGGAAGCGCGCCGCGAGCTCGATCTCGCCGATCACGGGAACGCCCTGGGTACGGGCCTGCGCCAGTTGGGGCACGTCCACCGGCACGCCGGGGCTGACCACGATCAGGTCCTGGCCGCGAAAGGTGCGCTCGCCGTGGCCGCCAGATTCTACGGTGATCCCTTTGTCGAGGAGCTGGGGGATGTGGCCGCTCAGCTCGTCTTCAGCTTTGGCATCGGAGACAGTGACCCGCGCACCGCGCTCCTGCAGAAACAGGGCGGAAGCGACCCCGGATTTTCCCAGGCCGACCACGAGCACGCGTTTGTTCTTCAGATCCAATGTAGCTACTCGCCTCTGGCTGCCGGCTCCTCGCTGGTCCTTGGTCGTTAGTCGTTGGTCGTTAGTCCTCGGTCGTTGACTGTGACTCAGTAAAGACTCCAAGGCTGCACCAATCTCTAAAGACCAGGGCCCTGAATACTGAGTACTGAATACTGAGTACTGATTACTAACTACTAGCTACTCGCCTTCAACGCAATTTCAAAGTGGTGAGAGCAAAAAGTGCAAACACCAGAGACGCGATCCAGAAGCGCACGATGATTTTAGACTCCGACCAGCCCAGCAATTCGAAGTGATGATGCAAGGGCGCCATCTTAAAAATGCGCTTCTTGCGCAGTTTGTAGGAGGCCACCTGCAGGATCACCGAAATTGCCTCGATCACGAAAATCCCGCCGATGAACGGGAGCAGCAGTTCCTGTTTGATGATGACGGCGATCGTACCGATGGCACCACCCAGGGCAAGCGAACCGACGTCGCCCATAAACACTTCGGCGGGATGCGCGTTGTACCAGAGAAATCCGATGCTGGAGCCCACCATGGCCCCGCAAAAAATGGTGAGTTCTCCAACCTGCGGCATGCGCTGGAGCTCAAGATAGCCGGCAAAAACGGCGTGGCCGCTGACGTAGGTCAGGACCGAAAGGGCTCCGGCCGCGATGACGGTGCACCCGATGGCGAGTCCGTCGAGCCCGTCAGTGAGGTTGACGGCATTGCTCGAGCCGACGATCACCACGATCACAAAAAAGATGAAGGGCACAAACGCAAGCGGCCACAAATGCGTGTGCTCGATGCGCCCAATCACCAGGTCGGGCCGGAAGTTCTTGGCGAACGGAACGATGAGCCGCGTGGAATATTCACCGCGAGCTTGCAGACCGATGAGGATCACGGCAATCGCGACGCTGGTGAGGATCTGGTATCCCAGCTTGGCGCGGCCGGTCAGGCCGAGATTGCGGTGATGCACCGTTTTCAGATAATCGTCGGCGAAACCGATCGCAGCGAACGCCGTGGTCGAAAGCACGGCAATCCACACGAATTTGTTGCTCAGGTCGGCCCACAGAAGCGTGGGAACGATGACGCCGATCGCGATCAGGACGCCACCCATGGTCGGCGTACCGGCTTTTTTCTTGTGTGCTTGCGGGCCCTCTTCGCGGATGTACTGCCCGATCTGAAATTCGCGGAGGCGGTTGATGACCGCGGGACCAACGATCAATCCCGTGAATAAAGCCGTCAGGCTGGCGAAAGCCGTCCGAAACGTAAGGAATCGGAAAATGCGGAACGGGGAAAAATAATGGAAGAGCTTTTCGTACAACAGCCAATAGAGCAATCAGCCTCCCATTCCCACTACCTCTGCGGAGTCGCTTTGGCCGCAGGCGACTCGAGCCGAGATTTCCACGACTCGAAAGCGCGCTCCAGCTTCACTCCCCGCGAAGCTTTCACCAGTATCAGGTCGCCAGGCCGAGTCTCGCGAGCCAACCACTCTCCCGCTTCCTCTGGTGTGCCGACGAATTCCGCCGCCATGCCGGTGCGCCGGGCAGCATCAACCATCTCCTGCGCGAGCCCGCGGACTCCGATCAGCACGTCAATCCCCCGTTCGGCCATGTGCTTTCCGCACTGCCGATGCAATTCCGCACCGGTGGAGCCGAGCTCAAGCATTTCGCCGGCAACCACAATGCGGCGCTTCGCCGGCATCGCGGCCACTGCGTCCACCATAGCATCAAGGGCTTTGGGATTGGAATTGTAGGAGTCATTGATAACCGTGGTGCCTGCGATGTCCAGGCGCTGGCCGCGCTTGTCGGGAGGGACAAGAGTCGCGAGAGAGGCAATCGCATCATGGGGCGAAATGCCCTGCTCAAGCGACACGGCCACAGCCGCAAGCGCGTTGTAGATGTTGTGAGTACCTAGAAGCGGAAGGACGGCTCGACCACGGAAAGAGCCCGCCACGAGTTCGAAACTCGAACCTTCGACGCCGCGCGTTTGAACGGACTCGGCGCGAACATCAGCCTTCGAACGCAAGCCGAAGCTCACGACCTTGCCGCGGAAGTCACGGCCAAATTGCGAAACGTACTCATCGTCAGCGTTCAAGACCGCCGCACCGTTATCCGGAAGAGACTCGATCAGTTCGCGCTTGGCTTGCGCGATCTCGGCCACCGATCTGAAAAATTCGAGGTGGACGGGAGCCACGCAAGTCACCACGCCGGTTTCCGGCACGGCGAGGCGTGCGAGGGCAGCGATTTCGCCGAGATGCGACATGCCCATTTCGATCACCGCAATCTCGTGCTCAGGTTCGAGCTTCAGAAGCATGAGCGGCAGGCCGAAGTGGTTGTTCAAATTCCCCTGCGACTTGAAAACGTGGTAGCGGGAAGAAAGAAGATGAGCGATGGCGTCCTTGGTGGTTGTTTTTCCGGCGGAGCCGGTAACGCCGATCACCGGCTTCCCCCAAACTTTTCGAACCGCGGTACCCAGCTTCTGCAGGGACGCCAAAGTGTCGCCCACGGCGATGAGGCGGGACTGGTTCGTATACCGAGGCTTTTGATCCGCCCGAACCACCGCACCCACTGCGCCTTTGGCCAGGGCGGTTTCGACGTAATCATGACCATCAAGGCGCTCCCCCTGAACAGCGAAAAACAGTTCACCCGGAGCGACCGTGCGGGAGTCGATCGAATAGCCCTGCGCGACGGCATCGGGTTCGAACTCACCGGTTGCCTCGAGAATTTCGGCGATATGGCGGAGGGACAGTTTCATTCGCGCGGCGCCCCAAGTACCACAGCAGATTTCTGTTGAGCGCTGTAACCCAGTTCCTGCAGAGCTTCGCGCGCCACCTGCACGTCGTCAAAGGGTACCGGACCCGTGGGAAGGACCTGGATTTTTTCGTGACCCTTGCCCGCAATCAAAACGATGTCGCCGGGGCGGGCTTCGTGAATGGCCAAGGTGATGGCTGCGCGGCGGTCGGGTTCGATTGCGTAACGCGTACTCGACCCTTCCAGGCCGGGAAGGGCGCCCTGGATGATGGTGAGCGGCTGCTCGCTACGAGGGTTGTCGGATGTGAGGACCACGAAATCGCTCCCCTTGGCGGCTGCCGTCGCCATGAGCGGTCGCTTGGCGCGATCACGGTCGCCGCCGCAACCGAAGAGGGTGATCACGCGGCCGCTGCCGCCGTGGTGGGTCACAAACTCGCGAGCAAGCGAGGTGAGATTGCGAAGGGCGTCGTCGGTATGAGCGTAGTCCACGACTACCGAAAAAGGCTGGCCCGCATCCACGCGTTCAAAACGCCCGGGGACGCGCATGAGGGCGGAAACCCCCATGGAAATGTGTTCGAGAGTGCAATCGCGTGAGTACGTGGCCGCCGCCGCCGCAAGAATGTTGCTGACATTCACCCGGCCAAGCAGCGGCGAAAAAATCGGTATGGACCCATCCGGGGTGACCATGCGAAACCGCGTGCCGGCGGTGCTGATCTGCAATTCCTCGGAATGAAAGTCGCCAGACGACACGCCGTAAGTCACAACGTCGGAGTGTTTGCCTTTGCTGAAAGCCATAAGCTTCGCGCCGTAGGCATCATCGAGATTGGTCACCGCGACCCGGGGCGGTTCTGTGCCACAACCCTCGAAGAGAACACGCTTCGCCGCGAAATAGTCGTCGAAAGTGGCGTGGTAATCGAGATGGTCACGCGTGAGATTGGTGAACACCGCAACGTCGAACGGCATGCCGAACACGCGCTGCTGATCGAGAGCGTGCGATGAAACTTCGAGTACCACCTCGGTCGAGCCACATGCGAGAGCCTCGGCAAACAGCCGGTTGAGTTCGAGTGACTCGGGCGTGGTATGAGGTGCGGGAAGAGTCTTGCCGCAGACGTGATACTCGATGGTGCCCACCAGCGCGGTTTTTCTGCGCGCCGCATTCAGGATGGATTCGATCAGGAAGGCGGTGGTGCTCTTGCCGTTGGTTCCGGTGATGCCGGTCAAGGAAAGGCGTTCTGCCGGACGCTTGTACAAATTGGCGCTGATGCGGCCGAGAGCGCGTCGGCCGTGAGGCACAAGCGCCCAAGCCACGTTTTTTCTGGCCGTTTCCTGGGGTGAGTCTGTGACCACCGCGACCGCGCCGGCGCTGATGGCCGCGTCGATAAAGCGATTGCCGTCGCTCGATCCGCCCCGCATGGCGAGGAAGAGGGTTCCCGGGCGGACCTGGCGCGAGTCGTAGGCAACGCCGGTAATCTGCGCCGAGCCGTTCTGCGAAAGCACTTCGGCCCCATCCAGGATCTGTGCGAAGTCCATGTGAGTCGATTATAAGGTCGGGCGGCCGTGTTTCTTGGCTTCGCGGCTGATCAACGCGCAAAGCGAACCAACACGTGTGATCCGGCCTGAACGTGTGCTCCGGGGGGAGGTTGCTGGTCGCGTGCGATACCGTCGCCAACCACATCGAGCTCAATGCCCGTGTCCTGTGCCGATTCCACCGCCGATCGCAAAGGTTTACCCAGGAACGAAGGCACCACGATGCCACCCTGGTCGGCGTCCAACACAACCGTGTTGTTCGTGTGCGCGCCGTACGGTACGCCGGGCAGGTCGGAACGCGGTGTTGCGGACGAATTTGCAGCACGCGCCGCCGACATTTCTGGGGCAATCTGCCTGACCTCAGCTGTGGGCGTCAGGGTGACGCCCTGGGGAAGGTCGCGATCAGAATTCCTCGCCAGTTGAACGGGAGCAGTCGACCCCGCACTCTCGTCGGGGACCTCAAGGTTCGCGCCCAGGTGGTCCGGCGAGCTTTCCGCCAGATCTTCTTCGCGCACATTCTTCTTCGAGGCCTGCAGCAGGGTGCGATTCATTGGAAGCTCGACGTCGTGCGGCACATTCAGGTAAGCCAACACCTGCTGCATGACGCGCTGAAACACGGGAGCACAGACCTGTCCGCCCTGGTGCAATCCCACAGCCGAATCGAGAATCACCGCCACCGTGATTGCCGGATTGTTCACGGGCGCGAATCCGGCGAACGACGCGACGTACTTCGTATGTGAGTAAGCGCCGGTGGCCGGATCAACTTTTTGCGCTGTGCCAGTCTTTCCGGCGGAACTGTATCCCTCGAGCTGCGCCTTGCGCCCCGTGCCGAACAACACGACGCCTTCCATCATCTTTCGCATTTCGGCGGCAGTCACCGGTGAAATGACACGGCGTTGCTGCGCGGGATGGAACATCACCATTTGGGGCGTCTTGTGCGGCTCGGTGGTGGCGGCGACAATACGCGGGGCCGTCCAAACGCCGTCATTAGCGATCGTGGAGACCATGCCCACCAACTGAAGTGGCGAGATGCCGATTTCCTGACCCATGGAGATCGCGCCAATGGAAACTTTGGACCAGCGGCTCACCGGCTTGGTCATGCCGCGAGTCTCGCCGGGCAGTTCGATTCCGGTCTGCGATCCAAAGCCGTAATCACGAATGTAGCGATAGAGGCGATCATCGCCCAGGCGCAAGCCGATCTTGATCGCACCCACGTCGCTGGAGTGGGCCAGGATTTCCGAGACTTTCAGAAGACCGTAGGCTTTGTGATCGCGAATGCGCATCCCGCCGATCACAATGGAACCCATCTGGCAATCCACCACTTCGTCGGGCCGAGTGAGCTTCTCTTCCAACGCGGCCGAGAGTGTGACAATTTTGAAAGTGGATCCGGGTTCAAAAATGTCGCTGACGGCATGGTTCTTCAGCACTTCGGGAGTGATCTCGCGAGCTCGGTTGGGATTGAAGGTCGGACGATTCGCGAGTGCGAGAATTTCTCCGGTATGCGGATTTTCGACAATGACCGTGCCCGACACAGCATGAGTTTCCTGCATGGCAGCGTCGAGTTCGTGCTCGGCGATGTATTGAATCTTGTCGTCGATGGTGAGAACCACGTTTTCACCGGGCACGGGCTGATGTTCGGCACTAGAAAAGCGGCGCTTCTTGGCGTCCACCGAGAGCAGCATTTCGCCGGGCTTGCCGCGCAGCCGTTCGTCGTACTCGCGTTCAATGCCGCTCAGGCCTTCATCGTCGAGACCCACATATCCGAGGACCTGAGCTCCAAGTTCGCGGTTCGGATAGAAGCGCTTCGATTCTTTCTGCGAATAAATGCCGCGCAACCCGAGATCGTGAATGCGTTTGCTGGTTTCGGCGTCTACCTTCCGCGCTACCCAGGTAAAGGTGCGGGAAGCGCGAAAGTGGGCGAGCAGATCGTGCGGGTCAACCTTGAGTACGCGGCCAAGCAGGCTGGCTGCCATGGGCTGGTCGGGAATTTCGCTGGGCACCGCGAAAAACGAATCGACGGCGATGGACATCGCCAGTTCCTGCCCGTGGCGGTCGTAGATGACACCGCGGCGAGGTGACAGCTCGATCGTCCGTTGCTGCTGATGGGCGGCACGGGTAACGAAGTCGCCGTAATCAACGATTTGCAATTGAATCAGGCGAAAGCAGATGAGGCCGAACCAGAAGACAAGACCGGCGGCAAGGAAGTATAACCGCCGTCGTGCGCCATTGGCTGGAACGCTAGCCGCCACTGCTCCACCTTAGACAACGCGGCGGCAGGCTACGAAGCCAGCCGCCGGTCAGAAACTTGATCAGAACCCGGGCTGCGGCGCATCCGATTAGGGAACCGAAATCACCGAAAACCCCGCACTGGCGACGACCGGCGTGCCTGGGTCGGGCGCAGCGCTGTCCAGCGGAATTACCTGACCAGGCTTGGGCGAATCGAGTCCATATTTCTTCGCCAGCGCGACAATGCGTCCGGTTTCGCGCAGCGACGCCTTTTCCATCGTCAATTCGTGGTTGGCTTCGAGCAGCGCATCGTGGTGCGATTTCAATGCCTGGATACGGTAACCGTATTCCACAGCGCTGAAGTGCTGCCAGGCGTACATCATCACCAGCGCGAACAGAACGCACATGGTCCCGGCGAACATCTTCATCTCGCGGCTGCGCTTAGGATCGGAGACCTTCACCCACCGCGAGTTGTCGATGTTTTTGACGAAGTAAACTTCTGGCGTGCCGATCCAGCAAGACTTGTGGACGTGGCGCGTGGAAACTGCAAGCGCTGAAACCATGACCCCTGTCGCCATTAAGCTACCCCGGCTAGTGCCGCTTCCGTGTTAGAGGTGGCCTGATACGGCGGCAGGCACGAGTCCTGTTGCCGGTCCTGCTCTTCGCATGCGTCGACGCGCCCTTCGGCGCGCAGCACCGCCGCGATCAGTTCGTCAATAATGTTGCCTGAGTACATCACTCACCTCCGCCCGCTGATTGCCCGCCTGCTTTGCAGAGCGGGTTACCTACCAGCAGCCTGCGAAATCCGTCCGGGACGACAAGGAAGAAAATTCTTCTTTTCATTCACGGCGCCCCGGTTAGAGCGCGCCGCCCCGGAACTTGTTGCCCTCTTTCGCTGCGGGACCGTCACACAGCAGGGCTGAACCTTTGGTCATGCAACCTTTTCAAACCCGCTCGGCAGCGCGTAATTTCGCACTGCGCGAGCGCGGGTTCTGTGCAATCTCTGTTTCACCGGCTATCACTGGCTTCTTCGTCAGCGCCCGATAGAACCCAGCTTTCACGCCATCGCGAACCGCGTCTTTCACGATGCGATCTTCCAGCGAATGAAAGCTGATGATCGCCAACCTGCCGCCCGGCCTCAGAACCCGCGGCGCAGATTCGAGCAGCGCCTGCAGGTCCTGCAATTCATGGTTTACGAAGATTCGGATTGCCTGGAAAGTACGCGTCGCCGGATGAATGCGCCTTTCAGCCTGGTTCATTGGCCGGGCCGCGGCCGATACGACCTCTGCAAGATGTGCAGTGGAGCGGATCGGCCGCGCCCGAACAATGGCTCTGGCGATTCTCCGCGACCTCCTTTCCTCACCGAATTCGTAAATCAGGTCGGCGAGTTCTTTTTCGCCGAACTGGTTTACCACTTGATCGGCGGTCAGCTCCGACTGCGGATTCATTCGCATGTCGAGCGGTCCTTCCGCCTGAAAACTGAATCCCCGCGCCGCGTTTGCCAGTTGCAGGCTGCTCAAACCGAGATCGGCGAGCAGGCCATCAGCACTTGCCGGCTGGATCCGTTGTCCTACTTCCGCAAAAGAACCCTGCAGAAGCGTGACCTCGGGCCAGTCGCGCGCGTCTTCTACTGAGGGCGCCAGACGCTTGCGGGCGATTGCCAGCGCATCCGGATCCTTATCGAAGCCAATCAAACGTCCCGCGCCTCCGAGGCGTTTTGCGATTGAGTAACTGTGCCCGCCCAGGCCCGCGGTTGCGTCGATATAGGTCCCGCCGCGCTTCACGGCTAAAAAATCGATCGCTTCGTTTAAAAGAACTGAAACATGGCCAGCTTGATTCTGCTCGTCCATGCCGCCCCTCTAAGGGGCTTGTTACTCCTCCCCAAACCAGTTGCTGAGCCCTAGATCCCCAAATCGTCGAGGTTCTTCTCATCCTCAGGAGTGAACGCTTCCTCCACTTCCTTGCGAACGCCTTCTATGCCCTGAACCTCCAGACGGTTGAGGTAGCCCATCACGGCGACCTCGCCCTTCAGTTGCGCTGAGTCGCGCAGCAGTTGCGGCAGCAACAGGCGACCCTGGCTGTCCATCTCCACCGCT
>Ga0070741_10005477_pt1 | contig 28191 bp, 23 predicted proteins | sample Coa_R1_4_FD_66440 | JGI IMG/M metagenome (GOLD analysis project Ga0070741, IMG submission 66440) | Surface soil microbial communities from Centralia Pennsylvania, which are recovering from an underground coalmine fire - Coalmine... | ecosystem: Environmental > Terrestrial > Soil > Unclassified ...
ACGAAACCATCGGCGATTTGGAATCCCAATTGGCGGCATTGCAGCGCACCGAGACGCGGTTATTGGAAGTAATGGAAGAATACGGGTTAGAGAATTTGGATGAGCTAGTCAATGCGATCTATGAACGGTCAGAAGGCGCGATGCGCGAGGCGATAGAACAGATACCCGATGGGGAATATCGCGGCGAGTTAGGGAGTGATGGGTTTCCCGATCCGGTGATGAAAGGGCAGCAGACGCAGGAACCTATCTTGTTGCGAGCCAACGTCACCGTTTGCGGTTCGGAGATGACAATTGATTTGAGTGGTTCTTCGCCGCAGCGTCCCGGCTCGTTCAATTCCATCTGGTCGTTCAGTGCCGCCTACGCGCATTATGCAATGCGTTTGATTCTGGTTCCTTATCTGCCGAACAATGGCGCGTTTTATCGCCCTATCAAAATTATTTGTCCTGAAGGAACGGTCGTAAATGCGCGTTATCCGAGCGCGTGCTTGAGCCGCCATGTCATCGGGCATCAAATTGCGGATTTACTTTACACGACACTCGCGCCAGTATTACCCGATCAAGTCTTGGGACAAAGCGGGTCCGCACCAAGTTGGGACTTGTTACTGATGGGCGAAGATGCACGCGGGCGCACGTTTCATCGGCTTGTGATCGTGAACGGCGGGAGCGGCGCAAGCGCCTCGCAAGATGGTTCCAGCGTGTGCTTTCCAGCAAACATCTCAAATACACCGGTCGAGATCTTGGAGAGCGTGATGCCAATCGTCTGCGAAGGTAAGGAAGTGATCGTGGATTCGGCGGGCATGGGTCGTCAGCGCGGCGGGTTTGGACAGCGCATGACCTTCCGCGCACTCGCGCCGCTCGGCTATTCGCTCATTAATGCGCGTGTGGAGCACGCGGCACAAGGGCAGTTGGGAGGACTCGCGGGACGCGCCGGGCGCGCATTGGCGAATGGCGTTGAGTTACCCTCGGGGAGTGATGGAACATTGCAGATTGGTGAGCGGTTGGTGGTCGAGACGCCGGGCGGGGGAGGGTTGGGGTTGGTCGAGGAGCGCGACCTCCGCTTGATTGAAGCGGATTTGCGGCAAGGGTTGGTCACTGCTGATACTCTCATCCGCAGCCAGCACCTCGTCATGTTTCAATAATAAAGAAGGATGTATGACAACTTCTAAGGCAGAAGCGAATTCCGTTGATCCCGTGACCTTTGCCGTTTTCGCCGGGGCACTTGACGCCATCATTCGGGAAATGACTATTACGATGCGACGCGCCGCAATGTCGCCGGTGTTGGCAATTGGCAATGATTTCTCGAATTGCATTGCGGATGGAACGGCACGCATGATCGCGCAGGGCGAAGACCAACCCGTTCACCTGGGGGCGATGATTTATGCTACCAAAGCGGTTGCGAAATATTTTGGCGATGACCTCGCGCCCGGCGATATTATTTTTCATAATGACCCACGCACCGGCGGCAGTCATTTGCAGGACATGACACTCTACAAGCCGGTGTTTTATGAAAACGAGTTGTTGTTCTGGTCGGTCAACCGCTCGCACATGAATGAGACCGGCGGACCCGTCGCCGGAGGATACAATCCGCTTGCCGAAGAAATTTGGGCAGAGGGCGTTCGCATTTCCCCATTGAAAATCTACGAAGGCGGCAAGCCGCGCCGCGATGTAATTGATATGTTGATGACGAATTTTCGGATTCGGCGGCTGATGCGCGGCGACCTCGGCGCGCAGATCGCGGCGTGCACCTTGGCGGAGCGGCGGCTGATTGCGCTCTTGAAAAAATATGGAAAAGAGCAAGTCAAGCAGGCACAATCGTTACTGCTAGACCGCGCGGAACAGATGATGCGCGATGAAATTCGCCAGATGCCTGACGGCGAATACTTTGGCTCAGCGATAGTCGAAGACAATGAACGCGGTTCCGGTGACCTCGAAATTCGCTGCACGATTCGCATTCAAGGTGACGAGATGTTCGTGAAGATTCAAGCGCCGCCCAGTGTAAACAGCTATATCAACTCGTACGGCGCAAACTCGATTAGCGGTGTTTATATGGGCTTGCTACATTTTGTCAATCCCGGCGTGCCACACAACGAAGGTCTCTACCGACCGATTCATGTTGATTTAGGAGAACCCGGTACGATTGTCAACGCGCGGGAACCGGCAGCGTGTGGGCTGACGACGAACACACCCGCTGAAAATATCGGCGATGCGGTGCGCGCAGCACTTGCCCAGGCAATGCCCGAACGCGCAGGCGGCGCGTGGGCGCATCACTGTATCAATTCATTGTTCGGCACCGACCCGCGTCACGGCGCGCCCTATGCGTATTATGCACACTTGAGCGGTTGGGGCGGCGGCGGCGCGTATTGGGGCATGGACGGCGAGCCTTGTATTGGCTCGCTCACGGCGGCGGGCGCGGCAATGACCGGCGATATTGAAGTGGTGGAGCACTCGGTGCCGATTCATGTGCGGCGCTATGAGCTCGATCCGGATTCGGGATGTCCCGGCAGATGGCGCGGCGGCTTGGGACCCGTCTTTGAATTCCAAGTCGTTGACCACGATGCCTTGATGACTCAATTCGGCGATGGGATGAAATTCGCTCCGCAAAGTGTGCTGGGCGCGGACTCGCCGCACAATCGCGAACGTGTCTATCGCAAAGCGATTTTGCGCGGTGCCGAAGGCACGCCCGAACGCCTCCCTCTGCACGCCGTGCGTACCGTTAAGGCGGGCGAGCGCGTTTTGATTCATGAACCCGGTGGTGGTGGCGTCGGGCCCGCCTTCGAGCGCGAGCCGCAGGCAGTGGCGTCGGATGTACGCAATGGGTTTGTTACGCTGGAACGGGCGCGCAGTGAGTACGGTGTCGCGGTGGACCCTACAACATTTGCGGTGGATGAGCAGGCGACGGCGGAGCTGCGAAGCCGCGCGAACAATTCTTCAGAATAATTTCAGAGGAGTGTTGCATGTCCTGTCGTTTGGGCATTGATGTAGGCGGTACATTCACTGACCTCGCGCTGTATGACGATGTGACAACGCAAGTCGTCACGGAAAAAGTATTGACCGTGCCCTCCGACCCGTGGCTGGGCATCCAGACGGGCGTGCGCGCGTTTGCCGAACGCGGTTTTGATTTGCACAAGATTTCGGCGGTCATTCACGGCACGACGTTGGTGACGAACGCGCTCATCGAACGGCGCGGCGCAAAGGTCGGACTGCTCACCACGCAGGGCTTTCGCGATGTATTGCACTTTTCCTCACGCGAGTACCGTTACGATATTTACGATCCAAACATTGTCTTGCCAGAGCCATTGGTTCCGCGTCAGCTGCGGCGCGAGGTGCATGAACGCGTGAGCGGCGATGGAACAATCCTCTTGCCTCTGGACAAAGAACATGCGCGCACCGTGATTCAAGGATTATTGGAAGAGCAGGTCGAAGCGTTCGCGGTGTGTCTGCTTCATTCCTACTTGCGCCCCGAACATGAACTTGCACTGCGTGAACTGATTGAGGAGCAAGCGCCCAATCTGCCGATTTCGCTCTCGCACGAAGTGCTGCCGCAGATTCGCGAGTATGAGCGAACCTCCGCGACGACGATCAACGCCTATGTGCAGCCGATTGTGCGTCGTTACCTGCACCGCCTGCGCGATGGACTGAAAGCCGAAGGCTGCGAAGGTACGTTATACATGATGAACTCGAGCGGCGGCACGATGATGGTTGAAACGGCAGAGGCGTTTCCAATTCAAATCGTCGAATCAGGACCGACGGCGGGCACACTCATCGCTACGCTCGTCGGCAAGCAAATCAATGTGCTGAATGTTCTTTCCTTTGACATGGGCGGAACAACTGCCAAAGCGTGCGTCTGTCGGAATGGCAAGCCGGTCATTAGTCAGAATTACGAAGTGGCGCGCGTGCGCCGTTTCAAAAAGGGAAGTGGGTTACCCGTTGGGATTCCAGTCATTGATTTGCTGGAAATTGGCGCGGGCGGTGGCAGCATCGCCGAGATTGATCCGCTGGGTTTGCTGCGGGTCGGACCGCGCAGCGCGGGTGCCGACCCCGGACCCGTGTGCTATGGACGCGGCGGGACAGAGCCGACCGTAACAGATGCCAACGTCGTGCTCGGCTTGGTCAACCCCGATTATTTTCTGGGCGGCGCGATGACGCTTGACCGCGACGCTGCAGCAAGGGCGATTGAGGAGCGCATCGGGAAACTGCTGGGGCTGGATACAGAACAGGCGGCAGCGGCTATTCACAAAGTTGTCACTGAGAATATGGCGGAAGCCGCGCGGGTGCACTCGGTTGAAATCAACGTGGACATTCGCGATTACGGCATGGTCGCGTTTGGCGGCGCGGGTCCGATTCACGCGCACGGTGTTGCCGAGCGTCTGCGAATGCCCTTTCTGGTGTGTCCGCCAGAAGCGGGTGTGCTCTCCGCGCTTGGTTTGCTCACTGCGCCCCTGTCATTTGAATTTGCGCGCAGCCTGACCGCCGAGCTGGATGATTTACGCGTAGCGCGGATTAATGAAATCCTTGCCGAACTCGAAACGCACAGCCGCGCGCTGTTGGCACGCGCAGGCGTGCAGGATCCGAGCGTCGTTCGCTCCGTGGATATGTGCTACGTAGGACAGTTCTATGAAGTGACGACGCCCCTTCCCGAGGGATTATTAGGTTCCGATGGGATTGATCGGCTCAAGAGCCTCTTTAACGAGGCGTACGAGCAAGCCTATGGTCGCCGCCTGGATACGCTGCCCGCGCGCTGCGTCACCTGGCGCGTGCTCGCTACGGGTCCCACGCCCCATATCGTTAAAACCGCAGGCAGCAATGTTCACAACGCCAGCGACGGGCACAGCCCCGAATTGGCGCGCAAGGGTGAGCGCCGCGTCGTTTTTCCGGATCACGGCGCGTTTACTTCGACGGTCTATGAACGGGCGCGGCTCCAGGTAGGTGCGGCGTTCTCAGGACCTGCCGTGATTGAAGAGAGTGCCTCGACCATCACCGTCCCGCCCGGCGCGAACGCGGAGGTGGACGCATGGGGCAACGTGATCTTGCGTTGGCATCACACGGTTCGCCAAGCGCGCTAGCCGGAAATGATCGCGTCGCATTGGCGTTGGCGAGCGCCCAATTCTTTATCGCGGGCTTTCATATTGCGGCGACAGGTCCCGTCAGCCCCCGTTTGTCTGCGGAATGGGGCGTTCAGCCTGCCGAGTTAGGAATTCTCGGCTCACTGCTGTTTTACGCCTATGCGGGCATTCAGATTCCCGCCGGTCTGCTCGCCGATGCGTTGGGCAGCCGCCGCATGTTTATCCTTTCGGGACTGCTGATGGGATTGGGCACGGGTATCTTTGGTGCCGCGCCCAATTTTCAGGTGGCGATGCTGGGACGATTGTTTCAGGGACTCGGCGCGGGGCTCATTTTCACGGCGGGCTTTCGGCTGATTTCAAATATCACCGCGCACCTGCCGCGCGCCCAAGAACAATTCGTCGCGCGCTTTGGACTGCTCACCGGAGTTAATTATCTCGGCGTGGCGCTCGCGTCCATTCCGCTCGTACTGGTCGTCAATACGTTTGGCTGGCGCGTGCCGCTCCTATTTGCGTCTTTTTTCTCTCTAGGTATTGCCCTTGCAACGTGGATTGCGCCGGGCGTGAACGAAGTCTTGCATAGCCCCGAGGGAAGTCGTCTCAAGGCAGCCGCCGATACGTGGCGGAGCAAAAGAACGATTTGGGGTTATACGCTGCTGCGATTCCTATATGGCTCGTTCGTGGGAATGCAAACGCTCTGGGTCGTGCCCCTGCTGTTGATTACATTTGGGTTCGACTCGACTGTCGCAGGAATCGCACTGCTGGCGATGGCGTTAGGGCAAGCCATTGGCCCGGGGCTGGGTTCATGGCTGACGACGCGGACGGGTAAACTCCTGCAAGTGCTGACGGTTGCCACAGGCGTTTACGCGGCGAGCTGTCTGTTGCTGATCGTTTTTCTATTCGTACGACCCGACGTGCCTTGGGTTATTGCGGCGCTCTTTGCGCTCGCTGTGACACAGGCTGCTACGCTGATTGGATACGGTCTCGTTACGATGCGCGTTGCGCGGAGCTTGCAAGGCACCGTCGCGGGAATGGTGAATGTCGCGCCGTGGCTCGGCACCGCCTTCTTTCAACTTGCCGTTGGCTATCTGGTGCAGAGCTTACTTCAAACGAGTCCCCCGAATACAGGGAATGTCTATGGCGCGGCGCTCGTTCCGTTAGCAATTACGGGTGTGGGCGCATTGGTCATGACGCGGCTTTTGTGAGAAAGCGCAATTAAGGACTGGGAACATTCAGGAGCAATTTGCGGCAAAGAACGGCGCAATGAATTGCCCATTGGCCGCGAAAGCAAAATTATCTCAGAGGTGATATATGGCGCGTGAAACGTTAGGCAGTTCCGAAGGAAAACCGTACAGCCCCGGAACGAAATCGGGCAATCTCATATTTGTGTCAGGACAATTGGCGCGCGACATAAACGGTAAGTTGGTCGAAGGGGGCGCAGTACCAGAAACGCGACAGTGCATTGAAAATATCAAGCAGGTGCTGGCAAAGGCGGGAGCCACGCTCGATAACGTGATGATGGTGAATGTGTACTTGACGGACATGGACAGCGATTATGCCATGATGAATCAAGTCTATATGGAATATTTTACCAAGGCACCTCCGGCCCGCGCAACGGTCCAAGTCAGTAAGCTGGCGATGGGAGCCAAAGTCGAAATCTCTGCGATTGCAGTGCTGTAGCAAAAGTTGAAGCGCTCATCGAGTAATTATGGAGCTGGAGGGGAAAGTGGCATTAGTGACTGGCGGATCGCGCGGGATCGGACGCGCGATTTGTCTGGCATTAGCACGCGACGGCGCAGACGTTCTGATAAACTATAACAGTCATGCGGAGGAAGCAAAGGAACTGACGCACGCGATTCAAAACTTGAACCGCCGCGCCCTCGCGTGCCGAGCCGATATCGGTTCGGCACAGGAAATTGTCAGTATGTTCAACGTGCTGGTCGAAGAATTTGGGCGGCTGGATATTTTGGTGAATAACGCGGGCATCGCGCTGCGGACGAAATCGCCCATCGTTAATTACGATGGCACGGCGAATTTTTCGCTTGAGCCACAGTCACTCAAAGCGTGGGAAGACATGCTGCGTGTGAATCTAACAGGCGCGGCAATTTGCAGCCAAGCCGCCGCGCCGCTGTTGCGAGCCAGAGGCGAGGGACGTATCATCAATATTTCTTCTCTTTCGGTGATTACGGGCGGCGGTCCTCCCGCCTATGTAGTATCCAAATCGGGACTGATGGGCTTGACGCGCAGTCTCGCGCAAGAGCTGAGTCCAATGGGCATCACCGTGAACGCAGTGGTCCCCGGCGCGATTTGGACGGATATGACGCCCACCTTTTATCCAAGCGAAGAAGGGATTAAGCGTGTGATCGCAAAAACACCCGTTGGGCGGTATGGACAGGCCGACGATATTGCCGAAGCGGTTGCCTTTCTCGCTTCGCCACGCGCCAGTTTTATTACCGGACACATGCTCGTCGTGGACGGCGGACGGAGCTGGAGCCAGCGCATTGCAACGGACTAGTTGCATATGGACAAGTTAATCATCACGGCGGCGGTAACAGGCTCGATCACCGACCGCAGTAAGAATCCGAATCATCCTATGACGCCGCAAGAAATTGCGAATGCGGCGGTGGATTCATGGCGCGCCGGCGCGGCAATCATTCATTTGCACGCGCGCGCGGACGATGGGACGCCGACGCAAGACGCGGCGCGATTCGCCGATCTCATCGAGCGGATTCGGAGTACGGGGTGTGACGCCATCCTGAATCTGAGCACTGGGTCAGCGGGCGGGCGCGCGACATTTGAAGAACGTCTCGCCTGTCTTGCCCTCGCGCCAGAGCTCGCTTCGTTTGATTGCGGCTCGGTGAATTTTGAGACGTGGACGTTTCTCAATCCGCCTCACTTTCTTCAGGACATGGCGAAGCGAATGCTGGAATATCGAGTCAAGGCGGAAATCGAATGTTTCGATATTGGGATGATCTATGCCGGGCGACGACTGGGTGAGCAAAAGCTATTGCCCCCGCCGCTCTATTTTCAATTTGTCATGGGGACAGCGGGTGGAATTCCGGCGGAACCGCAGCATCTTGTCGAGATGGTTGCCTGTTTGCCACCGGGGGCAACATGGTCTGTATGCGCCTTGGGTCGCGGGCAACTGCCAATGAACGTGATGGCGATTCTAATGGGCGGGCACGCGCGTACGGGGCTGGAGGACAATGTGTATTACGCGCACCGCGTGCCCGCGACGAGCAACGCGCAATTGGTCGAGCGATTGGTGCGACTCTCGCAAGAACTCGGGCGTCCTGTCGCTTCGCCGAATGAAGCGCGTGAGATTTTGGGGCTGCAGCACAACGCGCAGGATTAGGGAATGAATAAATATCGCCTCGTTACATTTGATGTGTACACCGCGCTCTTTGATTTGGAGAGCAGCTTGGTGCCGCTGTTGTCGCGCACTTGGAGCACAACGTCGCCAAGCGAAATTCTGGCGCTGCAGCGGACATGGCGAACCAAGCAGTTGGAATATTTGCTTATTAGTAATTCGTTGCAAAAAGGTCGCTTTCCTTTTTGGACCATCACCGAACGCGCATTGGACTATGCCTTGCAGCGTTTCAAGCTCGAACTCGCGGACACACAGCGCGCGACGCTCGTGGAAGCATGGAATCATTTGCAACCGTGGCAGGAGGCAGCGCCAGTCATTGCCCAAGTCAAACAGTTGGGCTATCCGATCGGCGTGCTCTCAAACGGGGATGAAGTGATGCTGCGCGCAGTAGTCAAGGCGTTTCCAACAAGCTTTGAGTATTTTTTCGCATCCGACCAAGCGGGCGTGTATAAACCACATCCTGCGGTGTATCAACTGCCGCTGCGTCTGCTGGGAATCGAACCGTCGGAGGTGCTTCATGTCGCTGGAGGCGCAACGGATGTGATGGGCACAAAATCCGCCGGACTGGTTTGCGCGTGGTCGAATCGCGGCGGCGATTATGTTTTGGATCCCGCGTATAAACCGGATTTCGAGTTCCGCGACTTGAATGGATTGCTCGGAGTGCTATAGAGAAAATTCTTAATTGGTATCTTGAGAAAGTGAGGCAAGCATGGCGAAACGACCCCGACTGCAACACGTAAGTGTTCCTCGTCCCGCTGGTGCGGAGGCGCGGGCGCGTTCTTTCTATGGCGACATACTTGGACTCGAAGAAATTCCAGTCCCAAAATCGCTCGATGGGCGGAATCTGGTTTGGTTTCGCATCGGCGAAAATACGGAACTGCATACCTTTCCTGAAGAGAATACGGCACCGAACTCAGGGCGACATTTATGTATTGAGGTGGATGATCTGGAAGGAATGCGCCGCAAACTGGTCGCCGCCGGATACGAACCGTGGGATTCCGCTGCTATTCCGGGACGCCCGCGCTTTTTTTGTCACGACCCGTTCCACAATCAAATCGAGTTCACGACGATTGAGGGGGATTATTTAGAGCTCCAGTGAGCGCGGCTGCCAAAAAGGTATTTGCGTATTTATCGCTTTAATTGCCTGTTGTAGGGGCGACTCATGAGTCGCCCCTACGAATCGCCAATTTTCATAATTGCTCTTGAGAATAGATGCATAGAAATCTCATCAAAGCGCGCCTCAAACGCGGAGAAATCATTTTCGGCACGATGATACAGGAGATGCGGACTCCTGCCATCGGACAATTGCTCCGGCAGAGCGGCTTTGACTTTTTTATGCTCGACATGGAAAGCGGTGCGTACGATCTTGAAACCGCGTTGGGTATCCTTCAGGTAGGTCGCTTCGCGGATATGTGTCCGCTTGTGCGGGTCATCAGTCCTGAATATCACCTCATCGCGCGCATCCTCGATCAGGGCGCGATGGGAATTATGGCACCGCGCATCGAAAGCCGCGCCGAGGTGTGCCGCCTTGTCGAAGCGGCAAAATATCCGCCGCTGGGCAAACGCGGGTTTGCGTCGAACGGTCCGCATCTCGAATATGAGTTGGTCAAGTTACCCGAGGTCCTTCAAGCCGCCAACGAAGATACATTGGTGATTGCCCAAATCGAACTGCAAGCGGCAGTGGAACAGATTGATGATTTACTGAGTGTGCCGGGGGTAGATGTCGCGCTCATCGGGCCAAAAGATCTTTCGATTTCGCTAGGTGTTCCAGGCGAAACCAATCATCCATCCGTTGTTGCGGCGATCGAACGCGTAATCGCCGCAGGTAACCGTCATGGTGTCGTTACCGGCATCCACGTGGACAGTATCGAAGGGTTACGGGCCTGGATGAACAAAGGAATGCGAATGATCATGTACGGGTCGGATGTCAGTTTTCTTGCGAATGCCAGTCGAGCGGGATTGCAGCAGCTTCGCGCCAACACCTCCAGCTAGGTTCGCATCACAGGCGATTCCCCCGTTGCAATGAGTCTCACCTCTGCCTTCTCCGCTCCGCAAAAAAAATTATTGCGCTATCGTTGGGTCGTCTTTTGCGCGCAGGTCTCCGGCATGGCAGTTATCTTTTTCGTATGGGCACTGCCTGCCACCATCGGACAAGATCTCGCCAACGAATGGCAGTTGAGCGCTACGGCGTTGGGTTTTTTAGGCTCGTTCCTCTTTTATCTCTATGCGCTAATGCAAATTCCTTCGGGCTATTTGTCCGACACGTGGGGACCACGGCGAACTGTTACTACGGCGCTGCTGGTGATGGCGCTGGGGCAAGTCATTTTTTCTCTCGCAACCGGGCTGGAGCTCGCGCTGCTGGGGCGCGGCATCACAGGGATTGGTACTTCATTGATATTGATTGCCGTATTAAAGATTCTGGTGAATTGGTTTCGCACGCGCGAATTTGCGACGTTGGTTGGGATTACGACGCTGGTTGGCTTTGCGGGGGCAATCCTTGCCACAGCTCCATTGGCATTTGTGGTCTTGCAGTGGGGCTGGCGGCCGCCGTTGTTGGCGGTCGGTCTCATTACATTCGTCCTCGCCCTCTTGAACTGGGTGTTGGTGCGCGATGACCCGCGCGAGCTGGGGCTGCCGCCCATCAGCGAACTCGACCCCGGCGCGCTTGTCCCTGTCACGCGCAAAATTTCGGAGGTCAAAGGGCTTAAGCTCGTGCGCCGTGCGTTCCAAACGTGGCGCAGCACGGTGCCTGCTTGGGGATTTTCTTTTATTGTTTTCTTGGGATATGGCAGCGTGCAAGCATTTCAATTTTTGTGGGCAGGTTCGTATCTCATCAATGTTCACCAGATGAGTTTGGTGGAGGCAGGCAATTCGCTTTGGCTGCTTTCGCTGGGCGGCGGACTCAGCCCGCTCCTCTCTGGCTATTTGTCCGATAAGGTGGTTCGGGCGCGCCGTCCCTTTCTCATCGCGGGTACGCTCGGCGTGAGTGTAGGTTGGCTCGCGATTTTGGTGACAACCGGCGGCGCGAGTATCGCGTTTATTGATGCCACGTTTCTTCTGCTAGGCTTTTCCGGCGGATTGATTCTCATCGGGCAAGCGATGGTGAAAGAGGCGGTCACTTCCGAAATGTTTGGAACGGTGTTTGGCATTGCGAATATGTTCCCATTTCTTGGCAACGCACTTTTTCAGTTGTTGATCGGCTTGATTCTCACAGCGACGGCAGCGACCGCAAGCGATGGGACACAAATCTATACTGCGAACGCGTACCTGTTCGCTTTCCTGCCCGCATTGGTTGCCAGCATTGGAGCGGTGGTGCTGGCGTTATTCGTTCCCGAAACGCTCAAGCGCGCGCTCGCCGCGGCAATGAGCGTCGCAGAAAAAGTTTGAGCGATATGATGGATGGAGATAGATATGTATGACTTAGTGATTCGCAGCGGCAGAGTAATTGATCCTTCGCAAGGCTGGGACAGCAAAAAAGACATCGCGCTGCAAGGCGGGCAGGTGGTGGCGGCTGCCGATTCAATTCCGCCAAACCAAGCACGTCAAGTTGTTGATGCGCGCGGTCTGATTGTTACGCCGGGTCTGATTGATATTCACGTGCACGTGTACGAAGGCGTCTCGCATTATGGCATCAATGCCGATGAGAATTGTATTTACCGCGGTGTGACGACGGCGATAGATGCTGGCTCATCCGGTGCGCAAACCTTTCCCGGATTTCGAAAGTACGTCGTTGAGGTCTCACGTACGCGGATTCTCGCTTACTTGAATCTCTCCATGATTGGTATGATTACCGAATGGCCCCCAGGAGAGCTCGAACAAATCCTTTATGCGGACACCGATTTTGCACTCAAGACATTGGAAGCGAACCGCGACCTCTTGCTCGGTATCAAACTGCGGTTGGATCGCCATGCGGCAGGCGCGAATGGACGCGAGGCTTTAACGCGCGGACGTGCGGTTTCCGATGCAGCGGGCTTGCCGCTCATGATTCATATTGGCGATACGACACCGCCGCTTCCCGAAATCCTGGCAGAAACTTGTGCGGGCGATGTCATCACGCATTGCTTTCACGATAAGGAAGGGGGCATTCTCGACGCCACCGGCCAAGTCTTACCGGAAGTGCGGGCTGCCGCCGAGCGTGGCGTTTATTTTGACGTGGGACATGGTCGCGGCAGTTTTTCCTTTCAAGTCGCGCGACAAGCGATGGAGCAAGAATTTCTGCCCGCGACCATTAGCAGCGATTTGCACTCGCACAATTATCGGGGACCCGTCTTTGACCTCGCAACCACCATGTCCAAGTTTCTCTATTTAGGTCTGACACTTTCAGAAGTGATTGAAAAGACAACGGTGACGCCCGCGCGTTCAATTCGCATGGAGAATCAATTGGGGACACTGCGTCCGGGTGCATGCGCCGATGTGACGCTGCTGGAGCTGCGCGAGGGAGCATTCCCGCTCACCGATTCAGGGGTGATGGATGGACGCCAATCCGTGACCGCCGATCGGGTCCTCGTTCCAGCGGGGGTCATCCGCAATGGCAAAGTAATTTTTATGCGCGAGATTGAGCGCTTTACGGCGTCGTGAGGTAGAAAGGGATTCATCTTGGCAAACCACTTTCGACGATAGTGGATGAGGCTTGACCTCTTCCATTATGCCTTACCCGATCGGCAAGCTCTCCGCTACCGTATTGGGTGACTTGCTAAGCCGTTTGAGTCGCCGGATATATAACCCCGTGTGCTGGTCGGTGCGCAGATTGGCGCAGATGCCGCCGTCCTTGATTTTTGCGAAAACCTTCTCATCATCGCTACGGATCTGATCACCTTTGCTACAAAGCAAATTGGTTGGTTCGCCGTACAGATCAACGCGAATGATGTCGCGGTGCGTGGCGCGCGACCACGTTGGTTTCTAGCAGTCGTCCTACTGCCCGAAGACAAGACAGACCACACGCTCGCCAGTAATATCTTTGACCAAATCCGTGATTCGTGCGCCGCGCTGGGTTGTACTCTCATTGGCGGGCACATCGAACTCACACAAGGACTGGAACGCCCGATCGTCGTTGGACAAATGCTCGGAGAAGTCTCGCGCGAAAAATTGGTGACAACTGCGGGCGCGCAGGTCGGTGATGTCCTTTTGCTTACTAAAGGACTTGCCATCGAGGGGACGGCTCTGCTCGCGCGGGAGCGAACTACACAACTGCGTGCGGGTGGCATGGCTGATGATCTCATCACGCGGGTGCCGAACTATCTTTACCAACCCGGCTGGAGCATCGTACGCGACGCCCTAACGGCAAACGCAGTATCGCATCTCCACGCGATGCATGACCCCACGGAAGGCGGACTCGCAACTGCATTGTTCGAGCGCGCAGACGCAGCTCAAGTAGGAATCGTTGTCGAGCGCGCAGGAATTCCCATCTTGCCGGAGAGTGAAAGGCTTTGTGCCATTCTTGGTCTTGACCCCCCGGGTCTATTGGCGTCAGGTGCGCTTTTGCTCGCGGTTGCACCAAATGAAGCCGGCGCTGTCATTCAGGCGCTGACAAAAGAAGAGATTGGCTGCACTCCAATTGGACATATTGTGCCGCGCGAAGAAGGTTTGCAGCTCTCGCGAAGGGTCCGTGAGCAGCAAGACATGACTCATCCCGAATTTAAGGAATGAGCCATTGGAAATGAACAGACCTTCGGTGGTATGCTATGTGTGACAAACACAAACATTCCCGGAGGTCTGCTCATGTCTAAAGGTAATCGCTTTTCCGAATCCGCGCAAGCCAGTCCCCGCGCCCGTCTGTTCAGCGACTATTGTTTCCAGTTTTGCCAACCTCTCCCCAAGCAATTGGATGAAGCACTGGATCGGCGTTTGGTCGAGACTTTTTTCGGTCTGGTGCTCGCGATGATCCAGCAGCGCGGGGGCAAACCGCTCTTGAGCGAGTTAGGTAGTGTGCTGGATGCCCATGCGCCCGCTGGCACCAAACGCATTAGCCGCTTGCTGCATACCGTCCGCTGGACGGCAGACCTGCTGGACCAATTTTTCTGGCAGCAAGCCGAAGTGCGCTTGAACCAACTGGAAAGTGAGCACGAACCCGCCTTCGCCATTGGGATAAAAGCGTCTTGGAAAAGAGCGAGAGTTTGCAACTGGAGGGCTTGTGTCCCGTGCATTCTACTAAAGCCGCACGACTCAAACGCCTCAAACCCGGTTACTTTAATCCGCCCGGTGGTGCGCCGATTCTCGTGCCGGGCTTTCACTGGCTGGCGGTGCTGCTGCTCGGGGATCAAGGTGCGCCGACCATCGCCCACATGACGTGGTGGACGACGCGGGGGCGGACGCCACCGACGGACGCACGGTCGAATGGTTGCTCTTGAGTGATTTGGTCGCCCGCTGGGGTCGCCGTGTGCTCCACATCTGGGATCGCGGCTTCGCCGGACTACCTTGGCTGACGTTGGTGCAGGGTTACAACGTGCGTTTTCTCATGCGCTGGAATAAATCGTATCAACTTTCGGCGTCTCTGGCGCATTGAAACCGTAAATGAACTTGCAATTTGCTCTAATGAGAAAACTTTACATTTGCGGAATCAGTTTATGGTTGACTTGGACGATAACTCAAACGGCTCTGATTCTAGTACGAGGAAAAAGTTGTTCTTGGTGGACACGCTTTTGAAAAAAGAGAGACCAGCCGGCAAGCGACTGGTCTGATAGCGAAAGCAGAGCATATCTACTTGGCGGGATGACTTACCCTTCTAACCGGCAGTGGCGGCTTGACCTGCCTCATAAACTTCGCCGCCTTTGCGGGTGCCTAGGTCGCGATCAAGCAGGAGGGGCGTACCGCTGCTGTCCCCTGCCAAGTGGCGCTGGTCCACAATCCGTTGGGCGTTCTTTTCCTCTTCGACCTACTCTGAAATGAACCACTGAATGAGCACCTGCGCTGGATAGTTGTTCTCCTTCACCGCCAGGGCATACAGGTTGTTGATCATGCTGGTCACTTTTTGCTCCTATTCCAACGAACGTTGAAACACGTCAAGCGGTGATTGGAAATCGGAGGGCGGCGCGTCAATGGCGAATAGGTGACCCCGTCCACCGCGGTCATTCACAAAATCAAAGAACTTGAGCGCATGTCCCAATTCCTCTTCGTATTGGACGCGCATCCATTTGGCAAAGCCGGGCAGGTTACGGTGTTCAAAGTAGCCCCATATGGAGACGTACAGATACGCCTAAAAAATTTCATTACGAATCTGCTCGTTGATCGCTTCTTGCACATTCTGGTTCAGCATGGTGTGGACTCCTGAGTTGGGGTTGCGACTGATAATGGTGCCACCCGTAAATCAATGGGTGGTGAGCGCAGGACAACGCACTCATTCCGATTGTGCTTAGAGGCGCTAGCAAAATGACTGTGCGGTTAAAGCCAAGCCGCGAAATCAGTTAGCTTTGACACTCCAATGAAACTCGTTTTTCATTTTGTTAGCGCCTCTAAGCTGGACTTTGTCCATTGACGAACGAAATAAAAGCAAGGTAAGCTGGTCAAAAACGATTCCGCCAAGAATCTTCGACCGAGGCTCACCTTGCAAACCGAGTATACCAATGTTTTAGCATTATTCGCGATTCACTTTTCCGCTGAACTGTGGCCGCTCGTGCAAGTGCTGGTCACGGGGGCGATTCTCGCACGTGACCAACGCACCGTCACTGCGATTTTGCGCGTGATGGGACTGAGTGGCGAGAAGCATTTCGTCAATTATCATCGCGTGTTACAACGCGCGCACTGGTCCAGTCATGCGGTCAGTCAAACCTTGTTGCGATTGTTAGTGACGACCTTTGCCCCGACGGGCGTCGTGCTCATCGGCGGCGATGAAACGATTGAACGGCGGTGTGGCCGCAAGATCAAAGCGAAAGGCATCTATCGTGATCCGGTGCGTTCCAGTCACAATCATTTTGTGAAGGCCCGTGGACTGCGCTGGGTCACGCTTATGCTGCTCAGCTTGATTCCGTTCGCCCAACGCATTTGGGCATTACCATTTTTAACCGTTCTCGCCCCTTCGGAACGCTTTTATGCACAACGCGGGCGTACCCACAAGAAACTGACCGATGTGATGCGCCAAGCGTTGTTGCAAGTGCGCCGTTGGTTGCCCGACCGCCAACTCGTGTTTGTCGCCGATAATAGTTATGCCGTGATTGAATTTCTCTGGCAGATGACCCAACTCGCTAATCCCATTACGATGGTCGTGCGTTTTCGGATGGATGCGGCGCTGTATGCACCAGCACCCCTGCGTCGACCGAAACAAAACGGACGTCCGCGCAAGAAAGGCAACCGCTTGCCGACCTTGCTACAGGTCGCCGCCCAGACCAATACCATTTGGACGAAGCAGGTGATGCGGCAATGGTATGGTGAAGTCAAACGCACCATTGAATTCACCAGCGATACCGCCGTGTGGTTTCACTGCGGACAACCGCCGCTACCCATTCGCTGGGTCATCGTGCGCGCTCCGTTCGGCAGATTCAAAACGCAAGCGTTGTTATGCACGGATTTGAATGCCGCACCCATACAAATCATCGAATGGTTCATTCAGCGCTGGCAGATGGAAGTAACGCAGCGTGAAGTCCGTGAGCACCTCGGCGTCGAGACGCAACGGCAATGGTCAGACTTGGCGATTTTGCGGACGACGCCCGCGCTCTTCGGTTTGTTCTCGCTCGTGACGGTGTTGGCACATCGCCTGGCACAACGTGGCAAAGTGCTAACACGCCAGACCGCATGGTATGCCAAGCCGCGTCCAACCTTCAGTGATGCACTGGCAGCGGTGCGCTTAGAATTGTGGCGGCAGCCGACTTTTCAAATGTCAAAGAACAATCAGGACGTTGCAAAACTACCAAACGCAATTTTCAAACGCTTTGCCCAAGCATTGTGCTACGCGTCTTGATGGACAAAGTCCAGCTAAGCAGTTCTTCATCTAATCTTCACGCCGACCCGAATACCGTACCATGCTAAACGGATAGATTATGCTATCATATATACTTGCCTGCGGGATGCGACAAGCGGCGAATGCAACGCGGCGCGGATGGCAACCAGGTTGACTGCGGGTATCGTAATGGTGTAATTGCGTGGGGTATTTGACGGGAGACAGTTCGGGCGATTTTTTGTTTGGCGCGCTGTATCGCGCGGGATTTGCGAATCAACCGACTTCGCTGCGGCGCGGGGATGGTTTGAAACTCACGGATGTTTATATCGGGGCGGCGGCGCGGTGCGCGCCGCCGGATAATAAACCGACGCCGCAGGAATTTGCGAATTGTTTTGCCTATCTGTCCCGCGAATTTGAATTATTGAAGAATGTGCGGGTGATGATTGGCTTGGGGCTGATTGGGTTTAATGCGATTTTGAAATTGCTGGAAGCGCATCAAGTTGCGCGGCCGCGCCCGCGTCCGCAATTTGGACACAATACGGTGTACACGATTGGCACGTACACGGTGATTGGCGCGTATCATCCGAGCCGACAGAATACGAATACGGGGAAATTGACTGCGCCGCTGTTTGATTTGGTGTTTCAGTCGGCGCGAAGGGCGTTGGGGAATGACCGATGAATGGGTAATGTAGCAGGTAGTAGGTAGCAGGTAGCAAGGATGACTGCCGATGGAAGACCGCTGACAGCGGATAAAAAGCGGATAAGCGGATGACGACCGCCGACGGAGGATGGACGACGGAGGACGGAGGAGGATTGATTGCTTTCTGCCGCCCACGTCCTTCGTGGGAACTGCCTTCTGTTTACTGCCCGCTATGAATTCATCTCCAATTTCTAACAACTAACGACTAACCATGACATTGATCCACGATTTCGCGCGCACGGTGTTTCGCTTTATCGTCGTCTGGGTGGTGGACATTGCTTCGCTGTTGTTCACGGCGGCGATTTTTCCGGGGATTGGTTTTACGGAGGGGAGCAATCCGTTTATTGTCGCTACGTCCGCCGCGTTTTTGCTGGGTATTGTGAATTTTTTGATTCGCCCGGTAATTCTTTTGCTTGCGCTGCCGTTTGGGTTGATTGCGATTTTTATTGTCGGGTTTTTTCTGAACGCCATTGCGTTGGTGCTGACGGCGTGGCTGGTGCCGGGGTTGTTTGTGAATGGCGCGCTCGATGCGTTTTTCGGGAGTATTGTGCTGGCCGCGCTGAATACACTATTGACGAGTGTGATTGCAGTGGACGATGATGATTCGTTTTATCAGAATTTGGTGGAACGAATCGCCAAGCGGGAACAATTTTTTGCGCTGGATGCAACGCAAGGCATCGTGATGATGGAGATTGATGGACTGTCGTACCATCACATCAAAAAGGCGATTGAGACGGGCTGGATGCCGACGCTGCGGCGGATGATGAAGGAAGAGGGATACGTTCTGTCGCGCTTTGACTGCGGTTTGCCTTCGCAGACTTCGGCGTGCCAAGCGGGAATTATGTTTGGCGACAATTATGACATTCCCGCCTTTCGTTGGTACGACAAGGAGCAGCAAAGGCTGATTGTTTCTTCGCGCGATGCGCCGACGATTAATTCGCGCTATGCCAAAGGGAAGGGGCTGATGCGCGATGGGTCGTCGGTGAATAATATGATGAACGGCGATGCGCGGCTTTCGATTCTGACGCTCGCCGATTTGTTGCAAGCGCCCGAAGACGTAAAGCAGCGCCGCGCCCAAGATTTTTATTTGGTGATGTTGAATCCGTATTTCTTTTTGCGGACGCTGATTTTATATTTTGGCGATGTGATCCGCGAAGTCTATGAAGGGATTTCGCAGCAACTGCGCCGCGAAGCGCCGCGTTTGAATCGGCTCGCGCACTTTTATCCGTTTCTGCGCGCGGCGACGACGGTGTTGATGCGCGATGTGTCGGCGTATTTGACGATTCTGGATATTGTGAGAGGAACACCCGCGTTGTACGTGACGTGGCCGGGTTATGATGAAGTGGCGCATCATTCGGGTCCGTGGACGAAAGACGCGTTTCACACCTTGAAGCAGTATGACAAGGTGATTCGGCGTATCAAGGAGACGATTGAGCATAAAGCGCCGCGTCCGTATGAGCTGATTGTGCTTTCGGATCATGGGCAATCGTATGGGTGGACATTCAAGCAGCGGTATGGGAAATCGCTTCAAGAATTTATTCAAGAAGTGATGCCGCAAGGCACGCAGATTATGCTCACGGCAGGCGGCGACGATGGCAGTCTTTCGGTCAGCGCGATGGCGGGCGAGTTGGATAATATGCAGCGGCGCGGCGTGGGTGGACGCCTCGGCAAACGGGTTGTGCGAAATGCGCGGCGCGTGGCAGAGCGCGGGGTCTATGAACAAGAACGCACAACCGTAAAACTGCCACCAGCTCCAGTGCCATCGGCGAATCAAGTGACAGTGTGCGGGAGCGGCAATCTCGCGCAGGTGTATTTCAATCTTGCGCCGCGTCGTTTGACGTTGAATGAATTGAACGCGGCGTATCCAGGAATGATAGATGCGCTGGTGCGGCATGAGGGCATTGGCATTGTGATGGCGTACACGGACGACGGGAAAGCGATTGCATTTGGGAAAAAGGGGGCGCACAATGTATATACGGGCGCTGTGACGGGCGAAGACCCATTGACGATGTACGGCGATTCCAAGTTGCGCGAGAAACAGCTGCGGCGGCTCGCGGACTTTCCCCACAACGGCGACCTTTCGGTGATTAGCACGCTCTATCCCGATGGGACTGTAGCGGCGATGGAAGAATTGGTGGGGAATCACGGCGGGATGGGCGGTGAGCAGACGGACGCCTTTATTTTTCATCCTGCCGATTTTCAAGTTCCTGATACGAACAATTCGTTAGATGTGTTTCAGGTGTTGAACGCGCGACGCGGAATCCCTGCTCCCGAAAAGATACAGACGCCTGCGCCGCGCGGAATTGACGCGTGGAATCCGCGCTTGCTCGCGGCAGGATTGGTGCGCGTGCGGAAATGGCTGCCGCTGATGCTGCGTTCGATGCTGCTCGATAGTTCGGCGTATCGGCAGGTGGCTGCGAGTCCCTCGATGACTGCGCCCGCGTTACTAATTCCCGTTGTAATGTATTTGTTGGTGTCGCTGATTGCGCGCGGTGAGTTTGATGTGGTCGAATGGCTCGTGCGACTGGGCGCGTATTTTGTAGGTGTACTGTGTGCCTACGGCGCGGCGCGATTGCTGCGAGGCAAAGGGGATTTTACGACGACGCTGCGGGCGGCGGGGTTCGCACAGAGCGCCTACTGGGTGGAATTGCTGGGATTGATTCCTGCGTTCGTGGTGCTAGCGCGCGTGGGGGGATTGCTGCTCGTGTTTCTCGCAACGTGGATGGCAGTGAGTCAAGCGCATCGGTTGCGGGGTTGGCGAACCGTCGTGCTGCCGATTGTTACGCTGGTGATTGGGATTGTGAGTGTGCTGGTTTTGTATTTGTTGTTTCGCGGGACGCAGATGACGATTGTGGAGTTGACGCGGGCGATGGGGTTTTTGCCGAGATAGGACAAGGAACCGCGAATTGCGACGGAATTCGTCGCGACGAATCTACGCGAATGTACTAAGAGCGTATAAAAAGCTGTCATTGCGAACGCAGTGAAGCAATCCCGACGCGGAGATTGCTTCGCAAGAACGGCTCGCAATGACAATTTTCGCGTAGATTCGCGCCGATTATTTTTTAGCGGAGGATGGAACGGTGATTACGCGATGGAGAGGAGGATGACGCCGAAGGTGATGACGACAGCGGCGGGGATGCGGAGGCGCGCGCCGCGTTCGCGGAAGAGATATGCGCCTGCGACGACGCCAATGACGATGCTGACTTGGCGCAAGCCGATAACGTAACTGGCGCGGTCATCGGATTGGAATGCCCAGAGGATGAGGGAATAGCTGCCGAATACGAAAAGGGTGGCGAGGACAGGGAGTTTCCAATCTTGGAGACGCGTCGGCAGTGCGAATGTTTCCCCGATGATGCGTAGCGCCAACCAGTAAACGACGCCGCCGATCACCGATTCAATTACCGAATAGCGCATGGCAAAGAGTAAGCCGTTCGGCAGTTGTCGCAAGCCCGCGCTGTCGGTCACGGTATATCCCGCAATGCCTGTGGCTGCCATGAGAATCCAGAGGGTCGTTTGATTCCAATAGCGTGTAATCTTGAGTTCGCGCAGGGATTGTAATGGGACAAAGATGGAGCCAATGGCGATACAGAGAATGCCGACCCAACCCAAAAGAGTGGGCGCATCGCCGAGCGCGACTTCAGCGCACGCGACCATAAGGACAGGGAGTGCGCGCGCCAATGGATAGGCGACGGTAAAATCGCCGCCGCTGTAACTGCGCGACATGCCAAAGTAATAGAGGGCGAGAAACAGACCGCCGAGCAACAAGTTCAGTGGTACGGCGGTCAGAACGGGAGGAGTAATCCATTCTAATAAGAGTGCAGGGGGCAACATGAGAACGAGGGAGACAACGGAGATGCACACGAACATATTGATGCCGCGTTGATTGCGGACCAAGAGGTTCCACGATGCATGCATGGTGGCAGAGATAAGGACGAGTGTGAGGGCAAAGAGGGACATGAGTTTATTTCAAACCCGAAGGGGTCTGCAAGACCCTTCGGGTCTATCGCAAAGATTCGTACTGCCACGGCGGGCGGCGCTTGCCGAGACGCGATTTTACCGCGCTTGCATCCACAGCGGGCATGGTTTGTTCGACCAAGGTGATTATTTGACTGACGAGTTCTTCGAGCGAGACGGCTGCTTTGGCAGGTTCTTGGGAAAATAATTTTTCGAGACGGTCGGCGAGATTAGGCGGCGCAATTTTCAGCTGATTGATAAAGCGCCGCATTTTTTTGAATTGAAAGGTGGTGAAATATAGGCGGTTGATGCCCGCGAGGATGGCGAGAAGGTTGTAGGCGGATTCGGTCAAGATTTGATAATGCCAGATGAGGGCATCGCGCGCGGCGAGTTGATTTTGGATATTCCAGTACGGGAAAAATTGGAGATGCTTTTCGACCATCGCTCGCGCTAACTCGTCGGGGTACGCGGCGATTTTTTGTTTCCAGGCGTTCATATAGTCATCGCCGTACACAGTGATGGATTCAAGCGTACCAGACATGGCTTTGTGGAGCGGCGTGTCGGCGTTGAATTTTTCTAAAACTTCTGCCAGCTCTTGTTCCCATGCGGCGAGGGTAATGTGACCAATTTGCGCTTGCACGCCGTTGAGCTCGTATGCTTCGACGATTGCGCCTTCGGCACGCTCGCCGAGGAGCCACGCGCGTTGGGGCGCGCCGTTGGCTTGATGGATGCGCGTTAGTTCTTCATCGCCCGGTAATTCGTCGGCGTAATATACGGTCATGTCGAGGTCAGAATAAAAGTCGGAGATGCCTTCGGCGACGGAGCCAGTAATCATGGCGGCGCGGGTGTTGGGCAGTTCGGTATAGGGTTGTAAAATTTTTTTGCCGAGGGCGAGGAGGTAATCGCTCTGCGGGGTGCGGGGGTGAGTCATAGGTTGTTATCTATTCAAATAAAATCTCCACCGATACACCGCTGCGCCGAGCAAGAGTACGAGTTCTGCGAGCGCCGCGCCGATGGCGTAGATTTGTGAAAAGTAGAATGTCAGGAGATTGATGCCGGTGAGCGAGAGCGCGAGCGCCAATGTGCCTGCACGCAAGCCGGGACGTTCTTTTCCAATGATAAGCAATAGCGCGGCTACGGCGCACATGATTCCTACAATCACAGTTCCGCCTCCGTACGCCGTGAGCAAAAGGGGATTGTCAACGATATAGCGTGATTTGCCATTGACGATGACGAAATTGGCAATGGAAAGCGCTGCTGAATCGTTGTTTGCCACGCTGATGAGGGTGCCGACTTGCGCCAGCGCGCGAAGGGCTTCGATGGCAAAGCCGATGATGAGGAGGATGCGAAAGGAGCGGCGCGAGGGCCAACGCGCGGCAATGAATTTAACCCAGAACCACGCGCGTTCAAGGACGTTGGGTTCGGGGCGAATTTGCAAGTCGGCGGCTTGAACAAAGGATAAGAGCATCTTTGCCAACAAGCGTTCGTTCGGCTTGTCCGTTTTGGCGACCACCTCTTGTAAATTGACGACGAGCTGTTTATGCTCAAAGGGGTCGAGGTCATTGTCAACCAATTGCTTGAGATCATGCAGGGAGTGGTAAAGCAGGGTACGAGTACTATGGGGTTGGGAACGGCGGATGCGTAAAAACAACCAGACGCAGATGAGCATGAACCCGTAAATAATGGGCATGGCGAGCGGGACAAAATAATCGTTGCTCTGGGTGATGAACTTGCCGACTTCGTCAATGAACAAGCCGACGCCGATGCCGCCAAGCAGCGCGGAAACCCACCAGACCCAGTTGTTGTCCCAAATGAGAAGCATCATCAATGCAATCACCAATAATAAACCGCCCCACAGCATATGTGCAATGTGGAAGGTTTTGTCGCCAATCTGGGGATAGCCGGTCATTTCCAAAAAGACGCGCACGGCGATGACGGTGATGCCGAACGCGGCGATGAAAAGGACGAGATAGCTGTCGGCGGCTTGTTGGCGAACGGGCTGCCAAATGCGCGGCGCGGTTTTTGGTAGGTAAATGATTTGCTCGGAAGCGTTGGATGCTGCCATAGGAATACTCCCAACTAGAGCTGTTTGTAAAGCAGGGCGACGCGGCGCGCATCGCGTGTTTCAAGAGTCGTCAGCCGCTTGAAACCTTGATTGGTATGAAATGCGAGTGAGACAGGATTCGGCGGCTTCAAATTTACTTCGCAAACGAGTTGGCGAAAATTTTGCTTACGCGCAAATTGTTCGAGGTGCGCGTAGAGTGCTTTGCCTAATCCGCTGCGGCGCATGTCCCCTGCAACGGCGATGCGGTCAATGTAAAGAAACCCCTCCGCGTTTTGTTGGAACCAACGGAATTCTTCGCCATCGTACTCGGAATCACTGGCAAAGGCAATTAAATACGCGACGATGCGCTCGGGTGAGGCCGCGATGAGAAAACGCGCGGCGTGCGCGATTGCCCATTCCAATTCATTGGGCTCGAACAGGGAAACGCCGGGATAGCCTTCGGCGGTGAGAGCGCGAATAGCAGCTGTGTCGCTTGTTTGGGTGGCGCGGATTTTCCAGTCATTCATTTAATTGGCCATATATAAACCTTCGAGGGCTCATGCGATCCTTTGGATCGCCGACCTCGAAGGTTTATATATTCAGCGCGAGACATTCGCCGCGCGGTAAATTCTGGAACGTCACGCGAATCTGCGTATCAGCATCGGTATCGAGGAGCGAGGCGTGATCGTGGGCAAAAAGTTCGCGGACGCGTTTTAGGGCGCGGCTCTGGGCGTCCAAGCCGCCTAATTTTTGCCAACGCTGGCGCGGCTCGCGGTCGGCGATGTCGGGAATCAGCATGGTCTCTTTCATCAGCGCGTAGGTCTGCGCTTTGTCAATGAACATACCCGCGGGTCCGGTCTCGGCAATCACGTCGAGCGACAAATTTTCTTCGGAAAATTCCAAGCCGCGCGCAAGGCGTTTTAGCATCAAGCCAATTTCGGCGTCTATCACCGCTTTGCCAAAATCGAAACACATGAGCGCGTCAAGTAACCCTCCCATGCTGAATAAATCGCAACCCGCCAGCAGGGCGGCGACATTCGACATGCCCGCTTCGTAGCCGCTTTGCGCGTCGTTCAATTTCGCATTGGTCAATCCAACATAGCCCGCGCTTGGTACATTGTAATAACGCGCGAGCTGCGCTGCACCCATGACTAACATTCCATTTTCGATGGAGCCGGGCGCGTAATTGCCGCGACGCAAATCCGCGAGCGTGGGAAGCGTTGAATAAATCAATGGTTTGCCGGGGCGAATCATTTGCGTGAGCGTTGTGTAGGCGAGAAATTCGGCGTTGGCTTGTACGAGTGTGCCGAGCAGGGTGTAGGGTGATGACATGCCGCCGTTCGGCACGATGGTCGCGTAGGAAGGTAGATTTTGTTCACAGAGGTAAATGAGTTCGCCGGTCGAATCCAAATCGAACGTGAGCGGGGAAACGATGGGGCAGTAGTGATGGGTGATGAACGGGCGCTCGCGGTACGCGGTTTCACTGCCTGCCGCGAGAAAACCCAATTGAATAATTTGTCGAACATCGTCCGCGCTGGATGCGCTGACACGTAAGGGTTTGAGGCAGTTTTTGAGCGCGGGATAGAGACGAGTGACGGTGAATTGGTCGAGCGGCGCGTCTTCGGCGAGCGTGGCGACGGAGAATGCGTCATAGCCATCGAGCGTTTGAACCAAGCGCGCGATGCGGGCAATGTCGTCGGAATAGGCGCGGCGTTCTTGCCCAGTCAGTGGATCGAGGAGATTGGGCGCGGAGGACGCGGTCATTATGACGGGGCGATCATCGGGCAGCGTGCGGTCATATTTTTGCTCGCGTGCGATAAAGGTGAACGTCAGTGGGACACAGTGGAGCGCGTTTTCAACGACGGCGCGGGGAAGTTTTACCGTTTCGCCATCGTCGGCAAAGGGCAAACCTTGCGCGCGGAATATTTCTTGGGCGCGGAGGTTGCGGACAAGCAGCCCGATATTTTCTAAAATGTCGAGGGAGGCGTCGTGGACGCGGGCAAGCTGCGCGGGGGTTAGCAGTTCGGCGTGCATGGGAGATTGTTTGTTGTATTTCCGGCGAATGAATTCGCTGCAACTCAAATGCCAAGTGTGCCTTCGCACACTAAGATTCTAACTGTAAAGCTGGTAAACCTTCGGGGTCTCCGAGACCTCGAAGGTTTTGCGATTACCGTTTCCCTGCAATCACTCCGCCTGTTGCTTGATGACCGTGAGTGATGACGATGAATGCGTAGGGATCGGTTTCGGTGACGATTGCGCGGAGGGTGTTGACAAAGGGACGGCTGACCGTGCAAAAGAGAACGCTGTGTGGTTTTTCGGTGAACATGCCTTCGCCGGTCCAGGCGGTGACGCCGATTTGTAAACGCTGCAAGAGGGCGGCGGCAACTTGTTCGCGTTGGTCGGTGACGATAAATGCAGTACGGACAACGCTGGGACCTTCGAGGATGTAATCGGTGGCGATGCCCCAGACGAACAGAGTGACGAGCGCATAGAGCGCAGATTCCCAACCGAACACTACGCCCGCCGTGAGAATGATGAGACCGTCGGTAACGAAATAGACTTGGGAAATGGGAATGCCGGTACGCAATTGCAAGATGCGGCTGATGACGCCGGTGCTGGCGGTGGTGCCGCCCGCCCGATAGACCAGACCCGTTCCGATGCCGCCGACGACGCCCGCGAAAATCGCGTTGAGCATGATATTTTGGGAAACGCCGTGCGGTAAAAAGTTGGACAACACATCTGCGCCGAGATTGTAGATGAGAACCACATAGAGGGTCTTGCCGAGAAATTTGAAACGCCCCAATGCTTGAAAGCCGAGAATGAGGAGCGGGATGTTCAAGAGGAGCATCGTCGTGCCGATGGGAAACCCGGTGAGGTGATTGAGAATAATCGCGGTACCAGAGACGCCGCCGGGCGCAAGGTTGGAGGGCGCGAGGAAGAGGACGACGTTGGACGCGAGAATCAATCCGCCGAGTGTGAGAAGCACATAGGTGACGAGGGCTTGCCGCCAATCGAGTTGACGCGCGAGGGTAAGGGCTTTGGACATAGTGCTGTTAGGGGGAACCGCGAATCCACGCGAATCCACGCGAAAAATACATTTTTTTCATTCGCGTAGATTCGTCGTCACGCACAGCGTGACAAAGATTCGCGGTTCCTTTCATATTTCCAACGGCGCGATTGCGGTGACAAAGCGGAAGCGGTCGCCGCGATAGAGGTCGTGTCCTGCTTCAACGGGTCGCCCTGTTTCGTCAAAGCCGATGCGCTGCTCCAGCATGAGCGGCGCGCCTTTTGGGATTCCTAATAATTTCGCTTCGTACTCGCTGGCGACGACTGGCTCCAAGCTTTGGCGGGCGCGGACGACCTGCACACCGTACTCCTTATTTAGAATTTCATAGACCGAGCGTTTGCCCAGATTATGCCGCTCGAAACGCGGAAAGCGGGCAGCGGGCAGGGCAAAGGATTCTAAAAGGACGGGTTCGGAATTAAGCAAGCGCAAGCGGCGCACGGCATAGACGCGTGACCCCGGCGGTACGCCCAATTCGCGCGCGAGCGATGCATCGGCGAGGCGGCATTCGAGCGAGAGGACACGCGCGCCGGGGTTCAAGCCGCGCTGTTTCATGGAATTGGTAAAGGAAACGAGCGTTGCAGCATGACGTTCAATTTTGGGTTCGGCGACGTAGGTGCCTGCTCCGCGTCGGCGGACGAGGACGCCCTGCGATTCGAGGACGGCGAGCGCGTGGCGCAGGGTCATGCGATTGACGCCGAGCTGTTCCGCCATGATGCGTTCCGGAAGGAGGCGCGCACCGGGCGCGAGCTCGCCTGCGTGGATTTGCTCCAACAAGCGTTCGGCGATTTGGGTATAAAGCGGAAGCTCGGGGGAAAAGCGAGGGGCACGCCGCATGGCAAATTGGTATATACCAATTTTGGGCGGGATTGTCAAGTATGTTAAAACCCGAAGGGTCGGCGATGCTCTTTATCGCATGAGACCCCTTCGGGTTTTAACTACTCTCGCAGCTCGCGGAGTTTTTGGAGGAGGAGAAAGATGGCGGCGGCGACAAGGGCGACGAGGAGAATTTCGCGTCCGAAGCGGATGATGAGTCCGATGATACTGATGATGGCGAGGATGACGGCGAGGGTATTCATGGTGCTGATATAGGTGCCGCGCAGAAGGGATTCGAGCAGGATAAACCAAAA
>Ga0070741_10005478_pt1 | contig 28189 bp, 20 predicted proteins | sample Coa_R1_4_FD_66440 | JGI IMG/M metagenome (GOLD analysis project Ga0070741, IMG submission 66440) | Surface soil microbial communities from Centralia Pennsylvania, which are recovering from an underground coalmine fire - Coalmine... | ecosystem: Environmental > Terrestrial > Soil > Unclassified ...
CGATGGATCTGATCCGTGACGAACTCATCCTCGCGCTCGCGGCGCGGGCGTCGCTCCGGACACCGCTCTCGCGCGCGCTGCTCGTAGTACACCGACGGGGCGATTGGCAGGACGTCGCAGATCGACTCGACCCCGAACTTCGCCCGGTGCGCATCGATGAAGGCGACCATCACTTGTGTCGGCGGTCGAGCTCCGCCTTGGCGAAATACGCTGAGGCGAGTCGGAGGATCTCGTTGGCCCGGCGGAGCTCGAAGTTCTCGCGCTCGAGCGCTTGAGGCGGTCACGCTCCTCGGTGGTCAGGCCTGGGCGAGTCCCGGTATTACGCTCAACCTGGCGCACCCACTTCCGGAGCGCATAGCCCCTCTTGCCGACTCCGTGCCGTCTGCCGGGTGACCACCAGGTACCTCGGTGCGGGAGTTCGGACCGCGTTTTACCTTGCTGGGAGGTCTTGGCGCTCCTTTCCACGACCGCGTCACCTCTGTGAATGGCAGTGAGGAGCGGAGACGCTCCGGCGCTGGGTGTGGCAGGCCGAGCGCGACGCCGGCCAGCGGTCGGGGCTGACGACGGATGAGCGGGTGCGGCTCAAACAGCTGGAGCGGGAGAACTTCGAGCTGCGCCGGGCCAACGAGATCCTGAAGAAGGCGTCGCCGTATTTCGCCCAGGCGGAGCTCGACCGCCGAGCGAACCGATGGTCCGGTTTATCGATACCCACCGCGGCGAGTATGGAGTCGGGAGGGGTACGCCGTCGCGCGGTGCCCGGTCGCCCGCCTCATGCGCCGCCTCGGCCTCGCCGGCATCGCGGCCGGTGCTTCAGGGTGAGGACGACACCGGATTTCGCCGAGGCGCGCCCACCGGACCTGGCGAGCCGGCAGTTCACGGCCGGCCGCCCCAGTTGGATCAATGTCACGGAGGTCGGCCTTGTTCTCGCTTGCCGGCGACGAGCGCAATCAATGAAGCGACCTGTTCGTGTCGTTCGACTGCGTGGCGGAGTGGAAGGTGCTCGCGCACCTCGTACCGGTTGCGACGCCCGCGACGGACGCGAACTACATACCCGGCCCGTTCCAGGTCGAGGACGATTCGCTGCACGGCGCGCTCGGTGATGCCGACAAGGTGAGCGACGTCGCGTATGCGCACCTCCGGTTCGCGAGAGATGCAGAGGAGAACGTGCGCGTGATTCGTCAGAAACGTCCATGCGGGCGCCGCTTCATGCTCCGGCCACGCCGGTTGTGGATCCTTTTCTCCTGTCTCGCGACTCACGCGAGTTCGAGGCACGGTGTCACCTCCTCGGGGTGTTCCCCGGCATGCTGCCGGTCGCCGATCCTCTGCATGCCGAGAGCGTGTCACTTTCAACGATCGTCGTCACCGCCACGGCTCGTACCTGAGTGAGCACGCTCTCGCTTCGTGCGTGCTCTAGCGGCTCGAAGATTGGAGGATGCGGAGCGCGAACGCCGCCCTGAACGCGTTGTCGATGTTGCAAACGGTAGTGCCCGCCGCGCAGTTCGTGAGCATGCCTACGGCCTCCCGGCTCCCACCCCGTGGCCAACGGTCGGGATCGGCTCGCGTGACGAGGACAGCCTGGCGACTAGGGCATCGCCGCGTGCCCGTCCCTGCCCTTGCGAAGCGCACACCATGGCTGGTATGTATTATGCGACATGAAAGTCGCGAATCACGAGTCATGTCTTGGACGCGGCTGAATGAGCATCGTCCTCCTTGTCCGAAGCGCGGACAATGTCGAGTTGGCCCTAGAGGGCAGCCCAGCCGGTTCTTGGTTTCTCGGCGGACGATCGTCGGGGCTTTGGCTGAAGTCGACGAGGTACTCGAGATATGGGTCCGTCGCGACCTGGATCCGGGATTTGCCCGCGTGGTCTGGGTCGGGTGGGACGCAGGGTCGGGGTCGGAATCGGTGGGCATGTCGAGCGAACCAGCGGGTTCTGCGGAGGAGGTTGCGTTGGGGATCCGACGATCCGTCTGGCTCTCCGGTCTGTGGGCCGAGCGGCACCGCTGCATCCTCGGCGCGTTCGTCAGGGTCACCCCCTCTGAGCGCGTCCAGGCGGACAGGTTTTTCTCGGCGTTCGACGCAACGGAGTCCAGGAGGCATTGAGGCCCTGGCCGAGCTCCGAGGCACGCATTTACGCCTCATCGCCGATACGGGGTTCGTTGATGACCGGGAGCACGGCACTCTCAGCCTCAGGAGCGGGCGATGACCACGGCCGAGCCGAACGGCATGCCTCGGGTGGCGATCATCATGGGCAGCAAGAGCGATTGGACCACCATGCAGGGCGCCGCCGACGTGCTGACAGATCTCGATATACCTTATGACGTCAGGATTGTCTCGGCACACCGGACGCCCGACTTCTTGTTTGAGTACGTCGGCGGCGCCGAGGAACGCGGCATTCAGGTCATCATTGCAGGTGCGGGCGGGGCGGCCCATCTGCCAGGGATGGCAGCGGCCAAGACGACGCTGCCCGTCCTTGGCGTCCCCGTGCAGTCGAAGACGCTCCAGGGCCTGGATTCGCTCCTTTCCATCGTGCAGATGCCCAAGGGAGTACCGGTGGGTACCCTCGCCATCGGCGAAGCGGGGGCCGCCAACGCGGCACTCCTGGCCGCGGCGGTTCTGGCGCTGGGCGATCCCGCGGTGCGAGAACGGCTGAAGGCGTTTCGGCTCCGGCAGACGACAGCGGTCCTTCAGGAAACACTGTGACGCGTGTTCTGCCCGGCGGAACCATTGGCATCCTCGGCGGCGGCCAGCTCGCGCGCATGCTCGCGATTGAAGGCCGCCGGATGGGTTATCGAATCGCGATACTGGATCAGCAACCTCAGGGCCCCGCGGCGCAGCTTGCGGACGTTCATATCGCGGGGGCTTTTGACGATGTTGACGCCGCAGAGCGCCTCGCGCACGACAGCGACGTCCTGACCTTGGATACTGAACATGTTCCTGCCGAGATTCTCGAGCGACTCGAGGCAGTCAAGCCCGTTCGTCCCGCGGCCAGAATCCTGCGGATTGTCCAAGATCGGCTCGAGCAGCGGCGGTTCCTCGATGCTCTCGGCGCACCCCAGGTTCGCTATGCGCCGGTGACGGCGGAAGCCGAGAGCCTTCGGGCGGCAGCCTTGCTGGAGTTCCCCGCGGTCCTGAAGACCCGACGCTCAGGCTACGACGGAAAGGGCCAGGTCCGCGTGGCCGACCCTCGGGATCTCGCGGACGCGCTGCAGAACCTGGGAAGAGTTCCCTCGATCCTGGAAACGCTCGTTGACTTCGACAAGGAAATCTCCGTTTTGCTCGCCCGTGATCTCGACGGCAACGTGCGATTCTACTCGATCGCCGAGAACGTGCACCGCCGCCACGTTCTCCGGATGAGCCGCGTACCGGCCCGGATCAGCCCTCAGATGAGCGCGGAGGCGGAGGGGCTGGGCGCGCATATCGCCTCGGCGCTCGGTCACGTCGGTATGCTCGCGATCGAGCTGTTCGTGACGCAACAGGGCGGCCTGCTCGTGAACGAGATCGCGCCGCGCACACACAACAGCGGCCACTACAGCTTCGGCGCCTGCGCGACATCACAGTTCGAGCAGCATATCCGCGCGGTCTGCGGATTGCCTTTGGGGGATCCGTCGCTTCTGCGACCCGCGGTCATGCTCAACCTGCTCGGCGATCTCTGGGCCAAGGGCTCGCCCGATTGGACGCCCGTGTTGTCGCAGCCGGCCGCACACTTGCATCTGTACGGCAAGGAGCGAGCCTCGCCTGGTCGCAAGATGGGCCACATCCTGGTTCTCGGAGACGACGTCGAACAGGCGGGCGCCCTGGCCGAAACCATCGAGGCTGCGCTCGAGCGGAGTGTCTCCACGTGCGAAGTGCGCCACGGAGCAGGTCGAGGATGAAGAGCCCGCCGGGCAGGGTCGCCGACATTCAGCGGGCGGCGGACGTGCTGCGCGCGGGCGGCCTCGTGGCCTTTCCGACCGAGACGGTGTACGGGCTCGGAGCGGACGCTGAGAACCACGACGCGGTGGCACGGATCTTCGACGTCAAGGGACGACCACGGTCCCATCCCCTCATCATCCACATCCGGACGTCGAGTCAGCTTCGTGAGTGGGCGGACGACGTGTCGGCGGCGGCGCAGCTCTTGTCGGAGCGCTTCTGGCCGGGGCCGTTGACCCTGGTGCTTCGGCGAGGCCGGCGGGTTTCCCTCGTGGCGACGGGCGGCGGCGAGACCGTCGCGCTGCGGGTGCCGGCCCATGCCGTCGCACTGGAGCTTCTCGGCGCGTTCGGCGGTGGTATCGCGGCGCCCTCCGCGAACCGTTTCGGCTCGGTCAGTCCCACGCGGGCGGCGCACGTGCGCGACGAGCTTGGGACGGCGGTCGACTTCGTGCTGGACGGTGGTCCCTGTGAGGTGGGCATCGAGTCCACTATCGTCGACGTCACGGGCGAGGGGGCGGTGATCCTCCGGCCCGGGGGCGTCACGCGAGAGGAGCTCGAGGACGTGCTTGGTCGCACCGTGCAGGTCGGTTCGCGGAGCCCGGTTCGAGCCCCGGGCCAGCACGCGCTGCACTATGCGCCGCGTGCGCGCGTCATGCTTGTCGAGCCGCACGATTTGGTCCGCGAAGCGATCCGACTGGCCGCTCGGGGCCAGCGGGTGGGTGTGCTTCTGCCGGGCGGCACCGCACGAGTTCCGGGCAACGTGAGCATGCTTGTCGTCCCGGACTCGATGATGGAGTACGCGCACCAGCTGTACGATATGCTGCGAGAGTTGGACCGGCGCGGTTGCAACGTCATCGTGGCGTCGTTGCCGGCCGAAGACCGGCTCGGTCTGGCGATCGCTGACCGGCTTCGCCGTGCCGCGGGGCCGCGGGGCCGCGAGGCGGGGCGCGAGGAAGTGCCGCAGTCCGGCGATGACGGCCGCTCGCTCAATTGGTGATGGACGTGTCATTGATTTTGTTCATGCCCCTGCTTCCACTGGCGGCGACGCTGGTCGTGCTGCGAAGGAGCCTTGCCGGACAGCGTCGCTGCGCCTGGATCGCCTTTGGTGCCTTCGTCCTCGCGTTTGTTATTGCCACTGCTGCCCTCGGTCTGGTGACGATGCACGGAACCTGGACCGTACGGCTGTACGAGCCCGGTACGGTCGCAAGTTGGGTGCTCCCGCTCGGCGTACACGTCGATCGCCTCGGCGGGGTGATGCTGGTCCTGATCGCAGGCCTCGGGACCCTCATCTTTCGATACTCTCTCTCGTTCATGTACCTGGATCCGGGCTACGGCCGGTTTCTGGCTTTGCTCGGCCTCACGACGTCCACGCTGTTGGGCCTGATCGTGAGTTCCAATCTGCTCATGTTGTTCGCGTGCTGGCAGCTTCTGAGCTGTTTGCTTCCGCTGCTCGCGCACAACCTGGGTCACGTCCCGACCCGGCGGAGCGCGGTCACGACTTTCTGGTGGCTGCGTGCCGGCGATGCGGTGTTCCTGCTCGGCATCGCGATCGCGTACGCCTTGTACGGCACTCTGGAATTCGATGTGCTGTTCGCGCGAGCGGCAGAGGATCCCGGCGTGATCCGGATCTGGCCTGGTGTCGATGTGGCCGGGCCCACCGCGGTGACCGGATTGCTTCTGATCGGGGCTATGACCAAATCCGCGCAGTTTCCGCTGCATGTCTGGCTGCTGCGGTCGCTGTATGCCCCGACGCCGGTCAGCGCTCTTTTGCACGCGGGAATCGTGAACGGGGCGGGTTATCTCATCAATCGACTTGCGCCTTTGTACGGCCAGAGCCCGCTCACGCTGCACGCCGCGTTCGTCATTGGCGCGCTGACTGCGGTGTTCGGGGCGGGCGCGATGCTCGTGCAGACGGATGTCAAGAAGACGCTGGCGTTCTCGACGATCGGTCAGATGGGCTACATGCTGATGGAGTGCGGACTCGGCGCATTTTCGCTGGCTCTCTTCCATCTCATCGCGCACGGCCTGTTCAAGGCCACCCTGTTTTTGAACTGCGGCAACGTGATCCATGAGGCTCGCCTCGATCCGGCCACGCCGGTTGTCGGCCGGGATGACGACGTCGGCCGCATGTCGCGGCTGACGCTGGTGGCCGGGGTGGCCGGCACGCTGCTGTTGCCGGCGATCATTTTGCTGGTCGCACATGGCGCGTTCAGGTTTCCGCTGCTGGCCTCGCAGGGCGAGGCGATGTTTTTGTTTTTCATCTGGGTGACGTCGTCGCAGGCGATTTTGACGCTCTCGCGCCTCAGGGTTGTTGCCTCATGGAATGTTGCGGTCATGATGCTCGCGGCCATGGTGGCGGTCATGGCGACCTACTTGGTCGGCGCGGCACGATTCAGCGAGTTTCTCTATCCCGACCGCGAGGTTTGCGAGTCGTTTTTCGCGGCGGCGGCTATCGGGCGACCGCTGTTCGACGCGGTCGTGATCCTGGCCGCAGCCGCCATCGTGCTGGGCTGGATGGTCATGTACGTACGGAGCGGTGCGGAGGAGTTGCGGTCGTGGCCATGGATTCGACGGTTGGGCAGTCAGCTGTATGTCCTGCTGCTCAATGAGGTGTACGTGGAGCGGATGTGGGCCGGACGCGGCCGACGCGTCCATTGGGCCGGTCGGGAGGTTGGGGGGGAGGCTGCGGGCGACCGATCAGCGCGCCGCCGCGTTATCAGGGCTGGGCGGCACGTGGCGTTCGGAATGTTGCTGGGTGGCTGGGCAGTTGTCGGGCTCGTGCCGTTCGGCATCTTCACCGGCCTTATCGGGATTCTGCTGACGGGGACCGACGCAGTCTTACGAAGTGCCGTCCTCGCGGTCGTCGCGTGGGGAGCTCTGTCGGGATTGCTCTGTGAGTACGCGCTCCGGGTGATAGGGCATCGTGTGCGGGTGCAGCTGTGAACACCAAGGCCGATCAGAAGAGCCGCCGGATGGAGATCCGGGGGCTCGTCAAGATCGCCGGCGATGCGGTCGCCAGGTTCTGGCCCCTGCGCACGTTCATTCACCACAATCCGCTGGTGAGTCTTGAATCCATTCCGTTTCACGAGGCTGTGCGCCTGGCGTGTCGACGCGCGGGGGCGCGGGGCTACCTTCCATGCAAGGTTTATCGGGGGTATCTCGCTGTTGGTCGGATTCAGTGTTCGCACCTCGACAACGCGTTGGCGGCTGTCGCGCGTGATGCCGACGTGTGGGTGGGCGAAGGGCGGGTCTCGCATCTCGAGGTCCTACGGGCCGTCTTGGTCGATGGGTTTGGCTGCCCCGAGGGTGACGACGTCGTCGTCGATGATGCCGACATCGATGCGTTGTGCAGCCGTCTGGGCGTGGTGGGGGAGGTGAGTCAGACCGATCGGAACATGGCGGAGGTTCTGGAAGACCAGGCCGCCCTCGCGCGCGATATCACGCTTTCGCAGTGGTGCGACCAGGCGTTGGGTACGAGGATCGTTCAACAGGTAAACGACGAGCTCATCAAATGGTGTGCCGCGTTCCTGGACGAAGGACACGCGGTCTGGGCGATGCCGGGCAGGCAACGGGGATTCTACAGGGCTTGGAGGGCGCTGTCGGCATACGAATGGTCGCCGTGCGGGATCCTTGATTCCCGGCGCAAGATCGCGTCCCTGCCTGACCAGCCTGAGGATTGCCTTCGCGACAGCCTCTCTGGCATGGGGGTGCCCTATCCCCGCTGGGCTGACTACCTGGCGGCCGAACTCGCCGTTCTTCCCGGGTGGGCGGGGTTTATTCGGTGGCGAGCCGAGCAGGTCGAGTACCCGTGGCAGAAGGCCTTTCCGATGAGTCTGGTCGAGTACCTGGCGGTTCGCCTGTGGTATGAGCGCGAGCTGGTCAGTCAGGCCTGCCGGACTCATCTCGGCATCGAAGCCACCTTCGAGGGCCTCTCGACCTATATGCACTGTCGCTCGTACGAGTACGTTTCGGGCAAGGCTCGCGCTGCTGGACGGCGGTGCTCGGACGAGATCGACCGCGTCACGCTCACTCGCCGTGAGACTGCCCACCGACTGGTGCGCCTTGCGCGGGCGCTCAACATCGAGCCGGCGATACTGCGTCAAGCCGAACCCGGCTCACTCGCGAAGCTGGTCCAGTGGCTGGATGGGTTCGCGGAGCCGCACCACGGTCCCATCTGGCTGGAGGCCTTCGAAGCGAGTTACCAGGACGAGCTGGTGGGCACGCTCGCGCGCACGGTGGGGCCCGGAGTCCCTGCCGGGTCGATGGACCTCGTCCGCCCCCAATCGCAATCAATCTACTGCATCGATGTGCGGATGGAGCCCTTTCGACGTCACCTCGAGACCCTCGGAAACCACGAGACTTTTGCCTTCGCCGGATTTTTTGGTGCGCCCATCCGGTTGAGACCTTGGGGAACACACCGCGAGACCGAGCAGTGTCCGGCCGTCACGAAGCCCCGCAACGAGGTGCGGGAGATCCCGCGCAGCTACCACGACCACGTCGTGGCCACGCATCGGTCGCGGGCAGGGATTCTCTACACCGTTCGCGCGCTCGTGCATGATCTGAGAGAGAATGTCGCCACTCCCTTCGTCATGGTCGAGTCCTTGGGGTGGTTCTATGGAATGCTACTCGTCGGCAAGACCCTGTGGCCGGGAGCGTTCGCTCGCCTGATCTCGTGGTGCCGCGAGTTTTGGGTTCCTCGCGTGGCGACATCGTTGACCGTCGACAAGCTGTCGGCCGCCGACATCGACGAGATGATCATGGCCGAGCAGCGTGCCGTCGTCTGGAAGACCCTCCGCGCACACCGGGACACCGTTTCCAGCCACATCACCCCGAGTATCGTCGAGGCCGTCCGCCAGCAAGCCATCCAGGGGGACACGGCGCTGAACGGGGAACTGGTCGCACATGGGCGGAAGCTCGGTCTGACGCGGGAGGTCCTGGCCGGCATCGTGGACGAGCTGCGACAGCGGCGCGGGCTGGACGAGCGGTCAGTGTCACACCAGCAAGAAAGCCTCAGCCGTACTGGGTTCACTCTGGACGAACAGGCAACGACCGTCGAGACGCTGCTCCGTATGATCGGTGTCTCTTCCAACGTCGCCCGGTTGGTCCTGATATGCGCGCATGCCAGCACCTCGACCAACAACCCGTACGAAGCAGCGCTCGATTGCGGTGCGTGTGGCGGGAACGCCGGCATGCCCAATGCCCGACTCGTGGCCATGATGGCCAACAACCCCCAGGTTCGCGATCGTGTGCGCGCTCGTGGGATCGTCATCCCTTCTGATACGCACTTCGTGGCAGGCCAGCTCGATACAACGACCGATCGGGTTGAGCTCTTCGATCTCGAGGATGTTCCTGCGACTCACCGCAGGGACGTGGCTCGCCTCAAGGAGGACCTGCACGAGGCCGGTCGGCTCACCAGCCAGGAGCGCTACGGCCGATTGCCCGACGGGCGGGCGCGCGCACGGCTCAGTCTTGTTGCGGATCGGGTCCAGACGCGGAGCACCGACTGGAGTCAGGTGCTTCCCGAGTGGGGGCTTTCCGGGAACGCCGCGTTCATCGTGGGGCCAAGGCGTCTGACCAGGGGGCTCAATTTGAGCGGTCGCGTTTTCATGCACTCGTACGATTGGCGACTGGATCCGGGTGGGCGTTGGCTCGAGGTGATCCTGACCGGCCCACAGCTCGTCTGCGAATGGATCGCACTCGAGCACTACTTCTCGACGGTTGACAACGAGGTGTATGGCAGCGGCAGCAAGGCCTACCACAACGTGGTCGGCCGGCTCGGCGTCATGAGCGGGCCCTGGAGCGACCTGCGGGTGGGGCTTCCGCGACAAACCGTCATCAGCGGGACCACGGCGTTTCACGAGCCGATGCGGCTGTTGACCGTCGTTGTCTCGCCGCGCGAACGGCTCGATGAGCTGATCGCTCGTCACGAGCTGTTGCGACACTACTACTGCAACGAATGGGTGCACCTGGCGGTGGTGGACGAGGGCCGGTTCTATCGTTTCAGGTCGGTGAACGGCTGGACTCCGATCTCGTCTACGCTATCTTCACATCGTGTCGGAGCCGCCGAGGAAAGGGAACGCGTTGAATGGAACGCCTAGCGTTGCACCCCATGAAGGAGGTCCGGGTGGTCGTCGCCGGAAATCATCTGGCCTTCGTGACTGATCTCCTGGAAAAGGTTCACGCGACGGGGTACACGATCATTGGCAACGTGTCGGGGAAGGGCCACCACGGCATTCGCGAGGCGCATTTCACGTTCAACGATCAGCAAAGCTTGGTGATGGTCATGACCGTGGTGCCCGAAGAGAAGGTGGAGCCTATTCTGGCAGGTTTGCGCCCGTTGTTCAGCCGACATTCGGGAGTCATGTTCGTCTATGACGTCGCCGTGAGCCGTCGGGAGTATTTCAGTGCGGGCGAGGGGTAATGCCTTGGGACGGGACAGGTTGCCGTTCGCGGCATCGGCGGGCTCGGCCGGCTCGCGCTACGGGTCGTGCGCGCCCCGGGTCATGGGGTATTGGCGTTCTCCCGCGCGCTCCGAGAAGCGGCGGGGGAGCGGTAGCCTATGGATGTCCGTTGAACGGCAGAGCCCAGTCTTGACACGAGGCATTTCTCGGTTGACGTCTGACGAGCCTCGGGACGTGCCCTGGCGTCGAGGCCAGGGCCGGAAGTTCGGGCCGCGCGACGTGAAATCGTGAAGCGGCGTTTCAATGCGTGAGCCGGCCTGCGCACGTCGCGAGCGGCTTGGCAGTGGAGAAGGAATGCGGTAGGCTTGGACAGCTGAAGGGGAGTAGCCACGCGGCACGAGGCCGCGCGGCCGGATCGTCAGGACTGCGCGGCGACGCGCACGGTTCGGTCTGGTTCCCACCGGAATAGGCGAGACCTTCGCACGAGTGGCGACAGCCTGTGCGAGGCCTCGCCTTTTTTTCGTGGAGCATGTGCATGGACCAGCCGTGGGTGTGGATCCTGTTCAATCTCTTCGTCCTGGCGATGCTCGCCATCGACCTCTTCGTCTTCCATCGGACAGCGCACGAGGTCCGTGCGCGCGAAGCCGCCATCTGGAGCGGCGTCTGGGTGGCGCTGGGGGTGGTGTTCGGCGGCGGGGTGTACGCCGTTCTGGGGCGGGATGCGGGACTCGAGTACTTCACCGGCTACGTGATCGAGAAGGCGCTCTCGGTCGACAACATCTTCGTGTTCGTCTTGATCTTCGGCTACTTTCAGGTCCCGGCACGATACCAGCACCGCGTCCTCTTCTGGGGCATCATCGGGGCCCTTTTGATGCGGGGTGTTCTGATCGGCGCCGGGGTGTATCTCATCCAGCACTTTCACTGGATCATCTACGTGTTCGGCGGGTTCCTCGTGCTTACCGGATTGCGGATGGCACTGCGGAGGGAACACGGCTTCATGCCCGAGAGGAATCCGATTCTCGGGCTGATTCGCCGGATGGTTCCGGTGACCGACACGTACTACGGTCAGAAGTTCTTCGTGCGGAGGCAGGCAGGCCGAGGCTTTCGGGTGGTTGCGACGCCGCTGTTCATCGTACTCGTCTTCGTGGAGACGACCGATTTGATCTTCGCCGTTGACTCCATTCCTGCCATTTTCGCGATTACCGAGGAACCGTTCATCATATACAGCTCGAATGTATTCGCGATTTTGGGTTTGAGAGCGATGTATTTTCTGCTCGCGGGCGTGATTCATCGCTTTCGCTATCTGAAGCTCGGGTTGGCGGTGGTTTTGGTGTTCGTCGGGGTGAAGATGCTGCTGGCCGACATCTATGAGGTGCCGATCGGGATGTCGATGAGCGTCATCGCGCTTGCGCTCGGCACGGCGACGGCCGCGTCTCTGCTCGGGCGGTCTGTTGACGCACAAGCAAGGGATTCCGTTGGGCGGCAGGGCCGCTCGGTCAGACACGAGCGGCAGACTGGTTGACGATCGACTTCTGTCCACTAGGCCGAGGCGTCTGGCTCGATCGTGGCGAGCTCGGCAGGAGCGGCAAGCGCGGAGCCCGCGGAGGGAGCGGGGCGTGATGGACCTTCTCAGGACGATCTTCCGCGGCCGCCGCGCACGCGGTGCCACGTAGACGGAGTTCGGCGACCGCGCGGGCGCGAGCGGGGTACGAGCCGAGGGGATGGCGGTGGGCCGGCGGCCCGACAGGCCGGTACGCGGCGGCCAACTTTCAAGCCGCGGAATCCCCTCTGGACCCGAAGCGCGTCACCAGCATGGCCAGGACCGCGCCCGCGAGCGCCGCGGTCATGTCCTTCTGCGCGTCCCACTCGTCGCCCTGGGTGCCCAGATAGGCGGCGCCCAGGTCCGGGCTGACGATGGTGGCGACGATGGCCTCGATGATCTCGAAGAGCGCGCTCTGGGCGAGGATGCTGCTCGGCGGGAGCGAGTAGGACCACACGCCGCGGACGGAGGCCCGCCGCACGAGCACCTCGCGCAGCGGGTAGGACAGCAGCAGGCCGTAGGCGAAGTGCACCAGGCGGTCGAAGGGGTTTCGCGCCAGGCCGAAGTGGTCCTTCAGCCAGAAGCCGAGCGGCACCTCGGCGTAGGTGTAGTGGGCGCCGACGGCGTGCAGGCCCAGGAACACCGCGATCAGCACGTAGGACCGGTCGGACAGCGGGAAGCGACGTGCGGTCGTGATCAGAATGGCCACGAACGCGATGGCCAGCAGGTTTTCCAGCAGCCAGTCCCCGCGATCCAGCGGGGCGATGGCCATCCAGAGCCAGAAGAGCAGGTAGGCGGCGAGCAGTCCCAGCGCCAGGCGACTGGGCCCGCGCGCGGTCATCTCACGACGACGGAGCGAGCGTGTCGGCGGGGCGGGCCTTCCGGATGAGGAACAGGATCGCCATGCAGACGAGGGCGCCGTAGAGGGCCGAGGCCATGTCCTTCTGGGAGTCCCAGACGTCGCCCTGCGATCCGAGATAGACCAGGCCGAGCTCGGGATGGACGATCTGGGCGACCCACGACTCGATGATCTCCCAGAGACCGCTCAGCCCGAGGATGGTCATCACCGGCAGGTAGTACAGCAGCCAGCCCCGCGTGCCGGCGAGGAGCCGGAACGTTTCCTCCAGCGGGTAGGCTACCAGAAGCCGGCCGGCACCTGCGCGTAGGTGTAGTGGACACCGACCATGTGCAGGGTCAGGAACAGCGTGATCGACGCATACGACGCGGGCGACAGGGGGAGCGCCCGGTGGGTGGCCGCCAGGAAGACCACCAGCGCGGCCGGCAGGATGCTGGCCAGCAGCCAGAACTGGCGATCGGCCGGCGCACAGGCCGTCCAGACCGACACCACGGCATACCAGGCCACCAGCCCCGCCAGGACCATCTTCCGTTGGTTCACGTCGTCTCTCCCTCCGGCTCGGTCGTTCAATTCCACCGTATCGTAGCCTAACCGGCGGTGGCGGCAAGGCGCCCACATGGCGCGTCCCCCCGGAGGAAGCGTCGCGTGGTAGGCTCGGGTCCTGGGGCTTGCACGGCCTGGTCGCTGGCTCCTACACGTTCTCGCTGGCGCCCGACCTCAGCATCCACCGCGTGTACAACGGATGGTGGTACGTCGGAGCGGCCGACTCTGGAGGAGTGGCGGCAGGACTTCCGCGTTTTGATGCAGGCGGCGCGCGACGACTACCACTACCGCCCGTTACCGTGAGCCGCGGATCGGCCAGGTGCGCCGGATGGTGACGGCCCGCATGAGGGGAACGAGCCCGAGCCGCGATCTTCCCCGGACGCTGCGCGGGGTGCGCCGCCACGCCCTGCTCTACGCCGGCCTCACGCCGTTCCTGGTGATTGCCCTGTTCCCCATCTGCTGGATGGTGATCACCGCGTTCAAGCAGGACGCGGACCTCTACCAGCGGGGTGGAAGCCCATTCTGGTTCCACCTGCCCCCCACCCTGGATCACTTCACGCTGCTGTTCACCCGCACCTACTTCACCATGCAGCTGCTCAACACGGTGCAACTCGCGGTCTGGGTGGTGGCGCTCACCATGGTGATGGCGGTGCCGGCAGGATACGCGCTCGCCCGCTCACGATTGCCCGGCGCCGAGAACATCGGCATCGCGATCTTTCTGACCTACCTCGTGCCGCCCATCATCCTCTTCATCCCGCTCGCCCGCGTGGTCGGCATCCTCGGGCTGTTCGACTCGTGGTGGGCCCTCGTGGTGGTGTACCCGGGATTTACCATCCCGTTCTGCACATGGAAGATGATGGGGTACTTCAAGACCGTGCCCATCGAGGTCGAGGAAGCGGCGTGGCTCGACGGCTGCAGCAGGATCGGCGGGCTCTGCCGGGTCGTCTTGCCGGGGAGCCGACCCGGAGTCGCGATCTCGGCGGTCTTTGCCTTCTCGCTCGCGATGCAGGAGTATCTCTACGCGGTCGCGTACGTGGCGCCGCGGAGCGAGAAGGTCGTGACGGTCGCGCTCGCCACGAACCTGATCCGCGGCGATATCTTCTACTGGGGATCCCTGATGGCAGGGGCGCTGGTCGTGGGTCTGCCGATCGCGCTCCTGTACAGCCTGGTGCTTGACCACTTCATCGAGGGATTCAACGGGATGGGCGGCGCTGGTCAGTGAGCGTCGTCCCCGGAGCATCGCTTGACCCGTGATGGGTTCGGGGCGATTCTCGGCGCCAGGGAGGGCCCGCCCATGCTGCCACGTGAGGACAACGAGCGCGTCACCCGCGTCGGCCCCGGCACCCCGATGGGAGAAACCCTGCGGCGATACTGGATCCCGGTCCTGCTCGCCCGGGAGCTGCCCGAGCCCGACTGCGCCCCCACGCGCGTGCGGCTGCTGGGCGAGGACCTGGTGGCCTTCCGCGACACCCGCGGCCGCGTCGGGCTGCTCGCCGAGCGGTGCCCGCACCGGCAGGCGTCGCTCTACTTCGGGCGCAACGAGGAGTGCGGGTTGCGCTGCGTGTATCACGGCTGGAAATTCGACGCGGACGGCCAGTGCGTGGACCAGATGAACGAGCCGCCCGAGGTGTCCTTCGCCCACAAGATCCGCACGACCGCGTACCCGACGGTGGAGATGGGAGACCTCGTGTGGGCCTATCTCGGCCCCGCCGACCGACGCCCACCGTTGCCGTGCTTCGCCTGGACCCAGGCGCCGCCCAGCCACCGCCACGTGTCGAAGGTCATCCAGGAGACCAACTGGCTCCAGGGCCTGGAGGGGGGGATCGACACCGCGCACGCGCCCATCCTCCATCGGGTGCTCGATCCGACCTCCTCGCGTCCGGGCTTCAAGGTCGACGACCCGTTCGTGCGCGGCAAGGCCCCCCTGCTCGAGGTGGACGTCACCGAGTACGGCTATCGCTACGCCGGCCTGCGCTCGCTCGGGGACGGCCGGATCCACGTGCGCGCCTACCACTTCATCCTGCCCTTCCACCAGATCCGGCCTGCGCGCATCGGGGAGTCGGCCCGCGGGACCACCGGGGCCTCGGGGCACATCTGGGTGCCGATCGACGACGAGACCACCATGGTCTACAACTGGGAGCACAGCGTGACCGACCCGCTGACCGACGAGGAGCGCCTCGAGCGGCGGCTCGGCAACGGCCCGCTCGACGTGGACCAGACCACCTTCCGGTCCAAGCGCAACCGCGACAACGACTACTTGCTCGACCGGCGCGTGCAGAAGACCGAGACCTACACCGGCATCGAGGGCATCAACGTGCAGGATCGCGCGATCCAGGAGAGCATGGGGCCGATCGTCGATCGCACCAAGGAGCATCTCGGGCCCGCCGATCGCGCGGTCATCCAGGCGCGCCGGCTGCTCCTCCAGGCCACCCGGACTGTCGAGGCGGGCGGCACGCCCCCCGGCATCGAGCCGAGCTACTACACGCTCCAGCCCGCCGAGGCGGTGATCCCGGGCGATGCCGACTGGCGGACGCTGGTCACGTCCGAGGCGGCGAGGCCCGCGGCGCTGCAGCAAGCCTAGGCCATTCGGCCAGCCCAGGTCCTGCTCCCGGAGGTGTCGGCGGGCCACCTCATGATCGCCACGCTGGTCGCGCTGCTCGCCCTCGTGCTGGCCGCCCCGCCGGTCGGCCAGGCCGACGGCGGCTGGGTCCTCTGGGGCCGGACGTGTGATGCGGGACGCGCACAGTGCGAGGCGCCCTGGTCCCGGTCAGGGACGTTCGAGGCGGAGCGGTGGTGCCTGGCGGCCCGCACGTCGCACATCAACGACGCGATCCGGCGGGCGGTCCGGAACCGCCTGCGAACGGTCCAGCAGTACGAGTGCCGACCCGACACCGCGCCGCCTCCCGCGGCGAAGGCGAGCCGATGATCCGCGGGGTCCGGCGACGGCTGGGCGCCGCGTTGCTGCTCGCAACCCTGGTCGCATGCCCGGCGGCGGCCGCAGCGGATGGCGCCACCACCGAGTACGTCGATCCGCAGTACCGGTTCGGCTTCCGGTATCCCGCCGACTGGCAGAAAGAGCAGGTGCCGACCCCGGGCGAGGCCGGGGTGGTGCGGCTGGCGGCCAAGAGCGCGACGAAGCCGCTCTTCGTGCTCGCCATCGTGACGCCCATCGCGTCCGCCATCACCCGGGAGGAGTTCGAGCGACGCCCGGATCGCGACGGGCTGGTGGACGAGATGATCCGGCAGAGCCTCCAGCAGGTCTACGGCAAGATGTCGCGCGACCTCTCGGCCAGCCGCATGGTCGTCGATGCGTCGGAGCGGCGCGCCTTCGATGCGGGAATCGGCTTCTCGATCCACACCACCCATACCACCGCGGCAGGGCCGACCACCGTCGCCGGAACCCACGTCGTTCCGTTCGGCGAGCGGTACGTCGTCACGCTCCTGGTGGTCGCGCGCGGTGCCGCCGCGTCCCCCACCGAGGCGGAGACGCGGCGGCGACTGCTCGACTCGCTCCGGCTGAATCCGCTGTGATGATTCGGGACGGCCGGGGGCTCGAGCGGCCGGGGACCCGAGCGCCCGGCCGACCTATCGCACCCAGCCGAGATCCGGCCGCCGGCGATGCCACTCGGTCGCCTGCTCGTACGCCCACGCGACCCGGAGCGCCGTCGCCTCGTCGAACGGCTTGGCGTAGATCATGAGCCCGATCGGCAGGCCGTCCCGCGTGAACCCGCACGGCAGCACCACCGCGCAGAGGGCCAGGATGTTGCCGATCGCGGTGTTGCGGAGGTAGGCGAGGTTGGCCTGGGTGTAGGTCTCGGTGCTCGCGTCGATGTCCGCGATGGGCCGGGGCGGCATCATCGTGGCGGGCACCAGCAGGGCATCGACGTCGGCGAGGGTGCGCCGGACGCGGTCGCGGAGGGCGGACCACTGCCGGAGGACGCTGAAGTAGTCGGTGGCGGACAGGGTGCGCCCGCCCCGCATGCGGTGCGCCACCACCGGATCCAGCGCGTCGAACTGCTCGTCGATGAGCCGGCCGTTCACCGCGAGCGCCTCCGCCGCGATCATGGTCGCGCGGCGCTGGTCGGACATGGCTTCGGCCACCTCGGGCACCGCGATGCTCTCGACGGAGGCGCCCAGGCCCCGCAGCACCCGGCCGGCCTCGCGGACCGCGGCCACGATCTCGGCGTCGACGCCGTCGAAGAACAGGGTCTCGCCGAAGGCCAGGCGCAGGCCCTTGACGCCGGCGCGAAGCGTCGGCATCGGGTCCTCGGCGACGATGGCGCGCGTGGTCTCGTCGCCCGGATCGGGCCCCTGCAGGGCCTGGTGCACCAGGGCGGCGTCCTCCACGCTGCGGGTGAGGGGGCCGACGCTGTCGAGCGTCCACGAGAGCGGGTAGACGCCGCGCCGGCTCACGCGCCCCACCGTCGTCTTGAGCCCCACCGTCCCGCACAGGGCGGCCGGGATGCGCACGGATCCGCCGGTGTCGGTGCCGAGCGCCACCGGGGCGAGGCCGGCGCCGACCGCGACGCCCGAGCCGCTGGAGGAGCCGCCCGGCGCCATCGGCGTGGGCGACCACGGGTTGTGCGGCGTGCCCTGGTCGTGATTGATGCCGATGCCGCTGAACGCGAACTGCACGGTGTGCGTCTTGCCGAGGAGCACCATGCCGGCGCCGGCCAGCCGGCGGACCGCGGTGCAGTCCTGGGCGGCGACATTGCCCTGCAGCAGCCGGGTGCCCGCCGTGGTGGCCGCCCCCTTCACGTCGTAGAGGTCCTTCACCGCGTACGGGATGCCGTGGAGCGGGCCCAGGTCAGAGCCGCCCCGGAGCTGCATCTCCGCGGCCCGGGCCTCCGCGAGGGCGCGGTCGCGCGTGACCGCGATGAAGGCGTGCAGCCGCTTGTCGAGGGCGGCGATGCGGTCCAGGTACGTCTCGGCCAGCTTGACCGGGCTGAGCCCGCCGGCCCGGATGCGGGCTCCCAGCTCACTGATCGTCGCGAACTCGATCGGGGTCTCGACCATCTGCGCCTCCTGGGCCTACGGCCGGCTGGCCTTGCGGAACGCGCGCTCGAAGCCGGGCAGCGCGCGGATCACGGTGTCGCGCTCCACCGTGAGCGAGATCCGGATGTGGCCCGGCATGCCGAACCCGGAGCCGGGCACCGTGAGCACGCCCTCCTCGGCGAGCGCGCGGACGAAGGCCACGTCGTCCGGGATGGGCGTGCGGGGGAACACGTAGAACGCGCCCCGGGGCTTCACGCACGGGTAGCCGATGCGGGTGAGGCCCTCGTACATCAGGTCGCGCTTCTCCCGGTAGGGCGCGACGTCGATCGAGAGGTCGCCGACCTCGGCCACCACCCACTGCCAGAGCGCGGGCGCGTTCACGAAGCCCAGCACGCGGCTGGTGAACGTGCAGGCCTCGAAGAGGTCCGCCGCCTCCGGCATCCGCGGCGAGAAGGCCAGGTAGCCGATGCGCTCGCCCGGGATGGCGAGCGACTTGGACCACGACGTGGCGACCACCGCCCGGGTCACCAGCGGCGGCACCTCGGGCACCGCCACGTCGTCGAAGACCAGCGTGCGGTACGGCTCGTCGCTGATCACCACGATCGGCTGGCCGATGCGGGCCAGCATCGCCTCGATCTCGACGTACGTGGAGGCGGGATAGACGACGCCGCTCGGATTGTTGGGCGAGTTCAGGATGATGGCGCGCGTGCGCGCGGTGATCGCCGCCTCGAGACGCGCCACGTCCGGGGTCAGATCGGCCTTCGGCGGCACCACGATGAGCCGCCCGCCGTAGTTTTCCGCGTAGAAGGTGTACTCGACGAAGAACGGGGCGACGGTGAGCACCTCGTCGCCCGGGTTGAGCAGCGCCTTCAGCACCGTGTTCAGCGCCGCCCCCGCGCCCACCGTCATGAGCACGTGGCCGGCGGTGTAGGGCAGCCCGGTGGCGGCGCGGAGCCGCCCGGCCACCGCCTCCCGCACGCGGGGGTGGCCGGCGTTGGGCATGTAGGCATGGAGATGCGGCTCGCGGCTGTCCAGCACGCGGCGGGCCGCGGCCAGCACGGCCGGGGGCGGCTCGATCTCCGGGTTGCCCAGCGTGAAATCGAAGACCTTGTCGGCGCCCCGCTCCTGCTTGAGGCGCGCGCCCTCCTCGAACATCCGGCGGATCCAGGAGGCCTTTGCCAGATTGGCGGCCACGGACTCGGCGACGATCATGGCGGGAGTATAGGGCATCCGGGCGCCGCGCTGGATTGACAGATCGATGGCGCCCCCGGAGGATGGCCGGATGGTGCGAGCGGGCTCGTGAGCGACCGCGCGTGGTGGCGAGAGCATCTGAGGGCGCCGGCGGTGATCGTGCTGATGTCGGGCGTGCCGGTCGCGCTGCTGCGTCCCTTCCAGGACGTGCCCTTCATCGACGACTGGACCTACGCCTGGTCGGTCGAGCACCTCCTGCAGACGGGCCAGGTGAGGATCCTCGACTGGTCGGTGAGCGTCAACCTCGTCCACGTGCTGTGGGGGGCGCTCTTCTGCCTGCCGTTCGGCTTCTCGTTCACCGCCCTGCGCGTCTCGACCTGGGTCGCCTCGCTCCTCGGGCTGATCGGCCTCTACGCCCTCGTGCGGCAGTGCGGAGCCCGCCGCGGCGATGCCCTGCTGGGCGTGGGCGTGGTGGCGTTCTACCCCGTGTACTTCATCCTCTCGCTCTCGTTCATGACCGACGTGCTGTTCGCCGCCCTGCTCGTCTGGTCGTTCGCCGCGCTCGCGCGCGCGATCGCGCGAGACTCCGCCCGCTCGTTCGTGGCCGCGGTCGTCTTCGCGGCGCTGGCCACCGGGGTGCGGCCGGTGGGCGTCGTCATGTCCGGCGTCTTGCTGCTCGCGCCGTGGCGCGGGGCCGGGTGGCGGCCGCCGCTGCCCCGACTGGTCGCGGCCCTGGCCCCCGCGCTGGTGGCCGGGCTGCTGAGCCTGGCCCGCCCCGCGCTCGACGAGCACCGGGCGAACCTCACGTGGATCTCCGGCTCGTGGGCGTGGCGCATGGCCATCTTTCCGTCCGGGCTCGACCAGCTGCCCTCGTGGATCCTCACCAACCTCACGGTCACGGTGGGGGCGCTCGGCATCGCGCTCGTGCCCCTGGCCCTCGGCAGCCTCTCGCGCGAGACCGCGCGGATCGGCCTGCCCGCGGGGCTCGCGGTCGGTGCCCTGCTCGCCACGAGGCTCTTCCTGAACGGCGGGTTGTGGGCACCGCTCGATCCGGAGTTCACCTGGAGCCTGCGCGAGCTGGGCGCGACCGAGGCGCTCGTGCCGCCGCTGACCACCGCGTTCCACCGATCGCTCGGGTGGGCGCTGGGTTCGATGGTGCTGGCCTCGGTGTCCCTGGCATTCACGCTCGCGCCCCTCGCGCGCCGCCGGCCGTCCGGGGCGGTGAGCCCGCTCGCGTGGGGGGCGCTCGGCTACTTCGCCATGGGCACGGTGCTCTGGCTGTTCTACGACCGGTACGTGCTCCCGCTGGTTGTGATGGCGGCCGCGCTGCGGGTGGGCATCGCCGGCATCTCCCGGCGCCGGCTGGCTCTGGGCGGCCTCGCGGTGTTCGTGGCCATCAGCCTGCTGGGCACCTGGGACCACCTGCGCTACAACCGCGCCTTCCGGGACGCGGTGGCGTGGGCGCGCCGGGCGGGAATCGAGCCGCGACAGCTCGACGGCGGGTACGTGGTCAACGGCTGGCTGCAGTACGCGCACCCGGACCAGGCCGCCCGTGCGCCAAACGGCGACGTGCTGGTGCCCGGCGTCAACGGGGGGCCGGTGCTCCGCTACGGCATCGTCAAGGCGCTGTCACCGGGGGTCCGCGTGCTCCACGCGATGCCGTATCGGCGGCTCCTGGCCCCGTCGGGCCACATCTACGTCGTCGACCGCGCCCCGTAGCACCTATAGGCAATACCTATTCACATGATCCTGGACATGGCGAGAATCCGATGGTAAGGCAGGGCCATGTTGCCGCTCGCTGCGGACCTGGTCCAGGCGCTGCGCGACGCTCGGCGGGTCGAGCTCGAGCTCCTCGAGGATCTGACGGAGTCCCAGATGCTGGGGAGCCCGGCCCACTTCATCGAGCCGCCGATCTGGGAGATGGGCCACGTCGGCTGGTTCCAGGAGCTCTGGATTCGCCGCCATCTGGACGGGGAGTCCACGCTCCTGCCGGGCTCGGACGGCATCTACGACGCGTTCCACGTCTCCTACACGCGACGCTGGGACCACGACTATCCGTCCCGCGCGCGCACGCTGCAGTACATCAGCGAAGTGCTGGAACGGACGGTCGGGCGGCTCGATTGCCGCGAGCCGACCTCGGCCGACGCGTACTTCTATACGCTGGCCGCGCTCCACGAGGACATGCACGCCGAGAACCTCACCCTGATCCGCCAGACCCTGCACTACGCGCGCCCGCGCCTCGAGAACCTGGACCCGGCCGCGGCGCGGCCGCCGATCGATGCGGGCTACGTGCCCCACGACGCGACGGTGCCGGGCGGCCGGTTCCTGCTCGGCGCGGATCCGGACGAGCCCTTCGTCTTCGACAACGAGAAATGGGCGCATCCCGTCGAGGTGGCGCCGTTCCGGATCGCGTCGATTCCGGTGACCAACGCCGAGTTCCAGCGATTCGTGGATGATGGCGGCTACCGCCGGCGCGAGCTCTGGGGACGGCGCGGATGGGACTGGCGGCGCCGCGAGGCCGTCGAGCACCCGCTATTCTGGGTTCCCGGGGAAGGCGGGCGCTGGCACGAGCACCGCTTCGACCTGATCACCCCTCTCGAGCCCTGGCACCCGGTGGTCTACGTCAACTGGTACGAGGCCGAGGCGTACTGCCGCTGGGCGCGGCGGCGCCTGCCGACCGAGGCCGAATGGGAGATGGCGGCGACGTTCGAACCCTCCACCGGAGGCAAGCGGCGATTCCCCTGGGGCGACGATGCACCGACTTCGGAGCGGGCGAGCCTCGACTATCGGGCCGGCGGCACCATCGACGTCCGCGCGCTGCCGGCGGGCGACAGCCCGGTCGGGTGCCGGCAGATGATCGGCAACATCTGGGAGTGGGTGGACGACACGTTCGAGCCCTATCCCGGCTTCGTGTGCGATCCGTACAAGGAGTACTCCGAGCCGTACTTCGGCGTGAAGAAGGTGCTGCGCGGCGGCGCCTGGACCACGCGCTCGCGGCTCATCCGCGCCACCTGGCGCAACTTCTACCGGCGCCACCGCCGCAACATCCTCGCCGGCTTCCGGACCGTGGCGCTCTGACGCGGCAGTAGCCGCTCACCGCGGCAGGCCGCGCTGATCTCGGGAGTGCTGCAGCTCCAGCACCGGCCGGACCTCGATCACGCCCAGCCGCAGGGCCGGAAACCGGGCCGCGATCGCGCAGGCCTCGTCGAGATCCCGAGCCTCGATCAGGAAGAAGCCGCCCAGCTGCTCCTTGGTTTCCGCGAACGGGCCGGCCGCGGTGGAGACCGTGCCGCCGGTCATGCGAACGATCCGGCCCGCGTCGGGCCGCTGCAGGGCGTCCGAGGCGATGTAGTGACCGCTCCGGCGGAGGTCCTCCGCGTACTCGATGGCGGCATCGATCAGCGCCTGCCGCTCCTTGTCGGACAGGGCATCCATCACCTTCCGGTCGTGGTAGATCGTGAACACGAACCTCATCGCGTCCTCCTTGCGAGCGAGGAATGGTGTCAGGTGGTGACCCGCGCGCGCTCCAGCGCGGCGAGGCGTCGGTAGGGCTCCGAGCCGAGCCGGGCCGCGAGCGCATCGAGGGCCTCGAGCGCCCCGTCGATCTCGGCGCGCGTGGCGCCGGGCTCGGATTGCAGGAGGTGGACCCGCGTCGTGGCGGCGTCGAGCGCGCCGAGCTGCCAGCCGCGCCCCCGATCGAGCAGTGCGCACGCCTCGGCCAGCAGCCGGCGGGCGACCGGCCGCTCGCCCGCGGCCCGCTTCGCGTCCGCCAGGGTCGCGAGGATGCGCGGCTCGTACCAGAGCGCGGTGCGCCGCTCCCGGGCGAGCGCGAGGGCCGGCTCGAGCACGCTCGTGGCCTCCGCGGTGTCACCCGCCGCGAGCGCGGCCGCGCCCAGAAAGGCCGCGGCCTCGACCCGGGCGAGCACGCTGCCCCGGTCCTCGGCGAGGGCGACGGCGCGGCGGCCATGGGCGAGCGCCGCGGGCACGTCGGCGCCCAGGCGCAGCACCTCGCACAGCACGGCGTGGGTGCCGTAGAGCGTCTGCAGCGCCGGGTCGGGTTCCTCGTCGAGCAGCGCGAGCAGGGCGGCCCGCGCCCGGGCGCTCTGTCCGAGGTGCGCGCTCGCCAGCGCCCACCACACGCGGCACAGCGCCGGCGCGGTGGAACGGGCGACCGCCTCGCGCAGTGGCTCGGCCTGCGCGATGTCGACCAGGGCACGCTCCGCGGTCGCGCGGGCGAGGGCGAGGCGGCCGGCGCCCAGCTGGGCGTGGGCCAGCACCGAGCGCATCTCGAGCGCGAAGAGGGCATCGGCGCCCTCGGCCAGCCTGCCGGCGCGCTCGGCGCAGTCGAGATAGCGCGCCACGTCGCCGGCCATCCCGCACAGCCGACCGTAGGAGGCCAGGAGGAAGGCATGGCCGGCGTCGTCGCGCAGTCGCTCGGCGACGGCCCGCGCCTCCTCGAAGAGGCTCCGGGCCTCGCCTTCCTCGATGCCGGCGAGGCGGCCGATCTCGAGCAGGGCGATGCGCGAGGTGAGCTCGAGGGTGAGGGTCTCCGGGGACTCCGGGACGGCGGCCAGCAGCGTGATGACCCGGCGACAGTGCCGCGCGCCCTCCGCCGGGTCGCTGCGGGCCACCCGGCGGCCGGCCTGCTCGTGCCAGCGGGCGGCCTCCATGCGCTCGCCGGCCTCGTCGAAGTGATGGGCCAGGAGCGCGGCGTGGGTCGTGGCGTCGGTCACGTCCATGGCGAGCAAGGCGCGCGCGATCGCGGCGTGGGTGCCGCGCCGTCGTTCCACGAGCTGGGTGCGGTAGGCGACCTCCTGCGCGACGGGATGGCGAAACACGTGCCGCCCGGGCGAGTCGGAGGGGCCGAGCAGCGTGGCGGTCGAGAGACGGTCCAGGCACGCGGCGAGCGCAGGCTCCGGCAGGCCGAGCACGGCGCGCAGCAGCTCGATGGGGACTTCATGTCCGACCACGGCCGCGGCGTGCAGCACCTCCTTGTCGCGGTCCGCGAGGCGATCGATGCGGGAGGCGATGACCGCCTGGACCGTCTCGGGCAGGATCACGTCGCCGGTCCGCGTCGCCAGGGTATGCGCGCCGCGCTCCCCGCGCAGCACGCCGTGCTCGACCAGCGAGCGGATCATCTCCTCCACGAACAGCGGGTTGCCGCGGGCGCGAGCCTCGATCTGCGCGCGCAGGGGCGCGAGGTCGGGGTCGGGCCCGAGCCAGTCGTCCAGCAGGGTCCGGGAGTCCTCGAGCGCGAGCGGGGCCAGCGACAGGCTCTCGACGCGGGCGGGCCACGGCGGCCGGTACTCCGGACGGGTGGTGGCGAGCAGGAGGATCCGGCGGTCGGAAGCCTCCGGGGCCAGCAGGCGCTCGACCAGCATCGTGAGCGCCGTCTCGCTCGCCGGATCGAGCCAGTGCAGGTCCTCGATCCAGATCAGGGTGGGCTCGCGGCGCGCGCGGGCCTCGATGAGCCCGAAGAGCGACCGGAGCAGGCGGGCGCGACGCGCATCCGGGTCGAGTCCGGACGGGGCCCGGTCGGAGACGCCCAGGAGCTCGAGCCAGGCATCCGGGGCGAGCGGGTCGGCCGGCGGGCCCGCCAGGTCGCGCAGGACGGCGTCGCGGATCTCCGAAGAGGAAGCGTCTTCCTCGACGCCGAACAGGCTGCGCGCGAGCGAGACGATCACGTGCAGCGGCAGCGTGCGTCCGTGCGAGAGCGCACGGACGTGATGCACCGCGACGCCGCGGGTGCGCTCGACGAGCTCGTGGCACAGCCGGCTCTTTCCGGCGCCGGGCTCCGCCGAGATGAGCACCACCGCCGGCCGACCGGCCCGGGCGTCGCGCAGGGCCCGCTCGAGCAGGGCCAGCTCCGGCCCGCGGCCGACGAAGCGCGAGAAGCCGTGGGCGCGGGAGCGCTCGAGACGGCTCCGGAACCGACCCCGGCCGTGCAGCTCGAACACCCGGACCGGCTCGCTCGAGCCCTTGAGGCGGTGCTCGCCCCGGTCGACGAAATCGAAGAAACCCGCGGCGAGGCGCGCGGTCTGCCCGGTCACCGCGATCCCGCCCGGAGGGGCCAGCGCCTGGACCCGGGCGGCCAGCCCCACGACGTGCCCCTGCGCGGTGTAGTCCATGCGCAGGTCGTCACCGATCCGGCCCACCACCACCTCGCCAGAGTTCAGGCCCATGCGCACCGCGAGCTCGAGGCCGCTCTCGCGGCGCACGTCGTCGGCGAGCGCGGCCAGCTCGCGGGCCAGGTGCAGGGCCGCCGCGCACGCCCGCTGGGCGTGGTCCTCGTGGGCGATCGGGGCGCCGAAGAGCGCCATGATGCCGTCGCCCGTGTACTGGTTGATGGTGCCCTCGTAGCGGTGGACGCCGTCCGACAGGACGCGGAAGAGGCGATCGAGCAGGCGGTGCCATTCCTCGGGATCCATCCGCTCCGCCAGCTCCATCGAGCGCGCCACGTCGGCGAAGAGCACGGTGACCAGCTTGCGCTCGCCCCGCAGCGCGCTCTGGGACGCGAGGATCTTCTCGACGAGATGCCGCGGGGTGTAGGCGCGTGGCTCCGCGCTCACCGGCGATGGAACGAGCGGGGCGCCACAGCGGTTGCAGAACCGCGCGCCGGGGGGATTGTCGTGTCCGCACGCCGCGCACCTCACAGGCGCAGGGTACCACCCGGCGCTCGTCGTCGCGCCCGATCCGCTGGCATACTGGTTGCCGTTCGTACCGGGCAGGGCAGGTGCGCCCCGAGGGGTGACAGGCGGATGAGGCGAGCAGGTCGTCTGCAACGTTGCGTGTTTGTGCTCCTGGCGGTGGCGTGCGCTTCAACGCCCTTCGCGTCGGCTGCGTTCGCGGAGGAGAAGAAAATTCCTCCCGACCGGCGGCTGGAGGCGCTGCTGGAGCGTGCCCGCACCCGGCTGGCGGCCGGCGCATTCGACGACGCGCAGGCCGCCGCGGAAGCCGCGCTGGAGGGAGCGCCGGATTCCTCTCCGATGAGGGGCACCGCGCTGACGCTGGCCGGAGATGCCGCCTACGGAATGGGCGCCTATCGCACGGCGGCGGCCCGCTACGGCGAGGCACTGCAGGGGAACCAGTCGGAGACGGAGGCCGCCCATGCGGGCTTCGCGCTCGCGTGGTCCCGGATGCGCATCGGCCGTCGCGACCAGGCACGGCAAACCTGGGAACTGGTGGCGCGACAATTTCCCCAGGATCCGGGGGCCGCTCTGGCGCTGGTGCAGGCCGGCGAGCTGGCCGCGCAGGCGGGCGAGCTCGATCGCGCGCGGGCGCTGCTGGATGACGCCGTCGCCCGCTATCCGACCGGCCCGGTAGCGGCACTGGCCCGCCTCGGCCGCGCGATCGTGGCCATGCGCGCGGGCCGCACGCCCGAAGCGGTCGGCGACCTGCGCCTGCTGGTGCGCTCGGCGCGCCCGTCCCTGTCCCACGAGCGGCGGTGGCTGCTCGAGCTGCTGGGCACCGCCGGCTCTCGCGAGCGCCGAGGGCTCGAGATGCGGCTGATGGTCCGCTACGAGCCTGGGCTGGCCGGCGGCGAGGCCGCGGCGACCTCGCCCAGGGCGGCCGGCCCGTGGGAGCGGTTTGCGGCGCCGTTTCTCGATCGCACGCCGGACACGGACGCCGCGCGGGTCCTGCACGCGCTCGTACTGGGCGCGGCCGAGGAGCAGGCGTGGCGGGAAGCCGAGGGCCTCGCGGACCGGCTCCTGGATCGCTTTCCGGGCTACGCGGGCACTCCCGCCGTGCTGGCCTCGGTCGGCCGGCTCGCCGCCGCGGCGCAGCGCTGGCCCCTGGCCCGCAGCAGCTTCGAGCGGCTCCTCGCGCGTGACCGGGGCGGTCCGCTGCCGCCCGAGTCGCGCCTGGCGTTCGCCGAGGCGCTGACGCGCACCGGCGCTCCGGCGCCGGCGTGCGCCCAGCTCCGCGCGCTCCTGGACGGTCCGACGGGCGACAGCACGCCGCGGGCGCTCCGTCTCCTCGCCGAGATCGACGAGACGCTGGGGCAGCCGGCGGAGGCGGTCGCGGCCTACGAGCGGCTTCGTCGCGACTACCCCGAGCAGTGGTCCGACAGCCGCATGCCGTACGCGCGCGTGCTGCTCCAGGTGGCCGGCCGGGAGCCGGACGCCCGCGCGCTGCTCGAGGCGCTGGTGCAGGAGGGGCCGGGGGAGGCGCAGCGCGAGGCCGCGTTCAGGCTCGGTGGGCTGCTGGCGGCCGGGGGAGAGCACGAGCGCGCGGTGGATCTGTTCATGAGCGCCGCGTACGGGACCGAGGAGCCGTCGCCCTGGTCGCGCCGGGCGTTGCTGGGCGCGGCGCGCTCGCTGGCCGCCTCGCAGCGCCCGGAGGCCGCGATGGCGGTGTATCGCACGCTTCTGCCCTCCGGCCCGCTGCCCCGGCCGCCGCGCGACGGACGGCCGCTCCGGGGGCTCGGCGGCGAGGTGGAGGACCCGGAGGTGGCCGCGGCGGCCGCTTACGACATCGCGGATCTCCTGCGCGCCTCCGGGCGGAATGCCGAAGCCGTCGACATGTACCTGACCGCCGCGTCCCTGGCGCCGTCGTCGGACTGGGGCTGGCGCGGCCGGGTCGGGGCGATCCGCTGCCTCGTCGCCACTCGCGACTGGCGGGCCGCGGCCGCGATCTACCAGCGCGTCGTGGAATCGCACCGCGACGCCCCCGACGTCATCGCGGCGGCGCGCGACGCGCTCGGTCCTCCCGGCCGCGATCCTTCGGGGGCCGCGCGCCAGGTTGGCGGTCGC
>Ga0070741_10005479_pt1 | contig 28187 bp, 22 predicted proteins | sample Coa_R1_4_FD_66440 | JGI IMG/M metagenome (GOLD analysis project Ga0070741, IMG submission 66440) | Surface soil microbial communities from Centralia Pennsylvania, which are recovering from an underground coalmine fire - Coalmine... | ecosystem: Environmental > Terrestrial > Soil > Unclassified ...
GGCGATCGCTCGAAGATCGAAGAGCCGATCAAGGCGCTCAACCTCGCACCCATCAAGGTTCTGACGATCGACGAGGTTTTCGGGCCTGCGCCGTCGATGTAGCGCAGGCCTTCAGGCCTGCTGACGTCCATCTTCACCTCCGCGGTGTCTTATATCGTGGAGGTGATCGATGCGTCACCGCGTCATCCTCGCGGCACTGGCGGTCTGCGCCGGCCTGTCGACGCTGTCGGCTCAACAACCAACGTCGCCGTTACCGGTCCGTCGGGTCGTCCTGTACAAGAACGGCGTTGGCTATTTCGAGCACGTCGGGCGCGTCCGGGGATCGCAGACCCTCGCGATCGACTTCAACACATCGCAACTGAACGACGTGTTGACGACGTTGACGGCGGTCGATCTCGGCAACGGGCGGATCGGAAACGTTTCGTTCAATTCCGAAGCGCCGTTCGAACAGCGCCTCAGCCGATTGTCGCTTCCGGTCGGTCAGCGGACGACGCTGCCGGAGATGCTCGATGGCCTGCGAGGCGCGCGGCTCGAGGTGTCGGACGGCGGACGGACACTCGTCGGTCGCCTGTTGAGCATCGAGCAGAAGCCGCCCCGCAAGGACGAACCGCCGCACACCGAATTGTCGATCGTGACGGACGGCGGCGTGATCAGAACGATCGCCTTGCGATCGTCGGCCGCCGTCAAGCTGCTCGATCGCGATCTCGCGACACAGGTCCGCTCGTATCTGGATCTCCTCGAATCGTCGCATTCAGGCGATCGACGCCGTCTGAGCATCGCGACTGTGGGCACGGGCGAGCGCAACGTCCTCGTCAGCTACATCAGCGAAGTGCCGGTGTGGAAGACGACATACCGCATCGTGCTGCCATCAGGCGGCGACCGCACGCCGCAGTTGCAAGGATGGGCGATCGTGGACAACACCGTCGGTCAGGACTGGACTGACGTCGAGCTGTCGCTCGTCGCCGGCGCACCGCAATCATTTGTCCAGCGCCTATCGGAACCGCAGTACGTCCACCGTCCTGTCGTGGACATCGAACGACCCGCGAACCCGCGGCCGCAGACCCACGAGTCGGCGATGAACACCGTCGGCGACACGAACGTCGCCAGAGTCACCGGCGGCATCGTTGGGGGCCTCGTAGCGGCTCCCGCCGCATCTCCAACGCTGCCGCCCCCGCCACCACCGCGCGCGCGACCGAACACGTTCGAGGCCGAGGCATCACCACAGGATCTCGGCGATCTCTTCGCGTACACGGTGAACGGACCGACAACGATCCGTCGCAACGAGTCGGCGCTGGTTCCAATCCTCAGCGCGCCCGTCGACGCCGAACGGGTGTCGCTCTGGAACGATCGCATCGGCGGCCCGCGTCCGCTGCGCAGCCTCTGGATCACCAATACCAGCGGCCTGACCTTGGACGCGGGATCATTCACGGTGCTGGACGACACCACGTTTGCGGGCGAAGGCCTGCTGGAAGCGGTCAAGCCCGGCGACAAGCGATTGGCGTCGTATGCAGTTGACCTGGGCGTGCAAGTCGAAGCGAAGAACGGAGACGAGGTGCAGCAGGTTACGCGCGTGAGCATCGCGCGCGGAGTCGGGATACAGACGCGCGAACTTCGGGCTCGCAAGGTCTACACGATTCGCAACAACGACGCGGCGCCGCGTACGATCGTCATCGAGCATCCGATCCGCGCGGGATGGGCGCTCGTCAGTCGCGCGACGCCGGTCGAAACATCGTTGAGCGCGTACCGGTTCTCGACATCGGTTGGCGCCCACTCCACGGCAACGCTGACCGTCGACGAACGTCGACCGACTGAAAGCCGCTACACGATCGCCGATCTCGACGATCGACAGCTGACGCTGTTCCTGCGGGAGTCACACGAAAGTCCGGAACTCGAGCGGGCGCTCGCGCCGATTCGCACGACGAAGGCCACGCTCGCCTCGCTTGCCGCCGACGTCGCGGCCCACGAGCGAGCGATCAAAGACCTGTCGGCCGATCAAACACGCATGCGCGAGAACATGCGGGCGATGAAGGACAGTGGCGACGAAAAGCGCCTGTTGAAACGGTACGTGGCGGAGTTGGATGCGCAGGAAAACCGCCTCGCGGTGCTGCGGCGCGAACTCGGCGAACTGACGATGCGCGTGGAGCGCACGCACGCCGAGCTCTCGGCACAAATCGAGGCGCTCACGCTTGATATCGATCTCTGACAATCCGTCCCGCGCGCGCGTCCGTATGGTGGGGTCGGAGGGCATATGAGGGTGAAAGCTGCTGTTCTTGCCGCCGCGGCGATGTTGCTGTCCACGTCGGCGGCGTTTGCGCAGAATGCGATGACCACGAAGCTGATGGCCGCTGAAAACAAAATGCTCGACGACCTGACCGCCGGCAAGAAGGACGCCTTCTTTGCCGTCATCGCGCCAGGCTCGTGGTCCGTCGACGAGGGCGGTTGGATGAAGATCGACGACTTCAAGCAGTCGTGGGACCAGATCAAGATCCAGAGCTCGAAGACCTCGGACATGAAGGTTGTCCCGATCAACGCGACCGCTGCCATCGTGACGTACAAGCTCGAGCAGAAAGGCTCGATGGGAGGTCAGCCGTTCCCGTCGCCCGTGTACGCCAGCACGGTCTGGGTGCAGAAGAACGGCAAGTGGTGGGCGGTGTTCCACCAGGAATCGACGCCGGCGAAAAAGTAGACGCTAGGGCGGGAAAGCAGGAAGGGCGGGAAAGCCTGGATCGGCGGGATAGAATGACTCCGCCAAGGAGCGTTCTATGCCCGCTGTCCGGCCTTTCCGTTTCGCCGTCATCGTCGCCGTACTCCTGGCGCCCGTTCTGGGCGCACAGGTTCAAGTTCCATCGGCGTCCGATCCACCTCGTTACGTGCTGCCGCCGAAGAACGTCGTCGACGCGTTCGACGCCGAGCCGCTGCCGACGACGCTGCTGAGCCCGAATCATCAGGTCGTGGCGATTACGAAGGCACGCGCGTACCCGACGATCGCGGAGCTATCGCAGCCGATGCTGCGGCTCGCCGGCCAGCGCGTGAACCCGCGGACGAACGGACCGCATCGCGACTCGGGATTGCCCGGCACCGGCATCTACTCGCTCACGCTGAAGAAGATCGCCGACGGCAAAGAGATCAGCGTCTCGCTGCCGCCGCAGGCGAAGATGTCGCACATCAAGTTCTCGCCGGATGGATCGAAGCTGTCGTTCCTGCAGACGCGCGACAACGGCGTCGAGTTGTGGATCGTCGATACGATGACCGGCGCGTCGAAAGCGGTCGTCAGCGGCAACGACCGGATCAACGCAACCTCCAACGATCCGTGCGACTGGGAAAAGGACAACGTCACCATCGTGTGCGAGACGGTTCCGAGCGGCCGTGGCACGGCACCGGCCGAGCCCGAAGTACCGAGCGGACCGAACGTCCAGGAGAATTACGGCAAAGCGGCGCCAGCGCCGACCTACGAGGACCTGCTGAAAACCGTCAACGACGACCGCTTGTTCGAGTACTACTTCTCGAGCCAGCTCGTCGCCGTCAACACGACGAACGGCGCCAAGTCGCCGATTGGCAAGCCCGCAATTTTCGAGACGGTGACGCCGTCGCCGAACGGCCAATACGTGCTCGTCGCGCGCATCAAGAAGCCGTACTCGCACCTCGTGCCGAAAAACGGATTCCCGCAGGACGTCGAGATCTGGGCGAAGAACGGTGACGTCGCGAAGACGATCGCGAACCTCGCGTCACACGAAGGGGTGCCGATCAACGGCGTCGAACCTGGGCCGCGCGCGTATCGCTGGCGCGCCGATCAGCCCGCGACGATCACGTGGGTGGAAGCGCTCGACGGCGGCGACTCGCGCGCGAAGGTACCGTTCCGCGACAAAGTCGTTTCGCTTGCCGCGCCGTTCAACGGTCAGCCGACGGAAATCGCGAAAACCGAGTGGCGCTACGGCGGCATCGCGTACACCGACAAAGGCATCGGCCTGCTGACGGAAAACGATCGCCAGACGCGACGCACGCGCACGTGGCTCCTCGAACCCGATCAGGCGCCCAAGAAGCTGTGGGATCGCAAGCAGGACGCGGCGTACGAAAATCCCGGCGCGCCGGTGCAGCGACGCGACACCGCAGGTGGACGCAGCGGCGGCGGCCGCGGCGGATTCGGCGGCGGCGCGATCGTCCAGAACGGCGACTACATCTACTTGTCAGGCGAGGGCGCCACGCCGGACGGCGATCGTCCGTTCGTCGACAAGCTGAACCTGAAAACGTTGAAGAGCGAGCGGCTGTTCCGATCCGGCGGCGAAGCGCTCGAGTCGTTCGTCGCGCCGATCACCGACGACATGACGAAGATCCTGACGCGCTACGAATCGCAGAGGGACGTGCCGAACTACTACGTGCGCGATCTGACGGCGAACACGCGCACGAAGATCACCGACTTCAAGGATCCGCAGCCGCAGGTGCGCGAGATCCTGCGTCAGTTCGTCACCTACAAGCGCAACGACGGCGTCACGCTGTCGGGCACGCTGTATCTGCCGCCCGGCTACAAGCAGGGACAGAAAGTACCGCTCATCATGTGGGCGTATCCGCGCGAGTTCGGCGACGCCGACACCGCCAGCCAGATCACCGGCTCGCCCAACCAGTTCACGCTGCTTCGCGGCTACTCGCACATGTTCCTGCTCTTGAGCGGCTACGCGATCTTCGACAATCCGACGATGCCGATCATCGGACCGGGAGAGACGGCGAACGATACCTACATCGAACAGCTCGTGGCGAGCGCCGAAGCGGCGGTGAACAAAGTCGTCGAGATGGGCGTTACCGACCGCGAGCACATCGGCGTCGGCGGGCACAGCTACGGCGGCTTCATGACGGCCAATCTGCTCGCGCACTCGCGCTTGTTCCGCGCCGGCTTCGCCGAGAGCGGCGCCTACAACCGATCGCTGACGCCGTTCGGCTTCCAGAACGAGCGTCGCACGTTCTGGGAAGTGCCGGATCTGTACGCGAAGATGTCGCCGTTCTGGTACGCGCAGAACATCAAGGATCCGATCCTGCTGATGCACGGCGAGGCCGACGACAACACGGGCACGTATCCCATCAACTCCGAACGGCTCTACGCGGCAATCAAAGGGCTCGGCGGCACGGTGAGGCTCGTCATGCTGCCCAACGAAGCGCATGGCTACGCCGCGCGCGAAACGCTGCTGCACGTGCTGGCGGAACGGGTGAACTGGTTCGATCGCTACGTGAAAAACGCGGCACCGAAGGCCACGACCGATCACCAGCAGTGAGCTAGACACGAAACCCACGAAACCACGAAACACACGAAGAAGATCTTCTGGTTTGTTTTGTGGTTTTCGTGTTTTCGTGCGTTTCGTGGTGTACGACCGATGGTAGTAGCGCCCCCTCCCTGACTACATTCGTGGGTCGGTGCTCACCGTTTCTCACCTGACCAAACACTACGGACACGTCGCGGCGCTGAGCGACGTGTCTTTTTCCATCCGGCCGGGCGAGGTGCTCGGCCTCATCGGTCCAAACGGCTCCGGAAAGACCACACTCTTCGAATGCCTCGCCGGCGTCCAGCCGGCGGACGCGGGGATGCTGCTGCGTGACGGCGAGCCCGTGTCGGTCCGCGATCGATCGTCTGTCCTCTTCTATATGCCGGATGGCATCGCGCCGTGGGCGCACCAAACGGTTGGCTGGGTGCTCCGGTACGCCGAAGGGTTTTTTGGCGGGCCGCCTCCCGGTGAATGGGCAGACGTATTCGAGCGTCTCGATCTCGAGTCGCTGGTCGACGTCCGCGTCGGCGAACTCTCGAAGGGCCAGCGCAAACGCGTGCTGCTCGCGATCGGACTCCTGACGCCGCAGCCGGTGCTGCTCGCCGACGAGCCGTTCGATGGACTCGATCTGCGCCAGACGCGCGAGGTCGGCGGCGCACTTCGACTGTACGCCGCGACCGGTCGCACGTTGTTTCTCTCGATCCATCAGATCTCAGACGCCGCGCGATTCTGCGATCGCTTCGTGCTGCTCAGCGAAGGGCGCGTGTGCGGCGAAGGCACGCTGGACGAGATCACGGGCCGCGCGAAGACGAACACCCTCGAGGACGCCTTTCTTGCGCTCACGTAGATCCGCCTTCTCGTGGCTGCTCGAGAAGGAAGTGCGCGAGCTCGTCGCGTCACGCTCGTGGTGGGTCATGCTGCTCGCGATCGGACCGCTCGTCGGCGTGTCGTTCATCAGCGCCGTGCGGACGTACGCCGAAGCGAGCGGACTGAACGGCACCGCCGCCGGGGTCGGCGAAGCGTTCTCGCCGCTCGTCGGTGTCTGGGCGCCGACGTTCAGCGCGTGCGAGTTGGCCGCGGCGTTCTTGCTGCCGTTCGTGGCGATCCGACTTGTGTCCGGCGATCGGCAGAACGGCGCGCTGAAACTGGAACTGCAGCATCCGATGTCGACCTTCGCGCGCATCGGCGCGAAGGCGCTCGTCCTCCTCGGCGCCTGGATTGCCGCCATCGTCGCGCCGTTTCTCGGCGTCGTGCTGTGGCGCGAGTACGGCGGCGCGATCTACCCGCCGGAACTGATCGCAATCGTGCTCGGTCACATGCTCAACGCCGGGCTGACGGTGGCGCTGGCGGCGGCAACCGCGGGCGTGACCGAGCATCCGTCGACCGCCGCGATCCTCACGCTGACCGTGACGGTCGGCACCTGGATCATCAACTTCGTCGCGGATGTGCAGGGCGGTGTCTGGGAAACGCTCGCCGGCTACACGCCGACCGCGATGGTTGCGGATTTTCAACACGGCCTCATCCGGCTGGACGCGGTGCTGGTTGCCGTGGCGCTGACGATCGCCGGATTGACGATTGCCGCGATCTGGATGCGCCTCGGGGTCCCGATCGCTCGACGGACGTACGAAACCTCCGCGACCGCCGCGCTCGCAATCGCGATTTTGTTCAGCTGTTCGTTCGTCACCCCCAGCTGGGATCTTTCAGAGAATCGGATGAACTCATTTTCGGAAGCGGACGAGGCGGCGCTGAGGCAGATCCACGGACCGCTGCACATCGAAGTGCATCTCGCGCCCGAAGATCCGCGGCGCCCCGACCTCGACCGGCGCGCGCTATCGAAGCTGCGGCGCGTGCTGCCGAAGACGCAGGTGCAGTACCTCTCGGCCACGTCGATCGGACTTTTCGAACAGACGAGCCCGCATTACGGCGAAATTTGGTATGACCTGAATGGGAAGCGCGCGATGACGCGTGCGGTTACGGCCGAGAGCGTGCTCGAAACGATCTACCAGCTCGCCGGCATCAACGCGCCGCGCGAAGCGGAAGACGAATTCCGCGGACACCCGCTCGCCGTGGCGCCGAAAGGCGCGGGCACAGTGTTCTATGGCATCTGGCCGGCAGCGGTCGTCGCCGCCGCATTTTTCGTTCGCAGGAGACGAACATGAAAGCACTCGCGATCCTCATGATGGCGACCGCGCTGACGGTCGACCTGAGCAAAGAGCAAGTCGGAAAACCTCCCACAACCTTCGAACCGATGGTCGGCACGTGGACCGTCGTCCAGGACGGCGGTGCGAAAGCGATCATGGTCGACGGCCGGCCGTGGGTCGCCAGCAAGGACAATCCGACCAAGCTGCTCGTGCAGAGCGCGCGCAAGTTGTATGGCACGTCGAACGAGGAGTTGATGGACAACGCGAAACAGTTCGCGTACTACCCAGTCGCGGTGCTCAAGCGCGTCGACAGTTTCACGAACGGCACGATCGCCGTGAAGTTCAAGACGGTCGCCGGCGACGTGGACCGTTGTTCAGGAATTCTGTTCAACGTCAAGCCGAACGGCGACTGGCTCGCCTTGCGCTACAACGACACGGAACACAACGTCATCCTTTGGGAATTCCACAACGGCATTCGGCGTCCGCTGATCCGTCCGCGCGACGGCATTCTGCTGACTGCGCCCGGCGATCGCGAGAAATATCACGAGCTGAAACTCGACGTCGACGGCGCCAACATCACCGGCTTTCTCGATGGCGAGAAAGTGTTGACGTACGTGCTCGGCAGCGCGCCACCGCCCGGCCGCAACAACGCGCCACCGAGCCCGGATCTGCTGCCCGAAAACAATCCCGTCCTGCGTGCGCCGATCGCCGGCAAGGTCGGCCTCTGGTCGAAGACTGATTCCACGAGCTATTTCAAAGACTACGTGGTGACGCCTAAGTGAACAGACACGGCAGGATGAGCAAGAAAGGCCGGATGACAGGCGCGGCAGTGGCAAGAGCGTTGGCGCTGCTGCCCCTCCTGCCCTTCCTGCCCACTCAGTCCGCGTTTGCCCAATCGCCGAACACCTCGAGCGTGGTCGTCGTCGTGTCGGATCAGAGCGGCGCGATCGTGCCTGGCGCGCAGGTGACCATCATCAATAGCGAAACCGGCTTCTCGCGCGACGCGATCACAGGCGGCGACGGGTCGACGACGATCGCCGCGTTGCCTGTCGTCGGCCGGTACTCGATTACGGTGTCCAAGCCAGGATTCACGACCGAAACGGTGCAGAACATCGTAGTGCGCGCTGCCGAAACGGCGTCGGTGCGCGTCCGTCTGACGGCCAGCGGCGGCACGAGTGATGTCACGGTCTACGGCACCGTCAGCGGCGTGCGCGCCGACCCGGAACTCGGTCAGCGTCTCGATGCACAACAGATCGAGCAAGTGCCGCTGCTTGGGCGAAAAATATCGGCACTGCCGCTGTTGAATGCGGCATTCCGATCGGCCAAAGGCACGGGAGACCTCTTTCTCAATTCCGTCTATTTCGTCACGGGCGCGGGCGGACGCCGCGAAGCAGATTTCGTCGTGGACGGCGCCTCGGGCGACGAACCGTGGGGACGCCAGACGATGTTCTCGACGATTCCGGTGAGCGCGGTGCAGGAGATGACGGTGATGTCGCGCGCGTTTTCGTCCGAGTTCGGCTGGACGTCGAGCGCCGCCGTCAACGTCGTCACGAAAGCGGGGACGAACGAGACGCATGGCGAAGCGCTGTTTCTCGGGCGACCGGGCCGGTTGCAGCCGACGACGTTCTCATCCGGTGATCAAAGCGTCGCCCCGCCCGATATCCCCGACGCTGTCGCGCAAGGATCGTTCGCCATCGGCGGGGCGTTCGTGAAAGATCGGACGCAGTACTTTGTCGCCGGCGATGGCACATGGCAGGAGCGAACGGCCTCGATCACCTCGCCGCTGTCGCCTGCGGCATCGTTCGTCGGCAACTACCGTCAGGCGCTCGTGGATGCGCGCATCGATCACGCGATCACGGCGTCGAACGCGCTGATGGCGCGGTTCAACCTCGATCGTTTCTACGACACCAATCCACAGGACGCGGTGTCCGGCAACGTGCTGCCGAGCGCCGGCCGGCAGTTCACGCGACATGCGTACTCCGGCCAGGTGAACGAGACCGCGGTGGTTTCCTCCTCGATGCTCAACGAAGCGCGGTTCGAATTTCAGAATGCGGATCCGGTGACGGCATTCGATCCGCTCGCGCCGTCGACACAGTTGACGCGCGCCGGTTCGGCGCCGTTCACGGCCGGCGAGTCGCGCTTCGCGCACGTGTTCAGCCGCGTCACGAACCTGTCCGACACGTTGTCGTGGACGAGGAACCGACACTACGTGCGTCTCGGAGGCAGCGTCGGCAGGAACACCTCCGGGGGCGACGGCACCGAATTCGGCAGCGCGTTCGCGCTCGGGCAGTTCACGCTGAACGCGACGTCGACGCGATCGCTCGATCAGCTGACGATCGCCGACGTGCAGCGGTACCAACAGAGCTTCAATTTCGGCGCCGGCACGTACGAGCTCGGTCAGTGGATCGTCAACGTGTTCGCACAGGACAGCTTTCGCGTCCGCGATGATGTGACACTCGACCTTGGCCTGCGGTACGACCGCCAGACGTTCAGCGACGGCACCACGAATTTCGCGCCGCGGCTTGGGTTTGGCTGGAATCCGGCCGGCGATGCGAAGACGTCGGTTCGTGGCGGCTACGGCCTCTACTACACGATGCTGCGCGCCAACACCGACGCAACCTTCGAGCTCGGTGGCCCACTGGGCATCTTCACCTACACAGCCACGGCCGGACAGACGGGATTTCCGACGTGCCTGTCGTGCACGCCCGTCGCGTTCGACCAGAATGCTGCGCGCAGCACGCTGCCGGCGCGCAACATCACCATCCGTCCAGGGATGGCGTCGTTCTACTCGCAGTTCTTCGACGTCTCGAAGCTGCCCGGCTACGACAGCGCGACGTTCGTGAACCCGAAGAGCCAGGTCGCCTCGATCGGCTTTGAGAGAGAGATCGCACCGCGCCTGTTCTTCTCGGCCGACTACGTGAAACAACACTGGACGGACCTCGACCGCACCGTCGATCTCAACGCCCCGTCGCTCTTCGTTCGGACGGCGCCAGGGCAGGTGCGATCGACGGCTGCCGCGGACGCCACGCGGCCGATCGTTCCGGTCAACGGCGGCTTTCGCCAAATCAATGTGGTTGAAAATCTTGGCGTCGCCGACTACGACGGGTTGCAGACGATGATCCGGTGGCAGAGCGAGCGTGCGTTCGTGTCGGTGAGCTACACGCTGTCGAAGGCGACGAACACGACCGAGCCGAACGGCAACGCCGCAGGTCCCAACGATTTCAATCAGCTCGGCGAGGAAGAGCGCGGACCGAGCATCCTCGATCAACGGCACCGTGGGGTCGTCACGGCAGCGTACCGATTCCCGATGAACTTCAGCGCCGGGACGATGACCTCGTTAGCGTCGGCGAGGCCGTACAACGCCACGACTGGCGTCGACAACAACGGCGATGGTGTCAACAACGATCGTCCGGTCATCGACGGCGCGGTCGCCGCGCGCTATTCGTTCCGCGGCACGCCCATCGATGATGTGGCGCTCTTTGCGGAAGAGCGGCTGGCGATTGCGAGCGGACGCTCGATCACGCTGCGCCTCGAAGCGTTTAACGTGCTCAATCGCGGCAACATCCTTGGCCGAAACGGTACGTACGGCGACACCGCGGCTCCGCTGGCGACGTTTGGCTCGGCGCTCGGCGGTCTGGCCAACGTCGATCCGGCTCGGATGATCCAGTTTCAGGTACGATTCAACTTCTAACGCGTGCCTACCGCGGTTGACGTCTCATCCGTCGTCGGGCTGATTGCGGTCGGTATCTTCACCGCGCAGATCCTGCTGGGCCTGCTGCTGTCAGTGGGCTACAACCCGCTCCGCCAATGGCCGCGGCAGCGCCTCAAGCTCTTCACGTTCCACAATTGGCTGGGATACATCGGGCTGGCGACTGCGGCGACCCACGCCCTGTCGCTGTTGCTGGTTCAAGCCAAAAGCGGTGGTCGCCTGTTCCGCGTCTTCGATCTGCTCGTGCCGATCTGGTCGCCCATCCAACCGCTCCCGAACACCCTCGGTGCGATCGCCTTCTATCTCGTCACCTTCGTCGTCCTGACCTCGTACTTCCGCCGCGCGTTTCGACATCACACATGGAAGCTGCTGCATTACACCGCCTACGCGGCAGCGGCGGTCTTCTTCGTCCACGGTGTGATCGCGGATCCGAACCTGCAGAACCTGCCGATCGATTACATCGACGGCGAGAAAGTGTACGTCGAGGCGTGCGCGCTCGTGATTGTGGTGGCGACGGTGATCCGCGTTAAGTGGCGCCGAGGTCTGCGCGGCCGTCTCGCGACAACGCGCTGACCAACAAACCGGCGGTCACACACACAACGGTTCCGATCAGGTTGTACCAGAGGTACGACAGCCACGGCATCGTCAGCGCTGACGAGATGACGGCAATCATGCCGGCAATCAATCCGTAGAATGCGCCGGTCGCGGTCGCGCGTTTGAATACGATGGCGAGGATGAAGACGCCGAGGAGCGACCCGTAGACATACGAGCCGTACTTGTTGACGACTTCGATCAACGATCCCTGATTCGCGGCCTGCATCGCGACGACGCACGCGAACAGACCCCAGAAGATCGTCGCCACTTTCGAGATCGCGAGGTAGTGCGATTCGGTGGCCGTCTTGTTGAAGTGCCGGCGGTAGAAATCGATGATCGACGCGGTTGCCAGCGAGTTGAGCTCGCCGCCGCTCGACGACATCGCCGCGGCAAAGATCGCCGCGATCATCAGGCCCACGAGACCGATCGGCATCTGCGTCGTGATGAACGTCGGAAACACATAGTTCGCGTCGTTGTAGCCGCTGTCCCCGCTCACCTGCCGCACGAACGTCGTCGCGCGCGCGCGGACGTCGCGCACCTTCGCATCGCTGGCGAGAAAGGCGGCGCGATCGCCGTGTGAGGCCGCGTCCTTGCGCGTCGCGATCGCGGCGTCGAATTCCTGCTGCAGCGCCGCGTACCGCGACGCCTGCGCTCCGGCCGCGATGCGATCGTCGTACGTGTGGTTGAAGAGCATCGGCGGCGTCTGGAACAGATAGAACACGAAGACGAGGACACCGGTCGACAACACCAGCAACTGCAGCGGAATCTTGACGTAGGCCGACATCAGCAGCGACTTCCGCGACTCGTCTTCGGATCGCGCGGTGAGGTACCGCTGCACCTGGCTTTGATCGCAGCCGAAGTACGACAGCATCAGGAACAGCCCGCCGAGGATGCCCGACCAGAACGTGTAAGTCTCGTGCAGGTCGACTTTGAAATCGACCGCCTGCAGCCGCCCGGTGGCGCCCGCCAGATGCAGCGCCTCGCCAAAGCTCACGTTCTTCAGAATCCCGAACAGCAGGATCGCGATCGCCGCGAACATCCCGCCGACGACGATGAACATCTGTTTGACGTCCGTCCAGGCGACCGCCTGCACGCCGCCAAGTGTCGTGTAGACGATCATCGGCACGCAGATCGCGAGCACCGTCACCGGCAGCGTCCACCCGAGGATCGACGACATCACCACTGCGGGCGCCGCGAGCGTCACGCCGAGCGACGCCGCGCGTCCGACGAGAAACAACATCGACGCGAGCGAGCGCGTGCGCACGTCGAAACGCTGCTCGAGGTATTCGTACGCGGTGTAGACACGGGCGCGTGTGAAGAACGGGACGACGGTCAGTGAAAGGATGACCATCGCGAGCGGGAGACCGAAGTACAGCTGCACGAAGCGAAGACCGGTGAGGTACCCGAGCCCGGTCGTCGCGACGATCGTGACGGCGCTCATCTGCGTCGCCATCACCGATAATCCTGCGACCCACCACGGCAGCGACCGGTTCGCCAGGAAGTAACCGTCGACTTCGTTGGTACGCTTCGACCGCCGCAAACCGTCGACGACGATCCACGTGATGTAGGCGATGACGACCGCCCAGTCGAACGCGCGCATCAGCTGTAAATGCGGCCGACGACCCAGAGCAGCGTGATGATGACCACTTCGAGGACGATCACGCGGACGTATGTCCGCGTCACAGTGCGGCGCTCCGCGCGGCCAGATTCCGCTCCGCGCCGGACAACGCGTTCGTTCTGTCCCGTGCCCACGTTTCGTCGTCCGCGAGTTGGCGCCGTGACGCGGCGATGGCGTCGGCCGTCTCCTCCGGCGCCGGTCCCCCGAAGGTCCGCCGCACCTCGACGAAATGACGCGCGCTCAAAATCTTCGCGAGCTGCGTCTCGTCGTAGCTGAGCGGCGTACCGAGCAGATCGGCCGAAGCCTTCGCGAGCGTCCACGACAACGACACGCTCGGATCCTTTTCGCGTTCGCGCATCATCCGGTTGGCGATCGCGTGCGCCGTGCGGAACGGCAGCCCGTGGGCGCGGACGAGCTCGTCGGCCAGCTCCGTCAACGTCGTCCACCCCTCGGCCGCGCGTGCTTCGAGCCGCTTTGCGTCGAACGTCGCCGTTCCCATTGCGGCCGCGACGAGCTTCACCGACCGCGTCGCATCGCGAAACATCGAGAAGACGAGCGGCTGCAGATCGTCCTCGGTGTCGACGATGTCGCCGAACGGCGTGTTGTGAACGGCGGTCACGATCGCCTGCGCCTGGCCGAGCGCTTTGCTGCCGATCGCCCGCGCGTGCTCGATCGCCACCGGATTGCGCTTCTGCGGCATGATGCTGCTGCCCTGCACGTAGCCGTCGCCGAACCCGACGTAGCTGAACTCGGCAGTGCTCCAGAGCAACAGGTCCTGCACGAATCGGCCGTGGCCGGTCAGCAGCACCTGCGACGCGGCGGCGCTCTCGAGCAGGTAGTCGACCGTCGCGATGCTGCCATACGTGTTTCGCGTCGGTCCGCTGAAGCCGAGCAGCTCGGACGTCGTGTTCCGGTCGATCGGAAATCCGGTGCCCGTGATCGCGCACGCGCCGAGCGGATTCACGTTCGTCCGTGTATACGCGCCTTGCAGCCGAATCGCGTCCCGTTCGAGCTGCTCGATCACGGCCAGCAGGTAGTGCGCCACCGTCGACGGCTGCGCCCGCTGCGTGTGCGTGTGGACGGCCAGGATCGTCTCGCGGTGCCGTTCGGCGACATCGAGCAGCGACGCGCGCAGCATCAACGTCGCCGTCAAGAGTCCGAGGATGAACTCCCGCTGCCGCATGCGGTACATCGTCATGTCGATGTCGTTTCGCGAGCGCGCGGTGTGCAAGCGGCCGGCGACGTCATCGCCGCAGGCGGCGACGACGAGACGTTCGACGTAGAAGAACAGATCCTCGTAGCTGCCGTCGTATTTCGTGTCGCGGATGTCGTCCAGCGAAATCGCGTCGAGCGCCGTTCGGATCGTCCGCGCGTCCTCGACCGCGACGATCTTCTGCTCGGTCAGCATGACGAGGTGCGCGTAGTGAATCGCCATCAACGGCGAGAGGAACAGCGCTTTGGCGTCTTCGAAGTTTTCGTTGAGAACGTAGGTGACGTACTCCGGGGCGAATTTCACTTCGGTCCTTTTGCGACTGGATTTCCGTTATTCATCCATTCGTTCCAGCCGCCTAACAGCGCACGGACATTCTTCACGCCTCTCGCGTCGAGCATGAGCGCCGCACGGGCGCTCGTCGCTTCGTCGCGTCAAGCACAATAAGTGACGACCGGTTTCTTCGTCTTCAGCAGGATCTGCACCGTCTTTTCGTATTCATCCGGCCACGTCAGCCGGCCCTCGAGCGGCAGCTGCAGCGCTCCTGGAATGTGACCCATCTCGAACACGTCGGCGATCCGCGTATCGACGATGACGACATTCTTGGCGGCGAAAAGCTTCTTGAACTCCTGCTGCGTGATACGCGGCGCGTCGATTTGCGCACCGGCGGCGAACGGCAGGGTGAGCAGCGCCGCGAACGCGAGAAGGAGACGTTTCATGTATCTAATATAGCGTGCCCTTCATCCAGCGCGACGCCGACGTCCTCGCCTCGTTTCTCGAGGATGCCGCGCACTTCCCGGGCGGTCACGCGGCCGGCGTCGCCACGCCGGCGACGGACGCGGAAGTCGCCGACCTGGTCCGCGCGGTTCCGACGATCCTTCCCGTCGGCGCGCAGTCGTCACTGACCGGCGGCGCCACGCCGATGGGCGACGTGCTGCTCAGCACGTCGCGCCTCAATCGCATCCTCGAGATCGGATCCGACTTCGTCCGTGTCCAGGCCGGCGTCACGTTATCCGATCTGGACGGCGCGCTCGCACGTGCCGGGCGGTATTACCCGCCGACACCGACGTTCATGGGCGCATTTGTCGGCGGCACGATCGCCACCAATGCGGCGGGCGCGGCGACGTTTCGTCACGGGACGACGCGTGACTGGGTGACAGCGATTCGCGTCGTCCTCGCGAGCGGCGAGATCGTCGACGTCACACGTGGCGGCGCGAAAGCGGCGACGCGTGTCCCGGTGCCGACCTATCGGCTGCCGCGAGTGCCGAAATGCTCGGCAGGGTATTTCGCGGCGCCGGATATGGACCTGATCGATCTGTTCATCGGATCCGAAGGCACGCTCGGCATCGTCACCGAGGCCTCGTTGCGCGTGCTGCCGGCGCGGCCGGCGATCTGCCTCGTGTTCCTGACGCTCACCGATCGTGCGGCCGCCGTTGGCCTCGTCGATCGCTTACGACGCGAGGCCGCGCACACCGGTGTGTCGGCCATCGAGCACATGGACCGTCGATGTCTCGAGCTGCTGCGCGAGGATGGCATCGATCGTCAATTCGGCGTCACGATTGCCGAAGCGGCGCACATCGCGTTGCTGATCACCTTCGAACTCGCCGATGTTCGTGACCCGATCGATCACGTCAACGCGGTGCTCGAGTCCGCCGGCGTGACGACCGACGTCGACATCGCGATCCCGGGCGATCGCGCACGCGCCGCGCAGTTGATTGCGGCGCGCGAAGCGGTGCCGGCCGCGGTCAACGCGCGTGTCGGTCGCGCGAAGCAGGCGATCGATCCGCGGATCTCGAAAACGGCCGCCGACATGATCGTCCCGTTCGATCGCCTCGCCGGCCTGATGGCGCGCTACGACGACGAGTTCCGGCGTCGCGGTCTGGATGCCGCCGTGTGGGGCCACATCTCGGACGGCAACCTGCACCCGAACGTGTTGCCGCGATCGTACGCGGACGTCGAGTCGGGCAAAGAGGCGATCCTGACGTTCGGCCGTGAGGTCGCCCGCATGGGCGGTTCACCGCTCGCGGAACACGGCGTGGGCCGCAATCCGATCAAACAGCAGCTGTTGCGGGAGATGTACGGCGAGACCGGCATCGACGAGATGCGCGCCGTCAAACGCGCGCTCGATCCCGAATGGAAGTTCGCGCCCGGCGTGATATTTACACGAGAACGCTGATCGCGACGAGTGCAAGACCGACGATCGTCATCCACAAGGCGACGAAGCCGGCACCGTCCGACGGTGTGCGCTCGCGTTCGACGCCACGCGCGATGGACGACTGCCCGCTGAACGACGCGGCGATGGCGGCAAACAGCAGCAGCCAGCCGCCGCCGAGCGTCAACTTCGCACCCATCCCGAGCGTTGCGCGCACGGCAAACGCCAGCGATCCAAGCCACACGACGACGTCGAGGCCCGCAATGAGTCGCAGCCGCGCGATCTCGCGATCCGCCGCCTGACGCAGCAGTTCGAGCTGCAGCGCGCGCTCGGCTCGGCGCCGTTCCGCGTCCATCTGTTCCCGTTCGAGATCGAGTCGATGCGTGTCGCGGTCGAAGACCTCCTTCAGCGCGCCGACGAGGACGCCGGCGAGGCGCGCTTCGAACGCGCCGGGCGCGCGGCCGCCCTGCGTCTCGGCGACGTCGCGTGGCTCGTTGTCAGTCGCAAGCGATCGAATTCGTCGGCTGCGCGCGAGATCGGTCACGCCAATCGCCGCGTCGAGCAATCGGAGCCACGGAATAGCCATAGCCTGATTATCTGCCGGATTTTCGGCAATTTCGCCGGATCGCGTTTTGCGATCCATACGCCTTGCCATGATCATCCGAGACGAAGACGTATTCGATTATCACGAGAACCCGCGACCCGGAAAGCTCGAGGTCGTCACGTCGAAACCGTGTCTGACGCAGCGCGACCTCTCGATGGCCTACACGCCAGGCGTCGCGCGGCCGTGTCTCGCGATCGAGCGCGACCCTGAAACCGCCTATCGCTTCACCGGTCGAGGCAACCTCGTCGCGGTCGTCTCCAACGGCACCGCGGTGCTTGGGCTCGGCAACATCGGACCGCTCGCCGCGAAGCCGGTCATGGAAGGCAAGGCGACGCTGTTCAAACGCTTCGCCGATATCGACGTGTTCGACATCGAGCTGAACGCCACCGATCCCGAAGAGGTCATCCGCATCGTCAAAGCGCTCGAACCGACGTTCGGCGGCATCAACCTCGAAGACATCCGCGCACCCGAGTGCTTCGCGATCGAAGCGCGGCTGCGAGCGGAGATGGCGATCCCCGTGTTTCACGACGATCAACACGGCACGGCGATCATTTCGTCGGCGGCATTGCTCAACGCGCTCGACGTCACCGGCAAGAAGATCGACGAGATTCGTGTCGTGTTCTCCGGCGCTGGCGCCGCCGGCATCGCGTGCGCGGAGATGTACGTCTCGCTCGGCGTCAGGCGCGAAAACGTCCTGCTCGTCGACACCGTTGGCGTGGTCTACGACGGTCGCACGGAGAAAATGAATCCGTACAAAGCGCGTTTTGCCGCCGACACCGGGCGGCGGACGCTCGCCGACGCAATGGTCGACGCCGACGTCTTCGTCGGTGTGTCGGCGGCAGACATCCTGACGCCGGACATGCTGAAGACGATGGCGCCGGATCCGATCGTGTTCGCGATGGCGAACCCCGATCCGGAGATCAAGTACGACCTCGCCATCGAAACGCGTGCCGACGTGATCATGGCGACCGGCCGCTCCGACTTCCCCAACCAGGTCAACAACGTGCTCGGTTTCCCGTTTATCTTCCGCGGCGCGCTCGACGTGCGCGCGCGAACCATCAACGAGGAGATGAAAGCCGCCGCCGCACGCGCGCTGGCGGCGCTGGCAAAAGAAGACGTGCCCGAGTCGGTGCTGCAGGCCTACGGACTGCAAACGCTGCGCTTCGGCCGCGACTACCTGATCCCGAAGCCGTTCGATCCGCGTGTGCTCCTGTGGGTCGCGCCCGCCGTCGCGCAGGCGGCGATGGACAGCGGAGTCGCTCGACAACCGATTGCCGACATCGACGCGTACCGCGAATCGCTCGAACGGATCATGGGGCCGTCGCGAGAGATGATCCGCCTCGTCGTCCACAAAGCGCAGGCGAAGCCGCAGCATCGCATCGTGTACCCCGAAGGCGAACACGAGCTGATCCTGCGCGCGGCGCGGACGGTCGCGGATCAGCAGATCGCGCAGCCGGTGCTCGTCGGCCGCGAGATGGTCATTCGCGATCGCGCGGTGACGCTCGGCATCGACGTCGCCGACTTCGACATCATCGACATCGACGCCGCACCACACGCGGAGATGTACGCCGCGGCGTTGTACTGCGCGCGCACGCGGAAAGGGATGACGCCGCCTCGCGCGCTCGAGCTGATGCGCGATCCGACGCACTACGCATTGATGATGGTGCGCGAGAGCGCCGCAAGCGGCTTCGTCGGCGGGTTCGAACGTCCATACCCGGACACGATTCGTCCGGCGTTGCAGGTCATCGGGCTACAACCGGGCGTCTCGCGCGTGTCGGCGGCGCAGCTGCTCGTGTTGAAGGACCGGTTGTTCTTCTGCGCCGACACGATGGTCAATATCGATCCCACGGCGGAAGAACTCGCAGAAGTTGCGATTCTGACCGCAGATCTGGCGAAGATGTTCGACGTCGAGCCGCGGATCGCGATGCTCGCGTTTTCGAGCTTCGGATCGGTGCCGCATCCCATTAGCCGCAAGGTCGCGCGCGCCGTCGATCTCGTCGTGCACGCGAGGCCCGATCTCGTCATCGACGGCGAGATGCATCTCGATACGGCGGTCGTGGCCGACATCGCGGCCGAGAATTATCCGCACTCCCGCATTCAGGGAAACGCCAACGTGCTGATCTTCCCCGACCTGACGTCGGGCAACATCGGCTACAAGCTGCTGCAACGGCTCGCCCGCGCCGAGAGCATCGGACCGATGCTGATGGGCATGCGACAGCCGGTCAACGTGCTGCCGCACGGCGTCTCGGCAGCCGACATCGTCGCGGCGACGGCGATTACGGTCGTCGCGGCGGAGCGCAATCGGGCCGCTATGAGTTCGGCTTCAACCACGGATCGCGAACTGATCGCATCGCTGAAGTAAGGGTGCCGCCGGTGGCTTCGACCGGCACGACCTCGATGCGCGGATCTTCCACGAGCGTGACGGTGGCGGTCTTCGGACCGCCGCTGCGGTCGACGAATACGATCGCAATTCGATCGCCGGGCTTGTGCCTGGCCAACGTGCCCGTCACATCGGCCTCGGCTCGCACCGGTTGTCCATCGATCTGCCGGATTTCGTCGTCCTGATCGACACCGGCCGCGTAGAGTGGCCACGTCGGCGCGACGAGATCGCCGACGCGCAATCCGTTTCTGGCGTCGAATCGCACATCTCCGAACCACGCGCGTCCAGGATTGCGTTTGCGGACGACGAATCCGGCTCGCGCGAGAAGCGCCGTGTAATCAGCCGCGTCGCGACCTGTGATGTACTTGCTGAAGAAGTCGTGCGCGAAGTGCGGATCGTTGCTGATGGACGCCAACGTCTTCTCCGCGTCGACCACCGAGTACGGCCGGTCGACGTACCCTTCGCGCGTGCCGCCGCTCTTGCCGAACTTCTGCCACATCGCGCGCATGAAGTCGTCGAGCGAGATCCGTCCGTCGCTCCGCTCCCGCAGCGAGAGATCCAGCGCCAGGGCGATGGCGCCACCGAAGGGGTAGTACGAAATCACGGTGTTCGACCAGTTCGTGCGATCGATCGGCCGTCCGCCGTCGATGAACGGCGCCATACGGCTCATCTCGACCGCGGATCGGACCTGCCGTCCGGGATCGTTCGTCACCGTTTCGACCAGACCGGTCAGCGTGCGCGACGTCTCGTCGAGCGTGACGAGGCCCGCGCGCGCGAGCGTCAACGGTCCGTAATACTGCGTGAAACCTTCCGCGAGCCAGAGCGAGTCGGACATGTTCGCCCGATCGAAGTCAAACGGCTCGAGACCTTGCGGACGGATCCGCTCGACGTTCCAGCAATGAAAGAATTCGTGCGCGACGGTATCGAGCAGCCGCGTGCGCGACGAGGCGATCGAGCCAGACGAACTGATCGAGGTGCTGTTGCGGTGTTCCATGCCATCGCCGTCTGCCCACGGCAGGTATTCGGCGATGAACGTGTACGTGCCCGGTTCGTACTGCGGATACTCGCCGTAGACCGCGCCTTCCTGCCGCACGATTTTCTCGACGTCTTTGACGTACGCGTCGAGTTCGGCATCCGTGCCGGTGTGGTGCGCCGAAAAACGGAATCGGCGCGATCCGATGGTGAACTCGCGCATGGCGATCGTGCCGAACTCGGTTGGGCTATCCATCAGGTACTGCAAGTTCGGCGCGGTGTACTGCAGCCCGCTGCCATGCAGTTGCGTTGCGACCGTCCAGCGAAGCCCGGCCGGTTGCTCCAGGGCCAGCGTGATCGGCCGTTCCTCGAGCCCGTGCGCCCACATGATCGCCGACGGCATGTTGATGTGGGCGTGCGTCGTGTCGATGCCGAGATACGTGCCGTCGACACGGTCGCCGTAGATCTTGTATCTCACGGTGACACTGCCGCCGTGGCCGCTCACGTTCCATCCATACGGATCCGGCCTCGTCGTCGCGATCTCCCTGCCGTCGCGGCCGAACGCATGCACGTCGTACACGTTCTTGGCGAAGTCGTGCAGCGAGTATCGGCCCGGCGACGACCGGCTCATGCGCAGCTCGAGGGTCGCGGCGGTGACGTCCGGAAACGTCGCCTCGACTTGCATCCAATGGTGTTGCGGCTCTGGAAACGACAGGCGGTAGGCGATTGGGCCGGACTGCGCGTGCAACGCGGGTCTCGTGGATCCGGCAAGCAGCGTCAGCGCAACGAGGACGAATGAGCGGCGTGTGATCACCGCGCGATTTTATCGCGCTGGCGTTGGGGTCGCGTTCTTTTGGAGGATCGGCTCCAGGTACGGCCAGATAGTGTCAGCAATCGCGCGCGCGCCGGCGGCGTTCGGATGCGCGTGATCGGGCTGCATCAGACCTGGATCGCCGATGACGTTCATCAGGATGAACGGCACCAGCGTCACGTCGTACTTCTTCGCGAGATCCTGATACATCTTGTGGAACGCGACGGTGTAGTCCCATCCGTAGATCGGCAGCGCTTCCATCGCGCAGAGCAGCACGGTGATGCCGCGGCGCTGCGCCTTCTCGATCATCTCGCTGAGATTTGCCTTCACCTGCGCGACTGGCGCACCACGCAGCCCGTCGTTGGCGCCGAGCGCGAGGATCAAAACGCGGACGTCGCCCTCCATCGCGGCGTCGAACCGGTGCATCGCTCGCGTCGAGGTATCGCCCGACATCCCCGCGTTGACGACGCTGTACTCGAGCCCGTCTTTTTCGATGCGCTGCTGGAGAATCGCCGGAAACGCCTGCGCGGTGCCGATGCCCTTCCCCGACGTCAAGCTGTCACCGAACGCGACGATGCGCGGTCGCGGTTGAGGCACGACGGCCGCCGACGCAACGGCGAGCAATAAACTCCAAAAAATCATTTCGATCCAGATTACGCCATCGCGCACAGGAATTCGAACGCGACATTAGCCGCGAGGACCGCCGTGATCTGCCCTGGACCGTCGAAGATTGGCGCGACCTCGACGATATCGCCGCCCACCAGCTGACGCCCGCGCAGCCCTCGCACCAGGCGCAGCGCTTCATGGCTCGTGAGCCCGCCGACCTCAGGCGTTCCAGTTCCGGGAGCGAACGCCGGATCGACGCCGTCGATGTCGAAGGTCATATACGCGGGGCCGGTCACGATGCGACGAATATCCTCGACGACCGCGGCGATCCCGCGATCCTTCACCTGATCGATGTCGATCATCGTGATGCCGTGTGCCTGATGGAAATCGAAGTCTGCCTCGCCGTACATCGGTCCGCGGATGCCGACCTGCACGAAACGGCGACCGTCGATCACCTTCTCTTCGATCGCGCGGCGGAACGGCGTCCCGTGAAAGTACTTGCCGCCGAAGTATTCGTCCCACGTGTCGATGTGCGCATCGACTTGAACCAGGCCGAGCGGACCGTGACGTTTGGCGAGCGCGCGGAGGACTGGCAGCGAGATCGAGTGATCGCCGCCGATGACGATCGGACGCGCGCCGGCGTCGGCAATGACGCCAATCTTCGCTTCGATCGCATCGTACGCTTTCTCGATGCTGACCGGCGGGGCGTCGACATCACCGACGTCGGCGACATTCAACCGGTCGAACGGCGCGACCTTCTGAAAGTAGTTGTAGCTGCGGATCAACGACGACTGATTCCGGATCTCGCGCGGTCCGAGCCGTGCGCCGGGCCGATACGACGTGCCGCCGTCGTACGGCACGCCGACGATCGCCACGTCGAGTCCGGTCGGATCCTCCACGTGCGGCAGACGCATGAACGTCGCCGGCTGCGCGAAGCGCGGTGATTGAAACGACGGACGTGGTTGATGATTCGGCATGCGCGGCATCTTACGCCCACCACGAAGATCGCGAAGCCCACGAAGACCGCGAAGGTCCGTGTCCCTGTTATAGTCCTCGCCGGATGTCAGACACGACCTCTAAGCCCGCGCTGCATGGCGGACTGAGCACCGTCGAGTACTTCACGTTTGGCTTCGGGACGATGATCGGCGTCGGCTGGCTCGTGCTGATGGACGACTGGCTGTCGCGCGGCGGGCCCGGCGGCGGCATGCTCGGCTTCCTGATCGGCGGCCTGCTCCTCTTCCCGATCGCGCACACCTACGGCCGTCTCGTGCAGCGCATCCGTGATGCGGGCGCCGAGATCGCGTACACCGAAGGCGTCTTTCCGGCTCCGGTCAGCTTCGCCGCCGGGTGGACGATGATCCTGTCGTACGCGATCGTGTGTCCCTGGGAAGCAGTCGCGACCGGCAATCTGCTCGCGCGCGTCTTTCCCGCGCTCAATTCATTCCAGCTCTACGTCGTCGGCGGCTCACCGATCTACGCGCCGCGGCTCGCGGTCGGCATCGCGCTCACGCTGCTGGTCGTCATCGTCAACTACCGCGGGATCAAACCGAGCGGCGTGTTCCAGGACGTGATGACGTTCGGCCTGCTGATCACGTTCGTGATCTTCACGGCGCTCGGGTTCATGCGCGGGTCGACAGCGAACATGCATCCGCTGTTTGCGCAGACGGGCAGCGCGGGGGCGTGGCTGTCGATTTTTCTCGTGATGCAGATCGTGCCCTACTTCATGACCGGCTTCGAGTCGGTCGCGAAAGGATCCGAGGAAGCACAGAGCGGATTCGACCCGCGCAACTTCACGAAGGCGATCTACGCCGCGCTGATTGCCGGCTTCGTGTTCTACGTCCTGATCGTGGCGGTCGTGACGTACGTGTACCCGTGGCAGGAGATTGTGTCGGGCCACGTGCGCACTGAAGTGGCGTTCGAGCGCACGTTCGGATCGCACGGGATCGCGCAACTGATTCTCTTCGGCGCGTTTTTGTCGCTGCTGAAAATCTTCAACGGTAACTTCGTCGCGGCGACGCGCATGCTGTACGCGATGGGCCGCCGGAATCTCGTCCATCCGTCGCTCGGCCGGGTGCACGTGGAGTTCGGCACGCCGGTCGTCGCGATCACGATGATGGGGATCCTGACCGTGGCCGCCGCGATGTTCGGCGACGCGATCCTCGTACCGATTACCGAAGTCGGATCGCTCGCGGTCGGAGTCGGCTGGTTGTCCGCATGCGCGGCGTACCTCGTACGCCGTGACGCGCACGAATCGGCCGCGATGGCCATCGTGGGCGCGCTCGTCAGCGTCGCGATCGTCTTGATGAAAGCCGTCCCGCAAGTACCGGGCAGCTTCACGGCAGCGGAATGGACGGCGTTCGCCGCGTGGTCAGGCCTTGGACTGCTCTTCTGGGTCGGTCGTCGCCGCTAAGACCTGTTCGACGAAAGGGTCTTGCGGGATACCGCCGAGAATTTCGACGCGATCGTTGACGACGGTCTTCGGTACGCCGGTCACCTGATATTTCCGCGCGAGATCGGGGAACTCGGTCGCTTCGACGGCGACGGCGGTGATGTTCGGATTGGCGAACGCGATTTCGTGCGCGAGGCTGACCGCCCGCGGACAGTGCGGTCACGTCGGTGTCGTGAACACCTGGATCGTCATCGGCGTGGCGACGGCCGCCAATCGCGCGCGGTTCTCCGCCGTCAGGTTCGTTTCGCGGCCGCCGACGAGCAGGACCGCCTGCACGAGCGAGATGAACTCGTAGCCAGCCGGCGTACCGATGAACCGGATGCGCGAATCGCGATCGGCGCCGTCCGCGTCCTTGCCGACGATCGCCAGCGCAGGTACGCGATCGACGCCGAACGCTTTGGCTTTGTCGGCATCGAGCACGAGGTTCACTTCCTCGATCGTGATCTTGTCCGAGAGCAGCGGCAGTTCGTCGATGATCTGCCGCGTCTGCAGGCACGTCTCGCAGCCGAGCGTCTGCGTGAAGAACACGATCTTCACCGCGGAGGTCATCTCCGAAAACGCGTCGCGCAGTTTCTCCTGATCCCCCGGCGAGAGAAGGCCCATGGATCGATTATGTCCTACTTGAAGAGATCGTCGAACGCCCGGCGGGCGCTGTTGCTCGGACCGATCGTGCTGTTGGCGGATGAGGCAGGTGTCGACGTCTGACGCTCGACCGTTGTCCGCGGCGTAAAGAACTGACAGTCGTTCTGGCCGTCCTTCGGGGCGACGCGCGCGGTCAACTTCGCGCTCTGCGTGCATTCCCAGCGCGCACTCGTGTCGAACGACACGCATTGTATGCACGCGTGGAGATCGACGCCGCACTTCGAGCACTTCTCGATGCTGCCGATCGGCAGCGACAGCAGATGGCCGCAACGCGCGCAGCGGCAGACTTCGTGCGCCGCCATCAGGTTCGGCGTCTTCGGACCGGATGCGTCCTGCAGTTGGCGCCCCGGCGCGCGCTCCGGCGGCGGTTTCGGCGGACGCGGACCTTTCGGCCCGCGCTCACGCGAGTCGTCTTGATAGCCGCGCTGTCGGTACTTGCGCTCGTCGCTCATTGAGAATTGACCGGCGTCAACTCGCCCATGAACTCCGCGAGGTACTTGCCCCAGATGGCCGGCAACGAATGCGTCCCGTGTCCGCGCGTCTGCTCGGTCGTCGGCAACAGGACGTAGCGGCCGTGCTTCACGCGCGGCATCAGCTTCTCCATCAAGCCCAGCTCCGGCGGATTCACGACATCGTCCGCCGAGTTGATCGCCAGCAGATGCGTCGTGATCTTCTCCAGGTTCGGCGATGGATCGTAATCGCGCGATGCGTTGAACTGGTAGAGCATGTCGTTCGCGTCGGTGTTCGCGAGCCGCGTTTTGATCTGGTTTTCGTACCACTGGTCGGCCGCGTCGCGCGTCGGCCCGGAGCGGTGCCAGCCGATCGGGCTGCTGGTCATCATCATCAGGCTGTTCAGCGCCGAGACGAGACCGTCGTGCGGTTCGTCGGTGTAGTCGCCATTCTTGTATGCCGGGTCGTGCGTGATTGCGTCGATGATCATGCGGCGCATGACGCGGTTGCGGCCGGCGATTTGCGTCGGCGCGCTCGCGAGCGGCACGAGGCCATCCACGAAGTCAGGATACATCTCGCCCCACACCCAGCAGTGCATCGCACCCATCGAGGTGCCGAGCACCAAGCGCAGATGATTCACCTTCAGTCCGTCGACGAGCAACTCGTGCTGCGATCGAACCATGTCGTCATAGGTGTATTTCGGGAAGCGCGCGTGCAGTCCGTCGCTCGGCTTCGACGACTTCCCGTGACCGATGCCGTCGGGCAGGATGATGAAGTACTTCGTCGCGTCGAGCAGTTGTCCCGCGCCGAAGAGCTCTCCGCCGAACGTCTGCGACAGGAAGCCTGCGCCCGTGCCGCCGGTGCCGTGCAGGATCATGACGGCGTTGCGGACGATGCCGGATGCGTCGCGACGCGGCGTGCCGATGGTGCGGTAGTGGAGCTTCAGCTCGGGCAGCGTTTCGCCGGTACCGAACTTGAAGTTGGCGATGCGAAAGTCGGCCTCTGTGGGCGCCGGATAGTCGGCGGCCATACTCGAGGCTGCAAATGCCGTCGTAAAAGCCAACGCGAGCACAAACGGTCGTGCAGATGTCATGGCGGCGTCATTATGCCGCGCTCCGCCGAGAAATAGGTAACCCAGCCGTGGGTTTCGGCCTGTTTTTGACAATACGTGAAACATTTCACAAAATAAGGAGCAACGAGACCGTCGGGACCGAAGTAAGCTCCTTTCTGCTGTTCGACACCGCACGTCGTCCTCGCTCGATCGACTGATGTCGCAGATCTTTCACCGCAGCGCGAACACGATTGCTAAGGTCAGCATCTTCGGCGCACTGTTTTTTGTCGCCGGTCTGCTGGGCTTGTTCTACGAAGTCAACGCGTCCCCCTGGGTGACGCAGGCGCACGTCCACCGCGAGCAGCCGATCCAGTTCAGCCATGAGCGCCATGTGGCCGGCAACGGCATCGACTGCCGGTACTGCCACACGTCGGTCGAAGACTCCTCGTTCGCGGGAATCCCGCCGACCAAGACGTGTATGAACTGCCACTCGCAGATCTTCTCGAACAGCCCGTTCCTCGAGCCGGTGCGCGCGAGCTTCCGCACCGGGACGTCAATCCAGTGGAACCGCGTCCACGATTTGCCCGACTTCGTGTACTTCAATCACAGCATCCACATTCACAAGGGCGTCGGCTGCACGACGTGTCACGGCCAGGTCGATCAGATGCCGCTGATGCGGCAGGAAGCGTCGCTCCAGATGGAGTGGTGCCTGAACTGCCACCGCAATCCAGAGATGTACGTCCGGCCGCGCGAGGCGGTCTTCCGCGTCGACTACGTGCCGCCGGCGAACCAACTCGAACTCGGTAAGCGGCTCGTCGCCGAGTACCAGATACAGAAGCTCACGAGCTGCTCGACGTGTCACCGATGACCAACCACTTTTGGCGGACGCTCGAAGAGCGCGCGGACGATCCCGCGTTCCAGGAACGCCTGTACAACGAGTTCCCGTCGCAGATCGAGGCGATTACCGATCCGGTCGAACGGCGCACGTTCCTGAAGTTGATGGGCGCGTCGCTGGGACTCGCGGGCGTGACCGCGTGCACGCGGCAGCCGACCGAAAAAATCGTCCCGTATGTGCGGCAGCCCGAGGAGATCGTCCCGGGCCGTCCGTTGTTCTTCGCCACGTCGATGGCGCTCGGCGGCGTCGCGACCGGACTGCTTGTCGAAAGTCACGAGGGTCGGCCGACGAAGATCGAAGGCAACCCGCTGCATCCCGGCAGCCTGGGCGCGACGGACGTGTTCGCGCAGGCTGCCGTGCTCGGCCTCTACGATCCCGATCGATCGCAGACGCTGACGAACGTCGGCGACATCCGTCCATGGTCGGCGTTCCTCGGTGCGATCCGCGCGGCACTCACGGCGCAAGCGCCGCTCAAAGGCGCGGGACTGCGCATCCTGACCGAATCGGTCAACTCGCCGACGCTCGCGGCGCAGATTCGCGACGTGCTCGCGAAATATCCGTCCGCCAAGTGGCATCAGTGGGATCCGGCGAGCCGCGAAAACGCGCGCGCGGGATCGAAGGCGGCGTTCGGCGAGTACGTCGACGCGATCTACA
>Ga0070741_10005480_pt1 | contig 28186 bp, 30 predicted proteins | sample Coa_R1_4_FD_66440 | JGI IMG/M metagenome (GOLD analysis project Ga0070741, IMG submission 66440) | Surface soil microbial communities from Centralia Pennsylvania, which are recovering from an underground coalmine fire - Coalmine... | ecosystem: Environmental > Terrestrial > Soil > Unclassified ...
AGGGCGAGCACGAGCAGCCACGCGTACGTCACGATTGCCCACACGAAGAGCGGGATGCGCATCCACGTCATCCCGCGCGCACGCATGTTGTGCGTCGTGACGATGAAGTTGATCGCGCCGACGAGGGACGAGATCGTGAGGATGTGAAGGCCGAGGATCCAGACGTCCTCGCCCCGGCCCGGTGAGTGGATCGTCGCGAGCGGCGGGTACGACGTCCAGCCGTTTCCCTGCGCGCCGCCCTTCGAGAAGAAGCTCGCGAGGAGCACGATCCCGCCCATCAGGTAGAGCCAGTACGAGAGCGCGTTCAGGCGCGGGAACGCCATGTCGCGCGCGCCGATCATCAGCGGCAGGAGGAAGTTCCCGAAGCCGGCGAGGATCGGGACGATGACGAGGAAGATCATGATCGTGCCGTGCATCGACACCGTCTGGTTGTACGAGTCCTTCGTCAGGACGTGGTTGTCGGGCGTCATCAGCTGCGTCCGCATCGCGATCGCGAGCGCCCCGCCGACCGCGAAGAAGACGAGCGCGGTCCAGATGTAGAGGATCCCGATCCGCTTGTGGTCGACCGTCGTCAACCACGACGTGACGCGGCCGCGGCGCCAGTCCGTGTGGAACGGCTGGACGTCAGCGGTTGCGGCCATGTTTCCTCAACGTCTTCGTGTACGCGATCAGGGCGTCGATCTGCGCGTCCGTCCAGTCGCTCCCCACCGCCGGCATCTTCCCCACGCCCTGGCGGACGATCGCCTCGATCCCCTTCCGGTCGCGGAGCAGCGGGTTCCCGCCGAGAGCCGGGCCGATGTAGCGCTCGTCGAGCCGGTGGCAGGTCTCGCAGACGACCGTGAACTCCTCCTTGCCGAGGACGGTGCCCGCCTCGTTGCGCTTCCGGTTCGCGATGAACTGCTCGTACTCGCCGCGCGGGACGACTTTGACGTGAGCTTGCATCCTCGCGTGCTGGATCCCGCAGAGCTCGGCACACCGCGCGATATACGTGCCGACCGGCGCTTTGAACCAGAAGTGGTTCGTCTTGCCCGGGATCGCGTCGAACTTGCCGCCGAACTGCGGTACCCACCAGCTGTGATTGACGTCGTTCGGCGAGGAGACGATCGCTTCGCGCACGACCTGGTTCGCCGGCGCGTACATCGTTCCGATCGAGATCGCTCCGTTCGAATACCGGAACATCCAGTAGAACTGGCGGCCCTCGACGGTGATCCGCGTCTCGTTCGCCGCGCTCGCGGCCGGGGGCCCGGAGATGCCGGGGAGCTTGTAGAAGATGAACGAGCCGATCGCAACGAGGATCAGCACGGGGAGGACGGTCCAGATGATCTCGAGGCGCGTCGCGCCGTGGATCTGGGGGCCCTCGGCGGTGCGCGCGCGGCGGCCGCGCCGGTAGCGGATCGCGAAGAGGATCAACGCGCCTTCGACGATCAGGAAGATCGCGCCGGTGAAGCCGAGCACGAACAGGTACGCCGTCGTGATCCGGTCCGCGTTCGGCGACTTCGGCGTCGGTGGCAGCAGTCCGCCGTTGCCGGCCGTTGCCGCCTGGGCGAAGAGGAGCGTGCAGACGACCCAGACACCGAGGAAAATGCCTTTGCGCACGCCGCGTGGCATCGTACAAACCCGTGGAGAGCCGCTCGCGGGTTGACCTGCCGCCGCACGTCCGGCAGCCGTACGAGGTCTTCGTCAACGGGGTTCCGCAGCGGGAGGGGACGGATTACGACGTGGTCGGAAACGCGCTCATCTTCCGCCGGGTTCTCGCGCGCGAGGGGCGGCTCGGCTTCTGGCGCTGGACGTCGATGCTGCTGGGGATCGCCGGCACCTACCGCAAGCACGAGACGGTCAGCGTCGTCTACCAGCACGACGGCCGGCGGATCGTCGCCGACCTCGCCCCGCGGGAGGACTCGCTTTGACCGCTCAGGCGATCGAGCGCTGGCGGCTCTACCTCGACGCCGCCGCCCTCCCGCGCTGGGCGACCGCCGGGGCGCTCGGCCTGCTCTGCGTGCTCTCCGTCTGGCTGCGCACACACGTGATCGGCGCCGGGTTCTGGATCGACGAGGGGATCTCGGTCGGGATCGCGCACCATCCGCTCACCACGATCCCGCACCTCCTGCGACAGGACGGCTCGCCGCCGCTCTACTACCTGCTCCTGCACGTGTGGATCGGCTTGTTCGGCGACGGCGAGCGCGCCACCCACGCCTTCTCGCTCGTGCCGGCGATCGCATGCATCCCGCTCGGCTACTGGGCGGCGTCGGCGTTCGGGCGCACAGCGGCGTGGGCGGCCGCGGCGCTCGCGGCGCTGAACCCGTACCTCACCTACTACGGCCAGGAGACGCGGATGTATGCGCTCGCCGCCTGCTTCTCGGTGATCGCCGCCGGCGCGTACGTCCGCGCAGTGCCGCTCGGACGCCGTGCGTACCTGCCGCTCCTCGTCGTCTCGCTCGTTCTCCTCCTGTACACGCACAACTGGGGGCTCTTCTTCTGCGCCGGCCTCGCCGTTGCGACCGTCGTCTTCGCGCGCGGCCGCCTGCGCGAAGCTGCGGTCGCCGGCGCCGTCACGCTCGCGCTCTACCTGCCGTGGGTGCCGACGCTCCTCTACCAGGTGCACCACACGGGCGCGCCGTGGGCGCGGCGGCCCGGCGTGCACGCGCTCGTGCTCGCGCCGGGCTCGCTCTTCGGCGGCGACATCGCCTGCGGCGCGCTCGCGGCGGCCGTCGCCCTCGGCCTCTCGCGGCGGCGGCCGAACACGGTTGCGCTCGCCCTCCTCCTCGCGGCGGGGACGACGATCGTCCTCGCCTGGGTGGCCTCGCAGGCGTCGCCCTCGTGGACCTCCCGCTACTTCGGCGTTCTGCTCGGCCCGCTGCTCCTCGCGGCGGGGGCGGGGCTCGCGCGCTCGGGGAAGCTCGGGATCGGCGCGATCGCGCTCGCCGTCTTCCTGTGGACGGGCTACAGCTTCTCGCTGCGGGACGAGAAGTCGAACGTCCGCGCGGTCGCCCACCGCGCGAGCGCGTACCTCCGGCCGAACGACGTCGTGCTCTCGACGCATCCCGAGCAGATCCCGGTGCTCCGGTACTACCTCGGGCCGCGCTACCGCTACGCCACCGAGCTCGGCGTCGTCCCGGATGCGCGCGTCTTCGACTGGCGGGACGTCGTGAAGCGGTACAGGCCGGTGACGGTCGCCCGGAACCTCGAGCCGCTGCTCGCAACCGTCCACCCGGGAAGCCACGTCGTCGTCGTGTCGCCGGTGTTCCGGGACTTCCGGGCCTGGCAGGCCCCGTGGACGCGCCAGGTCTACCTCGAGTCGCGGATCTGGACGCGTGCGCTTGCAGCCGACCCGCGGTTCCGGCCGGTGGCGACGATCACGAGCGACGAGATCCTCCTCGAGCGGAACTTCTTCAAGCCGCTTCAGGCGGTCGTGTACCTCCGCCGGCGGTAGCCTCCACCTGTGGGGGAGAGGACACTCGTCCTGGGCGCGGGCCCGGCAGGTTTGACCGCGGCCTACGCGCTCGGAAAGGCCGGCCGCGCCGCGGTCGTGCTCGAGGCAGACCGGCAGGTCGGCGGCCTCGCGAAGACGGTGGAGGTCGACGGCTTCCGGTTCGACCTCGGCGGCCATCGCTTCTTCACGAAGGCGCGCGAGGTCGAGGCGCTGTGGCACGAGATCATGGGCGACGAGTTCCTCCTCCGGCCGCGGATGTCCCGGATCTACTGGAACGGCAAGTTCCTCGACTACCCCCTGCGGGGGCCGGACGTCATCCGCAAGCTCGGCGCGGTCGAGCTTACGCGCTGCGTGGCGTCGTACGCGAAGGCGGCGCTGACGCCGAAAGGAGCAGAGGAGTCGCTCGAGGACTGGGTCTCCAACCGCTTCGGCCGCCGCCTGTTCGAGCTCTTCTTCAAGACCTACACCGAGAAGGTCTGGGGCGTCCCGACGACGGAGATCCGCGCGGAGTGGGCGGCACAGCGGATCAGGGGCTTGTCGTTCGCGTCCGCGGCGAAGGCCGCCTTCTTCGGCAACCGCGGCAACAAGGTGAAGACGCTCATCTCGGAGTTCCACTACCCGCGGTACGGGCCGGGACAGATGTGGGAGGCGATGGCGCGACGTATCGACGAGGACGGCGGCGAGGTGCTGCTCGGCACGCGTGTCGAGTCGGTCGTGCTCGACGGCGCGCGGGTCGTCGCGGTCGAGGCGGGCGGGCGGGCGATCCGCCCCGACGCGGTGATCTCGTCGCTGCCGCTGCGCGATCTCGTGGCGATGACGCGGCCGGAGCCTCCGGCCGACGTCGTCGAGGCCGCCCGCGGGCTCCGCTACCGCGACTTCCTCACGGTCGCGCTCGTCGTCACCGGCGACGACCTGTTCCCGGACAACTGGATCTACATCCACGACCCCGCGGTGCGCGTCGGGCGGATCCAGAACTACCGCTCGTGGAGCCCGTGGATGGTTCCCGACCCCTCGAAGGCGTGCGTCGGGCTCGAGTACTTCTGCTTCGCCGGCGACGACCTCTGGCGGATGGCCGACGAGGAGCTCGTGGCGTTCGCGACTGCGGAGCTCGCGCGTCTCGGGCTCGCGCGCGCCGACCAGGTGGAGCGCGGCTTCGCGATTCGAGTGCCGAAGGCATACCCGATCTACGACTCCGACTACGCCGAGCGGGTCGCGACCATCCGGAGCTGGCTGGACACGATCGAGAACCTCCAGCAGGTCGGTCGGAACGGTCTCCATCGGTACAACAACTCGGACCACTCGATGCTCACCGCGCTGCGCGCCGTCGACAACCTGCTCGCGGGCGTCGGCCACGACCTCTGGGCCGTGAACGCCGAGAGCGCGTACCACGAAGAGGACGTCGAGGAAGAGCACCCGTACAGGAACGCACCCGAGGCGCCGGATCTCGAGCCGACGCCGCGGTGATCCTCGCCGTCGACGTCCCGCACGAGCTCTGGCGGGCCGTGAGCTTCACGCTCGGGATGACGTGGGAGATCCTCTGGGCGCTCGTCCTCGGGTTCCTGCTCTCGGCGATCGTCCAGGCGCTCGTCCCGAAGCGCCGGGTCGAGCGTCTGCTGCCCGACGATTCGCCGCGATCGGTCACGACCGCGACGGCGCTGGGCGTCGCCTCGTCGTCCTGCTCGTACGCCGCGGTCGCGCTCGCCCGGACGCTCTTCCGCAAAGGCGCGGACTTCACCGCCTCGATCGTCTTCGAGATCGCGTCGACGAACCTCGTCGTCGAGCTCGGGATCGTGATCGCGCTCGTCCTCGGCTGGGAGTTCACCGTCGGCGAGTACGCCGGCGGGGTCCTGATGATCGTCGTCGTCGTCGTCCTCTTCCGCGGGTTCCTCACGCGCCGCCTCGTGGAGCGTGCGCGAGCGGAGGCGGAGCTCGGGCGCCTCGGGTCGATGGAGGGTCACGCCGAGATGGACATGTCCGTCGGCGGGGACGGGGGGTTGTGGCAACGGCTCCTGTCGCGGCCCGGCTTCACCTCGGTCTCGCACGTGTACGTGATGGAGTGGGCGGCCGTCCTGCGCGACATCGCCGTCGGCCTCGTCGCCGCGGGAATGCTCGCCGCGTGGGTGCCGGACTCGTTCTGGCGGTCGCTGTTCCTCACGCACCACTCGACGTGGTCGCACGTGTGGGGGCCGGTGATCGGGCCGCTCGTGGCCGTCCTGAGCTTCGTCTGCTCGGTGGGGAACGTCCCGCTCGCAGCCGTGCTCTGGAACGGCGGGATCAGCTTCGGCGGCGTGATCGCATTCATCTTCGCCGACCTGATCATCCTCCCGATCCTCGACATCTACCGGCGCTACTACGGCGTGCGGGTCGCAGGCTTCCTGTTCGCGACGCTGGCGGCTGCCGCAGTCGCTGCGGGCCTCGCGGTCGGGCTGCTCTTCGAAGCGATCGGCCTCGTGCCGGACGAGCGCAACGCCAAGGTGGAGGACGCGGCCGCGGCCTTCACCCTCGGCCCGACGACATGGCTGAACATCGTCGCCCTCGCCGTCTCGGGCGCGCTCGTGTGGCGGTTCTTCGCCACGGGCGGCGGCCCGATGCTCCGGATGATGGACGAGCCGATGGGCGACGACCACGACCACTGCGGGCACGAGCACCACCACGGTCACGCCCACGCGCACTAGTTAGTCTGTACGCGTATGCGCCGTCTCGTGGCGGTTCTCGCAGCCGCGCTCCTCGTCGCAGCGCCCGCTTTCGGCGCCGTCATCACCCGCCGTGCGACGACTGCGACCTACAAGCTGACGCTGTCGGTCGGGCCGACGGAGGCGATGTACACGATGGACGAGGTGAAGGCGAAGCACCCGAAGACCGGCGAGGTGATGGTGGGCGAGTCGACGAGCATGGGCGGCATGTCGATGGGCCGCGCGAACCGGCATCTCGAGGTGCACATCGCGGCGCGTGCGACGGGGAAGACGGTGACGAACGTCTCGCCGACGATCACGCTCACCGATACGAGCGCGATGAGCGGAATGTCGAAGGCGCAGAAGGTGAACGCGATGGCGATGGAGGGCATCGGCGAGGGCGCCGCCGACCTCCACTACGGCGACAACGTGAAGCTGACGCCCGGGCACGTCTACAGGGTCGTCGTCACGATCAAGGGCGAGAAGGCCGAGTTCACCTTCAAGGCGTAGCTCGGAACGCTGTGCGCGGGCGCGCTCGGCACGCTGGCAGCGGTCGCGGCCCTCGCGGCGGCGGCTCCGGCATCGGCGTATCCACGCGGCCCGGCGGTTGCGATCGACTACCGGCTGCGGCTGAGCCCGCCGCCGCGGGGCCTGCGCGTGCAGATCCTCGACGGAGGTTCGCCGCAGACGGCGTCTTCGCGAATGCCGAATCGCCGACCGCGCAGTCCGACAAGCTCGTCGTCGCCGGCTCCGCGTGGGTGCGGGTCTCGAAGGGCCCGCGCTTCTCGTGGCACGACCACCGCCTCGCGCCGTCGGGAGCGCACGGGCGTTTCGCGATCCCGGTGCAGGTCGACGGCCGTCCGGGCGTGATCGCGGGCACCTTCGTCCGCGTGCCGCGGCCGGCGATCTGGCCGTGGCTCGTCGGCGCCGGCGTGTTCGCCGTCGCCGTCGCGTCCCTCGCGCGACGCGCACCGTTGCGCGTGCCGCTCGTCGTCGTCCTCGGCGCGGCTGCGGGTGCCGCTGCCCTCACGGCGACGATCGCCTTCGCCGTCCGCGACCGGCCCGGCGGCGGCGTCGGCTGGGCGGCGATCGGAACCGCCGCCGCCGTCGCGGCTGCCCTGGCGGTGCCGCTCCTGCGCCTACGGGGCCGGCGCCGCGCGACGGCGGCAGGCGTCACGGGAGCCGTCGCAGCGGCGGTCGCACTCTCGGCGCTGCCGGTCTTCTGGCACGGGATCGTCGTGTCCGCCCTGCCCGCGCGCCGCGTGCGCGGTCGCCTTCGCCGCAGGCGCCGCCGCCGCAGTTCTGTCGCTCCTGCCGGAGCTCGACGGGTGAGACGGCTGGCAGCGCTCGGCCTCGTCGCCGTCGCAGCCGCGGGCTGCGGCGGGGGCAGCTCGACGCCGGCCACGCCGACGATTCCCGCCGCCCGCGTCACGAAGGTAATCGACTTCGCGCCCGGTGGGAGCGTCGCCGCGGGGAAGCCGGCGACGATCTCCTTCAGGATCCAGCAGGCGGACGGGTCGCCGCTCACGAAGTTCCGCCGCGGCCCCGGGCCGCACACCGGCGTGCACTTGATCTACGTGCGTGACGACCTGTCGACGATCATTCACCACCATCCGCCGCTCGGCGGCCGCGGGAAGATCGTCGACCACGTCACGTTCCCGGCGCCCGGGCCCTATCGCCTCGTGATCGACGTCTACCCCGCGAGCTGCCCCGGGTCGGCAACGCCGGCGGTTCCGGGCGCGCCCGCGGGAACGTGCAACTTCCAGCTGTTCGAGCGGGTGCGGGTCGCGGGGGCGTACAGCCCGCGGCCGCTGCCGCCGACCTCGAAGGCGCAGAAGGACGGGGGCTGCCGTTTCACGCTCGACGGCGCCGCGAACCTGACCGCGGTCGTGGCGCAGCTCGTTCACATGACCGTCACGTGCGCCGGCAAGCCCGCGACCTTCCAGACGTACTACGGCGCGCTCGCGCATGCGATCTTCTTCCGCAAGGGGTCGCTCGACTACTTCCACACCCACGTCTGCGAGCCCGGCGCGAGCGGCTGCACGAGCTTCCTCGGCGCGACGCGGGTGACCGGCCGCTCTGCGACGCCGGGCAAACTGACGGTCGGGGTGCTCGTACCGGTTGCGGGCACGTGGCGGCTCTTTCTCCAAGTCGAGGTCGGCGGCCACATCCTGACCGCACCCTTTACCCTGCATGTGAAGTGATCCGCGCGGCCGTCTGGGGAGTGCTCGGTGCCGCGGTGGTTCTGGCCGCACGCGCGATCGTGTACGCCCTCGCACCGTGGCAGTCGCTCGCGGTGCTGGAGCTGCAGCACGAGGCGGGCGGCCCCCACCTCGCGCTCGTGCTCGCCGTCGCCGTCGCCGTCGCCGCGACGGCGGCAGCGGCCGTCCTCTGGCTCGCGGTCGTGGCCGTGCGGGAGCGGCTCGCCCTCGAGCCGCGGGTGATCGTGTCGCCGCCGCGGCTCTCACCGCTTCGGCTCGTGCTCCGCTCCCTCTGCTTCTTCGCCGCGACGAGCCTCGCGTTCGGCCTCTGCGAGGCGTACGTCCACTGGCGCGCGGGCCTCGGCTGGCACGGCCTGCACTGCCTGGTGGGGCCGGTGCACCGCGACGCGCTGCCGGTGCTCGCTTCGCTCTCGCTGATCGCGGTCGCCGCGCACGGTGCCCTCGAGCACCTGCTTGCGTGGGCGCGGCGGCTGGCCGCCCTCCTCGCGGCCCGGCTGCCGCTCGTGCGCGGTCGCGGGCGCAGCTTCAGCTCCACCCCCGTCGCGTGGCGCACCCTCGTCGCCACGACGGCGGCTCCGCGCGGGCCGCCGGTCGGGTCGTTCGCAACGACCTGATCGAGCGACCAGAAAGGAGCTCATGTGAAGCGCGTCCTCGCGCTCGCCGGCGTGGCAGCCGCCGCACTCGTCGCTGCCGTGCCCGCATTCGCGCATGCACACATCAGCCCGCCCGTCGCCCTGGCGAAGGCGGGCCAGCTGTTCACGCTCGACGTGCCGACCGAGAAGGAAGGCGCGACGACGACGAAGATCGTCCTCACCGTCCCGAGCGGCTTCTCCATCGACTCGTTCGTCGACGCGCCGGGTTGGAAGCGCGACGTGAAGTCCACAGGCTCGGGTGAGAACAGCGTCGTTCAGAGCGTCACGTGGACGGGCGGCAAGGTGCCGACCGGCGAGATCTCGCACTTCGCATTCCTCGGAAGCGCGGGCTCGAGCAAGACGTACTCCTTCGGCGTCGAGCAGACGTACTCCGACGGGTCCGTCGTCGACTGGTCGGGGGCCGAGTCCTCCGACACGCCGGCCCCGACGGTCGAGGCGAAGAGCTCGTTCGGGGGCGGCGGCAGCTCGACCCTCGCGATCGTCGCGCTTGTCGTCGGCATCGTCGGGATCGTGCTCGGCGGTCTGGCACTCGTCGCCAAGAGCGGGCGCCAGCTCGCATGAGCGTCTCCCTGCGCGGGTGGGGGCTCGCGCTGTACGTCGTCGTGGTGGTCGCGCTCGCGATCCCGGCGTCGGCCGCGGCCCACGCGTATCTCGTTCGCACGGTCCCGTCGGCGAGCGGCGTCGTCAACACCCCACCCGCGCAGGTCGCGCTCACCTACGACGAGGCCGTCGAGCCGCGGTTCGCGATCGTCTCGGTCAGCGACAAGGACGGCCACCAGGTGACGGCCGGAAATCCGGAGCGGTCGCCGGCGAACCCGGACACCCTGGTCGTCTCCCTGAAGAAGATCCCCGAGGGCTGGTACCTCGTCTACTGGCGGGTGATCTCGGCCGACGGCCATCCCGTCCGGGGCGCCTTCACGTTCGCCGTCGGCCCGAACCCGGGGCCGCAACCGCAGTTCGTGATCCCCTCGATCGCGGAGAGCGCAGCGACGCCGCGGCTCGTCGCCTCCCGCTCCGTCACCTTTCTCGCCGTGATGTGTGCGATCGGGCTCTTCGTCCTCCGGATGGCGATCGCGCGACCGGTGATCCGCCGGGTCGACGGCACGAACCTGCGCGCGGTGTCGATCGCCTTCCTCGTCGCGTCGGCCGTCGGCCTGGTCGCGATCCCGGTCTATCTCGACATCGCCACCGCCGAGTTCTCCCTCCGATCCGCGTTCGACGTCGGCTCGATCGTGCCGCTCCTGCGCGCATCCGCCTTCGGGCGAGGGTACGTCGACCTCGAGCTCTGCTTCGCGCTCTTCGTCGCCGCTGCCTGCATCGCACTGTGGCTCGACCGGCCGGAGCGACCGGCTCGGTCGATCGCAGAGCTCCTTGCGACCGGAGCCGCGGGCGCCGCAGCGGCGGTCGTGCTGCTCGTCCCAGGCGCGGCCGGGCATGCGGCGCAGACCGCACCGCGCGGGGTCTCGCTCGGGCTCGACTGGCTCCACCTCGTCTCGGGATCGGTCTGGGTCGGCGGGCTCGTCGGCCTGCTCGTGCTCTGGCGCAGCCTGCCGGTCGCACGCCGTGTGGCCGGGCTCGTCGTCGCGGCGCCGAGGTTCTCGAACACCGCGCTCGTCTCCGTGCTCCTCCTCCTCGGTTCCGGCATCGGCGCGACCGTCGTCCACATGCCGACGCTGCCGGCGCTCTGGCAGACGTCCTACGGGAAGACGATCCTCGTCAAGGCGGCGCTGCTCGCGGCGGCGCTCATGCTCGCAGCCGTCAACCTCGCGCGGACGAAGCCGCGGCTCGCCGCCGCCCGCCGGCGCGTCGAGGTGGGTACCTCGGCGGCGGCGCTCCTGCGGCGCCTCGTCGGCGGCGAGGTGCTGCTCGTGTGGGCGGCCGTCGTCGCGGCTGCCGTCCTCTCGAGCCTGCCGCCGCCCCCGCCCGCGCTCGCGCAGGAAGGCGGCGCGCTCGCGCGCGTGGGGCCCGGGCCCGTCGCCCGAACGGTGACGAAGAACGGCTACACGTTGCGCGTGCTCGTTTCGCCGAACCGCGCGGCGGTCCCGAACGACTTCGCGCTTGAGCTCACCCGTGCCGGGAGGCCGGTGACAGGCGCCGACGTGACCGTCACCTTCGCGATGCTCGACATGGAGATGGGGAACCAGGAGTTCCGGCTGACCGAGACGAAGCCCGGCGTGTACGCGCGACCCGCGAACCCGGCGCTCGTGATGGTCGGCCACTGGGGCCTCTCGTTTCAGGTCACGCCGAAGGGCGGCGCGCAGTTCACGGCGCTCGTCGTCGACCGGACGAGCTCGTGAGGTGAAGCTCCGCTTTCTCCTTGCGCTGCTCGCACTCGCGGCGGCAGCCGTCGCCGTGGTGGTAACCATCTTCCTGGTGCAGAACGCCCTCGCCGACGGCGATCCCGCGAGCGACTACCTGATCAGCCAGCAGCTGTTCCCGTCGTTCAAGGCGAGCATCTCAGGGGCGGACGTCACGCGGCTCAAGGCGATGCTCGACGAGTCGAAGCGCAAGGGGTTTCCGCTGAAGGTCGCGGTGATCGCCGGGCGCTACGACCTCGGCTCCGTCCCGAGCCTCTTCGGGAAGCCGCAGCAGTACGCGCGCTTCCTCGGCCAGGAGGACTTCTACTTCTTCAAGGACGAGCTCCTCGTGGTGATGCCGCAGGGGTACGGGCTGTACAAGGCGAAGGGCGAGGTTCCCGCAGGCGACCGGGCCGTCGTCGCCGCCCTGCCGAAGCCGAACACCGCCGCGATCGAGCCGCTGCTCGCAGCGACCGAACGGGCGGTCACGGCGCTCGCGAAGCGACGGGGCCTCACGCTGTCCGGTGCCGAGGGCTCCGGTTCCGGCCCGTGGCGCGACCGCCTGAAGATCGTTGCGGGCGTGCTCGTCCTCGGCGCGGTCGCGCTCGTGGTGCGGACGGCGGTGCGACGACGACGATGAAGCGGCTCGCGCTCGTCTCCCTCGTGGTGGTCGCCGGATGCGGCGGCTCGAAGCCCGTGCAGCTCACGGGGACCGCAATCGACCCGCCGGTGACGGCGCCGAACTTCGCGCTCCGTGACCAGTCGGGCGGCACGGTCACCGTTGCCGGGCAGCGCGGGCACTGGCTCGTCGTCACGTTTCTCTACACGCACTGCCCGGACGTCTGCCCGCTGATCGCAGCGCAGCTCGACCGCGCGATCCGCACACCCGTGGGCGTGCGCGCGGCGCTGCGGGTGATCGCGGTGAGCGTCGACCCGGAGCGCGACACGCTTGCCGCCGTTCGCCGGTACGTGAAGGCGCGGCGGCTCGCGCCGTCGTTTCGGTACGCGATCGGGTCGCGGCGCACGCTCTCGCGCGTGTGGCGCGCCTACCACGTCGCGGCGCAGCCGGGACCGCGCGGGACGGTGACGCACTCGACCTTCGAGATCCTGATCGACCCGAAGGGCGACGAGCGCGTCGTCTACGACTCCTCGATCAAGGCAGCCTGGCTGACGGGCGACCTGCGGAAGCTGGGCGTTTGAGCGCAAGGCGGCCGAATCGAGGCGTGCGCATGCCGGGCCTGCCGCTTCGGCCGGGACGGCGCGGGTTCTCGAAGCAGACGCGGCTCGTGCTGATGCTCGTGCTGCTCGCGGTGTGCGTCGTCGCCGTCGTGGTCGGGGCCGTCCTCGCGCGCTCGTCGGCGCACCCGCACGTCGTCACCATCCCCGCCGCCGACCGCAACGCGTCGCCGGCGCTCCTGCGCGCGGCGCAGGCCGTCGGCTTCCGCCCGCCGGGCGGCGGCGGCGCCGGGCAGGTCGAGGCCGAGCCGGCGTCGGCCGCGAAGCTGATCACCTCCGGCCTGCTGCCGGTCGGCGCGCCGGCGCCGGGCTTCACGCTGCGCACGCCGACCGGAACCGCCGTCCGTCTGAGCTCCCTCCGCGGGAAGGTCGTGCTGCTCGAGTTCTTCGCCACGTGGTGCCCGCACTGCAACGCCGAGGCCCCGCACCTGAAGAAGCTGTACGCGCAGCTTCCGCGTTCGAAGGTCGCGTTCGTCTCGGTGGACGGCAACAGCGACGACGCTCCGAGTGTGTTCGCCTACCACCTCTGGCACGAGCTGCCGTTCCCCGCCGTCCTCGACCAGGGGGCGAAGACGGTGACGTTCCCCCAACACGGACCGATCGGGCCCGTCAGCCGCAAGTACGGAGTCTCCTTCTGGCCCACCTTCTACGTCCTCGACGCGCGCGGTCGTGTGGCCTGGCGTTCGGGCGGTGAGCAGCCCGACGCGTTGCTCGCCCGGGAGCTTCGCCGCGCCATGGCCGCGACGTAGCGGCGCGCCCGCCGGCCGCGACCTCGGCGAGGCGCCCGGTACCGTAGAGACGTGGGCGTTCACTTCGGGTACCGCAGGTTCGGGCCGCGCGAGCAGGTCGAGCGGCCCGCGGACCCGGCGGTCCGCCGTGCGAACCTCCGCCGCATCGCGCGTCTCTTCCGCCCGTACTGGCGGAAGCTGAGCATCGTCGCGCTCATCATCCTGGTCTCCTCGGGGCTCGGCGTGATTCCCGCCTTCCTGATCAAGGCGCTCTTCGACAACGCGATCCCGGAGGGACGCCTCGGTCTCACGACCGTCCTCGTCGCGATCGCGATCGCGATCTCGGTGATCACCGGCGCGTTCGGCGTCGTCCAGTCGTACCTCTCGACGCAGGTCGGGCAGAGCGTCATGCACGACATGCGGACCAACGTGTACCGGCACCTGCAGCGGCTGTCGCTTGCGTTCTTCACGAAGACGCGGACGGGCGAGGTGCAGAGCCGGATTGCGAACGACATCGGCGGCGTCGACAACGTGCTCACGTCGACGGCGACGTCGGTGATGTCGACGATCACGACGATCACCGCAACCGTGATCGCGATGTTCCTGCTCGACTGGAAGCTCGCGCTGCTGTCGCTCGGGCTGCTGCCGCTGTTCGTGTGGGTCACGCGCCGCGTCGGCGAGGCGCGCCGGCAGGTGGCGACCTCGCGACAGGAGTCGATGGCGGACATCACGTCGCTCGTCCAGGAGTCGTTGTCCGTCTCCGGGATCCTGCTCGGAAAGACGATGGGCCGCTCCGCGGAGCTGGCGGAGCGATTCGACGGCGAGTCCCACCGGCTCGCGGGCCTCGAGGTGAAGAGCCGGATGACGGGCCGCTGGATGATGGCGGCGATCCAGATGACGTTCGCGGTGATGCCTGCGGCCGTCTACTGGCTCGGCGGCTGGGAGGTGGCTCACGGCGCGAGCCCGCAGCACCTCGTCGGCACCCTGGTCGCGTTCACGACGCTGCAGACGCGACTCTTCGCTCCCATCGGCAGCCTGCTCAGCGTGTCGGTCGACGTGCAGAGCTCGCTCGCCCTGTTCGACCGCATCTTCGAGTACCTCGACCTCCCGGTGGAGATCGAGGAGGGGACGCGCGACGTCGACGGCGTCCTGGGCGACGTGCGCATCGAGCACGTGTGGTTCAAGTACGGCGGCTCGGACACGTGGGCGCTCGAGGACATCGACCTCGTGATCCCTTCGGGGACGACGACCGCGATCGTGGGCGAGACCGGCGCAGGCAAGACGACGCTCGGGTACCTCGTGTCACGTCTCTACGACCCGACAGAAGGCCGCGTGACCGTCGACGGGATCGACATCCGCGAGCTCACGTTCGCCTCCCTCGCACGCGCGGTCGGCGTCGTCTCGCAGGAGACGTACCTGTTCAACGCCACCGTTCGCGAGAACCTTCGGTTCGCAAAGCCCGACGCCGGCGACGAGGAGGTCGAGGCGGCGGCGCGCGCGGCACAGATCCACGGGTTGATCTCGACGCTTCCCGACGGCTACGACACGGTCGTCGGTGAGCGCGGCTACCGGTTCTCGGGTGGCGAGAAGCAGCGGATCGCGATCGCCCGCGCGGTGCTTCGCAACCCGCCGATCCTCGTCCTCGACGAAGCGACCTCCGCGCTCGACACGCAGACGGAGCGCGCCGTGCAGGAGGCCCTCGCGCGGCTCGTCGAAGGCCGCACGACGATCGCGATCGCCCACAGGCTCTCGACCATCCGCGACGCCGACCAGATCGTCGTTCTCGACGGCGGCCGCGTCGTCGAGACCGGGACGCACGACGACCTCCTCGCCCGCGGCGGCCGGTACGCGGCGCTCGCCGCGCGCGACGCCGACACCGCCCGCTTCGCGGCCGTCGAGGCCGACCTCGCCGAGCTCGTCTAGCCGCTCAGCATTTGAGAGGCTTGTGCGTGCGCGAGTCGGTGCAGCTGACGCCGGTCGTATGCCAGCCGAGGCGGCCCTTCGCGCTGATGTCGGCGATCACCTTGTAGACGCCGTTCAGCCGGTAGCGCTTCACCGTGAACGCCGCGGTGCAGTGGCCGGCGACGAGCTTGCTCTTCGCGGGGACGAAGCACGTGACCTTCGTGAAGACGAGGCCCTTCACCTTCGTCTTGAACTGCTCCTGCATCACCGGCTTCAACGTCGCCGCGAGGATCTGCGACGGGGTGGCCGCGGCCGCCGGCGCGGCGAGCGCCGCGGAGGCGAGAACGGCGAGAGCGAGCCTGCGCACGGCGGCCATGGTAGCCGCGCGGTTTTACGTTCCCTTAACGCGGCGGGCTGGCGCTGCTTGACCGATGCCTTTTAATACGAGGTAGCGGATGGGTGCAGTGCCCGAGTACCACGGGCCGTTCGGCAAGCAGCAAGCGGAACGACTCCTATGGCGCGCCGGATTCGGCGCGCGCGCCGGCGAGGCCGACGCGCTGACGAAGCTCGGGATGAAGCACGCGGTGCACGCGTTGACGCGCCCCGCGCCGTACCAGCTGATCGGCCCCGATCCGCACGACGAGCGCAACCGGCCGCTCGCGCCCGCCGACGCGTTCGGCCACGACCACCTCGCGTGGCTCGACCGGATGGTGCGCGCGAATGCGCCGATGATCGAACGCATGACGCTCGTCTGGCACGACTGGTTCGCGACGTCGAACCAGGGCGTCGCCTCGCAGCAGCTGATGCTGAACCAGATCGACATGTTCCGCGGCAACGCGCTCGGCTCGTTCAAGGACCTGCTGGTCAACGTGACGCAGGATCCGGCGATGCTCGTCTGGCTCAACGGGAACCAGAACGTCAAGGGCAAGCCGAACGAGAACTACGGCCGCGAGATGATGGAGCTCTTCACCCTCGGCGCGAACCGCGGCGCGTACACGGAGACCGACGTGCGTGAGCAGGCGCGTGCGCTCACCGGCTGGCGCGGCAGCGTCGTCAACCGGCAGTCGACCGGCTTCACGTTCGACCCGAACCGCCACGACACCGGCACGAAGACGATCTTCGGCCAGACCGGCAACTACGCGTGGCAGGACTCCTGCCAGCTCTGCCTGGACCACCCGATGCACGCGTCGTACTTCGTCTCGAAGCTCTGGAGCTACTTCGTCCCGACCGCACCCGACGCCGCGACCGTGAAGGGGCTCGCATCGCTCTACGCCGGCTACCGCGTGCGCCCGGTGGTGGAGGCGATCCTGACGCACCCCGACTTCTACAACGGCCCGCGCATGGTGAAGCCGCCCGTCGTCCTCAACGCCGGGCTGCTGCGCATGCGCGGCCGCTACATCGACACCTCGGCCTGGTGGTCGCTCTCGGCGCAGGCCGGCCAGCAGCTCTTCTACCCGCCGGACGTCGGAGGGTGGGACGACACGCGCTGGCTCGACACCGCGACGTTCCGCGCGCGCTGGTTCATCTCGGCGATCGTCCAGGGCGCCGACACGCCGGCCGACAGCCCGAGCGACCCCGTGCAGCTGACCACGCGCGCGATCGGCTTCTGGGGCAACCCGACGATCACGCCGACGACGCAGTCGCTCCTGCAGGGCTTCGCGAAGGCGCAGCTCAAGCGCGGCGCGCGTGCCGCCGACGTCGAGACCGCGCTCCGAAGGCTCGTCGCTTCGTCCCCCGACATGCAGACCGCATGAGCTGTTACGACTGCTCGAGGGCTGATCTCTTCCGCCGCGCAGTCGCGCGGGCGGGTCGCGGGCTGCCGGAGATCGAGCCGGGGATGCCGCTGCCGGCCGGCACCGGGATGACGCGGCGCGAGTTCGTCTCGCGAACGGCCGGGCTCGCGCTCGCCGTCTACGGCGGCGCCGCGCTCTCGGGCCGCGCCTTCGACGACGGCATCGCGGAGGCCGCGTCCGTCGCCGCGGCCCAGCAGAAGACGCTCGTGACCGTGTTCTTCAACGGCGGCATCGACGGCCTGAACGTCCTCTTCCCCGCGGGCGACCCGCGCTACTACCAGCTGCGCCCGAACCTCGCCCTGCCGCAGACGGTCGGGCGGCCGTTCACGGAGGACGACCGCCTGCGCTGGCATCCCGCCGCGAATGGGATCGCGACGCTGCACGACGAGGGGAAGGTGTCGGTCATGCCCGCGGTCGGCTACGACAACTCGAACCAGTCCCACTTCACGTCACGCCACTACTACGAGGTCGGCGGCACCGACGCGAGCCTCCGCACCGGCTGGCTCGGGCGCTACCTCGACCACGTCGGCACCTCCGACAACCCCTTGCAGGGACTGACGCTCGACGTCGCCATGCATCCGTCGATCGCGACCGCGAAGGTGCCGGTGGCGACGCTCGCGGCCGCCGACCAGTACACGTTTGCGCCGCCCGGGCTCCCACCGCATCCGCTCGAGGCCTCGATCCTGCAGGAGGCGGCGAACATCGGGGCGGCACACGCGAAGTCGTCCGAGCCGGGGCTCGCGACCGCAGGGCAGATCGCGTACGACTCGCACCACCTCTACTACGGCCTCGGCGGGATCCGCTCAGGCTTCTCGAGCCCCGTGCAGTACCCGAGCTCGAGCGACCCGTTCCCGCACCGGCTCGCCGGCCTGGCGGCGATGCTCGCGGCGGGGCTGCCGGTGCGCGTCGTGGGCCTCACCGTCGGCCACTTCGACACCCACGCGACGCAGGCGACGACGCTGCAGCGCGACCTCCAGCTCGCCTCGGACTCGCTGCTCGCGTTCCAGCGGGATCTCGAGGCGCGCGGCATCGCCGACCGCGTGATCACGCACGTCTGGTCGGAGTTCGGCCGCCGCGGCGCCGAGAACGCCTCCGGCGGGACCGACCACGGCTCCGCCGGCGTCGGCTTCCTGATCGGCACGAAGGTGAAGGGCCAGCAGCTCGGCTCGCACCCGGGCGTCACGAGCGGGCTCGACCCCGCGGGCAACCTGAAGCCGTCGGCCGACTTCCGCGCGATCTACGCCGCCCTGCTCGAGCAGTGGTTCGACGTCGACTCGAACGCGATCCTCCCAGGCGTCTCGGCCTTCGCCAGGCCCGCGCTCCTGAAGTGAGGGCGGCCGCCCTCGCGGCGGCGGGGATCTTCCTGCTCGCGCCTTCCTCGTCGGCGCTCGCACCTGCGCCCGCGCGCGTCCAGGTGAGCGCGAAGGAGTTCTTCTACTCGCTCTCGCGACGCACCGTGACCGCAGGCCCCGCGATCGTCGAGCTCGTCAACTTCGGGGAGGACCCTCACGACCTGCGGATGCAGCGGCTCGGCGGCGGCCGCGTCTGGAAGACCCCGCTCGTCTACCCGGGTGCCTACTACGACCTCGAGGCGACGCTCGTCCCCGGCCGCTACCGGCTCTGGTGCTCCGTCGCGAACCACCGCCAGCTCGGGATGGAGGCAACGCTGACGGTGGCCGCGAGGAAGAAGACTTAGGCGAGGAACGGCGAGACCGCCTTCGTCGCCTGCGCCGCCGTGAGCACCTTCGGCAGGTCGGGTGCCGGGACGATTGCGCCGGCGGCGATGTTCGTCAGCACGCTGAGATGGCGCGACTCGCAGGCGCCGATCTCGGCTGCGACCGCCTTCAGCTCGTCGCTTCGGAGCGACGTCACGGCGCCCATGTACGCACCGACGAACGCCGTCTCGAGCGCCTCGCCGAGCATGCCGATCGACTTCCGCGACGCGAATGCGTCCCTCGGATACTTGAACTTCAGGTTCTTCGGGGTCGCCGACTTCAGCACGCCCTTGAGGGCGGAGTAGTGCGCCTGCTCGTTCGCGCGTGCGCCGACGAGGTACGAGAGCTCGTCACCCTTCAGCTGCTTCGAGCCGATCGCGCGCGTGTAGAAGTCGATTGCGAGCAGTTCGGCCGTGGCGGCGAGCTTCGCCACGTCCGCGTCGGTGGAGGCGGCGCCGAAGGCCGTCCCCTCGGCGAGGCCGAGAAGCGAGCCGGCGGCGACGAGGGCGAGGCCGCCTTTCGCGCCGCGGGAGAAGAACTGAGCCCTGGTGATGCCGTCCATCGCAGAGACCTCCTTGGGAGCGGGTGGGATGGCCCTTGTTCGACCCCCGGCCCGAACCGGTTCGGTCTCGCGCGCGAATGACGCGCGATGTTGAATTCGGGAATGCCGCGTGCGCTTGCGCACCTGTCGGACGAAGCCGTGGTTGCGCTCTGTGCCCGGTCCGACGAGGTCGCGCTCGGCGAGCTGTACGACCGCTTCGGCGCGCTCGCATACGGCCTCGCCCGCCGGACTCTCCGCGACGACGCGCTCGCCGAGGACGCGGTCCAGGAGGCGTTCCTCGCGATCTGGCGCGGCGCCGCCCGCTTCGTGCCCGAGCGGGGGAAGGCCAGCACGTGGATCCTCACGCTCGTGCACCGGCGCGCCGTCGATCTCGTCCGGCGCGAGCAGCGGCGGCGCACCGAGGCGCTCCCGGATTCCGTTCCGGCCGCCGTGACGGGCGCCGCAGACGACGAGCTGTGGCTGCGGCTCGAGCGCGAGCGGGTGCAGAGCGCGCTCGCGCAGCTCCCGGATCCGCAGCGGGAGGCGATCGAGCTCGCCTACTACGGCGGCTTCACGCAGAGCGAGCTCGCGGAGCGGCTCGGCGAGCCGATCGGCACCATCAAGAGCAGGATGTTCACCGGGCTTGCGCGTCTACGCGACCTTCTGGAAGGAGAGGCATGGGCGACGACGCCGTCCACGACCTGACCGCGGCATACGCGCTCGACGCGCTCGAGGCGGAGGACGCGCGCGGCTACGAGCAGCACCTCGCCGGCTGCGACCGCTGCCGCGAGGAGCTCGCCTCCCTCCAGGCGACGGCGGGCGCGCTCGCGTACGCGATCGAGCCGGCCCGTCCGCCGGCCGCTCTTCGCGGGCGGATCCTCGAGGCCGCGCGTGCGGAGCGGCCGAACGTCGTCCCGCTGCGGCCCCGCTCGTGGTCGAGGCCGCTTGCGGCCGCGGCTGCGCTCGCCGCGTGCGCGGTCGCCGGCCTCGCCGTCTGGAACCTCTCCCTCCACGACCAGCTCGGCCGCGCGAAGGAAGCGCTGCGCGGCGTGCCGCTGACGGGCGCGAACGGCTCGGTCGTCGTCGCAGGCGGCAGCGGCGCGCTCGTCGTCTCCGACCTCGCGCCCGCGCCGGCGGGGAAGACGTACGAGGCGTGGGTCATCCGCGACGGGCGCGCGAGCGCGGCCGGGACGTTCGGCGGCGGTGGGCGCACGATCGTGATCCGGCTCACGCGCCCGTTGCCGGCGGGCGCGGTCGTCGCGGTCACGCTCGAACGCGCCGGCGGCGTCTCCCAGCCGACTCGGAAGCCGTTCATCACCTCCGACCCGGTGTAGAGAAGGTTCTGCGCGCGCCGCTCGGGTAGAACGACGGCATGAACCGGATCATCAGACTCCCTCTCGCCCTCCTCGTCGCCTCCGCCGCCTTCGCCGTCGTCGTCGGGTTCGCATCGGGACGGGCGGCGTCGAAGACGCAGTCGCCGGCGACCAACGCGGCGGCCGCGTTGCAGAACGCGTTCGTCACCGTCTACCGCAAGGTGTCACCGTCGGTCGTCCAGATCGAGACGTCCGAAGGGCTCGGCTCCGGCATCGTCTTCGACGCCGAGGGCAACATCGTCACGAACGCCCACGTCGTCGGCTCTTCGAAGACGTTCACCGTCACCACCTCGACCGGGAAGCAGCTGAAGGGCTCGCTCGTCGGGACGTTCACCGCCGACGACCTCGCGGTGATCAAGGTGAACGGGAACGGGCTGCGCCCGGCGGCGTTCGCGAACTCGTCGGCGCTTCGTGTCGGTGATCTCGCGATGGCGGTCGGCAACCCGCTCGGCCTGCAGTCGAGCGTCACCCAGGGAATCGTCAGCGCACTCGGCCGTCAGGAGCCCGAAGGCAACGGCGTCGTCCTGCAGAACGCGATCCAGACGAGCGCGGCGATCAACCCCGGCAACTCCGGCGGCGCGCTCGTGAACATCCACGGCAACGTGATCGGGATCCCGACGCTCGCAGCGGCCGACCCGCAGCTCGGCGGGGCCGCCGCCGGCATCGGCTTCGCGATTCCGAGCAACACCGTCAAGAGCATCGCCTCGCAGATCGTCCAGCACGGCCACGTCGTGAACTCGGGACGGCCCTATCTGGGCGTGAAGATCGGCGACACCGGCAACGGCGTCTACGTCGGCGACGTCTCGTCCGGCAGCCCCGCGGCGAAGGCGGGCGTCAAGGTCGGCGACGTGATCGTCGCGATCAACGGCAAGTCGACGCCCAACTCCGACGCGCTCGGTACCGCTCTCGCCGGCTACAAGCCCGGGCAGACCGTCACGGTGAAGCTCGTGCACCAGAACGGCGGCACGAGCTCCGTCAAGGTGACGCTCGGCGAGTACCCCGGAACGACGTAGCGACGCGCGCTACTGCGGCCCGGCTCCGGGGGCATCCTGCGACAGCGGGATGCCTTCGGGGCCCTTGCCGCGGAACGCGTCCCGGAACGCGGCGAACGCCTTCTCGTCGTACGACGAGCAGACGGCGACGTGCCCCATGCCGTAGTAGCCGTCGCGGTAGTACCTCGCCGGGTCGCCGGTCCACGCGGTCAGCGCGATCTTCTTCCCGAGCCCGGCGAGCGGCGTCCCGAACATCCCTTCGGGCTTCTCCTGGTAGAAGCGTTCGAGCTGGTCGACGGTGGAGCCCGGGACCTCGGGCCCCCACCAGATGACCACGCCGCCGTGCTCCTCGTTGTGGACGACCTGGCGCGGGTTGACCGGCGCCCGATAGAAGCCCCAGACCGCCCAGATCCCGTAGTGCGCACCCGCGGACGGCGGGAACGTGCTCCAAAGGCCCTTCGTCGGCGTGCTCAGCGTCGGCACGTCCTGGTGGTAGTTCAACGGGTTTCTCTTCGGCGGCTTCGGCGGCACCGACTTGAAGCTGCACCCGGCGGCGGTCATCGCCTTCGCGACTGCGGCGTCCGCGGTCCCGGAGCTGCCGCCGCCGAAGGCGAGCGCCGCCACGACGACCACGACCGCGACGACGGCCGCGCCGGCGGCGGCCCAGGCCCACCGTGGGAACGAGCCCCCGCCGCTCCGCTTCGGCCGTGCGTCGACGCGGCGCTTCGGCGCCTGCACCGGCCGCGGCGGCCGCGGCGTCTTCGCCTTTTTCGCCACACGGACAGGCTAGCGGCGCCCCGGGCCGGACCCGCCGCCGAGGAGCTCCACGGCGTGATCATCGTGACGGCGCCGACCGAGCCCGCCGCCGAGGTTTGACCGGCCGCGGATCGGTGAAGAACCGGCGCGTGGCCACGACCGCCGTCGCAACCCAGCCCGGGTCCGGCGTCGAGAAGCCGCGGCTCCTGTTCTTCTACGGAAGGACGTCTGGCCCGTGCCGACGCGTGGAGGCCTTCCTGTCCCAGGTGCTCCAGCGCCGGCACAACCACGAGACGTTCCGCCTCGTCCGTGTCTGCGCCGAGCAGCATCCGGATCTGATCGAGCACTTCCGCGTGGACTCGCTCCCGACGATCGTCGTCGTCGAGGATCGGCGCGTGAAGACGCGCGTCGCCGCCCCGCGAGGACGGAAGGAGCTCGAGGACGCTCTCGCGCCGTGGCTTCGCTGAACGAGCCGTTCGAGCGGGCGGGGAGGCGCTGAAGAAGGATCTGCGGCTTACGCTGGTGCAGCCGGAGTCGCGCGGCGAAGCATGAAGACCGCGGCGGCCGCGGGAACGAGCGGCAGCCACAGGTTGAAGAGCCGGTAGACGAAGACGCACACGATCGCCGCCGGCAGCGCGATCCCGGTCCACATCAGCGCGAACGGCAGCATCGTCTCGACCGCTCCTGCCCCCGCGAGCGGCAGTGACCGCCGCGTGAGCGCGTACCCGCTCGCGTACCCGAGCACGATCAGCGTCACGCTCGGGCGCCCGTGGGGCCAGAAGATCGCGAGGCATGCCCAGAGCACGAAGATGTCGGCCGTCCAGTAGATCGCCATCCCGAGCAGCGCGAGGAAGCCGGCCCGGAGGTTCCGGACGAGCGCGAGCGTGTGCGCGATCCCGTCGAGCGCGTGCGCCAAGCGCGAGCGCCATCCGGCGCGCCGCGCGAGCGCGCGGCGGTGGCGGAGGAGCCAGAGGGCGACGAGCGATCCGAGGGGGACGCCGATCGCCCACGAGAGCGGCACGCCCTCGCGATGGAACCCGTTCACGAGCAGGAGCAGCGAGATCGCGAACGCCACCGGCGCGAGCACCGCGTACTCGAGTGTGCCGAGGCTGAAGGTGCGCACCTGCGCCTCACGCCGCGGCAGCCCCGCGAGCTCGAGCGCGTCGACGTCGAGCGCGAAACCGCCGCGCGGGATGAAGAGCCCGAAGCCGCCGGTGACGAGGGCGCCGACGTGCGTCAGCGGCAGGTCCGGCCCCTTGCCCGCGCAGGCGCATTCACGGTAGGCGAGCATGTAGCCGAGGTAGCTCGCGATCGTGGCGGCGAAGGCGATCGGAAGCCAGTAGAGCTGCGGGTGGACGAGGCGGTGGACGACCGCCCCCGGCCCTGCGACGAACGCGAGGCCGACGAGCGCCCCCGCCGCGAGCGCGCCCGCGATCAGGACGAACGCCGCCGTGTGGGCCGGATGCTGATCGAGGTACGAGGACGCGACCGCGCGGCGTACGTGCTTGATGGCGACGATTCTCATCCGCGATCCTGAAAGTGAAACGACACGCACCGGTATACCGGTTCATCGTGGTTCGGGAGAGTCGGCTTGATCCCTCGGCCGGCGTCATCCGATCGGCGTCGTCGCGGCCACCGCGGCGCGGGCCTCCTCCTCGTAGCGGTTCCCGCGGTACCCATGGCGGAGGTAGGAGAGCGGCATCGCGAGCGGCCGGTGCTGCATCTGCCAGACGTGGCAGAGCTCGTGGCAGAGGAGGTCGTCGGGCGTCTCCTCGAGCGGCGCCCGCAGGAGGATCGTGTTCCAGGCGGCGTAGCCGTCGAACCGGCGAAACCACGGCAGCCGGAAGAGCGTCGGCCACACGTGCACGCGGACGCGGTCGATCCGGACCGGCGAGGAATAGAGCGGCAGCCGGTCGAGCCGCGCCTTCGCCCGTTCGAGGGCCCGCCGGGCGCCGTCGTCGCGCACGTGCCCGCCATCCTCGCAGCAGCCGGGCGGGTTGCGGCCCTTTCGCAGCCGCGGTACGGTGGTGCGCGTGCGGGTGACCCTCGTCTCGATCCTCGTCGGCCTGGCTCTCGCGCTCGTGCCGGCGGCCGGCGCACGCAGCGCCGCGCAGGCGGGACAGCTGCCGACGCGCGGCATCTTCGTACCGGGCGTCTCGCTCGCGGGCGTCCATCTCGGCTACACCCAGGCGAAGGTCGTCGCTGCGCTCGGGTCGAACTACCGCCTCTGCACCGTCGCGACCAGCAACCTCTGCAAGGAGCCGCTCTGGCTCTACCAGTACACCCGCGGCGAGCCGCTCGGCGTCGCGGTTCGGTTCCACAACAAGATCGTCAGTGCCGTCTTCACGCTCGGCGCGATCCAGGGCTGGAAGACGAGCGACGGCCTCAAGATGTACGACCCCGTCTCGAACATCTACAGCTTCTACGAGACCCCGATCTACACGAAGTGCATCGGGTTCGAGGCGTTCTCGATGCGCAAGGGCTCGATCACGAGCTCGTTCTACACCGCCTCCGGCGTGGTCTACGGGTTCGCCTTGACCGCGCCCGGCGAAGCCATCTGCCAGTAGTCAGAGCGCGAAGCGCTCGACGTGGAGCCGCCGGCGCGGGACCCCGGCTGCTCGCAGCCGCTTCTCGGTGACCGCCGTCATCGCAGGCGGCCCGCACAGGTAGACCTCCCGTTCGGGGAGGTCTGGCACGAGGCGGCTGAGGTGCTCCGGTGAGAGGAGCTCGTGCCCGTTCGGCCCCGCGTGGTCCCCGACGACGTAGTGGACGGTGACGCCGCGCTCCCGCTCGAGCTCGGCGAGCTCGTCCGCGAACACGATGTCGCGGTCGGCGAGCACGCGGTAGATCGCGACGACGTCGCCGGGCATGCGCTCGAGCAGCGCGCGCACCGGCGTGATCCCGATGCCGCCGGCGACGAGCAGCACCTTCTCGCGCCGCCGCGACCGGTCGGTGAAGTCGCCGAACGGCCCCTCCGCGACGACACGGGTTCCGACGGGGATCGTGCGCATTCGCGAGGTGTGGCCGCCGACCGCCTTCGTCGTGATCCGGAACGTGTCCCCGTCCGGCGCCGCCGAGAGCGAGAACGGGTGAGCCGCCCACCAATGCCCGCGCGTGAGGAACCGCCAGAGGAAGAACTGCCCCGGCTCGGCTCGGAGCCCGGAAAGCCGGCGGCCGGCGATCCGCACCGACGTGACGTCCGGCCCTTCCGGGACGACGTCGACCACGCGCATGCGGTGGCGGGTGAGCGAGAGGAACGGGGCGAGCACGCGCCACGCGAGCGCCGCGAGCGTCGCGATGAAGAGGCTGCGCCAGAACCACGCGTTGCCGGGGTTCAGCTGGTCGTTGATGTCGCCGCCCGTCGGGATCTCGTGGAACCACGAGAGCGCGATCCCCGCGTACGCCGTGAGGTGCACCGCGTACCAGAGCTCGTACGACATCCGCCGCCGCGCGATCGCGAACGAGCTCCAGCCGACGACGAGGAGCAGGAACGTGCCGATCGTCGCGGTGATCATGCCGGGGAACGCGCCGCGCGCGACCATCGTCCAGAACTCGTCGCCGAAGGAGCGGTGGGTCGGCATCGAGTAGCCCTGGATCTGCAGGACGACGTGGACGAGGACGAGGACGATGCAGAGGTGGCCGTTCCACCGGTGCCACTGCGTCAGGCGGTCGAAGCCGGCGAGGCGCTCGAGGAACGGCAGCCGCGAGAGGAGGACGACCTGGACGTTCGCGAGGTACGCCGCGATCAGGCCCGCGAGCCCCGCCGTCCGCGCGAGCAGGTCCGCGGTCGTGTGCATCGTCAGGTTGCCGTTGTCGACCCAGATCTCGACGAGCCACGCGATCACGCCGAGGTAGACGGCCGACGCGGCGAGAAGGGCGACGGCATGCGCCGCCGCGCGCCTGCGCATCGAGTCGCGCCTAGCGGCGCGCGGTGGTGACGAACTTCGCGACGTCGTAGAGCTGCTGGAACTTCAGCACGCGGAGCAGGTACTCGGCCTGGATGCCGCCGACGCCCTGGACGACCGCGTTGATCACGTTCGTGTAGCTCACGCGGTCGCGGTCGAGGTTCGGGCCGATCGTCCCGGTCGTCCCCGCAGCCTTCATCACGTGGCACTTGCCGCAGAAGACCACGAAGAGCTTCTTGCCGACGGCTGCGTTGCCCGGCGCATCCTTCAGCGGGCCGACGTCGCCGACGCCGTTCGACTCGGAGACCGGCCCGGGCTTGTAGTTGTCGGCCGACACCGGGAGCGCGACCGCGAGCACCCCGACCGTGAGCAGGGTCAGCAGGACCACGAGTCTCCGCCGGGACACCGCGCTCGATTGTAGAGGCGACCCCACGCGGTGTCCAACACGGTGGAGGAGGCTCGCCTCGATGCGGAGGTGGCTACACTGCCCGGGCAATTGAGCGAGTCTGGATCGGTGTTTCCGTTGCACCCTTCTTGCCCGTTCATGAAGGTGGCAAGGAGGTGAAGAGAAATGGCAACCGGAACCGTCAAGTGGTTCAACGCGGACAAGGGCTACGGGTTCATCACCCCGGACCAGGGTGACAAGGACCTGTTCGTGCACTTCAGCGCAATCCAGGGGAGCGGCTACAGGACGCTCGCCGAGGGCGCGAAGGTCGAGTACGAGGAGCAGCAGGGAGAGAAGGGCCCACAGGCCGCGAACGTCAACGTGATCTCCTAGCGCCCGCGCGTCGAGACGCTACGCGAACGTGTGTTCGTGTAGCGTCTCGGCCGTGCAGCTCGCGATCGACTCGCTCGACAGGCTCGTGGAGCTCGTCGAGGAGCGTGGGGGGCGCGTGGCCGCCGCGGAGGCGGCGCGCGAGCTCTTCGCCCTGCCGCGTGCGACCGATGCGGTTGCGCGAACGCTCCTCGGTCCGCTTGTCGACGGCGACGACCGCCTCTCCTGGCGGGGCGCCAGCGTCGCGCTCGCCGGTGCGCCGGCGCCGGCGCTCGCAGAGGCCGCCTTCTGCGTGTTCGACCTCGAGACGACCGGGCTCGCCGCCGCCTCCGCGCGGATCTGCGAGATCGGCGCCGTCCGCATCGAGCGCCTCTCGATCGTGAAGACGTTCCAGACGCTCGTGAAGCCCGGCGTCCCGCTCCCGAGGCCGATCGGCGCGCTCACCGGACTGCCCGAGGCGGAGCTCGCCCGGGCCCCGAGCGTCGCGACCGCCCTCGCGCGGTTCACGTCGTTCGCGGGCGACGCCGTCCTCGTCGCGCACAACGCGCGGTTCGACGTCGCGTTCTTGAACCGCGCGCTCGAGCGGCTGACCGGACGCCGGCACGCCGGTCCCGTGATCGACACCGTCTCGCTCGCGCGGAACCTGCTGCGGGGGCGCGCGGAGCGCACGAGCCTCGCTGCGCTCGCACACTTCTTCGGCACCGCGGCTCGCCCGTGCCACCGCGCGCTTCCGGACGCCGAGGCGACCGCGGAGATCCTGCTGCGCCTGATCGAGATCGCGCAGGAGGCGAGGCCCCTCACCCTCGCCGACCTCGAGCAGCTCGCGGCACCGCGCGCGCGGCTCGTCCACGGCAAGCGCCGGCTCGTCCGCGGCGCGCCGACCCAGCCCGGCGTCTACCTCTTCCGCGACCGGTTCGGCCGGGTGCTCTACGTCGGGAAGGCGCGGGACCTCCGCGCCCGTCTCCGCTCGTACTTCTCGGGCGGGCGGCAGCGGCCGTCGGTCGAGGCCGCCCTCGGCGCGGCAGAGCGGATCGAGTGGCGCGTCCACGGGTCGGAGCTCGCGGCGGCGCTCGAGGAGGTGCGGCTGATCCGCGAGCTCCGGCCGCCGGCGAACGCGCGCCGCCCGCAACCGGAGCGGTACGTCTACCTCGGCCGCCGCGGCGACCAGGTGGTGGTGACGCGGACGCCCACGCCGT
>Ga0070741_10005481_pt1 | contig 28175 bp, 31 predicted proteins | sample Coa_R1_4_FD_66440 | JGI IMG/M metagenome (GOLD analysis project Ga0070741, IMG submission 66440) | Surface soil microbial communities from Centralia Pennsylvania, which are recovering from an underground coalmine fire - Coalmine... | ecosystem: Environmental > Terrestrial > Soil > Unclassified ...
GGACAGGGCGGCCGGGGCGTACTCGTGGTGCGCAGGAGCGCGACCGAATGGAGCGAGCCGGCTTTCTATTCCCTCGGCGGCGCGAGCTTCGGGCTGGGGGCGGGCGGGCAGGGCGGACCCCTCGCTCTGATCTTGATGAGCGATGATGCGGTCGGCAAGTTCAGGGACAACAGCCGCACCTGGCAACTCTCGGCCGACACGGGACTCACGATCGTGGGTTTCGCCGGCACGCCATCGGCGGCGAGCGGCCATTCCAAGGCGGACATCGTGATGTGGAGCGGTGTCAGGGGTCTCTCGGCGGGAATCTCCGCCGCGGCCACCTACATCACCCCGAGCGCCATCCTCGATGATGCTTACTATCATCGGCTGGTGACCAACCGGCAGATCCTCACCGGTGCGGTCGTGAGCCGCTACACGGCGGGTCTGCGCGAGGCGCTCGCAGGCGGCAGCAGCGCAAGCTACCGCTGAGCGCGCTCTACCAGCGGTAGGCGAGCGAGAAGCTGAGAGTCCCCTGCGCCTTGCGCTCGACGATCGGGCTGCGGCCGGCGCTATCCAGGAGCTCACTCACTGCAACATTCGCATTACCGAGGACGTGGCGGGTGAAGAACCGGGTGGCGCTGAACCCGAATCCCACGGCCTCGAGACCACCGTGCGCATCGAACGGGCGGTAGCCGGACTGCAGGGCCTGGCGCTCACTGATTCCGTAGACGGTCTGCAGGTGCGTGCGATCCGCGAAAGTCACCGAGGGACCTGCGAACATGACGAACTGGCGCGAGCTGCCGGGGAGCGGTGTGTAGAGACTGAAGTCGCCCTCGAGCCCGGCGGCGCCGCCTGCGATCTTGCGAATGTCAGCCCGCAGCAGGATGGGCAGGCGCTTCGATAATACGTAGGTGCCTGACAACTTGAGGAAAGGTGCCCTGGGGATGTCCCCGAGACCGTGCAGCGTGCTGTAGTGCCACGACATCCGGCGGCCGAGGTCGAGGCCCACGGAGAGCGAGGCGCGATACTGCTTTCCGTCGATGAAGTTGAGGCCGATCCCCTCGCCGGTCGAGACGAAGATCCGATCCCGGTAGCGGATGTTGATGACGGGCCCGCCGCCCCCGCGATACTGGCTCGCCCCGCTATAAACAGGGTTCGCCGAAGTCGCGATCCCGAGGATCACGTCCCACTCAGGTACCTTGGGGGCGAACAGCCTCTGTAGCGCGATTCCCCCGGGGTACTGCCACTCCTGCATGGGGGAGGGCGTCTGCGCAGAGGCGACGCGTGCTCCTAAGCTCCAGATCGCCGCCAGCAGGCACGCGGCCAATATTTTCGGCAACAGCAATGCTCCTTCCGCCGAGTCAACGGCCGGAGGAGCATGCTTGTTCCCGGTAGCGCCTCAGCGGGTTATGCGGATCCGGCGGCTGCGGACGATCGCGAGGGAGCCCAGGAGCAGGGTGAGCGCGCCGGCGAGCGTCGCGGGATCGAGCTCCGGTGCCGCGGCCACCGGCGGGCTGGAGCCCGGGTCCGACGGATCGGACTTCTGTCCAGGATTGCCGGTGCCGGGGTCGTTGGGATTGGAACTATTCGTCGGTTGTCCGGAGTTATCCGTCTGCGGGTCGGAGTTATCCGTCTGCGGGCCCGATCCCTGCGAGTCGTGCAGCGAGGGAGTACCGCCGGAGGAACCGGAAGTCGGGATGATTCCGGAGCCCGCGCCACCACAGCCTGCGGGCATGCCGCAATCGAACGGCATGTACCCGTTGTTGGCGAGCTCGCCGCCGCCCGTCGCCTGCTGCGGCGGGGTGGCATCGCCCGAGCTCGAGGGGCCATCGGTCTGCTGCTGGGTGCCACCGCTCGAGCCAGCCGTATCCGCAGGTTGATTCGCGGCGCCGGAGCCGGCTCCGCCCGCTGACGTCGCAGGCGAATTGGAGTCCTCGGCCGCCCCGGTTTGCGTGCTGTTGGAATACGTCCCGGCGATGAAGTGATCGCCGCTCGCATCGGCGGAAGTCGGAGTCTGCGCAGACTGTTCATCGCCGATGGCGGCGGGAGCCGTCGCATCGGTTTGCTGCAACGACGTGTCGTCCGCCGGTACGATGCCGCCCGCACTGACCAGGAGCCTGCCGGGATGCTGATGGAGGAGGAAGGTCACTCCGGCAGCGGCCAGGAATCCCACGAGCAGAGTAATGAGCAGCCAGCGTGTCTTTCTAGTTCTTGCCTTCATTGGCCATCCCGTTTATTGAGTTCTTGTAGCGGCCGGCTTGGGCCGGCTTCTTGGGCAGCAATGATCGCATCGAAACGGCGCCTCGGCAAATCGCTTCGAGGCTCGTTACATAACGCGCAACCGACCGGACATAACGCGAAAAGCGCCGCGGCGGCGCCGATCAGGCGGCGTCGTGGAAAATAACACCGAGCGTATGCCGCCGGCCGGAGCGTACGCGGCTGACGCCATGGCGCAGATTGACCCGGTAATCACCGCGCGTGCCGCGCACCGGCCGATGATGGACGGCAAACACAACACCATCGCCCTGCTCGAGCGGCACGACTTCTGCGCGCGATTGCATGCGTGGCCGCTGCTCGGTGAGCACGAATTCCCCGCCGCTGAAGCCTTCACCCGGCTGCGAGAGAAGCACGGTCAACTGCAGCGGAAACACCCACTCGCCGTAGAGATCCTGGTGCAGGCAGTTGTAATCGCCGGGCTCATACTGCAGAAGAAGGGGCGTCGGCTTCACCTGCCCCGCGGCATGGCAGCGCTCGAGGAAGGCTTCGAGGGTCGGCGGATAGCGCTCATCGCCGCCGAGCCGGCGACTCCACTCGTTCGCGATGGGCGCGAGCTGGCGATAGAGCTTCGTGCGTAATTCGGCAATGAGCGGGGGCAGGGGGTAGGCGAAATACTTGTACTCACCGCGGCCGAAGCCGTGACGGCTCATGATGATGCGGCTGCGGAAGCGGCGGTCTTCGGAATAGAGTACGGCGAGCTCCCGGCAGGCCGCCGGCGACAAGAGGCCGGGCAGGACCGCACAGCCGCGGGAGTCCAGTTCGCTGGCGGCAGCAGACCAGTCCACTTCGGAAAGATTGCTCTGGTTATTCCATTGCTTATGCGATATAGCTGAAGTCATGTCGAGTAGCCGAATCCGCCAGGCCTGAGTCCGATCGGAGAGAGCTTACTGCCGCAGCAGCCCGGACACTCGCCATTTCCGGCTGTCGCGCTGCAGGCAGCTTCGGACGCGCTACAGCGCTTTTCGCATCGTCAGGTTGAGGCGCATCCGACCGACGCTGGCGTGGCATCCGTCTGCTACTGGCGCGACTCCGTGATATACGAGGCGGTGGGCGCCGCCCCACACGACGACATCACCATGCTGCAACGCGAGCCGATGCGGCCGGTCCGACCGCTTCAGACCACCGAACAGGAAGGTTGCAGGAAGGCCGAGCGACACCGAGACGATCGGCGCTGAGAAGTCGCGCTCATCACGATCCTGATGCAGTGACATGCGCGCGCCGGGCTCGTAGCGGTTGATGAGACAGACATCCGGGCGATAGCCGGGAAAGCCCGCGCGCGCGGCGGCCTGCCCGGCGAGCTGGGCGAAAGGCTCCGGCAACGGCGGCCAGCCCCGGCCCGTCTCAGGATCGATGGGATCGTAGCGGTAGCCCTGACGATCCGTGATCCAGCCCACCGCTCCGCAGTTGGTCATTGCAGCCGACATGCGCTGTCCGCCCGGAGTCAGCATCTGCCGGAAGGGCGCCGCCGCCGTGATCTCCGCGATCGCAGTCAGCAGTCGCTGCTCGAGCGGCAGGGCGAAGCCCGCAAGACAGGTGAGGCCCATCTGGGCGGCGCGATCCTCGCCCGATCCATCGAACAGGTCCTCGACCGACAATCAGGGCTCGCGTCCCGCCTCGAGCGGATAGCCGGCCTCGCGCCACGCCTTCATGCCGCCATCGAGCGCCACCGCCCGCTGAAATCCCAGCTCGCGCAGCGTGGCGGTCGCGAGAGTCGATATGCGGCCGAACTCGCAACAGACGACGATGCGCCGGGTGGGGTCCGGCAGATCCTGGTTGACGCGCAACTCGAGCTGGCCGCGCGGCAGCAGCTTGGCTCCGGGCACGTGTCCTTCCTCGTAGGCGTCACGCTCGCGCACATCGAGGATGATCAGGTCCCTGGGGCAGCTCTCGGCGCGCGCCATCAGCTCCGTGAGAGACATGAAGGGCACGGCTGCAGCCGCCTCGGAGAGCATCTGCGCAACGGTCTTGGCGCCGTTCATGTTGGAGCGCAGCGCCTCGGTGAGGTGCGAGGGCATGCTGAGGTTGAGATTGCGCATCATCTCGCAGAACTGCGTGCGATCGCGGACCTGCAGCCGCGGGTTCGCGGCGATCTCATCGCCGAGCGTGGAGTGTTCGCGCCCTTTGTAGTCATGCGCCGGGAACACGAGCAGGGCGGGATCGAGGCGCAGGAGGTGATTGAAGAGGCTGTCGTGGAGCGCATCCGGGTCGCCGCTGGGAAGGTCCGTGCGCCCGGTGGCGCCAATCAGCAGCGTGTCGCCCGTGCATATCCGGTCCTCGATGCGCAGACACATGGAGTCGCGCGTATGGCCGGGCGTGTGCAGGACCTGGAGCCTCAGCTTCCCGACGAGCAGCATGTCGCCATCGTCCAGGCGCAAGTCCACGAAGGGAGCAGGGCTCATCCGGTGCATCGCAACGGGCGCACCCAGTTGACGCGCCAGTCCGCGCGTGGCCGAGAAGTGATCGGCATGGGTGTGCGTATCGACGAGATAGCGAATGCGCAGGCCATGCCGGGAGGCGAGGCCGAGGTAACGATCGATCAGGCCGATCTCCGGATCGATCAGTGCCGCCGCGCACGTATCGGCACAACCCACCAGATACGACTTGCAACCGCCGGCCGAGAGTTGCTCGAAGATCATGCTGGACCTCCCCGCGATCCGGGCTGCAAGCTTTGATTCAGTCAAACGGCCGGAGCATGGTCGGTCCGTGGTGCCGCATTGTCAACGCAACCGCCGCCCGATACGCGTTTACCGGATCAGGGAGGCGACGAATCCGGTCTTGATCTCGGTCGGCAGCAGCCGGACCATCAGGTGCACGAGGAGTGGGACCAGAACGAGATCATCGACGACGCCGGCGAAGGGCAGCGCGAAATTGACCGGATCGAGCGCATAGAGCGCGAGAACGACCGTCACCGGCCAGAGCCACAGCGGCCGGCGCCGATGCCACAACGCGAACCAGAGCAGGCGCAAGTCACCCGCCACCAGCCGCCAGAGCCTGAGCAATCGAATCATGGCGGGATCTCCCGCATGCAGATGAGCCAATAATGACGGCGGCGCGGGCAGAATCAAGCTGTGCCGGCGCAGGGACGGCCGAAGAGAGCCTCCAGGGAAGACGCGCATGAGGTCCATCGGTGCTCGCGATTGTTTCCTAGGAAACTATCTCTCGGCCTGGGGTGCCACTCTCAAGCGCAGCGGGCGCTCGACGGCTCGGTAGGACATTCGGCAGTGAGGAGCACCTACTACGAGGCCTTTCCACGGAGGCGGCGTCCGGACGGCGCGACCGCCGAACGCCGGCCGAGAGCCGTGATGATCAGAGCCACGAGCGCTACGCAGCAGAGCCAGGCGAACCAGTCTCCGAGCCGCGAGTACAGCGTCCGCACGCCCCGTGTCGGAACATCCGCGATCATCGAGGCGCCGTCGGACCGGAAGTAGTCGACGGCCGCCAAACGGTTGCCCTGATAGTCGAATGCCGCCGAGAGCCCATGGCTCGCCTGGTGAACGACACTCGTGCCTTCCTCGATGGCGCGCAAGCTCGCCATCTGCGTATGCCACGGGTCGATCGCCGCCCATTCGTTGGAGGGATTGAGCACGATGTCGGTATTGAGGAGGCCCGCCTGACGAAGCGTCTGCGGGAAGTCCGCATCGAAGCAGATGGCGGCGCTCAACCTGCCGAACGGGGTGTCGAGTACGCGCAGCTTCCCATCGGACGGGGCCGAAATGGCCTCCTCGGCGCCGGGCACGGGGTGAGACTTGCGGTAATGCCAGGCGATGGCACCGGTCGGCTCGATCATGATGAGCTCGTTCTCGAGCACACGGGCTGCGCCGGGGACCCAGACCGCGAGCGCCATGCCGAGATAGATCTTGTCTCGGGCGGCCAGTTGCGAGCCCGCGGTCAGGAGCTGTCCTTCGTCCTGCTTCAGGACCGATGCATTGCCCTCGGCCCAGAAGACGATCCGCGCTCCGTTGCGCGCCGCGAGGTCTGCGCGTCGCAGAAGGTCGTCATCGATCGATGTCGCCCATGCGCGAATTTGGGCGAGGTCCCCCGCCGTGGCCTTGCCGGCGACGAGGTGATCAAGCGCATTCGGAGCGCCCTGCGGCAGAGCGGACAGCGATGCGATCCGCACGGTTGGCGAGCGCGGAGCGAACGCGGTCAGACGCAAGCCGCCGCCGATGAGGATGAGAGTGAGGACCACGAGAAACACAGCGCCGGTGCGCAGAGCGGCGGCGGACTTCCAACCGTCCTCCCAGATCAGATTGCCGACTGCCGCGAACCAGCCGATGAGGAAGGTGATGCCCCAGAGGCCCGTCAGGGCGGTGAGCTGCAGCAGGGCGAGCTCGCCGTACTGCGAGTAGCCCACCGCACCCCAGCTGCCATACGGGCCGAAGGACCCGACGTAGTCGATGATGGCGTAGGAGACGGGAAAGACAAACGTACCAAGTAGACCAGGCAGCCTGCGTATCAGCGCCCGATCAATCGCGTACGGCACCAGGATCGGGACTACGCTCACGAGGAGGCCTATCCAGTACGCGCTCCCGTCCGTGATGAACATGCCCCGAAGTTGGAACGCAGTCGCAGCCATTTGCGCCACGAGGAGCACCGGCATCGAGATCCAGAGCCGCTGAGTGCGCACGAAGCGCAGCAGAAAGAGCGGCGCCAACCAGGCCGCGCACGGCACATTGTCGATGCCGTATGCGAAGGGAAGGGCGAGGCAGCCCAACCCGAGTGCGAGCCAGGAGGCGGCCGGCGATATCGTGTTTCCCCGCACCGGCGTATGCCGTTCCTCGTCAGTTGCGCCGGTGATTGCCCCTGCATCGGTTGACACTGTTGTCTCCTCGCTCGTATCATTTAACGTGCTTGTACGATAAATATTAAACGTACGCGTACGCAAAGTAAAGGTCGAACAGAGGCCGCATCCAGCATGGCACGAGCTCAGGCCGTAAGACTCACCCGCCGCTCTCCCGGGCGCCCCAGGCGCTCGGCGGACCAGGAGGCGGAAGTACGTGCCCGCATCACTCACATCGCCGCGCAACTTTTTCGCGATGAGGGGATCGACGCTTTGAGCGTGCGCCGGATCGCCCGTGAAGCGGGCCTCTCCGCCATGAGTCTCTACGACTACTTTCGCTCCAAGAACGAGATCATCCGCAGCATCTGGGAGCGTTTCTTTGCCAAATGCTTCGAGCGCGTCGATCGTGCAGTGGCCAGCTGCAACGGCAAGCCTCGCGAGCGCCTGCAGGCGGCGTGCGCGGCCTACACGCGCTACTGGCTCGATCACCCTGATGAGTATCGGGCGGTGTTCATGATCGAGGACCGGATCGAGAGCCAGGAGAAATACTATGTCGAAACCTCGACCATTCTCGCGCGCTACCGGATCTTCGCGGAGCTGCTCGGCCAACATCTCAACGTTCCCGACAATACTGCCGAGCGTCTGCGCGAGCGGGCCGTCGCTCTCATCTGCGCCATGAACGGCATCTGTCACATGCTCGTGACGGTGAGCGAGCACAGCTGGCCGCCGCCGGCGCGGCTGCTCGAGGAAGCACTACGGATGGTGGACGGGCCTTTGTAGCGGACCGCACGGGCAACTAGCGCGGCTCACCTGTCGGCCGGTCGTGCATGTGCTCGAAGAGATCGCCACTGGCGGATCCCTTGCCGAAGTGGCAGATCGGAATGGGGAACGCCAGCGTGATGGTGCAAGGCCCCACATCGATGATGCCGTGCTCGATTCTCTGGACCCGGTTGATGTGCGCCTCATCCCAACCGAAAGCCGGAGGAGCGTCGTGCTTCGCGGGCGCCTGCGGAAAGTCGAAAGTCACCCTGGGCCGCTCGGCTCCATGCGCCAGCCTGCTCGTCACTTCGTGTTGCATCGCCGTCTGCCAGTCGACCGCAGTTGCCGGCGTGCGCTGTTGCCGAGGTGCGGAGAGGATCGGTTGCACGATGGGAGGCGCGATCACCGGGCTTCGTATCCGGGGCTCACTCAGAAGCGGAGGAGGAGGCACCACGCTTCTCGGCCGGACGGGGGTCGTGATCATCGTCATGAGCGGGGGTACGCTCGTGCCGGCGGAGAGGAACAGGTGTTGCGTGCTGAGCACGCTATAGAGGGCGGCCTGAAGCAACAGGGCCGCGGCCACGGCGGTGATGCGCTCGGGGCGATGTAGCCATGCGATCATCGCTCGTGACGGAAACCTCATCTACTCACCGGCCCGCTCGATTCTCAGTAACGGGAGGGCCGTCCGGGACTCGCGGAATTCCCCGCCTCCTCGCCTTGGATGTGTGAATCCGCAGAGGGTTCCGCATGACTTATGACGGCGGCCGTCCCAAGTGCATTCAAGCGGGCGCCGGTGCTATGCAGCACACTCTGCGCTCATAGGCTCAAAGTGCAGACCGCGGACCGGCACGACCGGAGAGAGGTCCGGCACATGACGCCGCATGGCAGACCAAGAGGCATCCGTGAGCAGGCTGGCCGCCAGCTTCATCCCGCCCATGGCGCTCGACTTCAGCAGCGAGACGCCGCTCTATAGGCAGATTTTCACCTGGTTTCAGCGGGCGGTCCTCTCCGGCAAGCTGCAACCGGGCCAGCGGGTGCCTTCCACGCGGGCACTCGCCAAGGAGCTCAACATCTCGCGCATCCCGGTGCTGAGTGCGTATGACCTCTTGATCGCGGAAGGCTACCTGCAGACCTTCGCCGGCACCGGCACGTGCGTCGCGAGGTCGCTGCAACACGCGCTATTCAGGCCTGAGATGGAGGCGCTCCACGAGACCATCAGCAAGCCACACCCCAGGGCAAGACGCGTGATCTCGCGGCGCGCCATGGGCATCGGCGCCTCTGCCCGCCCGGGGCTGCAACGGTACCGCGGTGCCAACCGACTCGAGCAGTTTCCCATCGCCGTCTGGTCGAAGCTCGTCAGCCGGCATGCGCGCAAAGTCTCGCGGGATCTCATGGGGTATGGCGATCCGATGGGCTTCGGGCCCTTCCGTGAGGTCGTCGCGGAGTATCTGCGGGCCTTCCGCGCCGTGAAATGCGACCCCGCGCAGATCATGGTGACCACGAGCCCGCAACAGGCCCTGCAGATTGCCGCGCTGGCACTGCTCGATCCGAAGGAGAGCGCCTGGATCGAGGAGCCCGCGCATCCGGCCACCCATCAGGCGATGAAGGCGGCCGGCGCTCACGTGATTCCCGTACCGGTCGATGAGGAAGGGCTCAATATCGAATACGGCATCCGCCAGGAAAGCTGTGCACGTGTCGCCCTCGTCACCCCATCGCATCAGTTTCCGCTGGGCGTGTGCATGAGCGCCGAGCGGCGGTTCGAGCTCCTCCGCTGGGCGCGAGACAACGGTGCATGGATCATCGAGGATGACTGCAACAGCGAATACCGTCTGCGAGGCACGCCTGTCTCCTCACTCCAGGGACTCGATGCCGACGGGCGGGTGATCTACGTGAGCACGCTCACCAAGGCCGTGTTTCCGGCGCTCAGGCTCGGATTCATCGTGATTCCGCGGGACCTCATCAGGAGCTTTGTCGACATCAGGAATGCCACCGATACCTTCGCCACCTCGGTGCTCTATCAGATGGCCATGACCGATTTCATCCGCGAAGGCCATTTCTCGCGCCACATGAGCCGCATGCGCGAGATCCGGATCGAGACGCGAGACGCGCTGGCGGCGGCGATCGTCGCCCAAATGGGGGGTCTTCTCGAGATAGTCGATGACGAAGCCGACACGCAGCTCGTGACACTGCTGCCCCCCGGAATGGATGACGGGGAGGTCGCGGCGAAGCTCCCCAAGCTGAGTACGGCGGTATATGCTCTATCCGAATGCTACGCGAGCAGCCCCCCCAGGGGTGGCCTCGTCATCGGATATGCCAACCTCAGTATCGAGGAGATCCCTGCCATTCTGGAAGCTCTGAAGATCGCCGTTCTTGCCAACATGCCGAGGCACTGAGAGCGTTGCAAGGTGAGCGCGAGGCACCCTTACGAATTCCGTAGCGTGCTGGCCGGAGTCGAGACGCTGCCGAGCGGCGTATCGAGGCCACGCCATCATCATGATGAGGGGTATGCGACGATCGTGCTCGCCGGCTCCGTCACGGAAGTCAGCTTTGCGGGTCGCATGTACGCAGAGGCGGGGCACGTCCTCCTTCACGGCCGATTCGACTGCCACATGGACCGCGCCAGCGGGAAGCAGCCGTTGCAAATCCTGCGTCTGCCCTGGCGGCACGACAGGGTCGAGGGGCAGTTCTACGTCGCGGACCCGGATGCGCTCGTCCGATTGGCTGAAATCGATCCCGACCGCGCCTCGGCCCAGCTGCACGAGGATCTGCGGGTCGTCGCGCCGCGTGACCGATATTGGGTGGACGAGCTCGCAGGAACGCTGCGCGACGGGTCGAGTCTGCAATTGCAGGTGTGGGCGGAGAGCCGCGGGTTGCGGCCGGATACGGTGTCGTCTGTCTTCGAGCGGGAATTCGGGGTGTATCCGAAGCGCTTCAGGCTGGAGTGTCGCACGCGGCTCGCCTGGCACGAGATCATGCACTCCACCTCCTCGCTCACCGATGTGGCGTTCAAGGTGGGCTTCTCGGATCTCGCCCATCTCAGCCGCAGCATCCATGCGCTGAGCGGCCGCTCCCCGAGCGACTGGCGCTCGATGCAGGCGATGCGGCAGCAGGCGCAAGGCCGCTCCGGTGTCCGAAATTCAAAAAAAGTCGCTTGCGCTTAGCCCCTGGCCGATGCCTCAGGAGGTGGTATCCGCCGCCGCAGTGGGCTCGTGCCCTGACCCTGACAACATACGGATCCGAGCGGTAGGCCCGGAATACGCAGCCTCTGCGCTGCTGATTCTCCGGGAGGCCTCGAAGTGGCTCGCCAGCCGCGGATTACGGCCCTGGTCGGAATGCGATCTGGAGAGGACGGACCTGTCACTCAACAGCTCATCGGGGTGTTTGATCCTCGGGTTCGCGGACAGCGAGCCGGCTGCGTGCATGCTGTTGCAGCGCAGCGACCCGGTCTACTGGCCGAGGGCAATCGAGGGCAGCGCGCTTTACCTCCACAAGCTCGCCGTGAGGCGCGCCTACGCGGGCCGCGGCTGGGGTCCGCGCATGATCGCCTGGGCGAAGGCCGAGACCCGACGGCGGCGAATTCGCCGGCTGCGCCTGGATACGCTGGCCGACTCACCGCTCGCCGATTTCTACGCCGCGCAGGGGTTTCGGTTAGTCGATCGCGCGAAACATCCCGAGGATGGCAGCCCGATGTGGCGCATGGAGTGCTGGCTGAGCCGCGGGGACTGGTTGAGCCCCGGGGACACTTAGCGTTTGCCGCGTCCCGGTCCTTCTTAGGCAGCGAGCATCCATGTTCCAAAGTCTGCCGTACCGAGCAGGGTGCGGAAGCCCTCCGGCATCCCCTCGTGCAGCATCGATTTGAGCAGGCCGTGAACCCCGAGCGAGCCGAGCTCGCGCCACATCTCATCCGATAGGGGCGCGGCGGCCGCCTGCATGACGAGCGTCAGCAGATAGAGAACGATCAGATGATTGTGCGCGGTGGTCAGATCGAAGGGGTAGGAATAGACCTTACAGTAAAGCGTATTGCGCAGAATCTGCGTCAGGACCGACGCCTCGCTCACTTCGAGACTGAATAGATCTCGCGGAATCTCGCGCGGCAATCGACGCAGTGCAGCGCGCTCCCAGCCGATGATCCTCGCAAGCATGCCACGGATGGCTTCACGCAGCTCTGCATTGACCTCGGCCGGGGGCTCGGCCAGCCATGCGGAGAGATCGATCGTCAGGTTGTCCTTCAGCGCGCCGAGGAGCCGTGCCCCTACATACAGTCGGCGTCGCATTGGAACATCGCCGGCGGCAAGCAAGTCGCACAACACCTTCTCGATATCCCGAAAGCGCTCCCAGGGAATAGCGATCCCAGGCGCGAGGCGATATGCATCCGCAGATCGCGGTTCAGCGTGGGCCAACCGCTCGCGCAGATCCTCCTCCCGTTCCTGCGGCCTTATCCCCAGACCCATGCGCACGCTGCCGCAGATGGGACTCAGAGCGACCGCGATGCCCTCCGGGGTGCGGGCGAAGGAGAACGGGAACACGCAGCATGCGCCGAAGGGCTGGCGTCCCAATGTTTGGTGAATGCGGCACATTCCGCGGGGGCCGAGAAATCGGCAAGTCTCATCGGGCCGCTTGAGCTGCAACTTGCCATCCGGCCGCTGTGGCAACCGTGTGCCGGTCATACCGGGGTCGAGTCTGTGCCATGGCATTGCATCGATGAGATGCTGCGCCTCCGAGGGCAGGGTGATCTCGTAGTCGTGCCGGCAGCATGCCGTGCTCATCTGGCAGCTGAAGCGCGCCTCCGGCAGTGAGATGAACGCGACCGGGGTACGCCAGTATCGGCGGAAGTAGCCGGCATCCAGCAGTGCACGCGGAACGGCGGGCTCGCTCTTGCTCATCCAGGGGTAGTCGGCGAGCGTCTGCAACAGGCCGTCCCTAAAAGACCATGACTCCACGCGGTCCGCGAGCGTGCACCACACGATCCGCGGTACGCCTTCCATCGTGCGCGCACCCAATGCGACCACGAGGGGACGCGCCTGGCCGCCTTCGCGTACTTCGAACCAGCTCACGGACTCGGGGACATCCGCGTCTGCCGTCGCCTGCAAAAGTACCGGGTCCGAGAACCTGGGCAGCCGATCCATGCCTTGAAGAGTGATGTCGCGGTGAGCGCGCGCGAACTCGACCTCGTCGATGCCGGCTGCCGGTCCCAAACCCTGTGCGTGGCGCACGGGCGCATCGGCCGCATGCATACGATAGAGCGCTGTCCCGCCCTCCGCGTGACACAGCGCCTCGAGGAATGCACGGAATAATTGCGTCAGTGCTGCCGCGGCGGCATCGCTCAGCGGCTCATGGCCGCTCGGACGGATGGTCGTATCGATATCCACAAACCCAGCTCCGCATCGAAAAACCCAGCTCCGCGGTCCGGAAGACCTCAATCGGAGGATACTCTGGAGCCCGCCCTCGGTCGGCACAATTTCCTTCGCTATACGCCCCGACCTGATCTCGTTCCAGCCGCGCCCAATTTGCGTGGCCGAGCCCGCGCGAGGCGCTTTGATCAGCTTACGCAAAGCGCCCGGGCAAACACTACTACCACTGCAGCGAGCGAACCTCACTGACTGGGTATAACTGATGGGTAAAGAAGACTGCTCGCGCAAGGCCGCGATCCGCCAGTGCTCCTTCGGTACTCACGAGACCTGACGCGTCCGATTGGACGTCTGTAAAGAGCGTGAATTTGTTGTAATTCTCTTGACAAGCAAACGCCGCCGAGTAGACTGCGCAGCCCTTATGCAATCCAACACACATGCACTGCACCTCTTCACCCGTAACGCGGGTATGCGGGCTTGCAACATCGGATATCGCGCTGGCCGCGAGACGGTGTCGTGCGCGCCCAGGTCGTGGATGTCCTGCTTGGACAGCATCGTTTCGGACTAGCCCTCCCATGAGCTCGGAGGGCTGGTTGCGGCAGCCCTCCGGGAAATCTCGACGTAACGAGGCCCCGGTCGGCTCTGCCATCGGGGCCTCGCCGTTTCTGCGGCTGGGCCCGTGAGGAGTTCGACACAGCGCCACGGCGTTGCGTCGCACAGAGGTCTGGACGGAAGCCGTGTCAGCGGAGCGGGCTCTTTGAGTCCCGCCTGGCGCGCTTGCGCTGTGATTGCGCTCGCGTGTACCGCACGGCCATCCCGAATCCTAACCACCTGACAAGTTAGCTCAGTGGGTAGAGCAACGGTCTGATAAACCGTCGGCCGCGGGTTCGAGTCCCGCACTTGCCAACCGGCACCTTGAAAGTGCCCTTGTGATGACAGCGGGGCTTCGGCCTCGCATCGAGGTGCCCCGGTGACCTTGCCGCACGGTGCGGCGCGCTTCGCGATCGAGGCGGCTGACAGGAGGAGAAGCAGGCCACAACGCGCAGACCGCCTCGAGCGGTTGGGGCGCGCGGCGCCGGAAGCGCTGATTGCGCTCGATAGCGCTCTTTCCGGAGACGGAAGGACCTCTGTCGGAGCGGCAGGGCGCGGATAGCGCCGCGGCCCCTACGGCCCGCGGTCCGGGCGTGGGTAGCACCTCGACCTATTTTTGAAGTGACTGGACGATGAGAGGAGATGAAAAATGTTCGCAATCAAGCGCATCACCATCGCCCAGCACGAGCGTGGCCTCCTGTTCCGTAATCGGAGCTTCGAGGCCGTTCTCGAGCCGGGCGTGCACCGGATCTTCGATCCGCTCAAGCGGACCGAGGTGCAGGTCTACGATCTGACGGTGCCGGAGTTCGAGCACCCGCGCGTCGACTTCCTCCTGGAGCAAGCGCGCGAGACGGTGGCGAAGTACTTCGTCATCGAGCAGATCGGCTACTCCGAGGTCGGCGTTGTGTACAAGAGCGGCAAGGTGTCGGGAGTGCTGGCTCCCGGAACCCGCCAGCTCTACTGGCGCGGCGCGATCGAGGTACGGGTCGAGCGGCAGGATATCTCGCAGAGCTTCGAGCTCACGAAGACCCTGGCGAAGCTCCTGGTCCGTGCGAAGCAGCCGCTCGCCACTCAGGTGGCCGAGGCTGTGAGCGCGGCCGAGGTGCCCGACACCGCGATCGGCTTGCTGATCGTCGATGGCGAGCTGGCGCAGGTCCTGCAGCCGGGCCTGCACGCCTTCTGGAAGTACCAGCGGGCGCTCAAGATCGAATTCGTCGATCGGCGTGTGCAGGCCATGGAGGTGGCGGGGCAGGAGATCCTGACCCGCGACAAGGTGAGCCTGCGGGTGAACCTGACGGCTCTCTGGCAGGTGCTCGATGCCGTGAAGGCCCGCTCGACGCTCAGCAACTTCGTGGAGTTTCTCTACAAGGAGCTGCAGTTCGCCCTACGTGAGGCAGTGGGCGCGCGGACCCTCGATGAGCTCCTGGGTGACAAGGGCGCACTCGACCGCGAGGTCGGGAATGCCGTGCGCGCCACGAGGAGCATGGACTCGCCGTGCGCTCCGTCGGGGTCAAGGACGTGATCCTGCCGGGTGAGATGAAGACCATCCTCAATCAGGTGGTCGAGGCGGAGAAGGTGGCTCAGGCCTACCTGATCCGCCGCCGCGAGGAAACGGCAGCGACCCGCTCGCTGCTCAACACCGCGCGGCTCATGGACGAGAACCCGACGCTCCTGCGGATGAAGGAGCTGGAGACGCTCGAGAAGGTGACCGAGAAGATCGACAAGCTCACGGTCTTCGGTGGCCTCGACGGCGTGCTGAAGGACATGGTGCGGATTCAGGTGCCAGGCGCCTGAGCCGCAGCAGGCGGCGTCCCGGCGGGCTCTGAGTTTCAGGGCTCGCCGGGATCATTCCCATGTGACCTGGTAGCGGCGTGCGCGTTGAAGGCCCGCACGTGGCTGCCGTCCCGGCTGCAGCCGTGGCTTAGACGGAATCGGCCTCCGCGGGCGCAGTTTTGGTACCTTCAATCAATCCATATACCGCCAGAGCGAACCCCGCATGCGGGTCAAGACGCTGCGAAGAGTTCTTGATCAGCAGGGCAGTTGCGATAGCGGCCGCGTCGGCTGCGTCGACATCGCTCAGTCCATATCTGTCGCGAATTGCCGCGAACCGGGTCCCCAGGACCTTCTGAGTCTCGAGGAACGGTTCCTTCTGGCCACTCACCTTGCCCTGGCTGGCCGAGACCTTCGATGGATCGAGCTTTACTCCAACGCCTTGGAGCACCCCAGCTATGATCTGAACGAGGCGCGGTCCCTGCTGATTCGCCTGCTCCGAAAGTACGACGGCGCCAGGCTGAATACCGGTCAGGGGAAGTCCGAAGGAACGGAAAAGAAATGATCCTGCCATCCGCGCAACGGCCCCAATGACAGTCTCGGCTGCAAAAGTTCCACCTTGGTCAAAGGCCTGGATGGCGATCGTGCCGAACTCGCTCGCGGCGTTCAATTGTGCTTGCGTGAATGAAGCCACATTGTTTCCGGAACCATTGACGCAAAGCGAGTGTACCTCGGCTCCACTAACAGTGCTCGTAACGTGGCACGTTGCTCAGTTGGGGCTTCATTCAACGGCCCGTGTACCTGCAGGTGGCTTGATTAGTCCGTCTCGCTTCGCCAAGCTGCGCCTATGCGCGCCAAAATCGTCAGTCTCAACGATGCGAAGACTCACCTTGTTAGCCTCATAGCTCGCGCGGAGCGCGGCGAGCGCATTGTCATTGTCCGGGCGGGCAAGCCGGTTGCGGAGCTTCAGCCTGTGCGCAAGATGAGAAAGCGGTCCACCCCGCTAGACGACCCGTTGCTCCGAGTAGACGAGTACAGCTACGAGGGTCCGATTGGCCCGACGACCAATCGGGAGACTGACAACATCGTCTGCGGTATCTAGCGAGGTCCGCGGCGACACCTCGCCTTCCTTGCGCTTTTCACCAAGGCAGCAGAGGTCACCCCCGCGTCGGGTGAGGCGAACTCGTGCCGCGGTAGGGTATCAGGGCGGTCACGGTACGCTTCGAGTCCTTCGCGGATCTCTTCGAAGAGATTGCGCTTCTTTGCAGTATTCATTTCACGCCCCGCTCGAGTGTAATGACACCTCTGCATCGAATAGCCCCTCCAGAATGCTGTGAGTGCCACGCAAGCCGTCGACCACCCGCCGCGCCCAATCCAGGTATTCGCGCCGACGCTCGAGCGGCCAGTCCGCTGGCGGAGTGCGCCGGATGTCGCGGAGATTGCAAATCTTGTCGGCCAGCTTTACGAGCTTCGCGCGGAGGCTGAGAGCAGGAGCATGCTCGATCTGAAGTCGCTTGCGGTCGGCTTTTGACAGCGCTTTGTCATCGGTGACCTCGAGCACAATTGCAGTGATCTCTTCACCGAAGAGTCTGCGTAGCTCTTCGGCTGTGGTGTCCGTGTCCTCTACCGTATCATGCAGAAGCCCAGCGACAATGGTAGCAACGTCAACTATGCCGGCCTCGCTTGCAAGCACGTTGGCGAGCGCTATTGGATGGTTGATGTACGGCGAAGCCTCGACATCCTTGCGGCGCTGGTTGCGATGCTTTTCGGCCGCGAACGCAGCGGCGGAGACCAGAACTGAAATATCCTTGCGTGCAGGGGAGCGAATCACTGCCCCACGCTTGCCGCCGCTAAAGTCGTATTCGTCTCGCATAGTGAGCTGCCTCTGCTTCGCTCGCCGGTGCAAATACGCCGTGAGTGAGATCACTGTAGGTAGCAACAGGACTTCGCTCGAGCGCATCCCTTCCGCGCGAGAATAACGTCGGATTGCAGTTGAGCCAAGCGCATTCTCGAAACAATGGAATTCACACGACGTCTCAGAACGACGTCAATTACTACGTTGCACGCAGACGCATGGCGTGTACGGCGCGGAACCCGGAACCCTAACAAATGGCCGCGTAATCTTGGGACCTTACGGGCTAGTTGGTTGCGTGCGGTATGCCCTTCTAGACTGCCCGGGGCCGGACTCACAATAGCTTCGTAAACTATTGATATTTCAGGGATTGATCCGGCTCAATTCTCCAGCTTACCCCCGTTTTCGGCTGAGCCTGCCTTCGCCATCCGAGGCGGCCCTCGCCGGTGGTGGAACACCGACGAGGGCCTACCACAACCAGCCTGGTTTGGAGGCCGATCATGGGTACTGCTACACGGCGAGATTCTACTCGCACGTCACGATCACGCTCTTCTCGGATGTCCTCAGCTGTCCGCAGACGGTCTAAGCGGATTGCTGAGCCGGATCTCGATGGTCTGCTCGGCAGGTTCGCCGATGCGATCACGCTGATCCGCGTCTCTCACCGATCACTCGATGCGCTCGAGGTCGCCTTCGAGGAGGAGTTCGTGCTGCGGAGAGGGCTCGCCGCACTCGATGCCGCCTATAACGAACTCGATCTGGCCATTGTCGCCATCCACACGCGCCCGCCGCATGCCAAGGGCGACCAACAGCGTCCATCGCCGTCACGGCCAGGGCGTTCACTTGCGTAGTGCTCAGGGAATCTCAGGCGGTATCGGGAGCGTTTACGCGGTATCAACCCGAACGGAGAGTCCATGGGTATCCAACAGTGTCATCCCGTTTCTAAGCCTGACATCTGGTGGTGTCTCAGAGCACCAGGGGACCGGAAAAAAGTTGGAGTATTGGGGCGAATTCGGTACCAATAGAGGCTTCCATTTTCAAATTGCCTGAATACACTCGGCCTGCAGGTGAGTTGCAAACTCCAACTTTCGCTCGGCCAAATCTGCCACAGGTCCATTGTCTTCGCGGAGAGGTATCTGCCATGAACGATCGCGTGCTGTACTCCATCACCGAGGCCCGGGAGCTCCTGGGCAAGATGTCGCGGAACATGATCTACGGCTTGCTGCGCAGCGGTGAGCTGACGAGCGTGGTCATTGGAACCCGGCGTTACATCTCTGCAGAGGCAATCTCGGAGCTGGTCAAGAAGTCGACGACAACCCGGAGCCCAGCCATCGGGGCCCTACGCTCTCGACCCATTCAGCCGTCGCTAGGGCTTATCCCGCCGCCACAGAGTGCTCGGTCGCGACGACGGGTCGGTCACAGCTGACCGACCTGGTAGACGGTCTTATGAGCTGTGCAAGAGGGCATCATGAAATTCGACCGATGGGTTCGCCGGTGTGGGCGAGCCCTGGTCCGGTTTACCGTATGATTGGTGCGTGCGCGGCGCAGCTCGTACGCGGAACGGCGTTTTGGAGTTGGTGTTTTGTTGAGGGCAGGATAGCGAAGTGTCCGCGATGTGCTGCACGAGAGGATCAACTCTCGTGACCAGCGACGGAGCCCGCTCACGATTGCCGACCATTACCGTGCGTCTCTCGCCGGAGGAGAAGCGGCGGTTCGCGGAGTTAGCGGCAAGCCGGGGGCTCTCGGAATGTGCACTCGCCGTACTCACGCTCCGCGCATTGCTGATCTCAGGCACGTCCTCCGTGCCCGACATCCCGAGCGCGTCGCCCCGTGAGGCGGCGACGGACCGGATCACCATACGATTGAGGCCAGGAGATGGCGCAGCCCTTGAGGCCCGTGCCGCCCGGCGGCGGATGAAGACCTCGACGTACCTTTCAGCGCTGGTGCGCTCCCATATCGCCGCCGATGCGGTCCTCACGGCCAACGAGCTCGAAACCGTCAAGCAAGCAGTCATCGTGCTTGCAGGAGTAGGGCGGGTCCTCTCTCGGATCGCCCGCTGTGGCAGCCAGGAAGGCTCTCTATCGCCCGAAGTGGGGCAGGCCTTGGCACAGACCCGCTCCGTCGTTGCCGCTGTAGAGCAGCGCACAAGCGATTTGGCGCGGGCGGCACTTCGGTGCTGGGAGGCACGGTATGAGTAGACGACCGTTTCGGTTCCCCTCTGATGAGCTTCCCCTTCTCGACCTGGCGAGTCCTGGCCGCGCGGGACCGCCCCCGACCATGCGGTTCAGTCCGGCACAGATCGAGCAGATCAGGCGGACCGTCAGAAAAACGCCGGAAGTGATGGTAAAGGTCACTGGCGGTGGCGCAAATGCCGGCAGCGTTGCCGCGCATTTCGCCTACATCAGCCGGAAGGGGAAGCTCGAGATCGAGACGGACGAGGGTGAACGGCTCGCCGGCACCGACGCGCAACGGACGTTTCTGGCGGCCTGGCACCTCGAGCTATCCGCAGGGCAGTATCGCGGTCCACGCGACCAGCGCGCCGACGCCCGGCAAGCCAAGCTGGTTCACAAAATTGTGCTGTCGATGCCGTCGCCGACCCCACCGGAGAAGGTGCTCGCTGCAGCCCGCGCGTTCGCCAGAGAGAAATTCGGATTCCGGCACCGCTATGCGATGGCACTCCATGCGGACCAGGCTCACCCTCACGTCCATCTGGTCGTGAAAGCCGAGGACGAGTACGGAAGGCGCCTGCATATCGACAAACCCATGCTAAGGGAATGGCGCGAGGACTTCGCGCGGACGATGAGGGAGCAGGGGATCGCCGCAAACGCGACATCACGCGTCATCCGCGGCCGGAACAAAGGTAAGACGCGCGACGGAGCTTTCCGCGCCCAGCGCCGAGGGAAGTCGAGCGCGATCCGCGCAAAGGTGACGATGATAGCGACGGAGCTGGCGAAGAGCGGCCGCTTCAGCCGAGCCGAGCCACGCTCATCGAAACACGGAAAGCCGTCGTCGCGAACTGGATGAGGATCGCAGATACGCTTGACCGACAAGGCGAGGTTATTCTCGCCGGAGATGTGCGGTACTTCGCGAAGCAGCTCCCGCCTGTTCGCACAGATACGGAGAGCCTAGCCGCGAAATTCGCCGAGCATTTGATCGCTTCTAAGGGCGTGCTCCGCGTAGGCCGCTACCCCGACCGCCACACGCCCACTCGATGATTTCGCCGGATCACCGGGTGTATGACCAAGTGATACACTTACCAAGGCCCGGATTCGAATTAAAGCATCAGCGATGGGACCTGCCCGCCCGTCACGGCAACGGTATCGGAGGGGGAGTGACAACACCAATGGCGACGAAGCACTTTAAGAACTGTCTAGGAGTGTTTCAGGGAGGTGGATGCAAGGCTCTTGCATTCGTTGGTGCGTATCGTGAAGCACATGAAAGGGGCGTTTTCTATTCTCAACTTGCAGGAACATCTGCCGGCTCTATCGTCGCAGCATTAATTGCAGCGGGTGCGTCGCCGGACTACCTTGAGAGAGCGGTTCTAGAGACTGACTTCAGAACTCTTATAAGGCCCGCCGACAATTCCATCTCTGGCCAACGATATATAATCGCTGGTACGCTCACGGCACTCGGTCCGCAAAAATACAGAAACGCGGTACGCTTTCTTCAACATCTTGGATTGTTCAGTTCTGCTGCTATTGAGATATGGTTGGAAGGCCATCTGGCGAACCTCCTAGGCACCCCGACAGGCCATAAAGTCACATTCGAAGACTTAAATGTTCCGCTTCATGTTGTCGCAACTGAGGTCGGCACGGCAAAACCCGCCATCTGGAATCTCGACGACACGCCAAGGGACTCCGTGGCACATGCCGTACGGTGCTCTTGCACCATTCCGTTCTTTTTTCAGCCCGTACGCGGCCGATTTGTGGATGGTGGCGTGGTAAGCAACCTTCCAGCATTTGCTTTAAGTCGTTCACATCGCCGCGGCTTCGAAAAGATACTTTGCTTCACTTTCGCCCCATCGGCCAATTCGAGACCAACGGACCCAGAAGAGCAGGACCCACAGCAGTACCTGCTCGATCTCGTGGCATCGATAATCGACGGAGGCGTCTCGATTCAGTCGTCACTGCAAGATGATCTCCACGTGGTACAAATCGGAGAACTTCCCTTAGGAACGCTAGACTTCAGCCGCATCAACCCTGACACCGTGACCTCTATGTTTGCAGCGGGAGTTGCTGCCGCGAAGTCCTTCTTTGACTCGGAACCGACGAGATTACAGATAGACGGCAATACACGGCCGATACTTCGCACCGAACCGGAAACCCTAAATCAAATCGTCCGGGAGGACGTTGGCGCCAGAGACGAGATATGGATGCTTCTTTCGCGCACAAGATACGTATATAACCTTTTTCCCACCCTATTACATTGGAGACTTACGGGGGCCGCGCTTGTGGTCGTTACAAGGCCTCTAAATGCTCAGGACCGATCGCCGGAGGCGCAACATGAGCGATTCCGGCGCCTCGTGCTTAGATGCTTAGGTACTCGTCTCATAGAAGCCGAACCGCTGCCGTTTGAGGGATTCTTTTTCCGACGCGATGGAGGACTTGGAAATGCTGTGATTCTTGACGGTAGTCGCGATGAGGAAACGCTCGCCAACTTCGCGGCGAAGTATGATAGGCAGCATGACTTCGTGGCTATAAATACAATGCTTGCCAAAGCGATGGAGGTCGTCGACAACCATCCCTACGTCGGCTCGGCCCGGCAAATGGAGCTTGTCCAGGGCGGGCTGGATCCACTCACAGAACGGCTCAGGACCATAGAGCAATACAGGAGCAGGGACGTCACTATTGACTTCGAAGAAGTCGATGTGGGCAAGATCGTATTTCTAACGAAGTACGTTAAGTCGTACAAATACGGTCAAATCTGGCGGCTTTTCGACATCTACAAGACGCGCAATTTTCGGCTGTTTGATAGCGTGCAGATACAATACACCTGGCCACACAAAGTAATCAATATGCCTGTTACCCCACCGGTAGCCGAAGAACACGATGGCCGACTCTTTCTGTTGGAAGGCAATAGCAGATTGACGTACCTGATTAAAGAGCAGCGCGCAAGTCGGGTTTATCTGCTAGTTATCAGAAATGTCTCATCTCGACTTCCGACAACCGGACAATTTAAAGCCAATCAGTTACTAATTTCCGACGAGGCCAAGGTGGGGTCCGATCGCTACGAGGGCTGGACACGGGCGGATTACCGTCCTATCGAAGCCGCGGCGCGAGCACCACATCTTTATACAGAGAATTATGTATGAAGAGCATAGACGCAATCGAGGAAGTGCTTGCGGCGCACCCGACAGTGAGATGGACTCGGCTCTTTGCATTTTCCACGAAGACCAAGCTTCAGGATCGCGTTAAAGATCTGGATCCGCTGGAGGGCAAACTAGTAGAGTCCGCGCTCACACGGAAGGCAAAAGATGGCTCGAGATTCTGGGACGCGTTGCTGGGAGAAATGGCACTCCAAGGCGCAACGAGCAAACGTCTGCTTGGGGAAGTGTTTTACCACCAACCGAATTCGCACTATCTGTTTGTGGAGCCCGCAGATCTGCGAAAGATAATTACGGGGCGTGAGTCAGAGTGTCTTGCACTAAATTCAAAGGTAACCCTGCAGGATGGGACTTCGCGGCATATCCCGTTGTTGGACTTTAAACTAGCGTCCAAGAACTCCAATCACCAACTTGCTCGGGATTGCATTTCGGCACTCGGTCTGCGCGGCTTTCTCCTCGACAGTGGCAGATCCTATCACTTCATCGGTGCATCGCTCGTCAGCGGTAGCGACCTGTTTGATGTCCTTGCGAAGTTCGTATTACTAAATCCACTAGCTGATAAGGCATGGGCGGCTCATCAGTTGCTAGAACGCTCGGCTTCGCTGCGTATTACGGGCAAATCCGGTAATACTCCTGAGGTCATCGATCGGGTATGACCGAACACACTCCGGCCAAGTGAAGCGTGACGAAGGGAATGCCACTCCGGGAGGCGGCCGGCCGGTAAGTCGCAATCCCAGGCGGGCCTGTCCTGGAGGCTCAGTGAACCCCGAGCCGACCACGCCGTTCCGCGATGCTTGACATGCTTAGCAGTGCTAAGTATACTAAGCATCATGACGAAATTGGTTCAGACTCTTGCGACGTTCATCTCGGACGCCCGCGCGAAAGCAGGTTTAACTCTTCGTGCCGTCGAGAAGGAAACAGGAATATCCAACGCCTACCTGAGTCAATTGGAACACGGTAAGATTCAAACGCCGGCGCCGCAGAATTTGCACAAGCTCGCGTCCCTATACCGGGTTCCGTATGAGATCTTGATGGAACTCGCCGGATATCCCGTCCCAAAGTCTACGGCCGCTACTTCCCAAGCAGCAGGGGACACCATAGCTGCAAGAATTGGAAGCGTCACGAAGGAGGAGGAAGACGCTCTGGTGGAGTACCTACAGTTCCTTCGCTTGCGCAAACGGAGTCGCTGATGAAATGGTCCTACTCTGCCAGCCGCTCCTTCAAGCAGTGCCAGCGGCAGTGGTATTACAAGAACATCATCGCCAATGGAAGGGCAAAGGCAGACCCTGTTCGCAAACAGGCCTATTTGCTAAGTAAGCTCCAAAGCGTGAGCGCTTGGCGCGGCAAAATCGTCGATGACATCATTTCAAAGATGATTGTTCCATGCCTGAATCGTAAGGCCCAGATCACTTTGAAGATGGCAAAGCTCCGGGCCCGGGAGCTATTCGACAATCAACTGGCTTTCGCTAAAAGCCATTCTGCACTGGATTTAGACCTTCAGCCGTCGAAGCATGGCGACAGCTTTGCGCTCCTGTATGCCGTCCAATATGACGGCGGCGTTCGCGATGGCGAGACGGAAGCGGCATGGCACGAAATCGAATCCGCCCTTGGCAACCTCTTCGCCCTCGGTGCCATCAAAGACTTGCTCAAGTCGTCCGACTACGTCGTCGCGCAACGGGCACTTACCTTCGCCGTGATGGACGGAATTACGACGCTGGCATATCCGGACGCGATTGCCTTTCGGCACCAGGAGCCGCCGGTCATTCTAGATTGGAAGGTTCACGTGTTTGGGCAAAACGACGCGTGGCTTCAGCTTGCGATATATGCGATAGCGCTAAGCCGATGCGGAGCGCACAAAGACTTCCCGGAGGGATTCAAAGTTGAACCGTCCAGCGTCAAGCTATATGAAGCGCAACTATTGACGAACGCCGTCCGCGAGCATTGTTTGGACGGGGAGCAGATCGAAGAGGCTGAGGAATACCTGATTAGCTCGGCGTACGAGATTGCTTGCTTGACCGAGGGTGGCGGCTATTCAGACCTGAATGTTGAAGACTTTAGGCCAGCACTACATGCGGAGATTTGTCAGCGCTGTGCCTTCCGGGCGATATGCTGGGAGGGTCAACATGTCCATTGAGATGAACTGCTTTTATATAGACGGCTTGAAAGCTCTTTCAACGCAGTATCGTCTCTTTCAGGTCATCGGTTTGCATCGCGATAGCCCAGAGTACTACCACAATGTCCAACGCATCATCCGACGCCTCAGCTTTCTGATGAAGGCTCCGGTTACTACACATGACGTCAACGACGAAACCTTTTTCGTCATCCCAAAGGGCTACGGCAATCCGCCCGACCACATCACGCTGGTAGGGTCCGTCGCAACACTCAAGGATACGGGCCGCGAGATTGATCTTCAGTTCGACACGAGCTCGGCTGGGCTCGATCCGGTCCGTCTCAGATTTCTTCAATTCGCAATTCAGAACCCTCTTTGGTCCGATTCCAGGCTGTGGCTACCTTCGACCGGAAAACCGTTCTTCTCGAAGCATCCCGATAAGCATATCGGGGGTCTTGACCTATTCACGGGATTCGCGGCCCGCGTCGCCCGCCATCCGGAGGGCGGGTTTGGTCTCATAGTCGATCTTCGGCGAAAGCTTGTGTCCAGATCCTCCCTTGGCTCAAACGTGACCCGCGATCAGCTTACCAAGCTTAAGGGCCGGTCATGCGTCTACCGTATGGGTGAGAAATGGTTTGAGGTTCGCATTTCCGGCATGGACGACCGAAGGGTCGGAGAGCCGTCTATCCCCCTCAACGGCAAACCGGTAAGCCTCCTCCAGTATTTGCATACGCAATCCCCGAGGCCGGTTCCGCCCTCCATCGCGCATATGAGGACAGACGGCGCCGCAATTTACTATCGCACGAACGGCCCCGAGCAGAGGGCCGCTCCGGCAGAGCTCTGCTACCTTGTTGAGGACACCCACACTGCTGAGGGGGCGAGGAGCCAACCCGAAACGGTTATTGATCCTGATGTAAGGTACCCTGAGATCACAAACATCATAAGGACGTTTTTCAAGAGCATTCGTGTTGGCAATACAGTGTTGTCCGTGCGCGATGCGCCCTCGCGTATTTCAGATCGTTCCTTCCAAGTCCCGACGCTGCGGTTCGGCAACGAGACAACCTTGCGGCCGGACGAATGCCATGACAGGGACTCCGCGATTCAAGACTACGGCAAGCGCCGCATGGCCCTGCTGAGCGATCCCAACGCGGGATTCTATGTGCGTTCACCTTTCGATCGTCAGTATTTCATTCTGCCGAAGAGCATTGCGAACAGCTCCGGGGAACGCTTCATCGCTGACCTAAAAAGGCAAGTAGAATCTCTCTACCCGAACGGGGGAGGGTACACTCCGGAGGTAATCGAATACGACGACCTTACGGGTCGCCGAGACTTTGTTGGACAGTCACGGGCTATAAAGGCGGCTATCGAGTCCGCTCGTGTGAAGCCGGGATTCGCGGTCGTGATGCAACACCGGCGTAACCGTAGCCCAAGATCGGCCGATCAGCTATCTGCCTGGACGGTCAAGGAGCTATCGCGCCAATTTGAACTGACCGCCGCCGTGATACACACAGATATGATCAAGAGGGCATACGGAACAGTCACTAGAAACGGCGAGACCCAATACGTTATCGCGGACGCAGAGTCACGCCGCTTTCTGGGTTACCTGCGAAACGTGGCCATCAATAAAATTCTCCTCACAAACGGCAAATGGCCATTCGTGCTAGACACACCGCTTCATGCTGATGTTGTTATCGGAATCGATGTAAAACACAACACCGCTGCCTTCACGCTCATTGCCGATGGGGGGCGGATCATCCGCTTTCAGACAAGTCCGTCCAAGCAAAAGGAACAACTTCTCAGAAACCAGGTCGCGAAATATGTTGTCGAGCTGATTTCCAAGGAGCGACGACACGTAAGGAGACCTCCTAAGAGCGTCGTCGTCCACCGCGACGGCCGGGCATGGCCGTCAGAGATAGACGGCATAAGAGACGCGTGTATCTCACTGGCAAAAGAGGGGATAATCGACCCGGGGTGGCAACTTACCGTCGTGGATATTTCTAAATCCGCGCCGGCGCCAGTGAGATATTTCCAGACTATTCCATCTCATAACCGCCAGGGGCTTCGGGTCGAGAACCCGCTTGTCGGAGTGTGGAGCGCCTTCACGGATGATGAGTCATACGTTTCGACAACTGGGAAACCTTTTAGGATTCCGGGCACAGCGAATCCGCTCCACATCAGGCGAGCTTACGGAAACATGCCCATCGAACAGTGCGCGGCGGACGTATTCTCATTGAGCTGCCTGACCTGGCCTAGACCCGAGGGAGCTATGAGGCTTCCCATATCCATCAAGTTGTGTGACCGGACGCTTTTCGATGAGGCGGCCGAATACGACGAGGATGCAATCGAATTCGAGAACTCAGATGCAGCAGGAGGAGCACAATGAGTGACCTGAGTCTGCTGACAGGCGTGTACGCGAACGTCGAGACGTATGCAACCCTAGTGGACAGGGTGATCGAAGGGCTTCGGCAACCGGCAGCAAGCGGCTTAGGAGATGAGCGCGCCAAATTGGCAAATCTGCTCATCGATGCAAGTACTCAGGGTCGGACAAGTCGGTCCCGCGAAGCGCTCATTCTGGATAGTCTCCTACGCGATGAGTCTGGTCAGCAGAGGATTGACCTGCAGGCCCTTGGGCAGCGGCTCCTAAGCGGCACGGTCGATAAGACCAGTCAGTCTCAACTTGAAGCCCTCGCTGAACAGTTAGAGAAAGAGCGCGCCGAGGTGGCCAGCCGGCTCCGAGGACGCTGATGATTGAGCCATATCTAATAGGTTCCGTTACGCAAGCGCTTGAGAGGGCGCGACAGCTCATTCAGATCGTTCAAGGCCCGTACCCGCGCGAATATGACGGTCTTCGGCAAATTTGCCTTACTAGGCTTGACGTCATTCGCCGAGATCTTCTTGAGCTGACCCGAGAGTCAATAGTGGATCCCAGACTCCAGACTCCGCGACGGGTCAGGCACCTTAAACGGATCATGGGGCAGCTCAGTGCTACCGAAAGCGTCGGTGTTTTTGCTCTTAGCAGGACGCGCAGCGATGATGACTTTCTGAATCGGTTCATTACCGATATCTGCGATGACATTGCGTATCCGCTCATCCGGCCGACAATATGCCAGATGTCGCAAGACTACTTTCATATCTATCCCGACTTCAACTTGCTCTGCATGCCGCTGATCGAAGGACGCTTTCTTCTTCATCTTCCGGATATCTACCACGAGCTGTGCCATCCCCTTCATCGGCCGCAGAATGCCGATCTCCCCGGCCTCGAGGCATATTGGAGCGGCCCCCATTTGAACCGGACATAGCTGCGTAACGAGGGACTAGGCTTACGCCTAGTCATACGCCTATGCCCAACACCACTGAACGAATCGAAGTCCTGTCCAGCATTCAGCGCC
>Ga0070741_10005482_pt1 | contig 28167 bp, 28 predicted proteins | sample Coa_R1_4_FD_66440 | JGI IMG/M metagenome (GOLD analysis project Ga0070741, IMG submission 66440) | Surface soil microbial communities from Centralia Pennsylvania, which are recovering from an underground coalmine fire - Coalmine... | ecosystem: Environmental > Terrestrial > Soil > Unclassified ...
AAAAAAGGTACCCTTCGGGGTACCTTTTTTTTTGGGAGGACGGTCATCCTGAACCGCGCGGACATCGGACGTCTTCCGACATGGGGGTGCACCGTCCTGATCACGGCGCTCGCCTGCGCGCTGTACCTGCCGTTCCTCGAGAATCCGCGCGTCTTCGACGACTGGGTGTTCTTCTCGGGCGAGCGGTTCTTCTACTACGCGACCCATCCGTTCGGCCTCGGTCTCCGGCTGCCGCCGTATTTCACGCTGGCGCTGACCGAGGTGACCATCGGCGGGATGCCGGCTCATCGCCTCGTGAGCCTCGCTTTGCACCTCGCGTGCAGCTTGATGGTGTTCAAGCTGAGCTGGGACCTGCTGCGCACGGTGTCCGTGCAGGATGCGGACGGCGAGAGCAGGGCGCGGACATGGTCGATGGTCGGCGCCTCGCTGTTCGCGCTGCATCCGGTCGGAGTGTATGCCGCGGGCTACCTGGTCGAGCGGACGATCGTGGTCGCGACGCTGTTCTCGCTCGCGTCGCTGCTGCTGTTCGTCCGCGGTCTGCGCCGTCGCAGCCATGGCGACGCGCTCTCGGCGGCGCTCCTGTACTCGATCGCCGTCCTCTCGAAGGAGCACAGCATCCTGCTGCCCGCGGCGGCGCTGCTCGCCGTGCCGCTGGTCGGCGCCGCCCGGGGCTTCGGGATCCGCTACGCGGGCGTGTACCTCGCCGCGTGCGCGCCGGCGGCGATCTTCACGCTGCTCGTGCGAAAAGGGGTGATCGGCTCGGCGTACGAGCCGGATTTCGGCCTCCTCGCGTCCCAGATGGAGGATATCTTCGGTATCAAGGATCCGTCGCTCTGGATGAGTATCGTCACCCAGGCCGGGCTGTTCTTCAGGTACCTCGCCGCGTGGCTCCTTCCCGATACCGGCGCGATGTCCATCGACGTCCGTATCGATGTCCTGGGTACCTGGTCGCTCGCCTTCATCGTCCTCAAACTGACGGCGTTCCTCGCGTACGGCGCGCTCGGGTTCGTGCTGTTGAGGCGCGGCGGCAGGACGGGCCTGGTGGGATTCGGCCTGCTGTATCCCTGGGTGATGTTCATCGTGGAGTTCAGCGCGGTGCGGTTCCAGGAGCCGTTCGTCCTCTACCGCAGCTACCTCTGGGCGCCCGGATGGGCCCTGGCGCTGGCGGCCGCCTCGAGCAAGGCGCCGCCTCGCGCGGCGTTCGCGGCGGTGACGCTGGCGGGCGCGGTGCTGCTCTATCAGGCGCGCGACCGGCTCGCGACCTTCTCGGACTCCCTCGCGCTATGGAAGGACGCCGTGGCGAAGCTTCCCGACAAGCCCGTGCCGTGGGGGTCGCGGACGCTGTACATGGCCGCCCGGGAGTACGTCTACAGCGCGCAACCCGGCAAGGCGATGGAGCTCGCCGAGCGCTGCCTGGCGCAGTACCCGCGCACCGTGCATTGTTACTACGCGCGGGGAGTGATCTACTTGCTCACCGACCAGCCGGCCAGGGCGCTCCCCGATCTGGTTCGCGCGGTCGAGCTCGACCCTGACCGGGGCATCACGCACCACCGGCTCGGGCTCGTGCTCGAGCGCCTCGGCCGCATCGACGACGCCAAGGCCGAGTACGGCACTGCGGTCGGCCGCGGCTTCGCGGCCGCGAACTTCGAGCTGAAGCGGCTGGAGTCGGCGCGCACGCGCAAGCCGGGCGCGGCGGGCGAAAGCGCTCGAGCTGCGCCGTCGCCGCCTCGATATCGCTGACCGCCGGTCAGGGCCTCCGGAAATGGCCCGAACGTCCGCCGCTCTTCTCCAGCAGCCTCACGTCCTCGATCGTCATGGCGCGATCGACGGCCTTGCACATGTCGTAGATCGTAAGCAGCCCGACGCTCACTCCGGTGAGGGCTTCCATTTCGACACCGGTTCGGCCGAGCGTCTCGACCGTCACGGAGAGCGTGATCGCGGAGCGGCCGGCGTCGGCCTCGAATTCGGCGGCGACCCGCGTCAGGGCGAGCGGGTGGCACAAGGGGATGAGCTCGCCCGTGCGCTTGGTGGCCTGAATCGCCGCGACGCGCGCCACGCCGAGCACGTCGCCCTTTCCCGCGCGGCCCTCGAGCACGAGCGCCAGCGTGGCGGGCAGCATGCGGATGCGGCCTTCCGCCCGCGCGACGCGACGCGATTCCGGCTTGTCGCCCACGTCTACCATGTGAGCCTGGCCATTTGTATCGAAATGTGACATTCGCGCGGCCGGTTTCTTCTTGCGCATGAGCGTCCGAAGTGGGTGTCGCAGAGGCGCCATTGTGCCAACGGCGCGGCCGATGCGCCACTTCGTCGTCGATGCGTCGTACCGGCCGCTGCCCGAGGTATCATTGGAGCCATGAAGAAATTGCTGGCCTCGCTCGCCTTCGCCGTGGCGGCGCCGGTCCTGGCGCAATCGCTGCCCGAGCTCGGCGACCGCCTGTCGAGCGCGCTGTCCCCGGCGCTCGAGCGCAAGATCGGCGAGCAGGCGATGCAGGACATACGCCTGCACGATCCGCATTTCCTGGACGACCCCGAGCTCACCGAGTACATCAACACGCTCGGCCAGCGGCTCGTCGCCGCGGCGCCCGACGCGCGGCTCGATTTCCAGTTTTTCATCATGCAGGACAGCACGATCAACGCGTTCGCCATGCCGGGCGGGTTCGTCGGCGTGCATACCGGCCTGCTGCTCGCCGCGCAGACCGAATCGGAGCTCGCCGGCGTCCTCGCGCACGAGGTCGCGCACGTGACCCAGCGGCACCTCGCGCGCATGCTGGGACAGCAGCAGCAGATGTCCATCCCGACCATCGCGGCGCTGGTGGTCGCGGTGCTCGCGTCGCGCTCGGGAGGAGACATCAGCCAGGGGATCATCGCCGCCGCCGGCGCGGGAAGCATCCAGGCGCAGCTGAACTACACCCGCGACTACGAGCGCGAGGCCGACCGCGTCGGGTTCCAGATCCTGCAGGGAGCCAATTTCGACGTGAACGGCATGGCGGCGTTTTTCGAGCGTCTGCAGAAAGCGACCCGCATCTACGAGAACAACGCGCCGGCGTACATGCGCACCCACCCGCTGACAACCGAGCGTATCGCGGACATGCAGAGCCGCGCGTACCATGCCGTCTACCGGCAGAGCCCGGATAGCCTCGAATTCCACTTGGTGCGCGCGAAGCTGCGTGCCGAGCAGGGATCGCCGCGCGACGCCAAAACCCACTTCACCGACCAGGTGCGCGAGCGGCGCTACGCCAACGAGGCGGCGGCGCGCTACGGGCTGGCGCTAGCGCTCAGCCGCGCACGCGACTACACGGGCGCCGACGCCGAGATCGCGCGTCTGCGCAAGCTCGTGGGCACGGAACCCATGGTCGAGCTGCTCGCCGCGCGCATCAAGGCCGCCAACGGCGACCAGGCCGGCGCCCGCGACGTGCTGCAGGCGGCGCTTGCCCACGACCCGAACTACCGGCCGCTGAGCTACGCGCTGGTGCAGTCGCTCCAGGCCCTGGGCCAGCACGAGCGCGCGCTGCAGCTGCTCGAGGAGCTGGTCCGCAACACTCCGCGCGATCCGCGGCTCTATTCTCTGAAGGCGCAATCCCACGCGGCGCTGGGGCAGCGGTTGCTGCAGCACCAGGCGCAGGCCGAGGCGTACTACCTGGACGGCACGCTCGCGGCCGCGATCGAGCAGCTCCAGCTCGCGCAAAAGAGCGGCGACGCGGACTTCTACCAGCTCTCGAGCGTGGACGCTCGGCTGAGGGAGCTGCGCAGGCTGCAGGCGGACGAAGCGAGAAAGCGGTAGCGCTACGCTTTCGGCGTCTCGACGTAGGCCTCGTAGAGCAGGTCGAAGGTCTTCTCGCTTTCCCTGAAGAGCTCGTCCTCGTTGCTGCTGCGCCGGCGCGCGCCCTGGAGCAGCGTCTCCACGCCCGCGGCTTCGGCGACCGGTACCCCGCCCGCGTCGAGATAGTGGACCAGGACACCGATCTTGGTGAGCGTCGGGTTGCGCTCCAGCCCGAAGCCGGCGAGCAGCTCCTCGAACGTCACCTTGTTCCTGCTGTTGCAGAACGTGGCGCCCTCGTACGCGAAGCCCACGGCGTTGGCCGGAGCCTCCTGGTTCTTGTCGAGCCACACGATCTTGGCTTCCGGGTCGATGAAGCGCCGGATGAGCCAGGCGGAGCCGAGCCGGTCGGCCCACAGGGGACGCCGCGTGGCCCAGGTGCGCTTGAAGTAGCTGGCCGCGGGATCGGCGGCGCGCCCGCCGCGCGGAGCGTCGGGAAACATCAGCTTGCGCACCTCGGCTTCGGTCTCGACCAGCGCGCGCGCGGCGCGCTCGCGCGCGTCGGACGGGAAGAAGTCGAGCGCGCTGATGGCGTCGAATTCGCGGCGCTGCTTGTTCAGCACGCGCGCGATGGCGCCCGGATCGGAGATGCCGAAACCGGAGCGCAGCCCTTCGACCGTCTTGACCAGCTGCTCGTACTTGCCGCTGCGGTCGAAGAGCGCGCGAAAGCCTTGCGCCTGGGACGGATCGGCAGCCGTGACGCACAGCACGTGCGACGAGCCGCTGATGCGCCCGACGTACTCGGACAGACGGCTCAGCCCCTGGCGCGCCGCGGGATTGTCCGGCATCAGGTAGACGCCTTCGCGCAGCATCGCGCAACCGAGCGATTCGAGGGTGCGGAGCACCCGCATTCTCACCGCCGGATCGTCGGTCGGCAGGCCCGCCACGAACACCAGCCATTGCGAGACCGAAGCCGGCGCTTCCTTTTCCCTCGCCACCTTGTCCGTCTCCCTTGTTGCGCTTCAAGTTTGGCATATCGCGGACGAGTTGTCCGCATTGCCGGCCCGTTACGGGGCGTCTCGATTATTGATATATTCGACCACGATGGATCATGACAAAGAGCTGGACGCGCGGGGGCTCAATTGCCCGCTGCCCATCCTGCGTACCAAGAAGGCGCTGACCGGCATGGCGAGCGGCCAGGTGCTCCGGGTCCTCGCCACCGATCCCGGCGCGGTGAAGGATTTCCAGGCCTTCGCCAAGCAGACGGGCAACGAGCTGCTCTCGCATTCCGAGCAGGACAAGGTCTACACCTTCTTCATGAAGAAGCGCTAGGCCGGCGCCGCGCTAGCGTTCCGGTATGCCGCGCTCCGAGTAGACCGGGCGCACCGCGCGCGCCCAGCTCCGGAGGCCGAGCGCGAAGCAGCCCCCGGCGCACGCGACGAGGAGCCCGCACACCATCAGGGTCGGCGGCGCCCCGAAGCGTTCGGCCGCCGCGCCGGCGATGAAATTGCCGATCGGCGCGATGCCGAGGAAGGTCATCACGTACATCCCGATCACGCGCCCGCGCTTGTCCTCGTCGGCGACGGTCTGCAGGATGGTGTTCGAGGCGGCGGCCGTGGCGACCAGCCCGAAGCCGAAGAACGGCAGCAGCACGAGCGAGGCCCACAGCGTCTTCGAGAGCGAGAATCCCGCGAGCGCGATGCCGGCCGTGATCGACGTGACGCACACCACGCGCCCCAGCCCGCGCACGGTCGTCCGCATCGCGAGGAACGCCGTGCCGGCGAGGGCGCCGAGGCCAACCGCGCCGATCAGGAAGCCGAGCGTCCTCGAGTCCCCGCGCAGGATCTCGGCCGCGAAGATCGGCATGAGCGGGGACCACGGCGCCGTCAACGCTCCGACCGCGGCGAGCAGGAGCAGCAGCCGCCGCGTCCCGAGGAAGCCGAACGCGTAGCGGAATCCCGAGGCGAGGTCGCGCCACCACTCCGAGCGTGCCGAGGGCAGGCTGCGCGACCGGGTCGGAATGACGACGTAGGTCACGACGATGACGAGGTACGACACCGCGTTCACGAGGAAACACCAACCCTCGCCGACGGCCGCCAGCATCAGCCCGGCGATCGACGGCCCGACGAAGCGCGCCGACTGGAACAGCATCGACTGCAGCGCGATGGCGTTCGGCAGATCCTCGCGCTCCACCATCTCCAGCAGGAACGCCTGCCGCGTCGGCATCTCGAGCGCGACGAGGACGCCGAGCACGACCGCGAGCGCTATCACGTGACCCACCTGAATGGCGCCGGTGAACGTCAGCACCGTGAGAGCGGCCGCCTGCCCGGCGGCGAGCGACTGCGTGACGATCAGCAGCCGGCGCCGGTTCACGCGGTCGGCCCAGACGCCCGCCACCGGCGCGACGAACAGCATCGGAAACTGCTGCGCGGCGGCCGTGACGCCGAGGAGCAGCGCAGAGCCGGTGAGCCGGTAGACGAGCCAGCTCGTCGCCACCGTCTGCATCCAGGCACCGATCAGCGACAGGAACTGCCCGGCGTAGAAAATGCGGAAGCTGCGGTGCCGCAGCGCGCGCAGGGGAGACGCCGTGGCGATGGGCACGGCGCCTCAGGAGCGGCCGTGCAGCTTGGCGAGCTGTTGCTTCAGCTTTTCTAGCGTAGCTTCGAAGCCCGCAAGGCGCTCGCGCTCCTGCTGAACGACTTGCGCCGGGGCGCGCTCGACGAATGAGGGATTGCCGAGCTTTCCGCGGCACTTGGTGATCTCCTGCTCGATGCGTGCGATCTCTTTCGTGATCCTCGCGCGCTCTGCAACCGGGTCGATCTGCACTTCCAGGAGCAGCCGATGCAGCCCCACCACGGCCACCGGCGAATCGGATTCCGGAAGGTCCTGGACGAGATTCAGCTTCGACTGCCGCACCAAAGCGGCAAACGCCGTGATCGCAGTGCTCGAAGGATCGCCGGTGACGTAGAACGTCGCCTGGTCCTGCGGCTGCAGCTTCATCTCGGCGCGCAGGTTCCTCGCCGCGTCTACGAGGTCCTTTGCCGCCGCCACGTCTTCGTCCGCGGTCTTGTCGATCTTCTCGGGTTGGCTCACGGGGTACGGCGCCAACATGATGCTCTCGCCCGCCTTTCCCGCGAGCGGCGCGACCTTGTGCCACAGCTCCTCGGTGATGAACGGGATGATCGGGTGCGCGAGCCGCAGCGCGGCCTCGAGCACGCGCACCAGCGTCCGGCGCGTGCCGCGCTGCTCGGCTTCGGAGCCCGCCGCGAGCTGGGTCTTCGCGATCTCGAGGTACCAGTCGCAGTACTCGTCCCATACGAACCGGTAGATGGCGCCGGCGACGTTGTCGAAGCGGTACTCGGCGAAGCCGCGCTCGACCTCGGCCTCGGTGCGCTGCAGGGCGCTCACGATCCAGCGGTCCCAGGTCGAGAGCGTCACCGGCGCGGTCTCGTCCCGGCCGCAGTCCTTGCCCTCGGCGTTCATCAGCACGAACCGAGTAGCGTTCCAGAGCTTGTTGCAGAAGTTGCGGTAGCCCTCGCAGCGGCCGAGGTCGAAGTTCAGCGTGCGCGCGAAGGTCGCGAGCGACGCGAAGGTGAAGCGCAGCGCGTCTGCGCCGAAGGCCGGAATACCGCCCGCGAAATGCCGCCGGACGTACTTCTCGGCTTTTTCCCTGTGATCGGCGCGCAGCAGCCCGGTGGTCGATTTCTGCAGCAGGCTTTGCAGGTCGATGCCGTCGATGAGGTCCAGCGGGTCGAGCGTGTTGCCCTTGGACTTGGACATCTTCTCGCCCTCGGCGTCGCGCACGAGGGCGTTGATGTACACGTGCCGGAACGGAACCTTGCCGGTGAAGTGCAGCGTCATCATGATCATCCGGGCGACCCAGAAGAAGATGATGTCGAAGCCCGTGACGAGGACCGACGAGGGCAGGAAGACCTCGAGATCGCGGGTCTCGTCCGGCCAGCCGAGCGAGGTGAACGGCACCAGCGCCGAGGAGAACCAGGTGTCGAGGACGTCCGCGTCGCGCGTGAGCTTGCGGCCGCGCGCCTGCTGCAGCGCCTCGGCCTCGGTGCGCGCGACGTAGACATTGCCCTGCTCGTCGTACCACGCCGGGATCTGGTGGCCCCACCAGAGCTGGCGCGAGATGCACCAGTCCTGGATGTTCCCGAGCCAGTTGTCGTACCAGCTCTTCCAGTGCTCGGGGAAGAAGCGCACGTCGCCGCGGGCGACGGCCTCGAGCCCGCGCTTCGCGAACCCGTCCATCTTCACGAACCACTGGTCCGTGAGCATGGGCTCGACGATCTCCTCGGTGCGCCCCGAGCGCGGCACGCGCAGCTTGTACGGCTTCTCCGAGACGAGCAGGCCCTGCGCGCGCAGGTCGGCGAGGATGCGCTTGCGCGCTTCGAACCGGTCCAGTCCGCGGTACGCCGCGGGCGCGTTGTCGTTGATCCGCGCGTCGAGCGTCATGACGCTGATCAGCGGCAGCTTGTGCCGCTGGCCGACGGCGTAGTCGTTGAAGTCGTGGGCGGGCGTGATCTTCACGCAGCCGGTGCCGAATTCCGGGTCGACGTAATCGTCGGCAATCACCGGGATCGTGCGCCCCGTGAGCGGCAGCCGCACGCTCCGGCCCACGAGCGCGGTGTAGCGCGCGTCCTTCGGGTTCACGGCGACCGCGGCGTCGCCGAGCATGGTCTCGGGCCGCGTCGTCGCGACGACGACGCCTTCCGCGCCGTCCGCGAACGGGTAGCGGATCTCCCAAAGTTTGCCGTTCTCCTCCTCGCTGTCGACCTCGAGGTCCGACACCGCCGTGCCGAGCTTCGGATCCCAGTTGACGAGCCGCTTGCCGCGGTAGACGAGTCCCTGCTCGTACAGCCTGACGAAGACCTCGACGACCGCGCGCGACATGCGCGCGTCCATGGTGAAGTAGCCGCCGCGCTGCCCCTCGGTGTCGGCGTAGCTCCAGTTCGCCGACGCGCCGAGGCGCCGCATCTGGCGCGTGATGGTCGAGCCCGATTGCTGCTTCCATTCCCAGACGCGCCGCACGAACGCCTCCCGGCCCAGGTCGTGCCGCGTCTTGCCTTCGGCCTGGAGCTGGCGCTCCACCACGATCTGGGTCGCGATGCCCGCGTGGTCCGTGCCGACGATCCAGTTGGTGTCGAAGCCGCGCATGCGGTGATAGCGGATCAGCGCGTCCATCAGCGTCTGCTGGAACGCATGCCCCATGTGCAGCGTGCCGGTGACGTTCGGCGGCGGCAGCTGGATCGCGTACGGGGGCTTCGATGCGTCGCGCGAGCGCTCGAAGTAGCCGCGCGTTTCCCAGAGCGGATACCAGCGCCGCTCGATTTCGTGCGGATCGAAGCTCTTCGCGAGTTCCATGGAGCCGCGCGCCGACTAGCCGCCCGGCGGACGCAGCAGCCTGATCTCGCGCTCGAGCGCGTTCGCGACCGCCGCGCGCACGAATGCCTCGGCCTGGGCCTTGACCTGCTCGCTCAGCGTCGCGAGCGCCGGCTGGAGCAGCTCGGCGAGCGCGGGCTGGATCGTCTCGAGCACGCGCCGGGTGATCTCGCGCTCGATCTCGCGCAGCTGCGCTTCGGTCACCGCGGGCGCGGGCATCGGCTTCGACGGGGCGCCGGCCGCGGGCGCCGCGTCGGGGCTTTCGACGACGTCGGTGAGGACGGGGACTTCCGCGGCACCGCGACCGTAGCGGCCGAGGAACGAATCGGCCTTCTCGACGATGTCCTTGGGATCGCTCACGTGCGTCCGAGCGCCATGTCGTAATGCCGGATGGCGTAGCCGCGGTCGCGGTAGAAGCGGAAGCGCTCGCGCGCGGCCTGGCGGTCGTCCTCTGCGCGGGCGACCACCTCGATCACCTGCCGGTAGCGGCTGAAGTGTCGCGGAGCGCCGTCGTGGAGATTGAGCAGCACCTCGTCGTTGCGGGCCGCTTCGGCCTCGGCCGCGATCACCACGGGCGCCTCCGCGCTTTGCGCGCCGAGCGCGAAGCGGATCGCGGGGAAGGCGCGCAGCGCCTCCTGCACGCCGCGGGCGACGGCTTCGTCGGGAGCGTAGATCAGCACGCACAGCCGCCGCTCGAGCGCCCGGGCCGCCAGCTGACAGGCGGCGCGCAATTTGGATTCCGCGTTGAAGTAGAACTCGATCCGGGTCATCCCTTGGCCCGCTCGGCCAGGAACGCGACGAGCAGCGGCACGGGCCGCCCGGTCGCGCCCTTCTCCTTGCCGGATTTCCACGCCGTGCCGGCGATGTCGAGGTGCGCCCAGTCGTACTTGCGGGTGAACCGGGCGAGGAAGCACGCCGCGGTGATGGCGCCGCCGGCGCGGCCTCCGATGTTGGCGAAGTCCGCGAAGTTGCTCTTCAGCTGCTCCTGGTAATCGTCCCACAGCGGCAGCCGCCAGACGCGGTCCGACGACTCCGTGGCCGCGGCGATCATCTCGCGCGCGAGCTCGTCCTTGTTGGCGAACATCCCCGAGCACACGTGCCCGAGGGCGATCACGCAGGCACCCGTCAGCGTCGCGATGTCGATCACCGCCTGCGGATCGTAGCGCTCGGCGTAAGTGAGCGCGTCGCACAGGATCAGGCGGCCCTCGGCGTCGGTGTTCAGGATCTCGACCGTCTGCCCCGAAAGCGTCTTCACGATGTCGCCGGGCCGGGTCGCGTTTCCTCCAGGCATGTTCTCGGTCGTCGGGACGAGCCCGACGACGTTGAGCTTGAGCTTCATCTCGGCCACGGCCCGCAGCGCGCCGAGCACGCTGGCCGCGCCGCACATGTCGAACTTCATCTCGTCCATCTCGGCCGACGGCTTGATCGAGATGCCGCCCGTATCGAACGTGATCCCCTTGCCGACCAGCACCACAGGCTTGTCCTTCTTCGTCGCGCCGGAATACTGCAGCACGATGAATTTGGGCGGCTGGCGCGACCCGCGGGCGACCGCGAGGAAAGCCCCCATGCCGAGCTTCTCCATCTCCTTCTGCTCGAGCACTTCGACGCCCAGCTTCCATTCGCGCGCGAGCTTCACGGCTTCTTCGGCGAGGTAGGTCGGCGTGCAGACGTTCGGCGGCAGGTTGCCCAGGTCGCGCGCGAGCGACATTCCGGCGCCGATCGCCGTGCCCGCACGCATGCCGAGCTCCATGAGCGCGGCCTCGCGTTTCGAGGCGGTGCCGAGCGCGATTCGCCGCAGCGGGCGCGCGTCGGCCTTCTTGCTTTTCATCACGTCGAAGCGATAGCCCGAGTCGCCCGCCGCGACGGCGAGCTGCCGCGCCTTCCACTCCATGTCGCGGCCGCCGACCGCGATCTCGCAAAGGTAGACCACCGCTTCCGCCGAGCCGCTTTCGAGCAGCGCGCGCATGGCGGCGCGGGCGGCCTCGACGAAATCCTTGTCGCGCAGCTCCTTTTCCGGGCCCAAGCCGACCAGGAGCACTCGCTCCGCCGACACACCCGGCACCCGGTAGAGCATGCGCGTGCTGCGCAGCTTGCCCTCCATGTCGCCCGAGCGCAGCAGCGCGCGGACCTGCCCCTTGGAAGCCTTGTCGATCTGCTCCGCCGAAGGCGACAGCTTGCGCGATTCGAACACGCCGACGACGACGCAGGCCGACGGCTGCTTCTCCGGCGCCGACACTTTTATGCTAAATTCCACGGACGACCTCGACCCCTGAGAACCAGCGCGGAATTATCTCCGCTTTGCTCCGACAAAGTCAAAGCAGCGCGCGCCGATTCGGGCGGTCTTCCGCGACGAGCAGCAGCGCTTTCCGGTGATCTTCCAGCGTTCCATCCTCCGCGAGTTCGGCCAACTGGCGCTCGCGGTGTTCGCGACGTTGTTCGCGATCACGCTCACGACGCAGCTGATCCGCTTCCTCGGCCAGGCTGCCGGCGGCAAGGTGCAATCGGAGAGCGTGCTGGCGCTGCTCGGATTCTCGGCGCTCAACTATCTGCCGGTGCTGCTTTCGCTCACGCTGTTCGTCACGGTGCTCATGACGCTGTCGCGCAGCTACCGCGATTCGGAGATGGTGATCTGGTTCGCTTCGGGCCAGTCGCTCACCGCCTGGATCAGGCCGGTGCTGGTCTTCGCGGGGCCGCTGGTGCTGTTGATCGCACTGCTGTCGCTGTTCCTGTCGCCGTGGGCGGTCGAGAAGAGCGAGGACTACCGGCGTCAGATGGAGTCGCAGGACGACGCCTCGCGCGTCGCGCCGGGCATATTCCGCGAGGCGGGCGGCGCCGACCGCGTCTTCTTCGTCGAGGCGGTCGCTGGCGACGAGAACAGCGTGCAGAACGTCTTCATCGCTCAGATGCGCCAGGGCAAGCTCGCCATCATGACCAGCAAGCGCGGCTACCGCGAGACCGCGGCCAACGGCGACCGCTTCGTCGTGCTGCTGAACGGACGCCGCTACGACGGCGCGCCCGGCACGCCCGAGTACAAGGTGATGGATTTCGAGCGCTACGCCATACGCGTCGAGACCCGCGATCCGCAGTCCGAGCAGTCGTCGACCAAGGCCATGTCGACCTGGGCCCTGGTCCGGGACCGCACCAAGGGTAACCTCGCCGAGATCCTGTGGCGGATCGGGCTGCCGCTCTCCGCGCTGACCCTCGCGCTGCTCGCGATACCATTGTCGTTCGTCAATCCGCGGGCGAGCCGATCGGTCAACCTCATCTTCGCCCTGCTCACCTACATGGTGTACAGCAACCTCATCAGCATCGTCCAGGCCTGGGTATCGCAGGGCAAGATGTCCTTCGGCACCGGCTGGTGGATCGTGCACGCGGCCATGATGGTGGTGCTGCTGCTCATGTTCTACCGCCGGCTGCGGGTCGGCTCGCTGCTTTCCTTCCTGAGGCTGCGCTGATGGACACGCTGCGGCGCTACCTCGCCCGCGAGATCTACGGCGCGACGCTGTTCGTGTTCGCGGCCTTCCTCAGCCTGTTCGCGTTCTTCGACCTGATTTTCGAGATGGGCGAGATCGGGAAGGGCCAATACCGGCTTCAGCACGCGCTCGCCTTCGTCGCCCTCTCGATCCCGGGGCACGTGTACGAGCTCTTCCCGGTCGCGGTGCTGATCGGTACGCTTTATGCGCTGTCCCACCTCGCGTCCAACTCGGAGTACACGGTCATGCGCGTCTCGGGCCTGTCCCCGTGGCGGGCGTCGCTCATGCTGTTCCACATCGGCATCGCGTTCGTCGTGGCGACGGTGATCTTCGGCGAGCTCGTGACTCCGGCCGCCGAGCGCGCGGCGCGCAAGCTCAAGCTCGCGGCCACGACCGGGGTCGTGGCCCAGGAGTTCCGCACCGGCCTGTGGGTGAGGGACGATCGGCGCTTCGTGAACGTGCGCGAGATACTGCCCGACGCGACCTTGTCCGACGTGCGCGTCTACGAGTTCGACCCGGAGTATCGCCTGGTGTCGGTCAGCTTCGCGGAGCACGCGCGCTACGCAAAGAACAACGTCTGGCAGCTGACCGACGTGCAGCAGACGCGCTTCACCGCGTCGGGGAGCACCGTCGAGCGCATACCCGAGCTCGACTGGACCTCGGTGCTCACCCCCGAGCTCCTCTCCGTGCTCTTCGTCCTCCCCGAGCGCATGTCCGCCTGGAATCTCTACCAGTACACCCAGCACCTGGCCGAGAACCGGCAGAAGACCGAGCGCTACGAGATCGCCATGTGGAAGAAGCTCGTCTACCCGTTCGCGTCGCTGGTGATGATGGCGCTGGCGCTGCCGTTCGCTTACGTCCACACGCGCGCCGGCGGCGTGGGCGCCAAGGTCTTCTCGGGAATCATGCTCGGCGTTCTGTTCCACGCGCTGAACAGCCTGTTCTCGCACCTGGGGCTGCTGCAGAACTGGCGGCCCGTGTACAGCGCGGTCCTTCCGAGCGTGCTGTTCCTCGCGACGGCGGCGTCGATGATGTGGTGGGTGGAGCGCCGCTAGCTCGAGCGCGGCGGGTCGAGCACGATGCGCGTGCCGGCGAGCCGGTCGTGGAGGAACTGGCGGTCGCGGTCGACGAGCGCCCAGAGCACGCCCAGGCCGAGCACGATCGACGGCCACGCCAGCGCGTAGCGCAACCAGGCCTGCCCGAGCCGCGGCCGCTCTCCGTCGGCGCGCACCAGCCGCAGCCGCCACGTGCGCATCGCCAGCGTGGCGCCGCCGCGGCGCCAGCAGACCACGAAATATACGCCGAGCACCGCCAAAAGATACGCCTGGAAATAATGCCGCTTCGGCGGCGATAGCGCGTCGCCGGCGACGGCGACGAAGGCGAGCGCGGCGAAGAACGCCACGGCGAAGACGAGCAGCGAGTCGTAAAGCATGGCAAGCAAGCGGCGGCCGAGTCCCGCGAGCACGAGTCCTGCCTCCCGCGCCGCCGGCATCGCGCGGCTATTTCGCGGCGGCGGTCGCGGGTGCGGTGGGCGCGGCAGGCGCAGCCGTCGGCGCGGGCGGCTCGCCCTGCGACGGCGTCGAGCCGGCGTCGGGAGCGACCGCGGCCGACGGCGCTGGCGCCTTGCCGGCCGCGGTCGCGGATTTCGGGGCCTTGCGCTGTCCGGCGCCGAGCTTGCGCCGCTCCTGCTCGGGGAGCCGGTTGTATTCCTCCCATTGCTGGCGCAGCGCCTGCTTCTTGTCGGGGGGCAGCTTCTCGAGCTTCCTGTAGCGCTCGCGCGCGGCCTGGCGCTCCTCCGGGGTGAGGCTCGCCCAGGGCTGCATGCGCCGCTGCACCTTCGTCTGCTCCTCGGGCTTCATCTTGGGATAGCGCTTGGCGATGCCGAGCCACTTGCGCTTGCGCGCGGGCTCGAGCTTGTCCCAGGTCGGCGCGAGCGGCGCGAGGATCTGCTGCTGCTCGGGCGTCAACTGCGCCCAGCTAGGCGGCTTCTTCGGCGGGGTCGCGGCGGCGGCGGAAAACCCGATGCAGAGCCAAAGTGCTACTGCGAGGAGCGCCTTAGCCATGCGTCGAACCCCTTGTCGAGATACGCGTCGAGCGGCAGATCGCCGGTCAGCACCGCGGCGTCGATCTCCTCGATCTCGGTCGCCTGCTGCGTTTCGCGCCACTGGCTGATGGCGACCAGGCTGAAGATGACCAGCGCCGTGGGAAGAACCACCCGCGACAGCACGAACGACGGGCCGTCCCAGCCGCCCGTGACGTTGTCGGCCCACGCGAGGAACGGAGCGAGTGCCTTCGTGCGCTGGCGCGCAAGGGCGCGCTCGCGCGCCTCCCTGAGGCGCGCGACCTTCCCAGGGTCCAGGTCGAGGCCCCGGTTCAGCATCTGCTTGATCCGGTAGGCGGTTTGCTGTTCGTTCATGTCGCGACCCCCTTCGCGCGCAGCGCCGCCGACAGCGCATGGGCGGCGCGCGAGCAATGGGTTTTCACGCTGCCTTGCGAGCAGCCCATTATGGCCGCCGTCTCGGCAACGTCCAACTCTTCCCAGTAACGCAAGAGAAATGCTTGGCGTTGACGCATGGGCAGGCGTTGCAGCTCTTTCTCTATCAATTCAACTATTTGCGATTGCTGTACCTGGTCGGCCGGATTGCCACCGACATTGGATGCATCCTCGGCCTCGAGAATTTCCAGCGGGTCGGTATCGTCATCCTCGCGGTTGGGCGAAAGCGCCGAAAGCAGCGTCGTCCATAGCGACCGGACCTTCTGCCGCCGGTAGAAATCGCGGATGGTGTTCTGCAGGATGCGCTGGAACAGCATCGGCAGCTCCGCGGGCGGCTTGTTGCCGTAGCGCTCGGAGAGCTTGAGCATCGAGTCCTGCACGATGTCGAGCGCGTGCTCGGAGTCGCGCACCGCGAACAGCGCCTGCTTGTACGCCCGTCGCTCGACGCCGGCGAGGAACTCCGAGAGCTCGTTTCGGGAGGCCAGGAGCGCTTCCTTTTTTTGTGCGAGGGCGGCTGCTGTTTGTCGGCGATGTTAAACCAAAACCCGCGGGCGCCGCCGCCGGAGAAGCCGGAAAAAACTTGACCAATCAGATGCTAGCATTTACTCTGCAAAATTTTCCGCTCGAGAAATTCAAGGACCCGGAATGGAACTGAGGACCGCCGAAGTCGAGCTGTCTGGTGCCGAGATCGTCGTGCGCTGCCTGCAGGAAGAGGGGGTCGAGGTCGTCTTCGGCTACCCCGGCGGCGCGGTGCTGTTCATCTACGACGAGCTGTTCAAGCAGGACAAGGTCAAGCACGTCCTCGTCCGGCACGAGCAGGGCGCGGCGCACGCCGCCGACGGCTACTCGCGCTCGAGCGACAAGGTGGGCGTGTGCCTCGTGACCTCGGGTCCCGGCGTCACGAATGCGGTGACCGGGATCGCGACCGCCTACATGGACTCGATCCCGATGGTGATCATCACGGGCCAGGTGCCGACGCACGCCATCGGGCAGGACGCGTTCCAGGAATGCGACACGGTCGGCATCACGCGTCCGTGCGTGAAGCACAACTTCCTGGTGAAGGACATCAAGGATCTCGCCGTCACCATCAAGAAGGCGTTCTATCTCGCCAAGACCGGGCGCCCGGGGCCGGTGCTGGTCGACATCCCGAAGGACGTGACGGCGCAGAAATACCCGTTCGATTATCCCAAGACGGTCAGCATGCGCTCGTACAACCCGGTCGTGAAAGGCCACCCGGGCCAGGTCAAGAAGGCGGCGCAGCTGCTGCTCGAGGCCAAGCGGCCGATGATCTACACGGGCGGCGGCGTGATCCTCTCGGGCGCCGCGGAGCAGCTCACGCGTCTGGTGCGCATGCTCGGCTTCCCGTGCACGAACACGCTCATGGGCCTCGGCGGATACCCCGGCACCGACCCGCAGTTCACCGGCATGCTGGGCATGCACGGCACCTACGAGTCCAACATGGCGATGCAGAACTGCGACGTGCTGCTCGCCGTGGGCGCCCGCTTCGACGACCGCGTCATCGGCAACCCGCAGCACTTCGCCCAGAACCAGCGCAAGATCATCCACATCGACATCGATCCGTCGTCGATCTCGAAGCGCGTCAAGGTCGACGTGCCGATCGTCGGCAACGTGCGCGAGGTGCTCGACGACCTCATCAAGCTGCTCGAGGCGAGCCGCGAGAAGCCCGACGCCAGGGCGCTCAAGGCCTGGTGGGCGCAGATCGGCGAGTGGAAGGCAAAAGACTGTCTCCGCTACGACCGCTCGAACTCGATCATCAAGCCGCAGTTCGTGCTGGAGAAGCTCTACGAGGTCACGGGCGGCAACGCCTTCATCACCTCCGACGTCGGCCAGCACCAGATGTGGGCGGCGCAGTTCTACAAGTTCGACAAGCCGAAGCGCTGGATCAACTCGGGCGGCCTGGGCACGATGGGCTTCGGCCTGCCCGCGGCGATGGGCGCGCAGCTCGCCAACCCGGGCGCGACGGTCGCGTGCGTCACCGGCGAGTCGAGCATCCAGATGTGCATCCAGGAGCTCTCGACCTGCAAGCAGTACCGGCTGCCGATCAAGATCGTGAACCTGAACAACAAGTACATGGGCATGGTGCGCCAGTGGCAGCAGTTCTTCCACGGCAACCGCTACTCCGAGTCGTACATGGACGCGCTGCCCGACTTCGTGAAGCTCGCCGAGGGCTACGGCCACCGCGGCGTGCTGGTCGAGAAGCCGGCCGACGTCGAGCCCGCCCTGCGCGAAGGCTTCAAGCGCAAGGACGAGCTCGTGTTCTTCGATTTCATCACCGACCAGAAAGAGAACGTCTATCCGATGGTGCCCGGCGGCAAGGGCATCTCGGAGATGATCCTGGCCGAGGAGCTGTAGCGGTCGTAAGGGAGTGCCCCGCGCGCAAGATGCGCGGGGATTTGATCAACGAGCTGAAGGGAGCCTGGCTCGGCGGCGCCACGAGCGCCGCGTCGAGGGGCGTTCGCGGCGACGCGGCGCCTGGGTCGGGCCTCAGCGGAGTGGCGATGAGACACATTGTTTCCATCATGCTGGAAAACGAGCCGGGCGCGCTGTCCCGGGTCGCGGGACTGTTCTCGGCCCGCGGGTACAACATCGAGTCGCTCACGGTCGCGCCGACCGAGGACGCGTCGCTCTCGCGGATGACGATCGTCACCTCGGGCTCCGACGACGTGATCGAGCAGATCACGAAGCAGCTGAACAAGCTGATCGAGGTCGTGAAGGTGATCGATCTGTCGGAAGCCCCGCACATCGAGCGCGAGCTGATGCTGATCAAGGTGCGCGCGACCGGCAAGGACCGCGAGGAGATGAAGCGCACCTCGGACATCTTCCGCGGCCGCATCATCGACGTGACCGAGAACACCTACACCATCGAGATGACCGGCACGGGGGCGAAGCTGGACGCCTTCCTGCAGGCGATCGACAAGGCCGCGATCCTCGAGACGGTGCGCACGGGCGCGTCGGGCATCGCGCGCGGCGAGCGCGTGCTGCGGGTGTGACGACGTTTCCTGGGCCGCGCGCCGGGCGCCGGCCCGCCAATCGCTTCAAGAGGCAATCATGAAAGTCTATTACGACAAGGACGCGGATCTCTCTCTCATCAAGGACAAGAAGGTCACCATCGTGGGCTACGGCTCGCAGGGACATGCGCACGCGCAGAACCTGAACGACTCGGGCGTCAAGGTGACGGTGGCGCTGCGCAAGGGCGGCGCCTCCTGGGACAAGGCGAAAGGCGCCGGCCTGCAGGTGAAGGAGATCGCCGAGGCGGTGAAGGGCGCCGACTTCGTCATGATGCTGATGCCCGACGAGCACATCGCCGCCGTCTACAAGGCCGAGGTCGAGCCGAACATCCGCAAGTCGGCGACGCTCGGGTTCGCGCACGGCTTCAACATCCACTACGGTCAGGTGATGCCGCGCGAGGATCTCGACGTGGTGATGATCGCGCCCAAGGCGCCAGGCCACACGGTGCGCAGCACCTACGCTCAGGGCGGCGGGACGCCGATGCTGATCGCCGTGCACCGCGATCCGAGCGGACGCGCGCGCGACCTCGCGCTCTCCTACGCCGCCGCGATCGGCGGTGCGCGCGCGGGCGTCATCGAAACGACCTTCAAGGAGGAGACCGAGACCGACCTGTTCGGCGAGCAGACGGTGCTCTGCGGCGGCTGCGTCGAGCTGGTGAAGGCGGGGTTCGAGACGCTGGTCGAGGCGGGCTATGCGCCCGAGATGGCGTACTTCGAGTGCCTGCACGAGCTGAAGCTGATCGTCGACCTCATGTACGAGGGCGGCATCGGCACGATGAACTACTCGATCTCGAACAACGCCGAATACGGCGAGTACGTGACCGGGCCGAAGATCATCACCGACGACACCCGTGCGGCCATGCGCGATGCCCTCAAGCGCATCCAGTCGGGCGAGTACGCCCGGGACTTTATCCTCGAGAACCGCGCCGGCGCGCCGACGCTGCTCTCGCGCCGGCGCATGACCGCCGAGCATCCGGTGGAGGTGGTGGGCGAGAAGCTGCGCGCGATGATGCCCTGGATCAAGAAGAACAAGCTGGTCGACCAGTCGAGGAACTGAGCGGACGAGACGACGTGGACTATCCGCACCCGATCGTCGCGAGGGAAGGCTGGCCGTACCTGGCGATCTCCGTCGCTGTCGCGGTCGTAGTCACCTGGTTCGCCGGGTGGTTGTGGGCCGCGCCGCTCTGGATCGTAGTGGTATTCGTGCTGCAGTTCTTCCGCGATCCGCCGCGGCAGGCGCCCGGCGACGCGCGCACGGTGGTCGCGCCCGCCGACGGGCGCATCGTCGCCGTCGGCGCGGCCTACGACCCGTACCTCAAGCGCGACACGCTGAAGATCAGCATCTTCATGAACGTGTTCAACGCCCACTCGAACCGCTCGCCGGTCGACGGCGAGGTGAGGCAGCGGTGGTACCACGCGGGCTCGTTCCTCAACGCCGCTCTCGACAAGGCGGCCCTCGAGAACGAGCGCAACGCCCTGTGGATCCATGCCGAGGCGGGCGACGTCACGTGCGTGCAGGTCGCCGGGCTGATCGCGCGGCGCATCCTGTGCTACGTGGAGCAGGGCGCGAAGCTCCACCGCGGCCAGCGCTTCGGCTTCATCCGCTTCGGCTCGCGCGTCGACGTGTACCTGCCGACGAACTCGACCGTCAAGGCCGCGCTCGGCGACAAGGTGCACGCGGCAACCAGCGTCATCGCGGTGCTCTAGGCGCATGGCCGACATCGACACCCACAAGCCGCCGCTGCGGCCGCTGCTCAATCCGACGGTCCGCCGCCGGGGAATCTATCTGCTGCCGAACCTGTTCACGACCGCGGCGCTGTTCGCGGGGTTCTACGCGATCGTGCAGGCGATGAACCTCATGTTCGCGCAAGCCGCGATCGCGATCCTCGTGGCGATGGTGCTCGACGGCCTGGACGGACGCGTCGCCCGGCTCACGCGCACGCAGAGCGCCTTCGGCGCGGAATACGATTCGCTCTCCGACATGGTCTCCTTCGGCGTGGCGCCCGCGCTCGTGATGTACGAATGGGCGCTGAAGGAGCTCGGCCGCATCGGCTGGGTCGCGGCCTTCGTCTACTGCGTGGGCGCCGCGCTGCGGCTCGCGCGCTTCAACACGAATCTCGGCGTGGTCGACAAGCGCTTCTTCCAGGGACTGCCGAGCCCGGCGGCCGCCGCGCTGGTGGCGGGGTTCGTGTGGCTCGCGAGCGACAACAAGATTCCCGTGAGCGAGTACGGGATGCCTTGGCTCGCGACCCTGCTCACCGTGTACGCCGGGATCACGATGGTCAGCAACGTGCCTTTCTACAGCTTCAAGGACATCAATCTCAGGCGCAGCGTCCCGTTCGCGGTGATCCTGCTGATCGCGCTGGGCTTCGTCCTGGTCTCCGTCGACCCGCCCATCGTCGGATTCCTGTTGTTCGTCGGCTACGGCGTATCGGGATACGTGTACTGGATCTGGCGCCGGCGCCCGCGCACGCGCTCCGCGCCGCCCCCGCCGCCGTGACGCTGTTGCGCCCCGGCACGAAACTCGCTATATTCGGCGCCATGCGAGTCGACACGCTCGTTCTGCTCCTGCCTCTCGGCGGCCTGCTTCCGGGCCTGCTGCTGCGCCTCGCGCGCTAAATACTCCACCCCCAATTCGGCAGTACCCGGCCGCGGCCTCGAAAGAGAGCCGCGAATGAACCTCACGGTTCGACACGGAGGCGTTCCATGAAAGAGCGATTGACCATTTTCGACACGACCATGCGCGACGGCGAGCAGAGCCCGGGCGCGTCCATGACGAAGGACGAGAAGCTGCGCATCGCGCGCCAGCTGGAGCGCCTTCGCGTCGACGTCATCGAGGCGGGCTTCGCCGCGTCGAGCCCCGGCGATTTCGAGGCGGTGCAGGCGGTTGCGGGGCTGATCAAAGAGAGCGCGGTGTGCTCTCTTGCGCGCGCCAACGACCGCGACATCGGCCGCGCCGCCGAGGCGATCAGGCCCGCGCGCCGCAAGCGCATCCACACCTTCATCGCCACCTCGCCCATCCACATGGAGAAGAAGCTGCGGATGACGCCCGACCAGGTGCTCACCGAGGCCGTGAACGCGGTGCGCTATGCGCGCAAGTTCACCGACGACGTCGAGTTCTCGCCCGAGGACGCGGGGCGCTCCGACGTCGATTTCCTCTGCCGCGTGCTCGAGGCGGTGATCAAGGAAGGGGCCGGGACCGTCAACATCCCCGACACGGTCGGCTATACCATGCCGGAGCAATTCGGATCGCTCATCCGGACGCTGCGCGAGCGCGTTCCCAACGCGGACAAGGTGGTGTGGTCCGTGCACTGCCACAACGACCTCGGCCTCGCGGTCGCGAACTCGCTCGCCGCGGTGATGAACGGAGCGCGCCAGGTCGAGTGCACCATCAACGGCCTGGGCGAGCGCGCGGGCAACGCCTCGCTCGAGGAGATCGTCATGGCGGTGCGCACGCGCCAGGACGTCTTCCCGTGCGACACGCGCATCGACTCGACCCAGATCGTGCCGGCGTCGCGGCTCGTGTCGGGCATCACCGGCTTCCCGGTGCAGCCGAACAAGGCGATCGTCGGCGCGAACGCGTTCGCGCACGAGGCGGGCATCCACCAGGACGGCGTCCTGAAGAGCCGCGAGACCTACGAGATCATGCGCGCGCAGGACGTCGGCTGGTCGGCGAACAAGCTGGTGCTGGGCAAGCACTCGGGCCGAACGGCGTTCAAGCAGCGGCTGAAGGAGCTCGGGATCGAGCTCGATTCCGAGGACGCCTACAATGCCGCCTTCCAGCGCTTCAAGGACCTCGCCGACAAGAAGCACGAGATCTTCGACGAGGATCTGCAGGCCCTCGTCTCCGACGAGGCGCTGTCATCGGACACGGAGTACTGGCGCCTGGTCGCGATGCGCCAGGTGAGCGGCACGAGCGAGCGTCCGCGCGCGACGGTCGTGCTATCGGAGGCCGGCAGCGACCGCAATGCCGACGCCGAGGGCGACGGCCCGGTGGACGCGACCTTCAAGGCGATCGAGTCGCTCGCGAAGAGCGGCGCCGACCTGCTGCTCTACTCGGTGAACGCCGTGACCCAGGGAACCGAGTCGCAGGGCGAGGTGACCGTGCGGCTGTCGAAGGGCGGCCGCATCGTCAACGGCGTCGGCGCCGACACCGACGTGATCGTCGCTTCGGCGAAGGCCTACGTCAACGCGCTGAACAAGCTGCACAGCAAGGCCCAGCGGATCAACCCGCAGATGTAGAGAGCGCCTATACCAACCTGAGGGCGACCGTCGCGAGGCGGCGCCCCAGCGCCCGCGCGAGCCTGCGCTCGTCCTCGTCGACCGCGCGCTCGGATCCGGGCCCGGCGACGTGGCTCGCGCCGTAGGGCGTTCCGCCCGTGCGCGTGCTCATGAGCTCGGGCTCGGTGTAGGGCAGGCCCACGATCAGCATGCCGTGGTGCAGCAGCGGCAGCATCATCGAGAGCAGCGTCGCTTCCTGGCCGCCGTGAGCGCTCGCGGTCGAGGTGAACACGGCCGCGGGCTTGCCGGCGAGCGCGCCTTTCAGCCACAGCGACGAGGTGCCGTCCCAGAACTGCTTCATCGCCGCCGCCATGTTGCCGAAGCGCGTCGGGCTGCCCACCGCGATGCCCGCGCACTCCTCGAGGTCGCGCAGCTCGCAGTAGGGCGCGCCCGACTCGGGCACGGGCGGCTCGGCGACCGAGGTCGCGGCCGCGACGCGCGGCACGGTCCGCAGGCGCGCCTGGGCGCCGGGCACCTCGTCGATGCCGCGCGCGACCCATTGCGCCATCTCGCGCACGCCGCCGCGCTGGCTGTAGTAGAGGACGAGGATGTCGGGCACGGCTCGGGAGCGGGCGGGATCGCACTGGTATTATAGGCGCGAGGCCCCTTAAGGCCGTTCCCCATGCGCCATCGGCTGCGGCAGCTCGGACGCTTCATCCTCCACGTCCTGCGGCGTTTCCAGGAGGAGCGCTGTCTTCAGGTCGCCTCGAGCCTGACCTATACGACCCTGCTCTCGCTGGTGCCGCTGCTGACCGTGGCGCTGACGCTCATCTCGGCGTTTCCCGCGTTCCAGGAGTTCACGAGCAACGTGGACGATTTTCTCTCCGAGAACGTGCTGCCCGAGCCGATCGCGAATGTCATCTCGACCTACATCCAGGAGTTCACCGAGAAGGCCGCCCGGCTGACCGCGCTCGGCATCGCCGGGCTCGCGGTCACGTCGTTCCTGCTCATGTATACGATCGAGCGCGCGTTCAACGTCATCTGGCGGGTGCAGCGCGGCCGCGGCATCGCGCAGCGCGTGGTGATGTACTGGAGCATCCTCACCCTCGCGCCCGCGCTGATCGGCGCCAGCCTCACGATGACCACCTTCGTCCTCAGCCGGTCGCTGGGATGGGTCGAGTCCGCCTGGGTCGGCGACACGGCCCTCAAGCTGGTCCCGCCGCTGTTCACCGTCACCGCGTTCACGCTGCTCTACTACATCGTGCCGAGCCGGCCCGTCCAGCCCGTGCACGCCCTGGTCGGCGGGCTCGTGGCGGGTGTGGCGTTCGAGATCATGAAGCGCGGCTTCGCGCTCTACGTCGCGCTCACGCCGACGTACACCATGGTGTACGGAGCCTTCGCGACCATCCCGGTGTTCCTCGTATGGATCTACGCATCGTGGGTGGTCACGGTCGTCGGCGCGGTCGTCACCGCCTTGCTGCCGGATTACCGCCTCCTCCGCGGAGACAGCCGGGCCGCCACGGGAGCGGCGTTCGCGGAGGCGCTGCAGGTGCTGCGCGTGCTGGTCCGCGCGCAGCGGCGCGCGGAGACGCCCGACGTGCGGCGCATCTGCGAGCTCACGGGAGTCACGCGCGAGTCGTGCGAGACCGTGCTCGAGCGCCTGTGCGAGGCGGGTTGGGTGGCGCGCGCCGCGGGGTGGCGCTGGGTGCTGGCGTGCGATCCGGACACCGTGACGATCGCGCACGTGCATCGCCGCTTCGTGATCGACGCGGAGCGGCTGGCCGAACGCGTGGGGGAGGGCGCCCCGCGCGAGGTGCTCCAGCGCATCGCGGGCGACGTCGAGCGCGACCTGACCGCGCCGATCGCCTCGCTCGCGCAGGAGCCCGACGACGAGGGGGTGAGCCGCATCGGCCCGTCGGAGCCCGGGAGGTCGTTCTTGAGGAGAAATCGAAGTGACGGCAAGCCCTGATTCGAAATCACCGCCGCGGAGCGAGCGCCTGATCGTGGCGCTCGACGTCGCGGGCGCGGACGAGGCGCGCCGCCTGGTCGAGCGCCTCGGCGACTCGGTGTGCTTCTACAAGGTCGGGCTGGAGCTGTTCATGTCCGGGAGCGCGTTCGAGCTCATCGGCTGGCTCAAGCAGCGCGGCACGAAGGTATTCGCCGACTTCAAGCTGTTCGACGTTCCCGAGACGGTCGCGGCGGCGGTGCGCTCGCTCGCGCGCCACGGCGCCGACTTCGCCACCGTGCACGGCAACCAGGCGATCATGGAAGCCGCCGGCCGGGAGAAGGGCGCGATGAAGGTGCTCGCCGTGACCGCGCTGACCAGCCTCGACCGCGGCGACCTCGACGACCTCGGCTTCCGCTGCGACGTCGAGGCGCTCGTGCTCTCGCGCGCCCGCCGCGCGCTCGCGGCCGGATGCGACGGCGTCATCTCCTCCGGGCTCGAGGCGCCCGCGCTCAAGCGCGAGCTGGGCGGGCGCCTGCTGGTCGTGACGCCGGGAATCCGCCCGGTCGAGAACCGGGCCGCCGACGACCAGAAACGGACCGTCGACGCGGCGCAGGCCTTCCGCAACGGGGCCGACTACATCGTCGTCGGACGTCCGATCCGTAACGCCGCGGACCCGCGCGCAGCGGCGCTCGCCGTCCAGGCGACGATCGCGGAGATCTTTCCGCGCTAGCCCGGGCGCGCCGCGGCGCCCGAGCCCGCGAGCTTGCCGTCGTAGCGCCAGTTTCCCCGCCACGCCGAAAACACCGCGTTCGAATAATCGCGCCGACCGATGCTGCCGTTGTAGCGCGCGAGCGCGCGCGCCAGGTCGCCGCGCTCGACGTCGATGTAGTGCTTGAGGATGACGCAGCCGTAGCGCAGGTTGGTACGCAGGCTGAACAGGTTGTCGCCCTTGCGGCCGACGAGCTCGACCCAGAACGGCATGACCTGCATGTAGCCGCGCGCGCCCGCGCGGGACACGGCGTACTTGCGGAAGTTGCTCTCGACCTGGATGACCGCGAGCACGAGCTGCGGATCGAGCCCCGCGAGCGTCGCCTCGTAATGCACCGTGCGCAGGAAATCGAGGCGCGTGCGGAAGCTCGGGACCTTGCGCTCCAGGCGGTGCGACATCTCGGTGAGCCAGTTCACCGCCTCGATCGAGTTCGTGAAGCCGTGCTCGGGCGCGGGCTTGTCGGCGATCGCGGCGTGCAGCCCGGCCTGCACGCTCTCGGCGAGCGGCTCGTAGATCTGCGCGCCGGCCATCGCCTCGCCGGCGAACGGCGCGATAAACAAGGCAAGCGCCAGCCGAAGGCCTCTCACTCCGCTCTTTCCTTCAGCATGCCCAGAGCGTCGCCGACCGAGAGCTTACGCGGCTCCTTCTCGCGCCGCGGCTGGTATTCGACGACGCCTTCCTTGAGGCCGCGCTCGCCGATCACCACGCGGTACGGGATCCCGGTGAGCTCGGCGTCCGCGAACAGGACGCCCGGCCGCTCGTCGCGGTCGTCGAGCAGCACTTCCATCCCCGCTTTCGTCAGCTGCTCGTACATCGCATCGGTCGTCTCGCGCACGGCCGCGCTCTTCGCGTACCCGATCGGTATGAGCACGGCCCGGAACGGCGCGATCGGCTCGGGAAACACGATCCCGCGCTCGTCGTGGTTCTGCTCGATCGCGGCGCCGACGATGCGCGTCACACCGATGCCGTAGCAGCCCATCTCGAACGGCCGCTGCTGCCCGGCCTCGTCGAGGAAGGTCGCCTTCATCGCCTCGGAGTACTTGGTCCGCAGCTGGAAGATGTGGCCGACCTCGATGCCGCGCACGATGCGCAGCGTGCCCTTGCCGTCCGGGCTCGGGTCGCCGTCGACGACGTTGCGGATGTCGGCGACGACGGCCGGCTCGGCGAGATCGCGCCCGAAGCTCACGCCCGTGAGGTGGAATCCTTCCTCGTTCGCGCCGCACACGAAGTCGCTCATCGCCGCGACGGAGCGGTCGGCGACGATCTTCACCTTCGCGCCCACCGGGCCGATGTAGCCCGGCTTGCACCCGAGCGCCCGCTCGATCTCGGCGTCGCCGGCGAAGCGGAACTCGCCGATCGCCTTCTGCGCCTTGATCTCGTTCAGCATATGGTCGCCGCGCACGAGCAGCAGCGTGAGGCGGCCCTCGTTCGTGACCGCGATGGCCTTCACCGTCGCCGTGAGCGGCACGCCGAGCAGCGCCGCCACGTCCTCGCAGCGCGTCTTGCCGGGCGTGGGCACCTTGCGCATCGCAGCGCCGGGCGCCTTGCGCGGCGCCGCCGGTGCCACGGCCTCGGCGAGCTCGACGTTGGCGGCGTAGTCCGAGCCCTCGCAGTACGCGATCGCGTCCTCGCCCGAGTCCGCGAGCACGTGGAACTCGTGCGATCCCGTGCCGCCGATCGAGCCCGGGTCGGCGGCCACGGCCCGGAAGCGCAGCCCGAGCCGCTCGAAGATGCGCGTGTAGGTCTCGTGCATGTTGCGGTACTCGCGCTGCAGGTCGGCGAAGCTCGCGTGGAACGAGTACCCGTCCTTCATCGTGAACTCGCGCCCGCGCATCACGCCGAAGCGCGGCCGGATCTCGTCGCGGAACTTGGTCTGGATCTGGTAGAAGTGCACGGGCAGCTGGCGGTAGCTGCGGATCTCGCGCCGCGCGATATCGGTGATCACTTCCTCGTGCGTCGGCCCGATGACGAAGTCGCGCTCGTGGCGGTCCTTGAACCGCAGCAGCTCGGGGCCGTACTTCTCCCAGCGTCCCGACTCCTGCCACAGCTCGGCGGGCTGCACCGCGGGCATGAACAGCTCGAGCGCGCCCGCGCGGTTCATCTCCTCGCGAATGATCGATTCGACCTTGCGCACGACGCGCAGCCCCATCGGCATCCACGTGTAGATGCCGCCGGCGAGGCGGCGGATCAGGCCGGCGCGCAGCATCAGCTTGTGGCTGATCAGCTCGGCGTCGGCGGGAGCTTCCTTGAGCGTCGCGAGGAAATAGCGGGACGTACGCATGGGTGGGCGGCAAAGCGCCCCATTTTACTTCAATGGAACAGAGGACTTGCTCGCCTTCAAATCGACGGCAAAGTGTGGAACAATGAAGCCGACTGATTCTTGCTGGATGGAACATGCTCGATCGAGACGGCTATCGGCCGAACGTCGGCATCGTCCTGTGCAACGGGCGCAACGAGGTGTTCTGGGGCAAGCGGGTACGGGAGCATTCCTGGCAGTTTCCGCAGGGCGGCATCAAGCACGGCGAGACGCCGGTGCAGGCGATGTACCGCGAGCTGCGCGAGGAAGTCGGACTCATGCCCGCCCATGTGAAGATCCTCGGCCGCACGCGGGACTGGCTGCGCTACGAAGTGCCGGCGCAGTGGCTCAAGCGCGACTGGCGCGGCAATTACAAGGGCCAGAAGCAGATCTGGTTCCTGCTGCGCCTCGTCGGGCGCGATTGCGACGTGTGCCTGCGCGCCTCGCCCAAGCCCGAGTTCGACGCGTGGCGCTGGCACGATTACTGGATACCGCTCGACGCGGTGGTGGAGTTCAAGCGCGACGTCTATCAGCAGGCGCTCACCGAGCTCTCCCGCTATCTGTTCCGAGAGCCGAAGAGCCGGGCACAGGCCGCTTCCGCCGGATCACCCTGAGCTCGGGGGCGCGCCGGCCGCGGCCTTGACAAACCCGCAGCCGCGGCGCTATACATGGTCCACTGATTAGAATCAGTCTAGTTTCAGCTTTCCTCCCATTCCCCAAGGAGACCGTAATGCAGCTCAAAGGCTCGAAAACCGAGGGCAATCTGAAGGCCGCGTTCGCCGGCGAATC
>Ga0070741_10005484_pt1 | contig 28155 bp, 27 predicted proteins | sample Coa_R1_4_FD_66440 | JGI IMG/M metagenome (GOLD analysis project Ga0070741, IMG submission 66440) | Surface soil microbial communities from Centralia Pennsylvania, which are recovering from an underground coalmine fire - Coalmine... | ecosystem: Environmental > Terrestrial > Soil > Unclassified ...
CAGGCGACGACGGCACGCTCGACACGGTCCGGGGCGTTCGCGCCGAGCCACAGCCCGACCATGCCGCCGATCGAGAGGCCGCAGTACGCGAAGCGCTCCGGCGCGTGCTCGAGCACGCCCCGCGCGATCTGCTCGATCGTGAGCGGCCCTTGCCGGATCGGCGCGCCGCCGTGCCCCGGGAGGTCGAAGGCGTGCACGTCGAAGCGCTCGGCGAACGCATCGCGCACCGGATCCCACATCGCCGTCGTCGTGCCGAGGCTGCCGACGAGCAAGAGCGGCGTCACGCGCGCCACCGCTCGAGCACGCGGTCGACGAGCGTGTCCGCCACGCCGAGATAGTCGCCGTCGATCCCGAACGCGCGCGCCTCCGCGTACACGTCGTCGGTCATGTTCGCGCGCATCCGCTCGGCGTCGACCTCGAGGCCTGCGAGCGACGCGCGCGCGGCCGCCGCAGCGCCGCAGGCGAAGGCGAGCGCCTCGGACAACGCGTTCCACTCGGCCTGCCAGGTGCCGGCTGCGCGCTCGTGCTCGTGCTCGCCGGAGACGAGAAGCGCCGTCTGCGCGTGCACCGAGCGCGCGCACGCGCGGGCGAGCACCGCCTGCACGGGGTTCCGCTTGTGCGGCATCGTCGAGGAGCCGCCGCCGGAGCCCTCGCGCACCTCGCCGACCTCGGTCTGCGCGAGCAGGACGACGTCGAGACCGACCTTCCCGCACGCGGTCGCCGCCGCAGCGAGCGCAAAGGCGATCTCGGCGACGGGCGCGCGATCAGCGTGCCACGGCACGCGCGCATCGTCCAGGCCGAGCTCGCCGGCGAAGCGCGTGCGAATCTCGAGTCCCCTGTCCCCGAACGCGGCGAGCGTGCCCGCCGCTCCGCCGAGCTGCGCCGGGTAGCGCAGCGCACGCATCCGCTCGCGCGCGTCGAGCAGCGCCGAAAGCCAGCGCGCCGCGGTGTAGCCGAACGTCGTCGGTATCGCCTGCTGCAGCAGCGTGCGCGCGGCCATCGGCGTCGCGCGATGCTCCTGCGCGAGCCGTGCGCATTCGGCGCACAGCCCGTCGAGCTCGCCGAGGCCGAGCTTGACGGCGTCGCGCGCGACGAGCATCGCGGCGGTGTCGACGATGTCCTGGCTCGTCGCGCCGCGGTGCACGGCGTCGCCGGCGCGCTCGCGCAGCGCGCGCACGAGCGGCTCCGCGGGGTTGCCGGTCGCGCGCCCTTCCTCGCAGATGCGGCCGAAGTCGTAAAGGGCAGGGTCGAACGCCGACTCGTCGACAGACGCTCCCGAGGCGCGCGCGAGCGCGAGCTCGGCCCGCAGCATCGCCGCGAGCCAGGCGCGGTCGCCGACCGCGTCGAGCACCGCGGCCGGGACGAAGAGCGGCCCGAACGTCGTCAATGCTCGAAGAAGACGGTGGCGCGGTCGCCCTGCATGCGGATATCGAATCGCAAAGCGCCGTCCTCCTGCGCCGCGACGAGCGTCTCGCGGTCGGCGGGCTCGAGCCCCGCATAGACCGGGTCGGTCTCGTTCGGCTCGTCGGGGAAGTAGATCCGCGTCAGCTGGTGCCGCAGCAGGCCTCGCGCGAACACGAACACGTCGAGCCGAGGCGTCTCACCCGGCCGGGGAGCGGGCTTCGCGATCGAGAACGCAAAACGCCCCTCGGCGTCGGTGCCGCACCTCCCCCACCGCTCGCCGTCCCAGAGCTCGACGACGCCGTCGACGATCGGCCCGTCCTCGCCGTCGAGCAAGCGCCCCTGCAGCCGCAGCCCGCCGGGCGCGAGCACGGCGTCGTCCCGCCGCGCGAGCCCGATCGAGAAGAACGGGCCGACGGTCTGCGACGGCGTCCTCACGGCTCGAACGGCGTCGTGCCGCGTCCGCCGCGACCGAGGACGATGTCCCACTCGTAGGCGAGCGCCCACTCCGGCGTCGTCTCGGCGAGGTCGAAGCGCGAGACGAGGAGCGCCCGTGCGCGCGGATCGCGGACCGAGTTCATGATCGGGTCGTACGGGAAGAGCGGGTCGCCGGGAAAGTACATCTGCGTCACGAGGCGCTCGGTGAAGAGGCGGCCGAAGAGGGAGAAGTGGATGTGCGCCGGCCGCCACGCGTTGTCGTGGTTTCCCCACGGGTACGCGCCGGGCTTGATCGAGACGAAGCGATAGCGGCCCTCGCCGTCGGTGAGGCAGCGGCCCGCGCCGGAGAAGTTCGGGTCGAGCGGCGCGGGATGCCGGTCGACCTCGTGCCTGTAGCGGCCCGCGGCGTTCGCCTGCCAGATCTCGACGAGCGCGCCGCGGATCGGCCTGCCGTCCTCGTCGAGCACCCGTCCGTGCACGACGATGCGCTCGCCGAGCGGCTCGCCGTCGTGCTGTCGCGTCAGGTCGTCGTCGAGCTCCTCGAGCACGTCCTCGCCGAACACCGGGCCCGCGAGCGAGTGGAACTCCTCGGGCAGCGTCACGAGCGGCCGCTTCGGCGCGCGCCAGCGCGTCGAGCGGTAGCCCGGATAGTCGACCTGCACCTCCAGGCCGAAGCTCTCGTCGTCCGGGAGGACGACGGGCCCTGCGTACGGGTCGGCTGCGTCGATCACGCGTCTCCCTTCGTGCGCAGCGAGCGCAGCGCACGCAGCTCCTCGTCGCTCGGCGGCCTGGTCTCAGCGACGTCCCCGGCGACGCGCAGCGGCCAGCCGGTCGCCTCGACCGCGGCGTCGGCGCTCGTGCCGGGATGCGTCGCGACGAGCGTCAGCTCGCCGTCCCGCGGCTCCAGCACGCCGAGATCGGTGACGACGACACGGACGTTGTCGCCGAGGCTCGTCGTGAAGTCGAGCTCGTCGACGAACGCACGTCGGGACTGCCGCAGCATCACGAACACGTCGCGCACCCCGAGCGCGATCTCGGGCGCGCCGCCGCCGCCCGGCAGCCGCACGGCGGGCCGGTCGTAGTCGCCGATCACGGTGCTGTTGAGGTTCCCGTGCCGGTCGATCTGCGCCGCGCCGAGGAAGCCGACGTCGATGCGCTCGCCCTGCAGCCAGTACGCGAACATCTCCGGCACCGAGACGACGGCGTCCGCCGTCTCCGCGAGCTCGCCGTCGCCGATCGAGAGCGGCAGCTCCTCCGGCTTCGCGCCGATCGTGCCGCTCTCGTAGATCAGCACGCACCCGGGCGCGTGCGTGCGGCGCGCGAGGTTCGCGGCGAGGCTCGGCAGGCCGATGCCGACGAAGCACACCGCGCCGTCGTCGAGCCGGCGCGCCGCCTCCACCGCCATCATCTCGTCGGCGGTGTGGGTCACGCGGCCACCGTCGCAACGAGGCTCGCGCGGTACTCCTCGACGTCGGCTGTCTCCAGCACGTGCCGCTTCATCCACGCGACGAATCCGTCGCGCTCGCGGCTGATCGTGTCCCACGCCCGGTAGAACTCGTTGTCGCGGTCGTAGTAGCCGTGCGCGTACGACGGGTGCGCGCCTCCGGGAGCCGGCGCGACGGCGGTGACGACCCACGCCGGCAGGACGATCGCGCCGGGAACCGGCTCGAGCTCGTCGACGATCTCCTCGACGGTCGCGATCGAGCGCTTCGACGCGAGCACGACCTCCTTCTGCACGCCGAGGATCCCCCAGAGCTGGACGTTGCCGTGGCGGTCGGCGCGCTGCGCGTGCACGACGCCGACGTCCGGCCGGTGCGCGGGCACGGCCGCGAGCTCCTCGCCGGTGAACGGGCAGGTCACGCGCGCGACACGCGTGCGGGCCGGCAGGTCGCCGCCCCGGTAGCCGCGGAGCACGCCGAACGGCAGGTTCGAGGCGCCCGCGGCGTATGCCGCCGCCATGCCCGCGTGCGAGTGCTCCTCGAGCTCGAGCGGCGCCGGCCAGCCGTGCTCGACCGCGTCGCGCAGCCGGTGCAGCGAGCCGACGCCCGGATTGCCGCCCCACGAGAAGACGAGCTTGCGGGCGGCGCCCATGCCGATCAGCTGGTCGTAGATCACGTCCGGCGTCATCCGCACGAGCGTCAGGTCGCGCCGGCGCTGGCGGATCACCTCGTGCGCCGCCGCATGCGGGATCAGGTGTGTGAAGCCCTCGAGCGCGACGGTGTCCCCGTCGTGGACGAGCTCCCGGATCGCGTCGTTGAGGGAGACGATGGCCACGCGTCTAGAACGGGAACGGATGCCCTTCGCCGCGCATGGTCACCCAGCGCAGCTCGGTGAACTCGTCGACGACCGCCTGGCCGCCGAACCGTCCGAAGCCGCTCTCCTTCACCCCGCCGAACGGCATCTGCGGCTCGTCGGCGACCGTCTGGTCGTTCACGTGGACGATCCCGGACTCGATGCGCTGCGCGAGCTGGAACCCGCGGTCGCGGTTGCCGGTGATGATCCCCGCCGACAGGCCGTACGCCGTCGCATTCGCGCGCTCGAGCGCCGCTTCGGCGTCGTCGACGACCTCGATCGACGCAACGGGTCCGAACGTCTCCTTCTGCGCGAACTCCGAGTCGGGCGGAACGTCGGTGAGCAAGGTCGCCTGATAGCACGGGCCGACTGCCTCGCCGCCCGCGAGCACACGCGCGCCGTCCGCGACCGCCTGCTGCACGCGGCCCGACACGAGCTTCAGCGCGTCCTCGTTGATCAGCGGGCCGATGATCGTGTCCTGCTCCTTCGGGTCGCCCGTCTTCAGGCCCTTCGTCTTCTCCACGAGCCGCGGGACGAAGTCGTCGGCGATCGAGCGCTCGACGAGGATCCGCCGCGTCGACATGCAGATCTGCCCCTGGTGCAGGAACGAGCCGAATGCGCTCGCGTTCACCGCGTAGTCGAGGTCGGCGTCGCCGAGCACGATCAGCGGGTTGTAGCCGCCGAGCTCGAGCACGACGCGCTTGAGATGGCGCCCCGCCGCCTCGGCGATCAGGCGCCCGACCGCGCTCGAGCCGGTGAAGTTGAGGCGGCGGACGGCCGGGTGACCGATGATCGCCTCGCCGATCGGTCCGGCCTCGCCGGGCGCGTGCGTGACGACGTTCAGCACGCCCGCGGGCATGCCCGCCTCGGCAAAGATCTCGCCCCACAGGAGGCCGCCGCTCCACGGCGACCACTCCGACGGCTTGAGCACGACCGTGTTGCCGAGCGCGAGCGGCGCCGCGATTGAGCGCGCCGAGAGGATGAGCGCGGCGTTCCACGGTGCGAACGCGCCGACGACGCCGGCGGGACGGCGGATCCCCATCGCGAAGGCGCCGGTGTCGGACGGGATGATCTGGCCGAGCGGCGCATACGCGAGCGCGGCCGCCTGCCGGAACAGGTTCGGCACGAAGAACGACTGGAACATCGAGAAGCCGAACGTCGAGCCCGTCTCGCGCGCGAGCATCGAGACGACCTCCTCGCGCCGCTCGTCCAGCAGGTCGGCCGCCTTCAGGAAGATGCGCTGCCGCTCGGCCGGCGGCGTCGCCGACCACGCGGGAAACGCCCCGGCAGCCGCCTCGACTGCGCGCCGCGCGTCGTCGGGACCGCCGGCGGCGACGGTCGCCACGGCGTCGCCCGTGAACGGATCGAGGTCGTCGTAGCTCTTCCCCCCGGCGGCGTCGACCCACTCGCCGCCGATGTACTGCCGATACTCCTGCGTCGCGATCATCGTGCTCCTCCGATCTGTCGCAGCCGATACCCGACGGGCAGCAGCCGCACGTCGAATCGCTCCTGAATCGTTCCCCAGATCCCGCGCGGCAGCAGGAGCGCGAACCCGATCGCGATCCCGCCGAGCAGGACGAAGTACCACACGCCGCCGTTCGGCCCGTACGTCTGCAGGACGTACAGGGCGATCGCGCCGATGATCGGGCCCTCGAACGTGCCGATCCCGCCGACGAGGACCATGAAGATCATCTTCGCCGTCCAGTTGATGCCGAAGATGGAGTCCGGCCCGAGCGGCAGGATCGAGAGCTGCCACGCGAGGATGATCGCGCCGGCCGCCGCGCAGCCGGCGCCCGCGATCACGAACAGGATCCCCTTGCCGAGCAGCACGCGCACGCCGACCGATGCGGCGGCATCCTCGTCGTCGCGGATCGCCTGCAGCGAGCCGCCGACGCGGCTGCGGAGCAGCGCGAAGAGCAGCACGAGCAGGACCGCGACGGTGCCGAGCGCAGCCCAGTAGGTGTAGTGCAGCCGCTGCTCCGGCGTGTAGCGGAGATTGAACGGCAGAATCGCCGACGTCCCCGTGCCGCCGCCGATCGCCGGGTTCGGATCGAGCGAGACGAGAATGGCAAACGACTCCGCGATCACCCACGTCGCGATCGCGAACGCGCCGCTCCGCAGCCAGAGGACGACGAGCGCCACCGGGATCGCGACCACGCCGCCGATGAGCGTGGCGATCAGCATCGAGAGGTAGGGGTTGAGCGAGTGCTGGAGCGAGAAGAACACAGCGCCGTACGCGCCGATGCCGATGAATCCCTGCTGGCCGACCGACACGAGCCCTCCGTAGCCCGCGAGCGCGTTCCACATCACGGCGAGCGTGACGAGGAAGTAGAGCTGGATCAGGTTGTTCTGCGAGTTCTCGCTCAGGAGGACGGGTCCGAGCGCGAGCAGCGCGACGAGACCGGTCAGCCCGCCGGTGAAGGCGACCGACACCCACGTCCAGCGCTCGACGCGGAATGCGGGCGCGGCGACGGCGTGCTCGCTCATGCGACGCTCCTGCGCACGAACCGGATGCGGAACCCGACGCCGCGCACGCCGAGGGCCGTGCGCGCGACGAGCACCACGAGGAAGACGAGATGCCCCGAGAGGGCGAAGTACTCGTTGTTGATCTGCGCGCCTACGAGCTGCGCGACGCCGAGCACGACGCCGCCGACGAGCGTCCCCCAGAGCGAGCCCATGCCGCCGATCACGACGGCCTCGAACGCGTAGAGAAGCTCGGACGCGCCGGCGTTCGGGTCGAATCCGCTGCGCATGCCGTAGAAGACGCCTGCGAGCGCGGCGGTCGCGACGGCCACCGCCGTCGCGCGGGCGTAGACGGCGCGCGCGTTGATGCCGACGAGCTCCGCGGTGTCGGCGTCCTCCGCGGTCGCGCGGAGCTCCCGCCCGACCTGCGTGTAGCGGAGCACGAGCTGGAGGCCGACGAGGACGACGACGGCGACGCCGAACGTCAGCACGTCGAACCACGGGATCGCGAGCTCGTTCGAGACGCTGATCGCCTTCAGCCCGATGCTGCCCTCGTCGAGCGAGTGCACGTCGGGCGAGAAGAAGTACTGCAGGAGATTCGCGATCACGATCAGGAGGCCGAACGTCGTCAGGAGCGGCACGAGCGGCCCCGCTCTCAGGCTTCGCTCGAGCACCGTCCGCTGCAGCGCGTACCCGACGATGAGCGCGCCCGGCAGCACGATCGCGAGCGAGAGGTACGGCGAGATGCCGAGGTGCTCCGTGATCAGGAACGACATGTATGCGCCGACGAGCGCGAGCGAGCCGTGAGCGAGATTGATGATCCGCATGACGCCGAACATCAGCGCGAGGCCGCTCGCGAGCAGCGCGTACACGCCGCCGAGCAGGATGCCGTGCACGATCGCGCTGACCCACGTCATGCGGTCGCCTCCGCGCGCCCGAGCCCGAAGTACGCGTCCGTGACCTGCTCGCGCGTCAGCTCGCCGCGACTGCCCTCGAGCACGATGCGCCCCTCGAGCATGCACACCACGCGGTCGGCGACGCGCATTGCGCGCGCGAGGTCCTGCTCGACGAGCAGGATCGCGACGCCGCCTTCGAGCAGGCCCGCGATCGACTCGTAGACGCGCTCGACGACGACCGGCGCGAGCCCGAGCGACACCTCGTCGAGCAGCAGCAGGCGCGGATTCGTCATCAGCGCGCGGCCGATCGCCGTGGCCTGCTGCTCGCCGCCCGAGAGGCTGGCGGCGCGCGTGCGCCGAAGCGGCGCGAGCAAGGGGAACACCTCGAGCACCCGCTCGAGGTCCCACGCGCCGTCGCGGCCGGCGCCGGCCGCGACGCGGAGATTCTCCTCGACCGTGAGGCCCGGGAAGAGCCGGCGCCCCTCCGGGACGAGCGCGATGCCCCGCCGCACGCGGCGGTGCGCCGCGAGCGTCGTGATGTCCCGGCCGTCGAAGCGGATGCGGCCTCCCGCGGGGCGATGCGCGCCCGCGATCGCCCGCAGCAGCGTCGTCTTGCCGGCGCCGTTCGCCCCGACGAGCGCGAGCGTCTCGCCCTCGCCGACCTCGAACGACACCTGCCGCACCGCCTGCAGCAGGCCGTGGCGGACGTCGAGCTCGTCCACCGAGAGCAAGGGCTTCACGCGATCGCCCGCCCGAGGTAGGCGTCGATCACCGCGGCGTCGCGCATCACGGCCTGCGGCTCGCCGTCGGCGATCACGCGCCCGCCGTCCATCGCGACGAGGCGCTCGACGACCTGCACGAGGACGTGCACGATGTGCTCGATCCACACGATCGCGACACCGCGGCCGTGCACCTCCCGTACCGTCGCGACGAGCTGCGCCGCCTCCTCGTCGGTGAGCCCGGCTCCGATCTCGTCGAGCAGGAGCACCCGGGGATCGGTGGCGAGCGCGCGGGCGAGCTCGAGCCGCTTGCGGTGCAGGAGGCCGACGGAGTCGGCGGACCGGTTCGCGACGTCCGTCATGCCGCAGAGCTCGAGCACCTCGACCGCCTTCGCGTAGGCGTCGCGGCGGCGGCGGCGGCCGCCGGCGCGCGCTCCGACGAGCACGTTCTCGAAGATCGTCATCCCGCCGAACGGCTTCGGGATCTGGTGTGCGCGCGCGATCCCGAGCCTGCAGCGCGCAGCCGCCGCGTCGCCCGTGATGTCGTCGCCGCGGAACGAGACCGAGCCGCCGTCCGGCCGTTGCGCGCCCGCGAGCACGCTCAGCAGCGTCGTCTTCCCCGCGCCGTTCGGGCCGACGACGCCCACGGCCTCGTCGGCCCCTACCGAGAAGTCGACGCCGTCCAGCACGACGAGCGCACCGAACCGCTTCGTGACGCGGGCGGCGGCCAGAAGCGCCGTGCCGTTGTCACTCTCGGCCACTACGTGTACGGCTGCAGCTTCGCCTGGATCGGGACGTTCGGATCTCCGGAGTGCTCGCAGAGCAGGAAGTCGAGCGGGAACTTGCTCCCCTTCGTCCTCACCCACTGGCCGCCGATGATCGGCGTGGTGACGACCGGCGGGACGGGGTTGTGCTTTCCGCCCGTGCCCCAGTGCAAACGACCCGAGGGCGTCACGACGTTCAGGTGCTTGAACGCGTTCACGACCGCATTCTTGTCCTTGGGGTTGCCGCTCTTCTTGAGCACCGCCTCCGCCACGTCGAAGAGCGACATCGACGCGCCGAGCTGCTGGTTCCACTGGCGGCCCGTCTTCTTCGTGTAGCCGTCGCCGATCTGCTTCGAGCTGAGACCCGTGAGCGGCGACGAGTACGGGAAGGTGGGCGTCCAGTAGGCGCCGCTCGCGAGCGTCGGGCCGAGCTTGCCGACGGCCGCGATCTGCGAGGGGAAGAGCCCGGTCTTCGCGAGCTGCGCGATCCGGCACTGGTTCGTGTAGCCCTGCTGCGCCGCCTGCTTCCACAGCGTCGTGAAGTCGGGCGGGATGGGCGCGCAGTGGAAGATCTGGCAGTTGTTCTTCTTGTAGAACGAGATGAGCGACGTGTAGTCGGTCTGTCCGTCCTGGTAGCCGCCCGGATCGAACACCTTGTAGCCGCCCGCCTTCAGCAGCGGGATGAGGCTCGAGCGGAACGCGTTCCCGTCGGTGTCGTTCGGATACATGACGCCGACGTGCTTGTTCGTCTTGACCTGCGGCCACAGGTGCTCGTAGGCGTCGGCGAACTGCTGCGTGCCGAAGCTGAAGAGGAACGAGTAGCGGAACGGGTTCGGGCCGCCCGGCTTCGCGCCGCGGCCGAAGTAGAAGGACTCCCACGGGTCGACGGTGCCGACGAACGGAACGCCTGCCGCCTCGGCGGCGTCCGCGGCCGGGTTGACGACCTCCGGGGTCGACGTCGCGAGCAGGAGGTCGACGTTGTCGCTGTGGATGAGCGAGTTCGCGACCTGCGTCGCGGTCGCCGGGCTCGACTGGCTGTCCTTGTTGACGATCTTGACGGCGTAGTGCTTCCCGCCGACGGTCAGCCCCTTGGCGAAGCCCTTCTTCGCGAGCCCGATGATGTACGGGTCGCCCTCGCCGAAGCCGGCCGCCGGGCCGGTCAGCGGACTGACGAAGCCGATCGTGATCGTGTTGGACGCATCCCACGACTTGGGCTGCGCCCAGATCGGCTCGGCCAGGGCACCCGAGACGGCCAGCGCTCCGGCTCCGACTCCCGCCCGCTTCAGCAGATCGCGGCGCGAGAGCCGCTCCGTCCCGAACTCGTCAGCCATTGACCCTCCTCCGATTCGTCCCGACGCCGGAAACGAGCGCGAGCCTACGCCGCCGCTTGTCCGGATGTCAAGATGCTGTTCTAATAATCGGGATGGAGGCGGGCTCGTACTCGCAGTCGCTCGAGCGCGGGCTCGCGATCCTCTCGGCGTTCAGATCCGGCGCCCCGCTCCTCGGCGTCAGCGAGCTCGGTCGCGACCTCGGCCTCAGCCGGTCGACGACGCACCGCTACGTCGCGACGCTCGCCGCGCTCGGCTACCTCCAGCAGGATCCCGGGACGAAGAAGTACCGGCTCGGCCCGCGCGTGCTCGACCTCGGCTTCTCCGCGATCAACTCGATGGAGCTGCGCGAGATTGCCGCGCCACACCTGCGCGAGCTCTCGGACGAGAGCGGCTTCACCGTCAACATGGCGATCCTCGACGACCTCGACATCGTGTACGTCGAGCGCTGCCGCAGCGCGCAGGCACGGCAGCGCGAGATCGACCTCAACCTGCACGTCGGCTCGCGCCTGCCGGCGTACTGCACGTCGCTCGGCAAGGTGCTCTTCGCGTATCTCGACGCCGCCGACCTCGACGCACGCCTCCGCCGGATCGAGTTCGCCCGGCGCGGCCCGAACACGCTGACGTCGCGGCGGTCGCTCGAAGCCGAGCTCGAGCGCGTGCGCGAGAACGGCTACGCCGTGAACAACGAGGAGCTCGCCTACGGCCTGCGTTCGATCGCCGCGCCGATCCTGACGCACGACGGCGCCGCGCCCGCCGCGATCAACCTCGCCGTGCACAGCTCGATGGTCTCGAGCCTCGACATGGGCGCGAAGCTCGGTCCGGTCGTGCGGCGCGCCGCGGCCGACGTCTCGGCGCGGCTCGGCTACCGCCCCGCCTAGAGCCGCAGCAGCCGCGCGGCGTTCTCCTTCAGCACGAGCGGCCGCACCTCGTCGCGGAACGGCGCGGCCTCGAAGTCGGCGAGCCAGCGGTCGGGCGTGATCAGCGGGAAGTCGGAGCCGAAGAGCACCTTCTCGCGCAGCTGGGTGTTCGCGTACTGCACGAGCTGCGGCGGGAAGTACTTCGGCGACCAGCCGGAGAGGTCGATCCAGACGTTCGCCTTGTGCAGACAGACGGAGATCGCCTCGTCCTGCCACGGAAACGACGGATGCGCGAGCACGATCTCGAGCGTCGGGAAGTCTGCGGCGACGTCGTCGAGGCAGAGCGGGTTCGAGTACTTGAGCCGCAGACCGCCGCCGCCGGGCAGCCCGGTGCCGAGACCGCTGTGCCCGGAGTGGAAGAGCGCCGGCAGGCCCGCCGCTGCGATCGTCTCGTAGAGCGGGTAGACGCTCCGGTCGTTCGGGAAGAACTCCTGCAGGTTCGGATGCAGCTTGAAGCCGCGTACGGCGTACTCGTCGATCAGCCGCTGCGCGCGCTCGACCGCGTCGGGACGCAGCGGATCGACGCTCGCGAACGGGATCAGGACGTCGGGGTTCGCGCGCGCGGCGTCGGCGATCTCCTCGTTCGGGATCTGCGGGATGCCGCTCAGCCGCTCCCAGTCGACCGTGAAGAGGACGGCGGCGACGTTGCGTTCGCGATAGTAGGTCGCGACGTCGTCCACGGTCGGCAGCTGCGCCTCGCTTCTGAAGTACTGCGCCGCTGCGTCCCGCAGCTCGCTCGGCAGCGGGTCGTGTCCGTCGCGCGCGCGCTCGGTGTGCACATGCACGTCGATCGCAGTGACGCTCGCGACGTCGATCACGGCGTCACCGTACCGAGCTCCGCCTGCAGCGCGGCGCCCGCGGCGAGCAGGTTCCAGTCAGACCCGGGCCGGCCGACGAGCGACACGCTCGTCGGCAGCCCACTGCGCGTGCCGAGGCCGGACGGGAGCGCGACGACCGGGAAGCCCGTCCAGTTCCAGTAGTGGGTGAGCGAGACCTCCGCGAAATCGGTGAACGGCTCGGCGTAGCCGTCGCCGCGCAGGCGCGCGACGATCGGCAGCGTCGGCTCGACCACAGCGTCGAGGCGGTGCTCGACGAACCAGTCGAGCCAGGCATCCGTGTCGACCTCGCGCCGGAGCTGCGCGCCGGCGTACTCCTCGCCGCTCAGCGAACGCCGCTCCGCGTGCTCGAGGAAGCCGCGGATCGACGGGCGGTAGAGCTCGCGCCGGTCGTCGAAGCGGCGGTGGTAGGCGAGCATGCCCGCGCAGAGCACGTCGAACGACGGCCCGGAGACGTCGAGATCGACCGCGGGCAGCGGCACGTCGACGAGCGGGAGCAGCGCGAGGGCACGGTCGAGGTTCTCGGCGACGTCGGGGTCGAGCTCGGCGATCCGCGGCGAGAGCGCGACGCGCCGCAGCGGTGCGCGATCGGCCGGCGGCGCGACGGCGGCCATCGCGGCGAGCAGGGGCTCGCAGTCTGCGACGCTGCGCGCCATCGGCCCGGCGTGGTCGAGCGTCGGCCCGAGCGGCACGATCCCGCGAATCGGCACGAGCGCCCGCGTCGGCTTGATCGTCGAGGTGCCGCACATGGCCGAGGGGATGCGCAGGGATCCGGCGGTGTCCGTCCCCGTCGCGGCGGGCGTCGTGCGCGACGCGAGCGCCGCCGCTGAGCCGCCGCTCGACCCGCCCGCGGAGCGCTCGAGCGCCCAGGGATTGCCGACCTGGTCGGTCGTCCCGCCCGCCGCGAACTCGTGGGTGTGCACGTGGCCGAGCAGCACCATTCCCGCCCCGCGCAGGCGCGCCCAGGCGTCGGCATCGCGCTCGGGCACCTCGTCGAGCACGCGGCTCGAGGCGGTCAACGGCCGGCCGGCCGCCGCGTAGAGGTCCTTCAGCGCGATCGGGACGCCGCAGAGCAGGCCGACCGAGCCGGCCGCGCGCCGCTCGTCCGCGGCCCGAGCCGCCGCGAGCGCGTCCTCCTCGTAGACGCGCACCCACGCGTTGATCGAGGTCGCATCGCCGTCGAAGCTGTGCACGCCGTCCCGTTCCGCGATCCGCGCGAGGCAGGCGGACACGAGCTCGACCGACGAGGCGTCGCCCCGCTCGAGCGCGCGCCCCGCCTCGACGACGCCAAGATCCGCGAGCTCGGCCATCGCTGCGATATACACCACCCGTGGCACGGCGAACGTCCCCTCCGTTCCGGGCCGACCACGTGGGCAGCCTGCTTCGCCCGCAACGGCTCCTGCAGGCGCGCGAGGACCACGCCGCCGGCCGCATCGACGACGACGAGCTGCGGGGCGTCGAGGACGAGGCGATCCGCGAGGTCGTGCGGAAGCAGGAGGAGGTCGGGCTGCAGTCGGCGACCGACGGCGAGTTCCGCCGCGCGTCGTGGCACATGGACTTCATCTACGAGCTCGACGGGATCTCGAAGGAGGCCGGCCACATCGCCGTCAAGTTCTTCAACGCCGACGGCCAGATCGAGTTCACGCCGGCGGCCCTGCACATCGGCGGCCGGCTCGGCGTCTCGCGCACGATCTTCGGCGACGCCTTCCGCTTCCTGCAGGAGACGGTGACGACGAACGTCCCCAAGCTGACGATCCCCTCGCCGAGCATGGTCCACTACCGCGGCGGCAAGGCCGCGATCGACGAGACCGTCTATCCGACGCTCGACGCGTTCTGGGCGGACCTCACCGCCGCGTATGCCGAGCAGGTGCGCCGCCTCGGCGAGCTCGGCTGCACGTATCTCCAGTTCGACGACACGAGCCTCGCATACCTGAACGATCCGCACCAGCGCGAGTACGTCGCGTCGATCGGCGGCGATCCCGACCACCAGCACGTCGAGTACATCCACCACATCAACGAGGCGCTCGCGGGCCGCCCCGCGGGAATGTCCGTGACGACGCACATGTGCCGGGGCAACTTCCGCTCTTCGTGGGCCGCCAAGGGCGGCTACGACTTCGTCGCCGAGGCGCTCTTCGGCGAGCTCGAGGTGGACGGCTTCTTCATGGAATGGGACGACGAGCGCTCGGGCGGCTTCGAGCCGCTTCGCTTCGTGCCGAAGGGCAAGCAGGTCGTGCTCGGGCTCGTGACGACGAAGCGCGGCGAGCTCGAGTCCAAGGACACCCTGATGCGCCGGATCGAGGAGGCGTCGCGGCACGTCGACGTCGATCAGCTCTGCCTCTCGCCGCAGTGCGGCTTCTCGTCGACGGTCGAGGGCAACGTCCTCTCGGAGGACGAGCAGTGGGCGAAGCTCCGCCTCATCGTCGAGACGGCCGCCGAGGTCTGGGGCTAGACGAGCGCGCTCGCCTCGCTCCTCGCAGATCGGGCCGCCGCGACGCCGGACCGCCCGGCGCTCGCGTTCGAAGGGCGGCGGCTCTCGTACGCGGAGCTCGAGGCACTCGCGGCCGCGGCCGCCGGCGGCCTGCGCCGCCTAGCCGTCGCGCAGGGAGACGCAGTCGCGTTCGTCCTGCCGAACACGCCCGCCGCGGTCGCCGCCTACCACGGCGCGCTGCGGCTCGGCGCGGTCGTCGTGCCGCTCAATCCGCTGCTCTCCGCGGACGAGATCGCGCAGCGGGTCGCAGACGCCGGGGCGCGCCTCGTCGACCCGGAGTCGCTCGACGGACCAGCCGTGCCCGCGGTCGCGGACGTCGATCCAGACGACACCGCGGTGATCCTCTACACGTCCGGCACGACGGGCGCGCCGAAGCGGATCGAGCTCGCGCACGGACGGCTCAGGCGCAACGCCGAGTACCTCCTGCTCGACGGTCTCGGCATCGGCCCGCACGACGTGCTCTTCGGCTCCGCGCCGCTCGCGCACGTCTTCGGCATGACCGGCTGCATGAACGGAGCGATCGCGGCCGGCGCCTGCCTCGCGCTCGTGCCCCGCTTCGACGGGGTCGGCGCGCTCGACACGATCGAGCGCGAGAACGTGACCGTCTTCATGGGCGTGCCTGCGATGTGCTCGGCGCTCCTCGCCGCCTCGGACGCGACGGGCCGAGCGCCGCCGCTCCGGCTCGCGCACGTCGGCGGCGCACCGCTGCCGCTCGAGACGGCGCACGCGTTCGCGGAACGGTTCGGCGCGGTCGTGCTCGAGGGCTACGGGATGACCGAGGTCGGCGGCTGCGTCGCGCTCCAGCACGCGGGCCGGCCGCGCACGCCCGGGTCGGTCGGCACGCCGGTCGCCGACACGGAGCTGCGCCTCGCCGACGACGGCGAGCTGCTCGTGCGCGCGGGCGGCGAATGGCTTGCCACGGGCGACATCGGCCGCTTCGACGCGGCCGGCGACCTCTTCCTCGTCGACCGCAAGAAGGACGTGATCCTGCGCGGCGGCTACACCGTGTATCCGAGCGAGGTCGAGAACGCGCTCTGCGCGCACCCGCACGTCCGCGAGGCCGTCGTCGTCGGCGTCCCGCACGCCGAGCTCGGCGAGGAGGTCGCCGCGCTCGTCGTCCCTGCAGGCCCGGCGTGCTCGGCCGAGGAGCTGAAGGCGTTCGCGCGCGAGCGCGTCGCCGCGTACAAGTACCCGCGGCTCGTCGTGCTCGTCGACGAGCTCCCGCACGGCCCGACCGGCAAGGTGCAGCGCCGCGAGATCGACCTCGCGGCGCTGGCGCGACTGCTCAGCCCGTGACGCCGACGGCGCGGAGCGACGCGTCCGCGGCGAGGTCGAAGCTCGCGGCGATCCGGCCGGCCGCCTCGCGCTCCTGCCCGATGATGTTGTCGGCCATCTGCATCGTCTGCGTGTCGCCGGCGCGATCCGCCACCCGGCGCAGCTCCTCGTAGCCGCCGATCTCGAGATGCTCGAACGCGTATGCGAACGCCGTGAGCTTGCCCGGCGTGTCGGGGTGACCCTGGAAGAAGGCGCCCCAGTTGAGCGCGCCGAGGCGCATGGCGGCGTCCTTCAGCGACGAGGTGTCGCCGCCGAGGGCGTGCAGCCGCTCGGCCACGAGCTCGGCGTGGTCGCGCGTCTCGCTCAGATGATCCGAGAAGACCGCGGCGAGCGCCGCGTCCTCGACGAGCGACGGCGCGCGCTCCAGGAGCTGGATCGCCTGCTGCTCGATCGCATGTGCGTCGGCGAGGTACTTCGGGAGCAGCGTCCCGAGGTCGTTGCGTGGATGCTCGGCCAGCGCAGCCGCGACGGCCGCGTCGACGTTCTCCTCGAGGCGCTCCATCATCGCGCGCTCCTCGTCACGGATCTTCTGCGCCGCCTCGACGACGTTCTGCTCTCCCGCGCGCTCGGCCACGCGCGCGAGCAGCTCGTAGGACGCGAGCTCGAGCGCCTCGTAGGAGAGCGCGTGCGCGAAGAGCTTGCCCGGCGTGTCCGGCTGGAGCTTCGCGAAGAGCAGGAAGCCCTTGCCGCCGACGCCCATGACGATGTCCTTCACCTTCGACGGCTGCGCGCTGCGCGCCTCGAGCAGGTCGCGCGTCACGCGCTCGTGCCCCTCGGTCTCGGCGAGGTGCGCGCGGAACGCGTCCGCGAGCACGGGCGAGCCGGCGATGTCGGGGGCGGTGCGCAGCTGGGCGAGCGCCTGGATTTCGATCGAATGCGCATCGGTCAGGTACTTCGTGAGCTGCTCGGCGAGCTCGTCGGCCATGGCGATTCCTCCTCGGGCTGGGTCGCCCATTGCCCTTCCCGCCCGCGGCGTTACTTAGTCACGTGACGACGCGCCGCGTGAAGGTGCGCAGTGAGACGAACCCGAGCGCGAGCGACCCACCGACGAGGGCGAGCATGAAGGCCCAGATCGGCATGTGCGGCAGCGCCGGCGTCAGGGAGGTGCGAAGACCCTCGGTCATGTAGACGAGCGGGTTCAGCAGCACGAGGATCTTCAGCCAGAGCACGGGCGAGAGCGTCGCCCACGGGTAGTAGACGCAGCCGAGAAAGGTCAGCGGGATCACGACGACGGCGAAGAGCAGCGTGATCTTGCGCGGATCGATCACGGTGCCGATGAAGAGCCCCATCGCCGCCGCGAGGAAGCACGCGAAGAGGAGCGCGACGACGAAGACCGGAATGTCGTGCACGTGCACGCTCGGCGCGGCCCCGTGCGCGTGCACGAGGTAGACGATCGGGAAGACGACGCCCGCCGCGATCAGCGACTGCAGGGCGCCGGCCGCGATCTTCTCGAGGCCGACGACCCAGACCGGCACCGGCGAGAGCACGCGGTCCTCGATCTCCTTGCTGAAGCTGAACTCCTGCACGAGCGGCAGCGCTACGGCCTGAATGCCCTGGAAGTTGATCGCGACCGCGATCAGCCCGGGAACGAGGACCGTCGTGAACGACGTGCCGGACGGACCGCCGCGGAAGCCCTGGCCGATCTTCGGGAAGACGTACGCGAAGACGAAGACGAAGAGGAGCGGCTGCATGATCGTGCGGACGATGAACTGGCCGAACTGCCGCCGGAGCACGCGCAGGTCGCGCGCCAGGAGCGCGAGGAACGTCGTCGCCTGCGCGCTCATTCCCTGTACTCCCGCCCGGTGAGCGTCAGGAACACCGTCTCGAGGCTCGGCGGCTGGCTCGAGGCGTCGCGCACGAGCACACCGAGCTCCGTCGCGGTCTGCACGAGCTTCGCGAGCACGCCCTCGGCCTGCGTCGCGAACACGCGCACGACCTGCTCCTCGCGCTCGACCGTGCGCACGCCCGGCAGCGCCGCCGCGCGCTCGGCGAGGGCGGCGGGATCGCCCTCGATCGTGACCGCGATCACGGTGTCGGCGCCGAGCGTCTGCTTGAGCTCCGCCGGGCTGCCGAGCGCGAGCATCTTGCCGTGGTCGAGGATCGCGATCCGCTGGCAGAGGACGTCGGCCTCCTCCATGTAGTGCGTCGTCAGGAGCGTCGTCTGGCCGGCGCGGTGCAGGTCGGTGAGGATGCGCCACAGGTTGATGCGCGTCTGCGGGTCGATCCCCGACGTCGGCTCGTCGAGGAACAGCACCTCCGGCTCGTGCACGAGCGCACGCGCGATCATCAGCCGCTGTGCGAGACCGCCCGAGAGGTGGTAGACCATCGCGTCTCGGCGTTCGGAGAGCGCGAACTGCTCGAGCAGCTCGTCGGCGCGGCGGCGCGAGCGGTCGCGCGAGACGCCGAAGAAGCGGCCGTGGTAGTAGAGGTTCTCCCAGACGGTGAGCGAGCGGTCGAGCGTGTTCGACTGCGACACCACGCCGATGCGCCGCTTGACGGCCGCGGAGCGCGAGCGCACGTCCATGCCCGCGATGAGCGCGCGGCCGCCCGTCGGCACGACGGTCGTCGTCAGCATCCCGATCGTCGTCGACTTGCCGGCTCCGTTCGGGCCGAGCAGCCCGAAGAACTCGCCGCGCGGCACCTCGAGGTCGAGGCCGGCAACGGCGACGAGCGACTCGCCGCGCGCGGCGAAGACCTTACGCAGCTCCTCGGTGCGGATCGGCGCGTCGATGCGGCAACGATACGTGCCGGCTACGACGCGGCGGCGTCGCGTGCGACGCGCACGAACTGTCGCACGTCGAGCGACGAGGCCCGCTCGCGATGCCATGCGAGCGCGATCGCACGCGGCTGCACGTCGCCGGTCAGCCGCAGCGCCTGGACGTCGCCGCGCGTGACGGTCGCGAACGCCGGCGCCAGCCCGACGCCGAGGCCCGCGGCGACGAACGCGGCGACTGCGGTCGGATCCTCGAGCTGGCGGATCGTGGCCGTGCCGGTCGCGCGCGCCGCCTGCAGATGCCGCGCGGCGTGCCTGCTCGCGTCCGCGACGAGCGGCCGGGCGCCGAGCTCCTCGACCGACACCGACCCGCGCGCAGCGAGCTCGTCGCCGCGCCGCACGAGAACGACGTGCTCCTCGTGGCAGAGAACGGCTGTCGCGAACGGGCCGCGTCGCGTCGGGAGCACGGTGAACGCGACGTCGATCGCGCCCTCCTCGAGCAGGTCGAGCAGGAGCTCCTCGTCGAGGCGCTCGACGAGCGCGATCTCGACCTCGGGCCGGGCGGCGCCGAAGCGGCGGAGCGTCTCCGGCACGAGCGCCTGCGAGGCGCTCGGGAAGGTCCCGAGCCGAAGCACGCCGGTCGCGCACTCCGCGCCGCCGAGCAGGTGCTCGGACGCTGCCTCGAAGCGCGAGACGATCTCGCTCGCGTAGCGCAGGAGGATCGATCCCTCCTTCGTCAGGCGCACGCCCTTCACCCCGCGCGAGCGGTCGAGCAGCCGCATCCCGACGAGCCGCTCGAGCGTCCGGATCTGCGCGCTCACCGCCGACTGCGTGTAGCCGAGCCGGGTGGCCGCGGCGTTGAAGGAGCCGGCCGCGACGACCGCCTGGAGGGCGATCAGGTGCCGAAGCTCGACCCCCGGCCAGGCGGACCGGGTCGGGAAGGGCATCGGCAGCGGCTGGGTCTCTGGGCTCGACAAGGGATACTCCGTGGTCTCGTCTGAGACGACGAAAAGCAAAAGTAGTTTGCAAAATATCTTTGCGTTCGCCTTTGGCCGCCGACGACCACACCGCGAGACCCGCGAACCGCGACCAGATGCGGGCCATGGCGCACCCCCTGCGCCTCCGCCTGCTCGAGCTCCTGCGCGACGGCCCGTCCACGGCCACCCGGCTCGCCGACGATCTCGGCGAGTCGAGCGGCGCGACGAGCTACCACCTCCGGATCCTCGCGAAGGCCGGACTCGTCGAGGACGACGCCGAGCGCGGCAACGCCCGCGAGCGCTGGTGGCGGCGCGCGCCGGGCGTCGTCTACATGCCGACGGACGCCGACGACCCCGAGGGCCGGGCGCTCGAGGCGGAGGCGCGGCTCGTCCACCTGCGCCGCGACGAGGAGGCGGTCGCCCGCTTCATGCGCCGGCTGCCGGACCTCGCGCAGGAATGGCGGCGCGCGACCTTCACCGGCAGCTTCAACGTCTTCCTGACGGCGGACGAGGTGTTCGAGCTCGGGATCGAGATGCTCGAGCGGGTCGACCGCCTGCGCCGGCCGCCCTCGGAGCGTCCGGCGGACGCCGTGAAGGTGCTGATCACCTTTCGGGCGGTGCCCTGGCTGGACGAGTAGACGGAAGCCCGGGCGGAGCCGGGCCCGGCTCCGCCCTTTGCGACACTCCGTCTTCCAGAGGGTCTATCGCGGACGGCATGAGGGATTCCGGCCGCTCCCCGAGCGTACGGCGCGCGCCGCGGGCGAACCTAGTCGGCTTTGTCGCGCCTCTTATCGACGGCGCGACTAAGACACGCGAACGCGCGTCAGGTCGGTCTGATCCATCGGGTTCGTGCTCCAGCCATGCACGTTCGCCGCGACCTGGTAGACGATCGTGTACCAGTAGATCGGAGCGATCGGCATCCCGCCGTGCTTCCCGGTCAGCAGCTGCTCCGCGCGGTGGTAGAGCACGTCGCGCTTCGCGGCGCTCTGCGCGGCGGTCGCGCGCTGGAGCAGCGCGTCGTAGGCGGGGTCGCACCAGTTCGTCGGGTTGTTGCCCGAGTGGCACTGGAAGATGCCGAGAAAGTTGATGTCGTCCGGGAAGTCCGCGATCCAGCCGAACCGGAACGCGCTCACGGTCGGGCTCGGCGGCGGCCCGAGCAGCTTCAGGAACTGCGGCCAGCTCTGCTCGGCGACCGTCACGTGCAGGCCGAGCTTCCGCCAGGCCGCCTGCACCGCGAGCGCCATCTGGCGGTTGCCGGGAGCGTTGTCGAAGACGAGGTTCACGGTGCGCACCGGGTGCTTCACGCGCGCCATGTACGCGCGGGCGGCCTTCAGGTCGGCCGTCGGCCGGAGGAACGGATCTGCGTCGATCGTCGCCGCGCCCGGCATGTTGCGCGGGGAGAACGCCGTGGCCGGCACCTGCCCCTCCTGCGCGATCTTCGTGACGATCGAGCGACGGTCGATCGCGAGCGCCATCGCCTTCCGCTCGTTCGCGTCGCGGATCGCCTTCACGTTGAAGCCGAAGTAGTAGACCCCGAGCGACGGGAAGCGTCGGTACGTCGACGCCTCCTTCACGCGCGGCGTGTCGGCGGGCGGCCAGCCGGTGTCGTTCACCTCGACGGCGCCGCGGTCGAACGCCTGCTCCGCCGTCGCGCCGTCGGTGATGATCTTCAGCTGCACCTGCCCGAGGTGCACGCGGCCCGCGGCGTACCAGCCCGGATTGCGCGTCAGGGTCAGCGACGCGTCGTGCTTCCAGGCCGTGAGCGTGAACGGTCCGTCGCTGACGATGTGTCCCGGCTCGGTCCACGCGGCGCCCCACTTCGTCACGGCCTCCCGGTTCACCGGGATGAACGACGTGTGCGAGAGCTGCTGCATGAACCACGGCTGCGGCGACGTGAGCACGACGTCGACCGTCGTCGCGTTCGGCGCCGTGATCGCGACCTTCGAGCGGAGCGCCGCGCAGTCGCCGTTCGCCGAGGTCGGCCGGCACCGGTTGTACGCCTGCGCGCCGACGATCCCGTAGAACTGGTAGGCGTAGTCGGCGCCGAGCTGCGGCGAGATCGTCCTGAGCCACGACCACACGACGTCGTGCGCGGTGACCGGGCGGCCGTTCGTCCAGCGGACGTCGCGGCGGAGGTGCAGCGCGATGTGCGTGCCCTGCACGGTCCAGCTCTGCGCGAGCGCCGGCTCGGGCTTCAAGGCGGGTGCCGGACCGAGGCGGACGATCGGCGTGTTCGTGTTGTAGACGACGAACGCGGACGACGTGTCGGTGGCAAGGCCCGGGTCGAGTGAGGGCGGATCCGAGCCGAACGCGATGGTGAGCACGGAGACGCTGCCGGCGCGCGCGCCGCCGGCAGCCGTCGCGAGGACGGCGGCGAGAACTGCAATCGTGGTCAGGACGCGTTGCACGGACGTGCTCCCCGCCGACACGGTAGCCGCGCTAGGCGAGTGCCGCGAGGGCGGCTTCGAGGTGCGAAGGCCGCCGTGGGCCGACGATCACGGCCGTCACGCGCGGGTCGTCGAGCAGCCGTACGAGCGCATGGGTGGCGAGGGAGCGTCCGTGCTCGGCGGCCTCCTGCTCGAGGCGTTCCAGCTCGTCGAACACCTCGTCCGCCTGGAAGTGGGCGTACGGCTCGGGACGGAGCGTCATCCGCGAGCCCTCGGGCGGCGGCTCGCCGCGCCGGTACTTGCCGGTGAGCCAGCCGCCCGCGAGCGGGCTGAACGGCGTGAAGCCGAGGCCGTGCTCCATGCAGAGGGGAAGCACCTCGCGCTCGGCGTCGCGGTCGAGGAGCGAGTACGAGTTCTGCACCCAGCCGAAGCTGCCGCCGCTCGCGAGCGCCTCGCGGAGCTGGTCGCCGTCGACGTTCGAGAGGCCGTAGGCGCCGATCTTCCCGGCGGCGACGAGCTCGTCGAGGACGCCGGCGGTCTCCGCGATCGGGACGTCGGGGTCCCAGGCGTGCGTGAGGTACATGCCGACGCGCTCGACGCCGAGCCGCTCGAGGCTCGACTCGAGCTGCCGGCGCACGCGCTCCGGCGCGAGCCCGTGGTCGGCGCCGGCGTCCATCGGGTTGAACGTCTTCGTCGACAGGACGATCGAGTCGCGAACGTCGCTGCTCTTCGTCGCGAGCCACTCGCCGATCCAGGTCTCGCTTCGACCGCCGCCGTAGGCGTCGGCCGTGTCGAACGTCGCGATGCCTGCCTCCCACGCGGCGTCCATGAGCGCGAACGCCTCGTCGCGGCTCTCGCCGCGGCCGAAGAGCTCGGGGGCGGAGCCGATGCCACCGAAGTTGCCGCAACCGAGGATGATCCGCGACACGCGCACGCCCGTACGACCCAGGTAGGCTCGCTCCATGTCCACGACGCTACTCGACGTCCAGGCGCTGCGCCGCCGCTTCTCCTCGCTGCAAGGCGACTTCGTCTTCCTCGACGCGCCCGGTGGATCGCAGGTGCCGGACGAGGTCGGCGAGGCGATCGCGCGCTCGCTGCGCGAGGCGTCGGCGAACATCGGCGCGACCTACGAGACGTCGCACCGCGTCGAGGCGATCCTCGCGGGCGCGCGCGCCGACGCGGCGCGCTTTCTGAACTGCTTGGCTGACGACGTCGTCTTCGGCGCGAACATGACGGTGCTCGACTTCGCCCTGTCGCGCACCGCCGCGCGCGACTGGCGGGAGGGCGACCGCATCCTCGTCTCGCGGCTCGACCACGACGGCGGTGTCGCGCCGTGGATCGAGCTCGCAGCCGACCGCGGCTTCGAGGTCGACTGGATCGACGTGACCGACGACCTGCGGCTCGACTACGACGATCTCGAGCGCAAGCTCGACGAGCGCGTCCGTGTCGTCGCGTGCGTCGCGTCGTCGAATGCGGTCGGGACGATCACCGACGTCGCCCGCATCTCCGAGCTCGCGCACGCGGCGGGCGCGTTGTGCTGGGTCGACGCGGTGCAGTACGCGGCTCACGTTCCGGTCGACGTGCAGGCGCTCGGCTGCGACGTGTTCCTCTGCTCGGCGTACAAGTTCTGCGGGCCGCATCTGGGACTTGCCTACGGGCGGCACGAGCTGCTCGAGTCGTGGCGGCCGTACAAGGCGCGGCCGGCGTCGACGTCGCCCGTCGGGCGGCGGTTCGAGCCGGGGACGGCGGCGTACGAGCTCCTGGCCGGCTTCTCTGCGACGATCGCGTACCTCGAGTCGGTCGGCGGCATGGACGTGCTCGCTGCCTACGAGGCCGAGCTCGGGCAGCGGTTCCTCGACCGGCTGCCGGACTCGGTCGAGGTGTACGGGCTGCAGACGATGGAGGGCCGGGTGCCGACGTTCCTCGTGAACGTCGACGGCGTGCCGGCGGCGGAGGCCGCGAAGGCGATGGCCGAGCGCGGCTACGGCGTGTGGGCACACGACAACTGGTACTCGCTCGGGCTGCGCGAGAAGCTCCCGTACCCGGAAGACGCGCTGCGCGTCGGCCTGATCCACTACAACACGGCCGACGAGGTCGACGGCTTCTGCGCCGAGCTCGAACGGCTCCGCTCGTAAAGGGGACGACCCCCTCGTACGAGTTCGTCACGGCTTCGTGACGGCTGCGGGCGCGACCGGCAGCGTTTTCACTCGCCGGATCGCCGGCACGTCCGCACGGGACAGTGGCCGCGAATCGTGACGAAACCGTCAACGGGGATCACCCCCGTCACGCCTGTGTGCCGGTTTCCGCGCAGCTTCGTCACGTACTCCGTCACGGCGTCGCACCGCTCAGGACCGTGGCGAGGACGGACGCGTCCACGTTGCCGCCGCTGACGATGCACACCGTCCGCCCGTAGCCGCCGTGCGCGGCGGCGAGCGCGAGCGCGCCCGCTCCCTCGGCGACGACCCGCGCACGCGAGGCGAGCAGCCGCATCGCCGCCGCGACGTCGTCGAGCGGCACGGCGACCGCCTCGTCGACGAGCTCCCGCGCGCGATCCCACATCGTCGGCAGCAGCGCCCGGCCCCCGGCGCCGTCGACGAACGACGGCTCGTACACGATCTCGACCGGCCCACCCGCCGCGAACGCCGCCGCGAGCGGCGCCGCCGTCTCCGGCTCCGCCGTCACGACGCGCACTCCGGGCCGGAGCGCCTTCACCGCGCTCGCGATGCCGGTCGTGAGGCCGCCGCCGCCCCACGGCACGACCACCATGTCGAAGTCGTCGAGCTGCTCGCAGAGCTCGAGCCCGATCGTCCCGTTCCCCGCCATCACGAGCTCGTCCTCGACCGGATGCACGAACAGCCCCTCGAAGCCGGGATAGCTCCGGTCGACCATCGTCTGCCACCACACCTCGTGCGTCACGAGCACGAGCTCGCCGCCCAGCCGCTCGACGGCGTCGAGCTTCGCGCGCGGCGCAGTCTCCGGCGCGACGACGACGGCACGAACCCCGTTCTCGCGCGCCGCCCACGCGACGCCCTGCGCCATGTTCCCCGCGCTCGCGGTGAGGACGTCCTGCGGCGGAGCCGAGCGCACCGCGTTCAGCGCACCGCGCAGCTTGAACGAGCCGATCGGCTGCAGGCACTCGAGCTTCGCCCAGACGTGCTCGTCCACCTGCACGAGCGGCGTACGCAGCACGACGTCGCCGATCCGCTCGCGCGCAGAGCGGATCTCGTCGAGCGCGATCAATCGCTCTGCTTCGCCAGCTCGGTCAGCTCGGTGCGCACCGCCCACAGCTCGGGATACAGCTTGTGCTTGATCAGACCGGCGAGGAGCTCGACCGGTGTTCCCTGGGTGCCGACCACGTCCTCCCCGATGATCCGCGCGACGACCTTGAAGTGCCGGAAGCGCCAGACGCCGACGGACTCGTCCCACTCGATCAGAGCCTCCGCGAGCTGGTACAGCCCCTCGTGCTCGCGGGCGCCCGTGTACACCTCGAGCAGCGACAGCCCCTGCTCCCGCCGCAGCGCGTGGAAGGCGTCGAGCAGCGGCGGCGACACGCGGCGGATCTCGCGGAAGCCGGGCGAGTCGAAGCCGGAGCCGTGCCCGAGCACGCGCCGCACCTCCTGGTACTCCCACGGCGACATCAGCTCGAGGTGCCGGAGGAAGCCGATCACGTAGGCGAGCGACTCGTTCGCGCGGCGCAGGAGTCGCAGCGCGCCGGCGACGTCGCGCGCCCCGACGAGGCGCGTCGCCTCCTCGACCTCCACCCATGCGTGCTTCAGCCACAGCTCCGACGACTGGTGCACCGTCTGGAACAGCAGCTCGTCACGGTGCACCCAGTCGTCGGGGCCCTTCTGGAGCGCGAGCAGCTCGTCCGTGCGGAGATACCGCTCGTAGTCGCTGCCGCCCGGGCCGGGCAGGATCGGCGCGTAGTCGTCCTCGCTCGCAGTCGCCACGCGCCGAACGCTAGCCGGATCAGTGGCTCAGTGCATTCACCAGGTCTCCTGCGTCGTCGTCGTTCGAGACCTCCCACGCGAAGGCGCCGCGCAGCCCGAGGGCGTGGACGAGCGCGACCCGCTCGGAGACTGCGGCCGGGTCGACGTAGCTGACGAACGTGCCGCCGTTCAGCGTCGGGTTGTAGAGCCACGACGAGGCGTCGAGCAGGTCGACGTACCGCGTGAACCCGTTGATGCCGGCACCGCTCCGCGAGACGGCCGTCGGGCCGATCGGGGTCAGGTTCGCGTCGGCGAGGCCCGTGTCGACGAGGTCGTGGTACGTGGGGCTGTCGTTCCCCGGCGCCGGCCCGTGCGTCTGGAAGAGGCCGTGCCTCGTCGCCGGGACGCCGACGTACTCCTTGCCGTAGAACGGGATGCCGAGCGACAGCTTGTCCGCCGGCACGCCGTTCGCGATGAAGTACGCGACGGATCCCGCCGTGTTCCACGTCCACTGGATCGCGCCGTTCCCGACCGGCGGCTCCGTCGGGTCGAAGCCGAGGAACGGCGCGTTGAAGTCGGTGAACGGATCCCAGCTGCCGTGGTAGTCGAACGACATCAGGTCGATCCAGTCGACCGTCTGGGCGACCTGCCGCAGCTCCCAGCTCCCGGTGGAGTGGATGTTGCCGCCCGGGATGTCGACGGTGAGCAGATAGTGCTTGCCTGTGACGGCGCCGTAGGCGTCGAGCTGCCGCCGGAACTCCTGCAGGAGCAGCGTCGCGTCGTGCTTGTCGGCCGGCGAGAAGTGCGCGCCGTTGCCGGGATCGAGCCCCGGGTACTCCCAGTCGATGTTGATGCCGTCGAAGAGGCCGGCGATCACGCCCGGCCCACCCGACTGCGGCGGCCAGATCGTCGCCGGGTCGTTTGGCAGGTTGCCCTTGATGAAGAGGTCGATGCACGACGCGACGAACGCCTGCCGCGACGCGGCGGTTGCGGCGACGTCGGAGAACCACGTGGATCCCGTCCAGCCGCCGATCGAGATCTCGACGCGCAGGTTCGGGTGCGCCGCCTTCAGCTTCAACAGCTGCTCGAAGTTCCCGAAGACGTGCTGGTTCGGGTTCGTCGTGTCGTCGGCGACGCCGTCGACGCTCTGCGCCGCGGACGACGGCGCCTCGTAGTCCGACCACTGGTCGCTCAGCGTGCAGCCGGTGGAGGTCGGAAACGCGAATGCGTAGTCGATCAGGTTGAGCTTGCCGGCGGGAATCTGGTTGACGAAGTACCCGCGTGCGTAGCGGTCCCAGTTCGCGAAGAAGACGGAGCGAACCGACTGCGGCGCGGCGCCGTTCGTGCTCCGCGCCGCGGCGGCGGGCACGAGCGCGAGCGCCCCCACGAGCGCCGCGACGAGCAATGCATGCTTCATGGCGTGGCCTCCCCTGGCCGAGTGGTCTTGATCACTTGACGCGATCTCGCCACGACTACAGCAGGTTTCGCGCGAGTGATCAATACCTCTTGTTCGGCTCTGGTTAGACCAATTCGCGAACCATTTCGGCGGAAGGTCCCGTGGAGCAGGACAAACGCCGCGAACCAGTCCTTAATGCCACTTCAGGCACGTTGCTCGGTTCCGTCGAAGATCCGCAGCGGCAGGTCGGCGAGCGCCACACCGCCGCCGTCCGTCACGAGCCAGGTGTCCTGCATGTAGAGGCACGCTCGGCCGTCCTGCGAGATCGCGTGCGGGTGCATCGAGAGCACCATCCCCGCCTGCAGCACCGTCTCGTCGTCGATGCCGATCTTCGGGAACTCGATCATCGTCATCCCGATCGAGTGGCCGGTGACGTGGCCGAGGTGGAAGCCGCGGTCGAGGAAGCCCTGCGCAACCGCGCGATGCGCGTCGCGCGCGCTCGAGCCGGCCCGCAACGCCTCCGGCGCCGCGGCGAAGTACTCCTCGTACGCCTCGAACATGCGCTTCGTGTCGTCGCTCGGCTCGCCCGGGCAGATCGCGCGCGACACCTCGACCCAGTGGCCCCCCGGACCCGCGACCTCGAGCGAGGGCAGCACGCAGTCGCCCGACTCGAACCGTCGCGTGCCCGCGATCTTGAACTCGGGCAGCGCCGAGCCGGCGGCCCCGTCGAGCACCATGTCCATCGTCCAGCGTCCGCAGCCCTGCGAGACGAAGTACTCCTCGCACGGCGCGAGCACCTCGCGCTCGGTCTTGCCCGGCTCGAAGTGCTCGAGGAAGATCCAGAAGCCTTCCGTGTTGATGCGCACCGACTCG
>Ga0070741_10005485_pt1 | contig 28150 bp, 24 predicted proteins | sample Coa_R1_4_FD_66440 | JGI IMG/M metagenome (GOLD analysis project Ga0070741, IMG submission 66440) | Surface soil microbial communities from Centralia Pennsylvania, which are recovering from an underground coalmine fire - Coalmine... | ecosystem: Environmental > Terrestrial > Soil > Unclassified ...
ACATCAGCACCAGCGTCGACGCGGTGACCGCTTCGGCGAAGAACCTCGGTACGACGTTCCCGACTGCGCTTCAGCCGATGGTCGACAAACTGCTGTCGCTCCCTGGACTGACGGACGACGAGCAGACCGCGCTCAAGGGGCTCGTCGCATCGACGGCGCCGGACATGAACTCGCTCGAGCAGATGGCGTCAGGCTTGGGGATCACGCTGGCGCAGCTCGGTCCAAAGTTCCAGCAGTCACACATCGACACCCTCGGGAATTCGTACGCCGATTCGTTTAAGAAGCTCGTCGACGCCGGAGGTGACGTCGACGGCATTATTGAGGGCATGTCGCCGAAGATTCTCGACGTTGTTCACAACGCCACGAAGTTTGGCGTCGACGTCCCCGAATCGATGAAGCCGATGCTGCAGAAGATGATCGACATGGGGACGCTCACGGACGACACGGGAAAGAAGATCACCGACCTAAACACCTTGCACTTCGATGACAGTCAGAGTCCCCTCGACGCGGCGACGTCTAAATTGACGGACGCACTCAACCACTTGTCTGACCTGCTGTCGAAGAGCCTGCCCAGCGCGGCGGCGGCCGCGGCGTCTGGGATCACGACGAGTCTGGCCGGTGTTCAGGTACCGGATATTCACGTCCCGATTCACTTCGACATACCCGACGCACCGGGCGCTGAGAATTTCGCTGCCGGTGGCGGCATGGTGACGTCGAACGGCATCGTGCGGTACTTCGGCGCCGGCGGCAACGTGCTGCCCTTCATGGCGCGCGGGACCGACACCGTGCCAGCGATGCTCACACCTGGCGAACGCGTCCTGAACCGTCAAGAAGCCGCCGCGTACAACGCCGGCGCGCGGACCGGCGGCACCGCCGTCGTGATCGAGTTCCATCACCAGACGGTGCTGGACGGTCGCGTACTCGATGAGCGGACCGAGCGCATCACGAAAGAAATGGCCGCGAGCGGCAAGTTGGTCGTGCCGCAGCGCTCGGTCGTGAAGAGGGCGATCTAAGTGGCCAACGTCCGCTTCTTGTGGAACAACCTGGTGACCGCCGCCGCGTCGGCCTAGCGGCGACGACAAACAAAGCGATCAGGGCGATAAAGGGTAAGGCTACGTGGACCAATTTACTAGCAGCAAAACCAGAACGACGGGTTCTGATGGCGTTCCTGAGAAGCGGTCATGCCGCCTGTGTTGCGGAGAAATCCACGGTCGGCGTCGGAATGGGTTCTGTTCTGATCGCTGTCGAATGCGCGCACGCCGAGCGGAAGAGCGGAGGCGACTGGCGGAACGGTTCAAGGCGATCGAAGACGAGCTGATCGCTCTGCGCTGGGCGACGGTCGACCGACCGCGGCGCCGGCAACGGTCCTGAACAATATGAGCTTGCTTTATTAGGTAGTTTATGTATTACAATTATCACGATGACACCGCGACCACGAGCTGTTGATCCGAAGGCGACGGTAATTACGTTTCGCGTGACTGACGACATCGCGGAAGCGCTGCGCGCGATTCAAGAGCGCGACGGCGTGCCGTTGTCTGAGCAGATTCGCCGAGGGATCGGGTTGTGGTTGGAAAGTCGTGGCGTCACAGTGGAGCGCAAGCGGGCGGCAACCCGCCGGCGCTCCTGACCCGTCAACCGTCGATAGGCCGGTCAGCGGGCTTCCCAATGATGCCACACGGAAGCTCCGTCGACGCTGGCTCGCACGTCCGAGACGTGCTGGAGAGGCGCTATGTCAGAACGGAATCCGCGTGGTTTTCGATTGTTGAAGTTTGGTTCACAGAGTCCGAACACAGACCTCGAATTGAACTACGTGATCCGCGTCGTGAAGTGCGTTTGGAAGTTGCGGCCGGACGTAATCCGCCTCGCCCTTAGGTACATCGAAATGAGTGCGCGTGACATGCATTTACCGAAGCGCTTCGAGGTGTCGTAAATGAAAACGTCGCGTGGTGAGACCAGCGTTCAGCAGTCGTCGAACGGTCGCCTGCTGTCGATCCGCGACGCAGCATCGTACTTGGGGATGGATGAGAAGAAACTCCGTCAGCAGGTGCGAAATCGGCGTGTTCGGTTCCTTCGACTCGGCCGATCGATCCAGATCTACGAGAAGTGGCTCGATGAATTCATTGCTGCGAACACATTCGATGCGACAGGGAACAACCGCGGCGCACTGACGGAAGACGAGATCCTGCCGTCTCGCGTCGTCGACATTCGCGACCTGGTGCCGAAGAAGAGCCTGTTGGGGAATTGATGTCGGTTTTCCTTCAGAAGCAGCGCGTCACGTATAACTTTGATTTCTGGTACAGAGGTAAGCGGTACTGGGGCAACACGCATCAGACGACGCTTGCCGATGCGAAGCGGGTCGAGAGTCGCATTAGGGAAAAGCTGCGACACGAAGCGGGCGGCATCGCGATATTTCGACGCTGCGACAGCCCGACGTTTCGCGACTGGGCGAACATCTTCCTCGAGTACAAGAGCAAAAAGCTCGAGTCGACGAGCGTCAAGCATCTCGTTGACATGCTACGCGTCGCGCTGCGGTTCTGGGGTGCTGCGGACCCCAACATGCCGCCAGCGACCGATCCGAGCGCGGTTTTTCGTGACCTACGACTCTGCGACCCGATCGACCAACCGGAATTGATCCTCGAATGGGAAGCGTGGCTGACGGCTCGCGGCATCGGCGCCCAGTCGAAGAATCACTATCGCGGGTTGATGCGGCGGATGTACGAGGTCGCGCGCCTGCCGGAGTACCGACGCTACACCGGCGTCCAGACGAATCCGTTCATCGGCACGATGAACGATCCGACGATGCCGCGCGACGTGACGATGACCGTGCAGGATCTTCGCGCCTGGCTGACCCACGCGAGCTACCATGTCCGACTCGCCGTGGCGATCGGCGCGCTGGCCCACAAGCTGCGAGAGAAAAACATTCTCGAGCTGCAGTGGTCGCAGCACTTCGAACCGGATCCTCGACAGACGAAGTTCAACCCGCGCATCACGCACTACATCAAAGTGCGCCATCACAAGACCGTGCGTCGTGTCCGCCGGCCACTCGTGGTGCCGATCGCCGCGCAGTTGCTTCGCGTCCTCCAAGACGCGTGGCGGCGCTTTCCTGATGCCGACTACGTCGTGACCTATCACGGCAGGCCGGTAAAGAACATCACCGGCGGCGCGAAAGCAGCGGCGGAAGCGGCTGGCCTGACCTACGGCCGCGATGTGCGCAACGCGGATGGAAACCCGATCGGCCTCACATTCCATACGCTGCGCCACACGGCAACGACGCTGATGTCAGACCTTGTTGACAGCCCATTCGATCTAATGGATGCCGCTGGGCATTCCGACATCGCCACGACGATGCAATACCGGCACACGCGGCCGCGGCATCAGAAGCCGACGCTCGAGCGGCTATCAAGATCGGTGAAGATCGAAGACGTCGTGACGAAGCCAAACCTTATGGCGCGGCGACACACCGCATAGACAAGGGGAGCGAACGGGTCTTGAACGCCGCGATCTACGCACGGAAGAGCACCGATCAGGCGACGGTCGCCGAAGAGCAGCGGTCTGTCGCACGGCAGATCGAGCACGCTCGCGCCTACGCTCAACGAAAGGGTTGGATAGTCGTTGACGACCACGTGTATGTGGATAACGGGATCTCGGGCGCCGAGTTCGCGAACAGGCCAGGATTCATCAGACTGATGAACGCGCTAAAGCCGCGTGCGCCATTCGACGTATTGATCATGTCGGAGGAATCGCGCCTTGGTCGCGAAGCGATCGAGACGGCCTACGCCCTCAAGCAACTGGTGACGGCCGGCGTCCGCGTGTTCTTCTACCTCGAGGACCGGGAACGGACGCTCGACTCACCGACAGACAAAATCATGTTGTCGCTGACTGCGTTCGCCGACGAGCTCGAGCGCGAGAAGGCGCGGCAACGCACGTACGATGCGATGGTCCGCAAGGCGCGCGCGGGACACGTTACCGGCGGACGAGCATTTGGTTACGACCAGATCGAAGTCGTCGGCGCCGGCGGAGTGCGGTCGCACGTCGAGCGACGCGTGAACGACAGTCAGGCGAGGGTCATCCGCGAGATCTTCGATCGTGCGGCGCGCGGCGAAGGCCTCCGTTCGATCGCGAAGGCATTGAATAGCGCTGGAGTCGAGTCCCCGCGATCGCAATGCGGTCGACCGCGGTCATGGGCACCGTCATCGGTTCGCGAGATTCTGCACCGTGAAACGTACCGCGGGCTGATCGTGTGGAATCGAACGAAAAAGCGGAACGCCTGGGGACAGAAGCAACAGCACGATCGCCAAGCCGCGGAATGGATCACTGTCGCTGCCGAACATCTTCGGATCGTGTCAGACGAGCAGTGGCACGCGGTCCATGCGCGCGTCGCGGCGCGTCGCGAATCATTCAACGAATGGCGACTGAGCCAACGGCGCGCCGGCGCGCCAGACGGCCGCGGTGTGCGCACTCGCTACTTTCTGACCGGCTTCAGCCGATGCGATCGCTGCGGCGGCTCGATGCAGGCGGTGTCGCGCTCCTCGAGCGGCGGACGTCGAATCGTCCGGTATTGCTGTTCGACGTACTGGAACCGCGGTTCATCACAATGCGCCAACGGCATGATGGCTGACATGGAAACCGCCGACGAGGCGATCCGCGATGTGATTCGATCGCGCGTATTGAAGCCGTCGATCATCGAACGCGCACTTGACTTGGCCGTCACGCAGCTCGCCACGACCGATCACGATCGCCGGCCGCCGTTGCGCGAGCAGCTCGCAGCTGCCGAGCGACGACTTGAGAACCTGACCGACGTCGCCGCGAAGGGCGGCGCCGTGCCCGCGGTATTGTCGGCTCTGAGTGAGGCCGAACGCGAGCGGCAGCGCGTCGCCGCACAGCTCGCCGCGCTTGGGCGCGAGGGGCCAGCAATTGACAGCGAATCGATCAAGCCGGCGCTGCGCGCGTTTCTAGACGATTGGACGCGACTTCTCGGTGAGAACGTCGCCGAGGCTAGGTCGGTGCTCGAAAGTGCCTTGGAGACGCGAATAGCGTTCCGGCCGATGCCATCTGAGAAGCGTTACGAGCTGATCGTGCCGATCGCGTACGACCGCATTTTGACTGCAGCGATCCCGACCATCGGACGTTTACAAGATGTCGCAGAAAAAATGGCGTCCCCACCGGGATTCGAACCCGGGTTTTGGCCTTGAAAGGGCCACGTCCTTGGCCTCTGGACGATGGGGACGCGCGGTTGGAACTCCTGATGATACTACGGGTTGCCGTCAACGCGTCCACGTATGCGCGTTGGCGTCGAACGTCACGCCCGTGTCGGTCACGCCCGGAAACACTTCGACCTTCATCGTCGTGTCCGTGATCATCTGCACCGCCATCACGCCGTACTGGACGAACGCGTCGAACGGCGACATCAATCGATAGACGATCTTCCCGGTCGCAACCGAGACGTCCGCTGGAGGCGGCGCGGACGCATCGATCGCCCACACGCCAGGCGCCGCAATCGTGCCGCCGATCGCGATCCGCACCTGCGACGGATCGTAGTAGTCGTACGCAAACGTCATCGACTTGGGCCAGCTCGATGGCCCCCACGAGGCATCGCCGCCCGTCGACGGCACCGACGGGTCGTACCAGGCGCCGACGAGCCGTCCGGGAATGTCGAAATCGATCTTGCCGTCGCGATCCGGCGCGGTCGGCGCGCGATACACGAACGAGTACACCTGCGAACGTAGCGGCTCGACGAAGTACTTCCACGGCGACACGCAGTGCAGCGTCTGATCGCCGTATCGCGACGACGTCACGAATCCCGTGAGCGTCGTCGTGTAGTCGAACGCGCCGAGATCGAGCGTCGTGCTCGAGGTGCCGACGATATCGCCGGCGTTGACGGTCTGCCCCACCGCGAGCCCCGCGCGCGGCACCAGATGATCGAAGTAGTACTGGAACGTTGGCGTGACGATGAACACGACTTTGTACTCGCCGAGCGAACCGGCGAGCATCTGCAACACCGCGCCGGTTGTCGGCGCACGAACCGTTCTCGTGCCGCCGGCGCCAAACGGATTCAGCGTCGAGAGGCTTCCCTGATAGAAATACACGTGGTCGGTCGGGAGGGTGTGTCCCGGCGGATTCAGGTTCCCGAGCGCCGTCAGCGAGTCGCGGACCGTCAGGTCGACCGGGATGACCGTGAACTGCGCGACGCCGCCCGACGGCGGCGACACCGAAAACCCCGGCACACCTGACGGGTTGCTCGACGGCGCCGACGGTGCGCGCGAGCCACAGGCCATCGCGGTCACCATCACGACCATCCCGAACGCTACACTACGAATGGGCATGAGCGAATCGATTGCGGCACCGAAGAATTACATCACGCCGGACGGGCTGCGGCGCCTGAAAGATGAGCATCATTTTCTGCTTACGCGCGAGCGCCCGGCGGTCACCGAGGTCGTCTCGTGGGCGGCGAGCCTCGGCGATCGCAGCGAGAACGCCGACTACAAGTACAACAAACGACGCCTGCGTCAGATTGACAGCCGCCTGCGGTTCCTGATGAAGCGGATCGACGCCGCGGAAGTCGTCGACCCGACCGCTCCGCGCCAAGGCCGTGCGGCCACACACATCTTCTTTGGCGCGACAGTTCGATACGCAAACGGCTCCGGCGAGGAGCGAACCGTCAGCATCGTCGGCGCCGACGAAGTCGATCTCGACCGAAATCACATCAGCTGGGTATCGCCGCTCGCCCGCGCGCTGATGAAACACGGCCCCGGCGACCGCGTCGTCCTCCACGCGCCAGGCGGCAGCGACGAACTGGAGATTCTCGACGTCCGGTACGAACGGATCGCCGTTGCGCCGTTCACCGAACCGCCGGGCGCCGAGTCGGCCGGAAGAACGTTGCGAAAAAGGTGAAGGATCGTCACTTCAGGCGGACGAAGGGCGCTGACGCTCAGCGTCTCGCGCCGTACATCACCGAAAACCAGATCGCGGCGACGATGCCGAGCAGCGACAGCGGCGCGATCATGATGAACGGCACATGCATCACGACCGCGTCGGTGATCGCGGCGCCGATCATGGTGCAGCCAATCGATATCGCGCCGATCGTGATCGTGCGGCGCGACAGCATCAGCAGCGCGCCGCCGACCTGCATCACGCCTGCGAGATAGCGAAACCACTGCCCGAACCCGATTTTGTCGAAGACCTTCACCCATTCGCTGTGGGGATCGTTGTTGAACTTCGTCCCGCCGATGATCACGAACGCGGCAATCACCGCAAGCCGGCCGACCCAGGCCAGGACGACGCTGACCACGGTCGGGCGGTCGTCGACAGAGGCGAACTGAAGGTCTGGCATGCGCGGTTAGACACCGCGATGGATTACTTGGCGCTTCGGGACGCCACGTACGCGGCAATGGCGAGCATGTCGTCTTCGGTCAGGTTGGCGACGACGAGCTTCATCAGTTGCGATTGGGATCCACGGCGCGTGCCCTGCTGGATGTCCCACATCTGACGGACGAGATAACTCGGCGAGCGGCCGGCAATCGGGGGCACCTCGGCGACACCGCCGAGCGTCGCACCGTGGCACGTCGCGCACGCGGTCGTCTTGCCCTGCACGACCTTGCCGCCGACGATCTTCATCCCGCCGGTGACGACCAGATCTTCGCCTTTGCTGATGCTGCCGGGCGGCACGTACGCGACGAAGCCCGAGTGCGGATTCCGTAGGGTGTCGCCCTGCTCTTCGTCCTCGGGCATTTCAACAATGCGGCCAGCGATCGGCTCGACGCCTTTCTCTCTCGCCGGCAGGAACAGGTTGCCGACGATGCGCGTCTTCGGCGCGGTTTCCGATTCGACGACACGGATCCACGGCGAAGACGGTGGCGGGATCGCCGCGAAGTACTCCGCCGCCGCTTTCACTTCGTCGTCGGTCATCGCCTTGGCGAGATCGATCATCGTGTTGGTGTTCGGCTTGCGCGGATCGGCGGTGTGACGAAGACCGCGACGGAAGTCGTCGATCTGCCGCATGAAATAGGCGATCGGCAGTCCGCCCGCGGGCGCGTTCTCGGGACGTCCGCGTCCGTTCGGGAGGTGACACGATCCGCAGCCGCGCGACGCGTCACCCATCGCTGACGGACCGTGTTCGATGATCGGCGTCATCTTCGGATGATCGGACGGAAACCAGTCGATGACGTTGTGCAGGTCGCGAATCTGCACGAGCGAGTACGCCGCGTCGCTGCCATCGACGTGCCGCAGCTTCGTCTGTTCTTCGAGATTCTGATTCGCGCGTGGTTTGCCGGTCGGCGCGGCTTGCGGCTGCGCCTTGTCACCGGGCTTGGGACGATCGGTGAATCCGTAGGCCCACAGCGGCTCGTGGTCGAAGTTGATTTCCGCGACGATCGGCGGCTGCGGCCGGCGATCGTAGTATCGCATCAGCAAGGCGCCGGCGACGAACCCGACAAGCAACGCAACAATGACCCTCGTAGCTGCCATCGACGTGCGAGTATAACTGGTGGTATGGGATCCGTCGGCAGCCTGGTGCTGCTCCTGGCGATGATGACGCAGTCGGTCGCCGACGCACCGGCGAACGACTCGGCGTCATTGCGGCGAATCCGCGAGAAACTCGCGAAGCCCGCGCCGTCGCTCGTTGTCAAGGCGCCCACACCCGAGCCGACTTTCAAAGTCGAAGTCCAGCAGCATCCATACTTCACAGAAATCCCGTTCGTCTGGACCTTCAACGGTGGCGGCGTGCCGACGACGCAGAAGACCACGGGTCCCGGCCAGCCGCTCATCACCGTGGGCGTGCCGATCGGCGGCGGCGAAGGTGGTGTCTTACCGGCGTTGCGCGCGTTGAAGTCGAAGCTACAGGAACGCGGCGCGCGAGAAGAGGTCGAGCGCGCGATCGCCGAGTTCTGCGCGACGCACGCGTGCTTGTAACGCAGCCCTGTAGGGCCGCCCGGCAGGTCTAAAGACCTGCGCGACGGCCGACTCTTAAGGAATAAACGTGAAGCGGGTTTGGGCGCTGAAGGTGCGCGGGAGGCCGAGCATCGATCCCGTGACCGGACGCGTGCGCGTCGTGACGCGGACGTAGTAATCGCGCGTCGAATCGAGCATCGACGTGTCGCACAGCGGCACGCGGCTCGCCTTGGTCAACCACGCGCGGACGATCGCGTCGTCTTCGGTCACTGTCACGTCTTCGGCACGGCCGTCGACGGTGCGCGTCAGCGTGTGGCGTCGCGTCAAGTTGTCGTACTGATCCGACACCGTGACGACCGCCGTCGCAATCGTCCGGTCGATCCACATCGATCCCTTTGCGCGCAGCTCGAGGTCGTACGTAAACGTCGTCCGCAGCCCGCTCGCGATGGCGTCGCGGACGGCGTCGGTATACGCATCATCGATTTCGAACGAGACGATGACGTGGTTCTCGTTGACCGTGGGGCGAATGCGCAAGTCGTCAGCGGCGCGGACGACGACGGATGCGGCCATCACGGCCGCCAGGACCCACAGAGTTGTTCGCCTCGTCACGCTCGTCATCGCCAACCTCAATACCGCAGGACGAGCGCCATCGACGCCCGCCAAAACGAGAGCCGCTCCGGTCCACCGCTCAGCGTCGCCGCCGATTGCGCGGCCCCGCCAAAACTCTGGAAGCGTCGCACTTCCCATGCGACGCCCGCGCGACTCGTCAAGAACCCCACGGCGCCCACGCCGACATCCATCGCGGGCAGCACGTCGCTGACGTTGAAGATCGCCAGCGAATCTGCCTTGGCTACGCGCATGATGCCACCGCCGGCGACGAAGTACAAGCGCAAAGAATACTCCGTCAGCCTGCGCGGCGCCGCAATCACCAGATCCCCCACCACCGTCGAGACGTTACTGCTCAAGACGAGATGACGGTCCGACTGAAAAAACCCTGGCGACGTCGAGGCGTCGACATCCACTCCGACGATGTCGCCAAGCCACGTCGCGTTGATCCCGTACGTCGCGTGCGCGCTGCCCGCGGCGTTGTCGTTGTCGACCAGCGTCGTGTCGCCTTTGAACGCGACGCCGACGTTGGGCCGCACCTGCCGATCCTCGGCGCGGCCCGGCGTCGCGACCCCCAGGAGGCCGGCGGCGACGAGGCCGAACACGAGTAGGCGACTCACACGTCTACCGAACGAAAGTCCCGAGAAACAAACGCGCGAACGGCGACGAAGTCAGGTCGCCGGCCGCGAGGTTGAACGACTGCGCCAGCCCCGAACTGTTCGCCAGCACGATGAACGTCAGGCCGCGCCGCGGCAACGTCACGACCATGGACGAGGACGCGTTGTCGGCAACGCCAAACTGCCAGACGACCGGTTCGCCCTGATACGTCTGCACGAACCAGCCGATGCCGTGTGGCAGCGCCGGGCCGCTCAGGTTCAGCGGCGCCGTCCACGCCGTCAATAGCGTCTGCGGCCGAACGACGAGGCCGCTCTTCAGCGCCACGTCAAACTTTGCGAGATCGCGCACGGTCGACACGGCACCAGCCGACGGCGTCAGCGCCGTCGCGCGATACGACGAGGCCGTCGCCTTGCCTCTGCCGTCCACCGCATACGGCGTCGCGAGGCGCGCGACGACGCCGCTGTAGCGCTGTTGCGTCGCGGTGTCGAACTCGACACCAACGGCCGCGTCGCTGCCAGGGACCGAGTCGTACATCCCCATGCGATCGAGCAGCGCGCCGATCCCCGATCGGAACGACGAATCGGTGCACTTCGCGATCGCGTCGGCCATCGGCGCGAGCCGATCGAGGCGATACGCGAACGTGAGCCCGGACGCGCCCTGCGACGTATGCGTCATCAGCATGCGCAGCGTCGCGCCCGCATCGGCGCTCGCCGGCACGTACTTGCCGACGGGATCGTCGATCGAAATCCATCCGCTCTCGTCGCACCGCAGCGCGAGCGACGCGACGATGAATTGCGTGAGGCCGTCGATCTCGAACGGTGTATCGGCGAGGACCGCTTTATTGCGGTCGACATCCTGAAGACCGAAGCTCCGCTCCCACGCCGTCGTCGTCCCCGTCACGATTGTTGCGGCCATGCCGGGGATACCGGTCTGTACGCGCAACCCTTCGAGGTAATCGCCGAAGACGCTGTACACGAGGCTGTCGGCGGCGCGCGTCGGCGCGATGGCAAGAGCCGACAGGATCACCGTGAGGCACAACAGCCGATGTTTCATGGGGCCGGGGGGAGTGCTGGTGATCATAGCAAATTGCGGTACAGTGGCGCGCGGAGGATTACAGGAATGCACTATCACGAGCCTGAGGATCTGAAACAACTGGGAGAACTGAAGAAACTGGCGCCTGAGGAGTTCAAGGGCTTCGTCGAATTGGACAAAATCGTCGGTCGCGAAGACGGCGCGATCCCGAAGAAATACCGCGAGCTGATCGCGCTGGCGGTCGCCCACACCACGCAGTGCCCCTATTGTCTCGACGTCCATTCCCGCAACGCGAAGAAAGCGGGCGCGACGCGTGAAGAGGTCGCCGAGGTCGCGTTCATCGCCGCGGCGCTGCGCGCCGGAGCCGCCGTGACGCACGGCCTGCTCGCGCTGAAGCTCTTCGACCGTCCTTAATGCTCGATCTGCTGGTGATGCTGACGGCGTGTCTCGCCGCCGGCATCGCGCTCTGGCTCGCGCCCGCGTCGATGCACATCGTCGGGTGGTCGGCCGCGGGTGCCGATCGCGTCGCGGTCTTCGCTCCCTTGTATTGGTTGTGGATCGCGATCGGCGGTGCCGTCGCCGCCGCGGCCCTCCTCTCTCGACGCGTGCCGGTGCGCCGCGCGGTCTGGCTCAACGCGCTGTGGCTGTGGGTCGTTCCGTATCTGCCCTGGCTCGGTGCCAAAGCGCCGCTCGTGCTGCTGCTCGCCGGTCCGATCAAGTGGTGGATTGCGGCGGTGGCGATCGTCTCGGTGATAAAACCTCGCATCGCGTTCACACACTCTCAAGTGCCGTTGCCGGTGGTGTTCGCCGTCTCGTTCGTGCTGTACGCCATTTGCGGACTGCGATCGTATGATCGGATCGGCATCAGCGGCGACGAACCGCATTACCTCGTCATCACGCACAGCCTGCTCGTCGATCACGATTTGCAGATCGAGAACAATCACCGGAACGGCGACTACAAAGCATTCTTCCCGGGCACGCTCCAGCCGGACTTCCTGCAGCGCGGCGTCAACGACCAGATCTACTCGATCCACGCCCCGGGGCTTCCAGCGCTGCTGGTTCCCGGCTACGCGATCGCCGGCGCGCGCGGCGCGATCGTCACCGTCGCGTGTATCGCTGCGCTCGGTGCGGTCGCGGTGTTCGATATGGCGCTCGCGATCGGCGGCGCCGGCGTCGCGTGCCTGATCTGGTTGTTCGTCTGCTTCAGCGTCCCGGTCGTCCCTCACGCGTGGTCGTTGTATCCCGAGGCGATCGCGTTCGCGATCGTCGCGTGGAACATTCGCCGGCCGAACGGATTCACGATCGCGCTCCTGCCGTGGCTGCACACGAAGTTCGTCGTGCTTCTCGCCGCGTTGACGGTGTGGGGTGTGGTCGAGGCGCGGCTGAAAGGCGCGCGCTATACGTCGCGACAGGTCATCGCGTTCGGTGTACCGATCGCGATCTCGCTCGCCGCGTGGTTCTCGTTCTTCTACGTGATCTACGGGACATTCAATCCGCAGGCGCCGTACGGCGCGAATCCGAATCAGAATGCGATCGCCAACATCCCGCGTGGAATTCTCGGGATGTTGATCGACCAGAAATTCGGACTGCTGATGTACGCGCCGGCGTTCCTCGCGGCCGCTGTCGGGCTGTGGCTCGGCGAGGTCCATGCTCGCTGGCGCCGGCTGACGATGGGTGCGACGGCGACGATGGTGATCTTTGTGCTGGTGTCGGCGCGGTTCTACATGTGGTGGGGCGGATCGAGCGCGCCGGCGCGCTTTCTCGTTCCCATCGTGCCGCTCGCGGCAGCGCTGGTGGCGATCGCACTGACCGAAACGCGCGGAGCGCTGCGCGGCGCCATCCTCGCTCTCGGCAGCGTCAACGTCCTCGTGGCGCTCATCGCTGTCACGTCGCGCGATCCGCGGATGCTGTTCAGCGATCCGCATGGCACGTCACACTTCCTTCGCGCGGTCGAAGGCAGTGTGCCGGCCGACTCGATCGTGCCGACCTTTACCGAGGAGAAATGGCCTGCGGGCGGTCACGTGCCGATGGGCGCGCGCAACATCTCCGCCGTCCGCGGCCGCCTCGAGCTGCGCGATGCGTACGATCCCGAGGGACGCCGCGCGTTCGACTACGCGACGCTGTCGAAGATGTCGCCGCAGGCGTGGCTCGAGCGCGCGCGCGTGACGCTCGATCCCGGACAGATGCGTTCGTTTGTCGTCGCGATGGAACCCATCGCCGGCCGCCCGAATGCGTTCATCGCGTACCGCGACGACAAGGCGTATCCCGAAGGCGGCGTCTTCTGGACCGACGGCACGTCGCGCGCACGGCTGTTCATTCTTCCGGCGGGCGCGCGGGAACTGGTCCTGACGCTGCACGTCGGCGCGAACGGCGGGACGGTGTCGGTGGACGTCGATGGGCGGCGGCAGCAGCTGGCGCTGCAACACGACGAGACGCGTCAGCTGACGGTCCCGCTTCCGGCGGGCGTCGACCGCGTGCCGATGACTGTTGAGTCCTCGGCGGCGTTTCGGCCGAGCGAACACGATCCGAAATCCTCGGACACGCGGTCGCTCGGCGTACAGGTGCGCGTCGAACTTCGCTAGACACAAACCACCACCGAACACACAGAACGCAGAGAGCTATTTTGTTCTGTGGATTCTGTGCGTTCCGTGGTTGCTCCCTAGGTGGACGACTTCTTCGGCGTCAGCTTGAGGATCTTGCCGCCAGGCCCATCGGTCAGCACGTACAGCGCCTCATCGGGACCTTCGATCACGCCGCGGATGCGCGTGTTGAGATCCGTCAGCAGGTGCTCTTCGGCGACGACGCGATCGTTCTTGAGCTGCAGTCGAATCACCGATTTCGCGAGCATGCCGGCGACGAAGAGATCGCCTTTCCAGTTCGGAAACAGCTTGCCGGTGTAGAACGTGATGCCGGCCGGCGCGATGTCGGGCGTCCAGAAGTAAATCGGCTGCTCCATTCCCTCTTGCGCCGTCCGGTCGTTGTTGATCGGCTTGCCGTTGTATTCACGGCCGTAGCCGATGACCGGGAAGCCGTAGTTCTTTCCCTTCTGGATGTGATTGATTTCGTCGCCGCCGCGTGGACCGTGCTCGCTCGTCCACAGGTCGCCGCTTTTCGGATCGATCGCGACGCCCTGGATGTCGCGGAAGCCGAGCGCGAAGATCTCGGGTTTGGCGCCCGCCTTCCCGACGAACGGGTTGTCCTTCGGGATCGATCCGTCGCTGTTGATGCGAAGGATCTTGCCCATGTCGCTGTCCATCTGCTGCGGCTGCATCCAATCGACGGCGCGATCCGGCAAGCCACCGGGCGTGGTCGAGGTGATGAGCAGCGTGCCGTCCGGCGCCTGAATCAACCGACCGCCGGTGCCCTCGGCGTTCAGCAGCATCTTCACGTCCTCGAGCTTCTTGTCGTCCGTCGACAGCTTCGCGCGCGCGACGAGCAGGACGCCGGGCGACCGGAGCTTGCCCGGCTCGACCCCATCAGGCAAGGCGACGTACGTCAGATAGATCGTGCGGTTGGTCGCGAAGGCACGGTCGGCGCGGACCTCGAACAGTCCCTGCTGCGCATAGAGATTCGACGGCAGCCCTTCGACCTCGCTGACCTTGCCGTCCTTGCCGACGATCTTGATGTGGCCGGGCCGTTCGCCGACGAGGATGCGTCCGTCGGGCAGGAAACTGAAACAGAACGCGCGCGTGAACCCCTCGGCGACCGTCTCGACGTTGAACGTCTCGGACTTCGCCGGATAGGGCGCGCGCGTTTGACCGAGCCACTGCGGAATTGGTGCGTAACCATCCGGCGCGGCGCTCGCGTCGGTCGGCGTGCCGGGCGGCGGCAGCGGCGGCCGCGGCGCCGGCTTGATCGATTGCGCGACGGCGACGGAAATCAGACACACGGTGACAAGCGCAGTCATGAGAGCGCGACGCATCATTTCCCCTCCACGGTGGAAAAACCTCACGTATCATGGCAGGTCTTCTCGTTCTTCGACAAGGAGCTGACTGCATGACTGGAATTCGTCGCGCGTTGTCATTACTCGCGCTCGTGGCCCTCGTGACCGCTGCCGTGCCGTCCACGGCCGGCGCACAAGACGTCGTCTCGAAGGAATCGGCCGCCGCCGTCAAAGCCTCGTTCATGGCCGATCTGGACAACCTGCACACGAAGTTCGTGGGCCTCGCCAACGCGTTCCCGCAGGACAAGTACACCTGGAAGCCGATGGACGGCGTGCGATCGGTCGCGGACGTCCTGATGCTCGCGGCGTTCGAAGGCTACTCCTTCGTGCCGACCGGGTTCGGGGGCAAAGCCGCGGATCTCGGCCCGGACGCCGCCAAGCTGCGGACGCTGACCGACAAAGCCGCCGTCATCGAGCATTTGAACAAAGGGTTCGCGCACGCGAAGGCGCAGCTCGAATCGATCGATCCAGCGACGTTGACCGGCAAGCGGAAGATGATGGGACGCGACCTGTCGGTGATCGACACGGCGCTCTTCATCGGCGGCGATCTCCACGAGCACCTCGGTCAGCTCATCGCCTACGCGCGCATGAACCATATCGTCCCGCCGTGGAGCAAGTAATGGCGGTGCCTGAAGGGAGCCAGGCACCACGGCGGCGATTTCTGAGTCGGCTCGGCGCGGCGGTGGCCGCGTTCGGCGCGGGATCCGCGGTTGCGTCGGCGCAGTCGCCGGCGCCGTCGGCGTTCGCACCGGCGCGTCATCCGCAAGACGAGTGGCTGACGCAGCTTCCGGGCAAGCATCGCATCATCATCGACGCCGTCTCGCCGAAGGGCGCGGGCGAAGCGGTGTTGTATGCGAACAACATGTACACGACGAACAAGTCGGCGTACTCGATGGACGACAAGGACCTCGCGATCGTGATCGTCATGCGCCACTACGCGGCGCCCTTCGCGCTCAACGATGCAGCGTGGGCGAAGTACGGCGAGTTGATGGCGAAGATGCTCGACTTTCACGATCCCAAGACACACGAAGCGCCGAAGGTGAATCTGTACAACGCCGCCGGGTACGGTCAGCAGCTGTCGAACCTCGGCGCGACCATCGACACGGTGACCAAGAAAGGCGCGGTGATTGCGATTTGTGAGTTGGCGACACGGATGGCGACGTCACAAGTGGCGCGTCAAACCGGCGCTGAACCCGCCGCGGTCTTGAAAGAGGTGATGGGAATGGCGCTGCCCGCCGGCCGTTTCGTCTCGGCGGGCGTCGTCGCCGTCACGCGCGCGCAGGAACTCGGTTACTCTTTGATTTACGCAGGCTAATTCTGGAGGGGATGGTATGAAGGGACTTATTCGTGTCGCCGCGTTCTTGCTGGTGGCGAGCCCGCTCGTCGCCAGCGCGCAGCAGATGGACAAGATCAAGGAAGCGACGCAGCCGCTGCCGGACGATTTGAAGGCCGGCGCAACGGTCGTCCAGTACGACGACAAGACCGGCGAGCGCATGGTGCTGCGGCAGGGCACGAACTTCATCGAGTGCCAGCCGAAAGCGAAGGACGGCTTCGTCCGCTGCTACAACAAAGTCCTCGCGCCGCGCCGCGACATGGAAGCGAAGCTGCGCGCGTCGGGCAAGTCGGACGAGGACGTGACGAAAGAGATTCAGGCCGCGATGAAAGACGGACGCCTCAAGCCGCCGCCGTTCGGCACGATCTCGTACCGCTACTCGGACGATCCGGGCCGCATCAAGCTGCTGTGGGTCGTCTCGGTGCCGAACGCGACACCGGAACAGCTCGGCATCTCGACCGAGAGTCAGCGCGATGCCGCGCTCAAGGGCAACGGCAAACCGTGGATGATGCTGCCGGGCACACCCGGCGCGCACATCATGATTCCGATTAATCCTGGACCGGGAACAAGTACGAAGTAAGAAGTACGAAGCAGGGCGGGTCCTTTTGGACCCGCCCTATCGTCATCGATCGAACGCGAAGTAGCACGCCACGCCAGCCGCTGTCACTCCCACCGCGAACAACATCCCGCTCACTGGCGCGGACACGAACACGTAGATCCACAACGCGAGCGCGACGAGCGCGGGCGCCGGATACAGCCACATGACGAACGGCTGCGGAACGTCCTCGCGGTAACGGCGCAGCAGGATCACGCCGGCGCATTGCCACACGAACTGCGACACGATCTGCAGCAGCACCAGCCAATTGATGATCTGCCCGAGCGACAGGAAGCAGAACGGCACCGCGCTGACGCCGATCGTGACGAGCGACACGTGCGGAAAATGCTTCGTCGGATGCACGCGCGCGAACGCGCGGAAGAACTGGCCTTCCCTCGCCGCGGCAAACGGAATCCTCGAGTAGCCGAGGATCAGTCCGTAGAGCGACGACACCGTCACGAACAGGATCAATCCCGTCGCGACGATCGCCGCCCGGTGCCCCATCGTCCGTTCGATGAGCAGCGAGGCAATTGCGCGGCTCTGCTGCGCCTCCGTCCACGGGACCACGCCGATGATCACCGTGCTCATCACGACGTACAGCGCGACGACAACGACCAGCGACAGGACGATCGCGCGCGGGACGTTGCGGCGCGCGTCGCGGACTTCTTCGGCGATGTTGCAGACGTTGTTGTAGCCGCCGTAGTTGTACATCGCGAGCAATGCGACGGCGCCGGTTCGAGTCACGAGCGCGCGATCGAACTGGAACGCAGACGGCGGATACCGGAACGCCTGCGACAGCGAGAAGCGCGTCAGGCCGGCCACAATCACCCAGCCGACGGTAAGGCCGACGCCGACGAGCATCACGACGGACAGCCGGCCGACGTCTTTGATGTGGCGATACAGCAGCGCCGTCATGGCCAGCGACACCGCTGCCGCAAGCAGGTTGTGAACGACAGGCCTGAGCGTCCAGAACACGCCGAGGTAATCGGCGAACCCCACGGCGCCGCTTGCGATCGTGAGCGGCGCGACGAGCATCGTCTGGAAGATGAACAGAAAGCCCATCAACCGGCCGATGCCGAATGGTTTGTATGCTTCGCGGAGATACACATACGGTCCGCCGCTGCCGGGCAGCGCGGCGCCCAACTGCGCGTATACGAGACCGTCGCAGAGCGCGAGGATCGCGCCGGCGATCCACGCGTACAGAATGTGCGGACCTTCCATCGCCGCGAGCATGAACGGGATGGTGAGAAACGGCCCGACCCCGATCATCACCAGAACGTTTGTCGCGGTCGCATCCAGAAGCCCGAGGCCGCGATCGAGGTGCGAGGCTTGCAGGGTGCCGCTCACCACGGCTTTAGCGCGGCGACGAGGCGTGCCGCGAGCAGGCTATCGTCGACGAGCGGATTCCGCGCGAGCGCACGAACTGCGTCGGCATCCGACCCGCTCGACGCCGCGTGGACGGTCAGCCACTCGAAGTCCTTGACGCGCAGCAGCAGATCTTCGACCGTCTCGGGAATTGCGCCGACCGCGAGCGGATGCGGACCGCTTGCGTTGACGACGCACGGGACTTCGACGATGTCGTGGTCGTCGAGGTCGCGAATCGTACCGTTGTTCGGCACGTTCAACGGGATGATCGCGTTGGTGTTGAAGTGGATCGCGCGAACGACCGACAACGCGATGCGGTCATAGCCGCCTTCGCCACTGCCTTCGCCGTGACTTCGACGCGACACATCCCCTGCCTCGAGTTGCATGTAGCTGGCGCTCCGACTCGCGAGGTACCGCTCATACGTCTTCCGCTGATTGGCCGGATCTCGAGCGAGTTCGCGAAACAACTGATCGTTCAACGCGGCGATCGCGGCGCCGCGTGTCTCGCCCGCCCGGCGCATGTTCTCGAGCGCGCGATCCGGTGAGTAATAAAAAAACAGATACTCGGTTGGCAGCAGACGCAGACGCTGCAGGTAGGCGGGATCGAACAGCGGCGCGCGATAGGCACGCGCAATCGCGTCTGGATCGGCCCAAAGCCGCGCAAGCTGCGGCCGTCCGTCGCAGTACACCTCGCGCAACCAGCCCAGATGATTCAGGCCGAAGTAATCGAAGAAGCAGCGCGCCGGCTCGAGACCGAGCACATGAGCGACATCACCGAACAGTTCTGTCGGCGTGTCGCAAATGCCGATCACCCGGCTTCCCGCGATCGCCTGCGTGACGACGCTGACGGGATTGGTGAAGTTGATGATCCACGCGTCTGGGGCCGTCGTTTCGATCGCACGCACGTAGTCGATCGCATGCGGGATCGTCCGCATCGCCATCGCAAAGCCACCGGCGCCGACGGTCTCCTGCCCGACGACGCCGTTCGCGACCGCAATCGCCTCATCGCGCGCACGCGCGGCAATGCCGCCGACGCGAATACTGAGAAACACGAACGCGGCGTCGCGCACACACGCGCGCACATCGTCGTGGACCTGCGCCTTCGGTGTGTACGTCCGCGCAAGCGCACCGATGACGCCGAGACGGTCGCGATCGACGTCGAAGAGCGCAATCTCGTCGACCTGCAGATCCGATTGCGCGAGTGCGTTCGCGAGCAGCGGCGTCCGGACGCCGGCGCCGCCGATCACCGCTATTTTCATATTCCGCCGACGCGCTCCGTCGATTTCGCCGCCACGCGATTTGCCGCGTGCAGCGCGTCGGTGATCGATGCACCACGCAGGCGCGCGACGATGAAGCCCGCGTTGAACACATCACCCGCGCCGGTCGTGTCGACCGCGGTCGTGTGCCGTGTGAGGTGCGCGGTGCGCACTGCGAAGCCAGGGCCGACCGCTCGCGCCCCAGCGGCGCCGAGCTTCGTGACGATCAGGTTTGCGCTCAGCTTCGGTCGATACAACCGTTCTTCATCGCGATTCACGAAGAGCACGTCCACGGTTTGGCACAGCCGCGCGAACTCGCGGTCACGCACGAGCGACTCGTTCCATCCAAAATCCCAGGACGTCCGGCAACCGTCTGCACGAAGACACTCGACGATGCGGATCCATGGCTTGCAAGGGCGGGGATCGAAAGCGAAGTGCACATGCCGCGCGCGCAGCCGGGGGACGACGAGGCGCAGTCGGTGACCGAGAACACTGTTCGCGCCGTTGTAGGTGATGAAGCGCCGATCGCGCGCGGTGGACAGGGCGACGGTGATTGCGATCGGTTCCGTGCCCCGTCGCAGATTCTTGACAGCCACGCGCTCGCGCCGCAACCGCGCGGCGGCATCTCGGCTGAGCGCGCTCACGATTCCGCATCGTGCGCCGCCAATCCGCGCGGCGGCGATCGCCGTAATCACGGCTCCGCCGCCGATCGTCTTGACGAAGTTGTCCGTCTTCAGTTCGCGGCCAGGCGCGGGCAGCGCCGACAGTCCGTGGAAGATGTAGTCGTCGAACGCTTCGCCGACCGTGACGAGATCGAGCACGGACGGGAAGGTATCATAGCCCCGCATGATGCGTCGCTCGTCCACCGTCGCCGTCCGCTCGGCTCAAGCCTTCGCGCTGCTTCTTGCGGTTGCCGTCGTGCACGCGTACGACCCGTTGCCGCAGGACCTCGGCGCGGTCGGCGTGTGGCAAAAGCTGCAGAAGCTCCGCACGATCGCGAGCGCGATGCATACGACCGCGCATCCGGACGACGAGCACGGCGGATTGCTCGCACTGCTGAGCCGACGTGACGGCGCGCGCGTGTCGCTGCTGACGCTGACGCGCGGCGAATCGGGAGACAACGCGATCGGCTCCGAGCTCTTCGACGCGCTCGGCTTGATTCGAACCGAAGAACTGCTGCGAGCCGACCAGTATTACGGTGTCGACCAGCAGTATTTCACGTCGGTCGTCGACTACGGGTTCTCGAAGCGCCTCGACGAAGCGCTCGAAAAATGGGGACGGCAGAACGTCCTCCGCGACGTCGTCCGCATCCTTCGCACCGAGCGGCCGATGGTGCTCATCGCGCGATTTCAGGGCAACGAGCGCGACGGCCACGGGAATCATCAGGCCGCCGGGTTGATCACGCAGGAGGCCTACCGGGTCTCGGGCGATCCGACGGTCTTCCCCGAGCAGATTCGCGAAGGACTGCGACCGTGGCAGCCGTTCAAGCTGTACATGGGCGGCGTGCGCGAAAACGAAGACTGGACGATTCGCGTCGACACAAACATCTACAGTCCATGGCTCGGCGGCACGTACGCGAACTTCGCACGGGCCGGACTCAGCTTCCAGCGGTCGCAGAACAGCGGCCGTGTCGATCGCATCAATGGACCGGCATACGCGTATTACAAACGCCTCGCGAGCCGCGTGGATGCACCGGCGAAGGAATCGAACTTCTTCGACGGGATCGATCTGCATCCGGCCTGGTTCGACGCCATTGCGCGTGACGTCGACGAAGCGGTTCGCGCGTTCTCGCTTCAGGATCCGGCGCGAGCCGTTCCGGCGTTGGAACGGGGCCTCGCCCACGCTCGCGACGCACGATCGCAGCATGCCACCGACGGCGATGTGAGTTGGATGCTCGCTATCAAACAGCAGCAGTTCGCCGACGCGATCACGACCGCACGCGGCATCAACGACGCGGCGGTGGCGCAAGTGGATCATCCGGTCATTCCAGGCGAAACGTTCGACGTGCGCACGCGCGACGGCGTGACGCGCCTGACGGTGCCCGCCGACGCGCCGCCGACCAAACCGGCATTCTCTCGCTCGTCGATTGCCGAGTCGCGATACACGATCACGAACGAGCCGCCGCCCGTGTTCCCGTCGCCGGTCGTGTACCGCGAACTGCAGGCACCGTACGGCTACGCGACGCGGACGTTGGTCGTCGTGCCCGCCATCGCCGTCAACGTGACGCCGCGTCGGGCGATCGTGCCGGTCACGTCGACGACGCCTGTGCGCGTGGAGGTTGAAGTGGCCAACAACGATGCGCGCGGCACGAAAGGCGAACTGCGTCTGAACCTCCCCGCCGGCTGGCGGGCCGAACCCTCGTCCACGGCGTTCGCGTTCGCGCGGGTCGGCGAGAAAGCACGCTACACCTTCGCGGTGACGCCGTCCGGCATCGGCACGCGCGATTACACGATCGACGCGGTGGCAACCGCCAACGGACGCGAGTATCGCGAAGGCTACGACGTCATCGCGAAGCGCGATCTCGAAACACGGTATCTCTATCACGCGTCGACGACGACCGTGCGCGGGGTCGACGTGAAGATTGCGCCAGGGCTGAAGGTCGGCTACGTGATGGGCGTCGGCGACGAGGTGCCGTCCGGGATCGCGCAGCTTGGCGTCGACGTGCAGTTGCTGACGTCGCGCGATTTAGCATCGGCAGACTTGAGTCGGTTCACCGCGATTATGACCGGCACGCGTGCGTACGGCGTGCGCGACGATCTGCGCACCTACAACCAGCGACTGCTCGAGTACGTCAAGAACGGCGGCAACCTGATCGTGCTCTACAACACGCCGCAGGAGTTCGACCCGAAACAGTTCGCGCCCTTCCCGGCCGTGTTGCCGCGCGATGCGGAGGAAGTGTCGGAGGAAGACTCGCCGATCGAGATCCTGGCGCCGAATCGTGCCGAGTTCACGACGCCGAATCGGATCACACAAGCGGACTTCGACGGCTGGGTCGAACAGCGCGGCTCGAAGTTCTTCAGCAGCTGGGACGCCGCGTACACGCCGATGATCGCGACGCACGATCAAGGTCAGCCGCCGCAACGCGGTGGCTGGCTGACCGCGACGTACGGCAAAGGCCACTGGACCTACTTCGCATACGCCTTCCATCGACAGCTGCCATACGCCATTCCTGGCGCCTATCGCCTGCTCGCAAACTTACTGTCGCCACTTCGCTAACAACGCCTCGCGATCGAGCTTTGCGCCGGCGAGATAGACGCTGTCGATCGTCCGCGTGTTCCGAATGTTCTCGAGCGGATTCCGGTCGAGGACGATGAAGTCGGCGCGCTTGCCGACGGCGAGTGTGCCGGTGTCGGTCAGTCCGAGATACTCGGCCGGACGGGATGTCGCCGCGACGATCGCCTGCGCGGGCGTCACGCCGAACTCGACCCAGCGCGCGATTTCGTGATGATCGGCGGATCCGAACGTGTAGCCTGACGAGATCCCCGCGTCGGTCCCGAGGAGCAGACGCGCGCCGGCCGCCATCATCTGCGACACGTTGTATTTGAGCGTCGCCTCGCGCGTCTCGAAGTTCGGCGATCGCGGACCGCAGCTCGGCTCGAGCGGCCGGGGTGTTGTCGTCGCGCGGATCTTCGCGACGAGCGATCCCGGCAACTGCTGCGTGACGAACGGATCGTCGTCGCAGACTTCAGTCCGGTCGCCGAGACCGATGACCGTCGTCCAGTACGGCTTCTTTTCTTTCAACAGCGCGATGAACTCGTCATCGATCTTTTCGTTCTGGACCGTGTGCACGAGGACGTCGACGCCGGCGCGGACGACCGCCTTCTGATCCGGCAGCGTCGTCGCATGCGCCTGCACCTTCATGCCGTGCGAGTGCGCTTCGGCGATGACGGCGTTGTACACCTCGGGCGTCATCTTCGGATAGGTGCCGCGACGATCGTCAACCCAGATCTTGACGTTCTTCAGTCCCTTCGCCGCCATTCCGCGCACCGCCGTGCGCGCGTCGTCGGCGGTGGACACTTCGTAAACGGCGTGCAGCGCCTGTGTCCCCTTTAACAGCACGGCGTCAGGCCCACCGTTGGGTGGCGCCATGCCAGGCATGAAGAAGAATCTCGCCGCCGGCGCAAACTTCCCTGCCTGCTGATCGCGTTGAAACGCGATCGACGGATCCGTTGGACTGCTGCCGACCGACTGCGTGACGCCGACGCCGTAGAAGGCTTCCCGTTGCAGGTGATCGAGGACGTTAGCGGGCGTGTAGTTCTCCGCGCCCCAGCTGGTGTAGCGCTCGTAGCCGATGTGCACGTGGACGTTGACGAGCGTCGGCATCACCGTCTTGCCGGTGAGATCAACGCGCGTCGCACCCACCGGCACGGTGACACTTCCCTTTGCGCCGATCGCGGTGATGCGCCCATCCTGCACGACGAACGTCCCGGTCTCGATCGGGCCGCGATCGTCACCCAGGACGACGCGCGCGCCGTCGTACACGACCGCGGCAGCCGTTTGCGCACGAAGGCGTGTTTCGACGCGGCCGACCACGTCGATGATGTTCGCCACGCCCGCTGACGTCATCGACGCGTCGTCGACATCCACCGACCCGTGTCGCGATCCGAGTTCGAACTCGACGTGATACGTCAGACAGTCTGCGCAATTCGAACGTGGCGGCACGGAGGTGACCCGCGCCGCCGCGAGGACGTTGCGAATGGCGTCCGCGTCCTCCCGCGTAAGGGCGTCGTTGCTTGTGATCGTGATGCGTCTGTGGATGCCAGCGACACCGCCGTTCGTCTCGACGGTGACGCGCCATGGGTCGGCGCCGGCCGCCACAAAAACAATCGCGAAGAGCGCGGCGATACGGTGCACAGGAAGGCCGATAATACCTCCACTATGAAAAAGCTGTTAATCCTCCTCGCGTTATTCGCAACCGTTGTCGTCGCGCAACAGCCGCAACAACAGCCGCCGGCCCCGAACGCCGACCCGTACGCGAACAACGCGCAACCGGGCACGCTGCAGTTCCCACTCGCCGCGCCGGCGGGCAAGGACAGCAACGCGCGGACGACGCCGCCGCCCGGAGCCGTCAATCAAGGTCCATTCGATCCGAACACGTGGAAGTACGGCACGGCGTGGAATCCGCCGGCGAACTCGAAGATTTGGAATCCGGTGAAGCTGAAGATGATGCGCGGCGAGAAAGTGACCGGCGGCACGCTGTTCAGCGCCACCGATGCGGCGACCTATTGCGCGATGGCCAACTCGGGCTACGACTTCATCTGGACCGAGATGCAGCACAACGACCGCGACTGGTCGTCGGTCGCGCGCATGTGGCGCGCCTGCCCATACGCGAAGGCGGTGCCGGGCGTCCGCGTCGCCTACACCGACGAGCGCGAGATCCAGCACGCCCTCGACGCCGGCGCGCTTGTGGTCGTCGTGCCGACGATCGACTCGAAGCAGGAAGCGATCGAGGCGCGCAACTGGACCTACTTTCCGCCGCTCGGCCGGCGCAGCAACGGCGGCGGGCAGGCGTTCGACAGCGCCATGTGGGGCGGCGTCCCTGGTGGCTATCGCAACACGATCAACGACAACGTCGTGTTGATCGAGATGATCGAAACGCTCGACGGACTGAAAGACGCCGACGAGATCGCGAAGGTGCCGGGTGTCGACGCGGTGTTCGCCGCGAGCGGCGATCTCGGCAACTTCTCGGGCTACCGCCAAGGGTCGCCCGATTACGAGCGCGCAATCAACATCGTCCACGACGCGGCGATCAAAGCCGGCAAGCGGCTCTGCGGTCCGTTCGCGTGGCGCGACCGCCCCGACTTCACCTGCTTCCAGGCTGGCAGCGAAACGCTCGCGATCCAGCGCGGCGCGCTGGCCGAGCTCGGCCCGCTTGCCAACACGCAAGGCAAGCCCGAGGTCGGCCCGTTCGCCAGAAAATAACCACAGAACGCACGGAACGCACAGATGATGTTCTGTGAGTTCTGTGTATTCCGTGGTTGCTTCACTTACCGGCGATCGGGACTTTGAGCATCAGCGCGCCGACCCACTCCGTGGACGCGAGGCTGGCGAAGTTCGCGTGACACATCGCGCACTGCGGCACGAAGTTGCTCAACGGAATCGATCGCCGGTAGTACCACGTGCCGCTGACGCGCTCGACGTTGGTGTACGGCTGCCCCGTCAGCGCGCTCGCCAGCGCGGCGGATTCGAAGTTGTCCTGGGGCACGTTGTCCGCCTCGAGCGGGTTGAACGTCCCGACCAGCCGCATATTGCTGTTCTTGTCGTTGAACACAAGGCCGATGGACAGGCTCCCCTCCTGCACGTTCGCCGGCGTGGTTTCGCCGATCTCCTGGACCAGCGCGGCGACGACAGTGTTTGTCATCAGGTCGCTGGCGCGCTGCGCAAACGCGATCGCGTCCGCCGACGGCGGTTGGTTGTTTCCTTGCGCGATGACGCCTACGGACAGACCCGCGATCCCAATCACGAACGACCACAACACGAATCGGCGCATGGCAATCTCCTTTGCAGCTACGGTTGCGCGGTGAATACGACGTCGTTCGAGCGCGCGCTCGAACCGCACGCGTTGTCGGCGATCACGTGCGCGGAAAACGTTCCACCTCGCTGCGCCCACACGTAGCTGGTGCCGGCGCCTCCGGTCGTCAACGTCGTCCCATTCGACAATTCGATCCGATAGCGATCGGCTGCGGCGCCGACCGCGGCCGACCAACTGAACGTCACGGCTCCCTGACTGCTCGTCACCGGGAGCAGGGTCGGCGTGCCTGGCGCGCCGGCACAGCGACTCGGCGCGACGACGATGGAGGTCTCGTTCGACACCGCACCGGCGACGCCGTTGACGATCGCGCGCACGCGCATCCAATAGGTGCCGGGATTCATGTAGCGCGTATAGGTCCGCGCGACGGACGTGACGATTGCGGCGTCGCGGGCCCCAGGGCTGCTGCCGAACTCGACCCAGTAGTACGCCGGCGGCGTCCCCATCGCCGCTGGATTCCACGTGACGGTGACGTTGCCGGCGTCGACCGATGTCTGCACGCCGGTCACGAACCCCGGCATCGATCCGTTGGAGATCGTCGTCGACAGCTCGGTCGACGCGCTGCCGAGCGCACCGTCAGTGACGGCGTACACGCGGAAGTAGTACGTCCCCGACGGAAGCGCCGGAATCGTGTACGACGTCGACGCGTCGGGCGTGAGGATCACCGGCAGGTCGTTGCCTCCGCTCGACGTGCCACCGGCGATGGCGTACCTCGCCGGCGCGCCGGTGGACGGCGCGCTCCACGTCAGCACCGCGCCGCTGCCGCTCGACGTGGCGGCCGGCGTGCCGGGCGACGACGGCGACGTCGTGCCGCCAGGCGCACTCGACCCGCCGTCGGGCACGGTGACATTGAAGGTCGTCGTCGAGAGGCGGCCGCTGTTTCGCGCCGTCACGGTGATGGTCGCGGTCCCTGTGCGCTGTCCCGCGACGATCGTGATCGAACAGTTGCCGCTCGTGTCGCAGGCCGCTTCGCGTGGCGATGGGAACGCCACGCCGTAGTCCGATGATTCGCCCCACACGCTCTCCAGACTGGTGGCGTTGACCGTAAACGTGGGCGTCGCGGAGCTGCCGCGGCTGACCGTTTGATCGGGGATTGCCGAGGGCGCACTGGTCGAACCGCCGCCGCTGTCGGTATCCGTCGTCGAAGGCTTCAACACGACCGTCGGGACCGAGAAGCCGAAGGGCACGGTTTCGCCAATGCGCACCAGCGCACCGCCGCTTGCCTGATCAATGACGATGTTGCCTTGTGCCACGCCGCCGACGGTCACCGACGTCAGACTCGAGTTCGATGCGAGCGCGGCCGATCCGCCGGCGATACCCCACAAGTCGGTGATGACCGCTTCTGGAACGAAGATCCTGGCAAAGCCGCTGTTCAACGTCACGCCGCCCACCTTGAAGTGCGGCGCACCGACTTTGAAGCTCAACTCCTTCGTCGTCGTGTTGTACGACGGAAACGGATCGAAGTACTGCCCGTTGGTTGCGATGAACCCGTTGGTGAACTTCGACGCAAACGATGCCGGCGCGGCGTTCATCGGATCGAAACCGGCGAGCAGAAACGCCGAGTAGTTGACGTCCGCCGTGTTCGCGCAACTGCTGGGCGTGCACCCGGACGCACGATTCCACGACGAGGTGCGCGGCTGTGCGACGACGGTTACCTGGTGTGGCGTGACGGCGGTGTTGATGCTCCAACTCGATACCAGCCCGGTGCTGACGGCGATCTTCGGATCGGTCCCGCCGTTGGCGAGCTTGAACACGACCGTGACGGTGCTCGTCGTCGTCAACGCGGGCGACAGCTCGAATTGATCGACGTTCGCCGTGTTCTTGACGGCAATGGTGAACGCACCGGTGCCGGAGTTGAACTGGAGGTTCGCGGTCAGTGTCGCCGGCGTGGACGGGTTCGTGCTCGTCACGCTGACGATGCATTTCTCGACAACGGGGCCGCCGCAGTTGGGTCCTGTCTGGCCGGACGCGCGCGCGGCCACCAGCA